>JAEEGL012378765.1_pt1 | contig 31589 bp, 24 predicted proteins | sample 9134231 | NCBI WGS metagenome assembly JAEEGL01 (sample SAMN16246548, study PRJNA631951) | gut metagenome | biome: gut microbiome; feature: rumen; material: fiber-attached | host: Bos | place: Iran: Karaj | collected 2018-10 | reverse complement strand
GTTGGTTAACGGTTTTATTGACGGATGCTAAGACCCAAAAAAACCCACGTCAGACCAATTACTCCCCTTATTATAAAAAAATAAGTGCAGATGTCAGAGTTAATTACTCTCTAGCAACTACACTTTTATGGTACTAAAAAGCCCCGCGGCAGTTGCACCTCCTTAATGCCTGCGGGGCTTTTTTATTTGTTTATTTATTCACAGTTCCTTACGGCTTCCCGGAGCGGCAGGATCCTGTTCGGCGGGACCGAAAGCACATCCACGCCCTGATCCAGAAAGGCCTGCGTGAGGGTGGTGTCGCCTGCGAGCTCACCGCAGATCCCCACGGGTATGCCGGCCTTATGTGCATTTTCGACCGTAAGCCTGATCAGCTCGAGCAGCGCGGGATGGTGTGCGTCCCACAGGCCGGCGAGCCGCGTATCCTGCCGGTCAAGCGCCAGGGTATACTGTGTCAGGTCGTTGCTCCCGATGCTGAAAAAATCCGCTTCTTTCGCAAGGCGTTCGCTGATCAGCGCCGCCGCCGGGGTTTCGATCATCACTCCCAGCTTCAGCTCTTCCCGATAGGGCACGCCCTTTTGCTTCAACTCTTCTTTCGCTTCCGCCACGTGCTTTTTACATTGCAGGAACTCCTCTTCCGAGATGATCATGGGAAACATGAGCAGGACATCTCCGTAAAGAGCGGCCCTCAGCACCGCGCGCAGCTGCGTACGGAATGCTTCCGGCTGCGCAAGGCTTCTGCGTATCCCGCGAAGGCCCAGCGCCGGATTTTCTTCCTTCTCCGTCTCTCCGCTTCCCACCTGCTTGTCGGCCCCCAGATCAAAGCTGCGGATCACGACGGGACGGCCGCCCATCCTTTCCGCCACGGTCCTGTAGGCTTCAAACTGCTCTTCTTCGGAGGGCAGGCCTCCCTGCTCCATACAGAGGAACTCGCTGCGGAAAAGCCCCACGCCTTCGGCGTCGTTTTCGATCAGGCTGTCCAGATCCGGGACGTTTCCTATATTCGCGCAGATCCGCACTTTTTTCCCGCTCCGGCTCTGCGAGGCTTTCCCCTTCAGCTCCCGAAGGGCTTTGCGCCTTTCTTCTTCTCCGGCTTTCCGCCTCCGCAGCTCCCCGAGCATCTCTTCGTCCGGATCCAGGATAAAGCTCCCGCTGCTGCCGTCCACAATAGCCTGTCTTCCGTTCCAGCCGCGCTCCGGGCATATCCCGGCGATCACAGGGATCCCCATCGTACGTGCCAGGATCGCCACATGCGCTTCCGCGGAAAGTTCTTTTGTCACAAGAGCCAGCAGGCAGCCGCGCTCAAAAAGAAAAAGGTCGGAAGGTGCCGGCTCCTCCGCTGCCAGGATACGCTTTTCCCCCGCTTTTAAGCCTTCTGCCCCGCCGCAGAGGATGCGTATCACCCGTTCGGAGATATCCTTCACATCCGCGGCTCTCTCCTTTAACAGTTCGTCACCCGTGGCCGCCAGCTTCGCCGCATACTTTTCGCCGCTGGCTTTCACCGCATATTCGGCGCAGAGCTTTTCTTCCGTGATGATCGCGCTGACCGAAGCGTTGTAGCCGCCGTCCTCGAGGATCAGCTTCTGTGCCTCAAAGATCGCCGCATTTTCCTCCCCCGCCTCCGTTCGCGCCTTTTCACAGAGCCGCCCGAGCTCTGCAAGCGCAGCGTCCTTTGCAAGCTGATAGCGTTCCAGCTCCTCCGCCGGATCCGCCGCCGCGCGTGCCACCGCCTGCGCTTCTTTTTCACGGAAAAAGACAGAGCCGGCCGCAGCTCCTTCGACGATACCCTTTCCCATAAACCGCTGCATCCGCTCTGTCTCCTTTATCCTGTTCATATCAGCCTAAGCAGCTTACAGTTCCCAGGCACTTTTTTCTAAAACTCCGTCACCCGGAAGCTGCCGGATCCGGCAAATGATTCCCGGATCTGCACAGTCCGTTTGTCCGTGCCGCACGGTATAGTGCATGCCGGAATGCTCAGTCCTCGCCGGTCTCCTTTATGATCGCCGCGTTCTCCTTCTGGATCTCGGGATCAAAGGAAAGCATGGGTTCCAGCTCTTTGTTTCCTTTGATGCGCCGCTGCACATAGTTCCTTGTGAGCTTCATCACCAGCGGGCTCAGCGATACCACGCCGATCAGGTTGGGAAGCATCATCAGACCGTTAAAGGTATCGGAAATATCCCAGGCGATGGAACTGGTCATAAGGGCGCCGGAGAGGATCATCACTACAAAGATCACTTTGTAGACCGCCGTCACCACGGGCGCACTCTTTCCTGCCAGGTATTCCGCAGCCTTGGTTCCGTAATGGGACCAGCCCAGCACCGTGGTAAAAGCAAAGAGAAGGATCGCGATGGCGATGAAATAACGTCCCAGTTCAAAACCGCCGATGCTGAAGGTCGAATTGAAGGCTTCCGCCACCAGGGTCGCATCGTCATACTGCGTGATGCCCGTATCCAGATCGATAACGCCGGAGGTGAGGATCACCAGCGCCGTCATCGTGCAGACGATGATGGTATCCGCAAACACTTCAAAGATACCCCAGAGTCCCTGCTTCACCGGTTCTTTCACGTTGGAATTGGAATGCACCATAACGGAGGAACCGAGACCTGCTTCGTTGGAAAAAACGCCGCGCTTGCAACCCTGGGTGATGATGACCGAAAAGGCCACGCCGGTAGCGCCGCCCCACGCCGCCTTCGGTGTGAAAGCCATGCTGAAGATATGTTCGAAAGCCGTACCCACATGACCGATATGCGTAAAGATGATCACAAGAGAGCCCAGCACATACATGACTACCATGAAAGGAATGATCTTTTCCGCGACTATGGCGATACGCTGCAGGCCGCCGATGACCACCACGCCCACGAGTATCATCAGTACGACACCGACGATCAGCATGTACAGGGTCACATCCTTACCGTCCGAGGTAAAGAGCACCACCGAGGAAAGCCCTTCGATATTAAAAGCTGAGGTGAAGTTGATAACGATCTTGTTGATCTGGCCCATATTGCCGATACCGAAGGAAGCCAGCACCGCGCACACGGCAAAGATCAGCGCCAGCGCCTTTCCGACAAACTTCAGCCCCTTGTAACCGCCCAGACCGTCCTGAAGATAATACATGGCGCCGCCGGACCACTCGCCCTTGTGGTTCTTACGGCGGAAATAGATGCCGAGTATATTCTCGGAATAGTTGGTCATCATCCCGAAGAAGGCTGCCAGCCACATCCAGAACACCGCACCGGGGCCGCCCGTGATGATCGCCGCGGAAACGCCCGCGATATTTCCCACGCCCACCGTAGCCGCCAGCGCCGTACACAGGGCCTGGAACTGGGAGATAGAAGCCTTCTCTCCGGTATGCCCGATCACCTTTTTGTCAAAAAGACTGCCGACGGTCTTTTTCAGCCAGTGCCCGATACGTCCCACCTGGAAGAAACCGGTCAGTATCGTCATCAGGATGCCGGTGGCGATGAGCAGCCATACGCCGACCTTTGTCCATACAAACGAGTTTACCGCATCATTTACCGCTACGATCTGTTCCATAATTTTTCCTCCCCTTCTTCTTTCAAAAGAGTCATGCTATACCAAAAGCCGCACAGGCGTTCTCCGGCCGGCATCTCCCTTTTAAGAAAACAGAGCCGCGCACACAGATCTCCTGCCGCCGTCGGCTCCACGGTCTTATTCTATTACATATGGTCGCAGCTGGTCAACATAAAATTTTGTCGTTTATCGCGCTTACAAGAAAAAAGCCCCTGACAGATGTATCCGTGTAGGACACATGATGGCAAGGGCAGCTGCTTGCTCATGTTCGTGCGGATCCCAAACTCATGAGCCGGATCATGCAAGCATGTTCGTCTCATGAGTTTTTGACCCTAGACCATCATTTTATAGATCTTTGCACAGTCTTCCTCATTCAGGGTGATGAAGCCCGAGATCGTGCCGTCGCGTCCGTCGCCGCGGCAGAGCACTTCCACAAGCTTCGGGATATCCTCTTCCCTTGCTCCCAGCTCCTCGAAGTTGGAAGGCATGCCGATGGAGATGAGGAAACGCCGGAAGGCTTCGATCCCGGCCTTTGCCGTCACTTCGGGATGTGCGAAATCCATCTGGCAGCCCCAGATCCGGACCGCCGCCTGCGCGAAGCGCATCACATTGTGCGGCATCTCATAGGTAAAGACCGCAGGCATCGTCACCGCAAGGCCGGCGCCGTGCGCGCAGTCGTACAATGCGGAAAGCTCATGCTCGATCGTATGGCTGAGCCAGTCCTGGCTCCGGCCTACGCCGCAGGAATTGTTGTGCGCCATGGTGCCCGCCCACATGATATTGGCTCTCGCTTCATAATTATCCGGATCCGCAATGACGCGGGGACCTTCATGTATCATCGTGAGCAGCAGCGCCTCGATCAGCCGGTCGGTCACCTCCACTTCCTCGCTGTTGGTCAGATAACGCTCATAAAGGTGCGCCATGATATCCGTGATCCCTGCAGCCGTCTGGTACGCCGGCAGGGTCTGGGTCAGCGCCGGATTCAGGATACTGAATTTCGGACGGATCGCATCGCCTCTGGCGCCGCGCTTGAACATCCCCTCTTCCTTCGTGATGACCGAATCGGGACTGCCTTCGCTCCCGGCTGCCGCGATGGTGAGCACGGTTCCCACACTCAGGGCTTTCTCGATCCGCTTTCCTCTGTAGAAATCCCAGAAATCCCCGTCATAGACCACGCCGGCAGCGATGGCCTTGGATGAATCGATGACGCTGCCGCCGCCCACGGCCAGGATAAAGTCCACCTGCTCCTTCCGGCACAGCTCGATTCCTTCATAGACCAGGCCGCTCCTGGGATTGGGCTTCACGCCGCCCAGCTCGATATAAGGCAGGGACAGCGCCTCCAGTGACTTCTTTACACGCTCCAGCAGCCCCGAGCGCACCACGCTTCCGCCGCCGTAATGGATGAGGACCTTTGTCCCTCCGAAACGCTTTACATATTCTCCCGCCTTCGACTCCGTGTCTTTTCCGAATACAAAGCAGGTCGGTGAATAGAATTCGAAATTGTTCATAGATAACCCTTTCCGCCCCAAAGGCATTGCTGTCCGATCTCCCGGACTGCGGGATACGCGCGGCGCACTTTCGCCTTGTCCGCCCGTCTCCCTTTCCGGCTCAACATCTGTATTCTAGCACGCGGTCTCACCCTGCCGCTTCTCATTTTTTGTATCCGTAAAAGCTAGGATTTTGACTTTGTATTTCCTTACTCCACAACATACGGGATCCCGTACTTCTGTGCGTAACGCCAGGCAAAAGAATCCAGCTTCACATGCAGCCTGACATCATATACAGATTTCGCCAGATCGCTGTCATAGTGCCTCGGAAGGTCACTGATCTCCATCACGCTTTCCGGGATGTACAGCTCCTTTATCCCATTTCTGTCCGAAAATGCCAGCCCGAGCTTCACAACGCCCTCCGGTATCCTTACACTGCCCGAAATATCCGCAGGTACCGCGATGATCTCGTTATGTCCCCTGTCCGTCAGAAAGCCGTCCAGCACATCAAAATATCTGTTTTCGGGATCCACCTCAAATGAGGTAAATCCATACGAATAGGCTGTTTCGATCGTACGAAGCTCCTTCCCTATCCTCAGAACACTGTCTCCGTTCGCAGCATTTTCCTCCTTATATCCCGGGAAAGCCCAATGATCGATCACCAGCAGACTATCGGGAAGTGAGTACTCCAGTGACGGGTCACAGCCGCTGAAAGCATCCGTTCCGATCCGTGTCACCCCCTCGGGGATCACAAGCTTTTTAAGCCCGCCGCAATTCTGAAACATATGGCCCGGGATCTCCGTCAGGTTATCGGGAAGCGTAATATCCTTAAGACTGCTGCAGTTCTGAAAGGCTCTCTCTCCGATCATCGTCACGGAAGCCGGGATCCTCAGGCTCTGCAGTGAAGCACAGTTCTCAAATGCCCCGGCTCCGATGCTCTCCAGAGAATCCGGAAGCTCGATATCATTCATTTCGCAGCCGCTGAAAGCCCTGTTCCCGATGCTCTTTGTTCCATCAGCGACCGAAGCGCTATCCTTCAAAGCTGCCAGCAGAACACTGCCGTCTTTGGAATACAAAGCCCCGTCGATAACGCAAAAGTTCAATTCACCGGAACCTTCCCGGAATGCCTTCAGTCCGCTGCATCCGCTGAATGCTCCCGGCGCGATCTCCTTAAGTGAGGGCTGAAGAATAAACTCCTCACCGATATTTCCCGTGATGAACTGTTCCCCAAGAGATTCCAGCTGATCCAGACCAGCCAGCGCTACTGCCGGTCCCCTCATCGTGATCGCATTCCTCCCGATCCTTTTCAGGCTTTTCGGAAGAATGATCTCTCTTATATCCGCACTCTCCAGACCACGGTCTGCGATAACACGGATGCCCTCCGCAAGCTCTACACGTGAAAGTGCACCTATCGTAAGCGTATCAAATACCGAGTTCACTCCGTCTCCGACGGTCCGGACCGGCCGTCCTTCGATCATGGCGGGTACAGAGACGATCGATAAGTATTCATCGTCATCTTCATGAACCATATCAAAATAGGATCCGTACGGGGAGTAGTCCGAATCCTCCGTCGGATCGACATGCACCAGAGCAGCGTGATCTTCATACAGATGATAGGTATAGACCCATTTCCCTTCCGTGGTGATAAACACTTTTGCTGTTCCAACTTCATGACTGACAGCGATCTCCTTTGCTTTCGCATACTCTTCTGCCACGGATCCCTCCGGGCAGTGAAGCACCCAGTCGGCCTTTCCGGCGGTGGACGCATTATCGTTAACACGCTTCACGGAATCCGGAATGTTTACATGGATCCTGGAAGTATCACCGTAATAGTTTAACAGGAATCTCAGTTTATCCGCATCGAACTCCGTCACGCCTTCCGGGATCGTCAACACATTTGCCCGCTGCGTCGCAAAATCCAGAAGGACATCACCGGCCCGGTTCATCAGGTTTCCGTCCACAGCGGAAAAATACGGATTCTCCTCATCTACCGCATAAGTCTTTGCCGTAAACAGATCGAACGCACTCTTTCCGATCCTCCGGACCTCTTTTCCGATAAAGATCTCTTCCTGCTCCTCCGGGATATCTGCCCTGTCGGTAACATAGTGGGCAGGTCCGAAGGCCATCACACCGATCGTCTTCAACGCGGAAGGAAATGACGGGACCGCGGTCAGCTTCGCGCCATAAAAGGCATAATCATCGATCTTTTCCAGCGATTGCGGGAAGCTGATCCCGGAATGGCTGCTCAGAGTGCAGGCGGCATAGGCGATCTCAACGGTTCCCTCCGCTATGGTACAGCTGCCCTCCGCTGCCGCGGGACAGACATAGAGCACGGTCCCGTCTGCGGAATACAGCATACCGTCCTTAAGGGTATATGCCGTGTTTCCGTCGGCCAGGCGGATCTCCTCCAGTTTATCGCAAAGCGCAAAGACGCCGATCCCCATTTTCTTCAGAGAGGCGGGAAGCGAAACACTTTGCAGTTCCCTGCACTGGGAAAACGCAGCTCTTCCGACGCCTTCTACTCCTTCCGGGATCACGACCCTCTCCAGAGCGATACAGTCAGCGAAAGCCGAGTTTCCGATCCACTTGAGGCTGTCGGGAAGTACAAGCTCCTTCAGCGCATGATGCGGCGAAACACCGTTATCCCCGGAAAAAGCACCGCCGCCGATCCCCGTTACCGGTTTTCCGGCGATCTCCGCCGGGATCTCCACCTTCTCTTCATCTCCATAGTATACGGTACAGACCGCATGATCATCATACACCGCAAACCGGAGTTCTCCGTTCCGTGTCCGGAAGCTTTCTTCCCGGGCAGTTTTGTTTGACGGAAGCGGGAGCAGCTCCGTTCCGTAAACATTACCGTATACATCTTCCAGTTCAAACTGCAAATACAGCTCATCGGAAGGTATTTCCGCGACCGGTGTCCGATAAAACTTCATCTGCTCACCGATCGCCAGTTCATTCCAGCCATAGGTACCGGATTCCTTCCATTCGGATACCGGAAGCAGCCGTCCATCGCTGTCTCTTGTCGGCAGCAGCCCTGTCCGGAGTATCTGCACCCCGCTCCAGTCCGTCCTCTCTATAGTGGTCTTTCCCGACTGGGACACATCCGGATCCTGTACTGTGAGCATCTGGATCGATATCTCGTCCTCTCCGTCTTCTTCCAGAAGCACCGCCTGCACATCCTCAACCGTGATACCGAAAATCCCGGACAGAAAAAGCGGTGAATCATCCACGCGCAGGCCTTCGGTCCGATAGACTTTTCTGCCCTTCCCGCTTTCGATCTGCTTTAACGAACATAAGCCCTGGGCACCGGCTTCATCGCCGATCACTATGATCCCGAAATCCTCCGGAAGAAAAAGCCTTCCCTCATCATCCGCTTCGATCCTGCACTGTACCATGAGCGGATTAAAGCCGAAAAAATCATCCCGGGTAAGTATCGTATAATATGCAGCGGCAAGGTTCTCCTGCTCCTCTTCGGACAGTTCCAGACTGTAACCGCCCTCTTCCGTCCGGATCTCGCCGGGGTTCCAATCCGATTTTCCCGCGAGCAGCCACTCTTCCGCTGTCCTCCGGAGGAAGAAACGGTAATTATCCGAAACTCCCATATCCTCGTAATCGCTCCACCTCTGCCGGAACTGGCTCTTGTTCCCGTACGGATAATAGATCGTGATCCCGGAAAGCCGCTCCGTATTGCTGTAGCCCTTTACAACAGCCCCGGACAGCGCCTCCAGCAGTCCTTCGCTGGCTTCCTGATCGATCCAGGCAAGTTCCTCTGCCATATCCCCGAGATCTACCAGATCATAGGAAGAGATCTGATCCTCCTCCTTCACTCCGTCGGCAAGTCCCACGCCTTTGATATCGGCCCGGCATTTTACCAGCGTGGAATGCTTTCCTCCCTTCACCGTCTCCAGCATTCCTTCGGTAAACTGATCCAGCACACGCTCAAGCCTGTCCAGCTCCGCCAGCCGTATACAGGAAAGCGTCACATCCGGATGAAAGTTCTCATTGTTTCTTGCTTCATAATAGGATGAAAAATGATCGATGATACTGAGGGCCGCTTCTTCCGTATCCTTCACCGTATGAAGCTTCCCCAGAAAAGAATAATCCCAGCCGTCCCCCGGTTCCAGTTCTTCCGAGGCGATATAATAATCGGAAAACTCCTTCCACACATCCATGCATTCGATACAGGCCATCAGGCAGGCATCAAAACCGACAAGATCCAGCTTCCGCTTCTCTCCGAATGCCGTTTCACGCATCGCTGCCTGCATTTCACCCAGAAGCAGGGAATCCTGACCATACAGTTCGTCCGCTCCATAGCCCCACAGCGGACCGCCGCCGTGATCCCAGAAGATCAGCGCATGGTGGGAGGCCGGAAAGTAGCTGTCGCAGAAATTCACAAACGCCGCAAGCATCCCGCCGTTCCCCATATTTGCATTTTCTTCCGTTCTGGCAAGGATACGCTCATCGCCCTCCCTGCTCATATCAAGGACACAGTTGTATCCGCTGGGAACGTCTCCCACCCAGCGGCGGCTGCCCCCGGTACAGACCAGCACATTCACCCGCTCCGTATCATAGCCGGAAGCAGCGATCTCTTCCAGATCCTTCGTCGCATTCCCGAGCCTGCTCTCCAGATTGGAACCGATCATATAGATCATGACCGTGTATTCTTTTTCCGCCCCGGCTGTCAGCTCCTGTGACGGGACCAGTTCCACATCCGTAATGTCATAAGCCTGTCCGCCCTTTGCGAGCTCACGCCACAGCTCGTCAGCAGAAACGCTTTTGTTTCCGCTGACGGCCGCTTCCTGCACCCCCGGTCCGGGCTTCTCCGCTTCGGAACCATTAAAGAACACTAACCCCAGGATCGCTCCCAGTGTCGCGAACAGCGTATATGCCGCAACACCTGCTTTTCTTTTAAGATCTTTCATCTGAACTTTGTCCCCTTAGCCTCCGTCGTCAGCTTCATCAGCCACTTGTCGTAATCTTCATCGGTCAGCTCCGAGGCTTTCAGATGAACGCAGTCGAAGGCCAGATTGATCGTATATTTTTTATCTTTCGTTACATAATCATACTTCCGGTCCATTTTATAATTCTTCATCATCGCCGTTGTAAGATTATACATGTAATGCTGCCTAAGTTCCCTGTAATCCGGATCGGTGACCGCTTCCTGGATGTAGCTCCTGGACTTGCTGTCGATCCTCGGATCCTTCAATTCCTCCTCCACATTGCCGAGATCATCCCAGGTCGTATCCACATCATACCAGTCATCCCCGAGCTTCACCGAATTCCAGGCATGCGGTCCTGCGGTAAGCTTGCTCTCACCTCCGACTCCGAGCAGCACGGTTGCTTCCAGGCCTGCCTGCTGGAGAAGGTACAGATAGGCAAGGGAATAACCGTCACATACGGCGGTATTCTTCTCCCCGCGGCCGTTCGCTACCAGGGCACCGTATGCGGTATGCGCCAGATCATTCAAATTCTTTTCCGCCACTTCAAAATCATAAGTCACCATATCGATCAGCTTGTCATGGATATCCCTGGCGATCTTATCCTCGCTCTGATCCAGATCGATATCTTTAAGGAAGTCTTCCGCCGCCTTATTAAAGGCTTTCATGTCTTTTTCATAATCCTTATACGGCTCTGCTAAGGAAAAATACACTTCACCGCTCGTAAACTGTTTCATATTGATATCGGTCTTAAGAGCATTATAGAGCCAGAACAGTTCCGGATGATCATAGAGAGCTCCGAAAAGTCCTATGTTCAGATCCTTTTTAAACTGCTGACTGCCGGACTTTGCATCTCTTTTGAGCACAACGATATTGGACGTGTTCATCGGGTCATCCGCCAGCATCATGATACAGTCATAGATATCCTGCTGTTCCTTGCTCATCTGCTCATAGAAATAAAAAGATTTGGCGTTATTCACAAGCAGCGAATCCTCCGAGGGAACATACTCGCGCATGGCCCTGTCCATCCTGTCCTTATCCTCATCGCTGCCTTCCTCGGGTTCTTCGTACTCGGCCGCCTCTATCATGCCGCCCCGCAAAAAAGTAAGGCCGTTCAGTGTCAGGGTATCACCTTCGCTGATGATCCCGAAACCGCTATCCTCTCCCTCTCCGGAGCTCTCATCATTCTGCTCCGTCACGGCATCATCGGCTTCATTGTTTTCTTCATTGTTTTCCTCATTCACATTCCCGCTGTCTCCGTTTCCATCGGCAGCTGCTTCCGTAACGGCATCCGCAGGCTGGGATGTCGGTGAAGGCGGGGCATCATTCCCCGCTGAATTTCCTCCGCACCCTGCCAGCAGTGCCACACAGAGTACGCCTCCGATCAGTTTTTTCCATCTTTCCCTCATAGTCTTTCTCCTTCCTCATAATTCTTTTTTACTTCTGAAATAAAAAAAGCACCCTGAGCATTCCCGCGCCTTTTTCATAATGATCTATTTTACAACAGAACCGCAGTCTTCGCAACAAATACGGCTGTCGCCGCCGGCCATCTCTTTTCCGTTCCGGACCAGCCGGGACATCTGATATTTCGCGGAATCCGGGGAAAAGTTCCGAGGCCTATCTTTTCCCCAGCGGGATCAGCACATCGGAGAAAAATTCTCCGTCTTCATGATAAAATCTGGCCGTGCCGCCGTGCTGCACCGCGATGGAATGGACCGAGCTCAGGCCGATGCCGCTGCCCCTCCGCCTGGTGGAAAGGTACATGCCGTTTCTTTTCCGCACCTTGCCGTTAAAGGAATTCACCGCAACGATATAAAGATTGGTCTCATTCTGCAGCGTCAGGGACAGCCGGATGTAGCGTCTCTGTCCTTCTTCCATCTCCCCGCAGGCCCGGATCGCGTTATCCAGGATATTCCCGATGGCGGTACACAGTTCGATCTCATCCATTTCGGTCTCACGGCCGGGCAGGCTCACCTGAAGCTTTATGTCGATGCCGTTCTGTACGGCCGTCTGTGCGTAATGATTTAAAAGCGCATTGATCGCCGCGTCGCTGCAGTATTGCACCACATCGTTTTCCGGCATGCTTTCCACATATTTCGCCAGATATTTTTTGATACCTTCCAGATCGTTCTCCGTCGCCATCCCGTTCAGCGTCCGTATGGTCTGCTTCAGATCGTGTCTCGCGCGGGCCGTCCTGTCGATATACTCCTGCTGCCGTATATAACTGCTCTCCTGCATCTCGAGCAGACGCGCTTTTTCCCTGTCTCGCGCGGCGGCCTGCATCCATTTGACTATATTATAGAAGATGATCGCCAGCAGCAGCTGTAGCAGGAAAAACGTTCCCTGTACGACCAGAAAAGCCAGGAACACCCGGTTGGTATACAGCGTCTCATACTTCCGCGGGACGATCATCACGCAGGCGATGAGGAAGATGGACGAGATGATCGTCGTCACATGCCAGATCCTTTTATCATCCAGATTATTCACAAGGCGGCTTCCGTATCTTCTCATGGGAAAATACAGCAGGCCGGCGCCTATGGAGCTGATCGCAAACTGGAAGAAGGCGTTGGCCGTCGTCAGATGCAGCGCTCCCGCCTCCGGATTGACCAGGGCGTCCAGGGCATTCGCTGCATTGGCAAAGATCGCCATAAGGGAACAGACGTATACAAAGACCGCCAGAGCCTTGCTTGCCGATTCAAAAAGCGTGTTACGGTATACGAAGAACAAAATGATCAGCGAAGGGAACAGAACCGTATTTCCTTCGAGGAAAAACTTCACCTGAAGAAAAGAGCCTACGGCGCTGACCAGGATCAGAACGGTGAACATCTGAAGAAATACCTTCCACCCGGCAAAACGCATCCGGTCCTTCATCGGCGCCAGACAGAGCAGCGCTGCGGGAAGGGTCGTCAGATTGGAGAGCATGGTGACCAGAAAATCCTTAAGAAACATGGCTCAATGCCTCCCCGGCATTTCGTCTCTCAGTCTGCAAAACATATAGTTCTGCCAGATCTGTTCCAGCTGCCGAAAACTTTTCTGCTTTGCCGGAAAGCTCTCCCCGTTGTTCATCTGACAGAGTCCGCCGGCGAAACCCTGGATGCAGTCCATATTAACGATAACGCCCCTGTTTATGGTAAGAAAACGTTTATCCGCAGAAAGCGGTTTTTCCAATGAAGCAAACGTTACATACGGCTGGTAGCGATTACCTTCCTTATCAACGATCTCCACACTGTGACCGTTCGCGCACAGGGATATGATATCGTCAAAAGGCAGATGATGCTCCTGCCGCTCGCTCACAAAATCGATGCCTTTCGTCCCATCCGCCCGCCGGCGCATGATATCGTCCATCAGCCGGAAGACCCGCTCCTTCTCCACCGGTTTCTCCACGTAATCGTAGGCATGAAGCTTCAGCGCCTCCTGCATATGATCCGTGCTGCTGGTGACAAAGACGATGAGCGCCTCCGCATCCTTCTCCCGGATCCGTGCCGCAGCATCCACGCCGCTCATCCCCTTCATATATATATCCATATAAATGGCAGTATACATGAACGGCTCATACTGCCCGAGAAACTCCTCTGCGCTTTCATATATATCGATCACGGCCTTGTTCCCGTTGGCGCTCACATATTCTCTGAGCACTTCCTCCAGCGCGCCGGACTCTTTTTTTTCATCATCCACGATCGCGATATTCACCTCAGATCCTCCCTGATCACAAAACAAGTAATAATTTCTCACAAAAGTGCCTTATTGTCAACTATTGCGGGCTTTTCAGCACTTTTTGCCCAAATTTTGCTCTGTCTTTTCATGCAATATTTTCTGCTTTTCGTGAAGAAACGCTTGCAAAAAAAATTATCCTGCTGTATTTTGGTCAAGGTTCAAAAAACAGGGTTGAAAACCTAAAAGCAAAGGGAGGAAAAAGAAATGAAGAAGTTCAAAGCAGTTGCATTAGTAATGATGGTTGCCATCATGATGTTCAGCCTGGCAGGCTGCGGCGTTGACATGAAGAAGGTGAGCGGTTCCTGGATCGTAAGCACCATCAACGGCAAGTCCGCAGCAGATTTTGCTGCAGAGCAGGGTCTGCCTGAGGTTTCTGTTCAGAAGGTTTATGACATCAACGACAAGACCGTTACCCTGAAGTACCTTGGCGCTGACGGCACCACCGCTTCCAACTCCGGCGATACCGTTGTAAGAAAGAACGGCGTGGAAGCTACGATCAATGGTGCTCTGATCCCTCTTGAATATCATGAGGACAACGACACCCTGACCTACAAGCTTGATGATAACGGCACCATTTATGAATATGTTCTGAAGAAGGGCAGCTACGATTTCGATGCTGAGTATCAGAACTACATGAATTCCATGAACGGCGGCGAGGAAGAAGGCGAGTACGAAGAAGAGGGCGACTACGAAGAAGGCGACTACGAGGAAGAGGGCGACTACGAAGAGGAGTAATCCGATCGCAGTTTAAACTGAAACGAAACGAACCAAAAAGATCCCCACAGTTTCGGCTGCGGGGATCTTTTTATGCTATGCTCTTTATTACTGTTCCACTTCGCTGAAATCGATATCCATCGCCGCCATGATCAGGTGATCCGGATACGCTTCCTGCACCTGCCGGACGGCTTCCCGGTACACCCCGCCCCGGTCTTTCGCATCAAAACTCACGACCAGATCAAAGCGGATACGCTTCTCTTCTTTATCTATATAAAAGCCGTGCATCTGGATCACATAAGGGATCGCCGTTACGATCGCATTTACTTTCTCCCTTACCGCCGCCGCCTCCGGATCCTTTGTATTCTGGGAATACACACCCACCGCGGTAAGGATCACCCGGTGTTTCTGATATACGCACACCTCGATCCTGCGGATCAGGCGGTCCAGCTCGTCGGCCGTGAGCGTATCCGGCACCTCGATGTGGACCGAGCCGTTATAGGAATCCGGCCCGTAATTGTGCAGGATCAGGTCGTAAGCACCGCTCACCTCCGGAAAGCTCCGTATCGTCGCCTTGATCGCCAGCACCAGCTGCGCATCCGCGCGCTCGCCCAGGATCTTGGACAGGGTCTCCCCCAGCATCGTAAGGCCGGAACGCACGATCACCACAGCAATCACGGCGCCGAGCCAGGCCTCCACGGATACATGAAAGATCAGGAATACCGCGGCGGCGGCCAGCGTGGAGATCGAGATCACCGAATCCAGCAGTGCATCTTCCCCGGAATTGACCAGGGAATCCGAATTGACCTTTTTTCCAACGCTCTTCACATAGCTTCCCAGAACGATCTTTACCACTACCGCCACGGCCACGATGATCAGCGCGACGGTCGAATAATCCGGCGTGACCGGGTCGATGATCTTTTTGACCGACTCCACAAAGGCCGTGATGCCGGCGTAGAGCACGATCATGGAGATCAGCATGGCGCTCAGATACTCGATCCTGCCATAGCCGAAGGGATGCTTTCTGTCCGCTTCCTTCCCCGCCAGCTTCGTGCCGGCGATCGTGATGATGGAGCTGGCCGCATCCGACAGATTGTTGACCGCATCCATGATGATCGCCACGGAATTGGCGGTAAAACCGATCACCGCCTTGAAGGCGGCAAGAAAAACATTTGCCAGTATCCCTATGATACTGGTCCGTACGATAATACTGTCTCTTTTTTTCTGATCTCCCATGATTATGAATTCCTTTACTGTATGATGGCGGGTCTGTTCAGACCCGGGCCATGCACCTGCTGTGTCGCTGCGGCCGGCACTTTGAACAGCCGGATCCCCGGACTTTCATTCCATGATATATCCGCTGTTTCATGATGCATGCATATCCTGCCCGCTTCTGAATTCATATATATCACAGCCATGCCGAAATGGCAAACTGCCTGTTCTCCGTCCTTTTTTTACCGTTCATTTCTCCCCAAATACCGTTTGTGTCATTTCCGTTCCCTTCTGTCTGCCGCTGTCCTATATTTGACTCATAGCACAGATACACCGGACTTATACAGAAAGGAATGATGAAGCATGGAAAAGACAAAGGACATGATCGTTCTCGAACAGCTTTCCAAAAGCTACGGAAGAAAAAAGGCCGTTGACGGCATCGACTTAAGAGTACGTGAAGGAGAAATGCTGGCGCTGCTGGGCGTCAACGGCGCAGGCAAGACCACCACGATCAAAATGCTCTGCTGCCTCAGCACGCCGGACGGCGGGCACGCCATGATCAACGGCTTTGATACCGTTAAGGATAAAGATAAGGTAAAGGCACTGGTCGGGATCTCGACCCAGGACACCGCCATAGCGAGAAATCTCACGGTGGAGGAAAACTTAAGCTTCATGGCCGGTATCACCCTGGATGCAGACAAAAAAACAGTAAAGGAAAGGGTGGAACAGATCATCGCGGAATTTAAGCTGGAGGAGGTGCGCCGGACAAAGTCCAGCAAGCTCTCCGGCGGCTGGCAGCGGAGGCTCTCCATCGCCATGGCCATCATCGGCGATCCGAAGGTCATACTCCTGGATGAACCGACGCTGGGCCTGGATGTACTGGCGAGACGGGAACTCTGGAAGGCCATAGAAAAGATCAAAAAAGAACACACGATCATCCTTACCACACATTATATGGAAGAAGCCGAAGCACTGGCCGACCGGATCGCCATCATGATCGCCGGCCGCATCGTGATGACCGGCACCCTTGAGGAGCTTGAGGAAAAGACGGGCCGGAAAGGTCTTGAAAATGTCTTTGTATCGGTAGCGGAAGGAGTATAAAAATGAACAGAAGCTTATTATTTGCCAAAAGAAATCTGACAGAACTTTCCAGGGATGTGCTGAGCTATATCTTCTGCATCGCTTTTCCGGTCGTGATGCTCATCGTGATGTCGGTCTTAAACGCCAGCATCCCCAAAGAAGCACACATGACGGTGTTCCGTATCGACAATCTCTCCGGCGGCATCCTCGTCTTCGGGCAGACCTTTGTCATGCTCTTTACAGCTGTCCTTGTAGCAACGGATAAGAGCACTTCGTTTCTGATGCGGCTTTATGCCTCCCCCATGAAGAGTCGTCATTTTATCCACGGCTACATCATCCCCATGCTGATGATCAGCGTCGTACAGTCCCTGGTCACGATCGTATCCTCACTGCTGATCGCCGGGATCACCGGTGTGAACTTAAAACTCCCCGGCCTGCTGCTGGCAGTGTTTACGAGCCTGCCCTCCGCGCTCATGTTCATCTCCATCGGGCTGATCTTCGGCACGCTCTTTAATGAAAAATCCGCCCCCGGGCTCTGCTCGGTCATCATTTCCCTCGGAAGCTTTCTCGGCGGTGTTTTCTTTGACGCCGAGGGCGTGGGCGGGGTCATGTATACGATCTGCAAGTGCATGCCCTTCATCTATTGCACAAAGACGGCCCGCGCCAGCATCCGGCTGGAACTGGACTGGGAAAGCTTCGGCCTGCCCTTTGTGATCATCAGTCTGACTGCCCTTGTATTCATGAGCCTGGCGATCGCCGTATTCCGGAGCCGGATGAAGGCAGACCGATAGTTGCACAGAGCGCGCAAATCCTTTATACTCGTTACGGATGCGGACGGTCCGAAAGGGCCGCCCGCTATCATCGGCAACGAGGTGGCAAAGGTGCGGATCCGGTCTGAGATCGACAAAAAATACAGGGAATTGGAAGTTCACGTCTGCAATGACGAACTTACGGATGAGGTGCACAGTGTTATGGACCAGCTGCACTCCATCTTTGATATTTCCCTCACCGCTACGGATGAGGCAGGAAACCACTGTATCCTGAGCCCCGGCGATATCATCACTTTTTACGCGGAAGGCCAGAAGGTCTTTGCGCTGGATGATAAAAAGAAATATACAGTCTCCCGGACGCTTTATGAGCTGGAACAGGAACTGGAAAAACTCGGCTTTACCCGCATCTCAAGATCCGAGCTCGTCAATTACCGCCGGATAAAGAGCCTGGACTTAAGCCTCACGGGGACGATCCGGGTCATCATGAAGAACGGATATGAAACCTATACCTCCAGAAGAAACGTATCGAAGCTGAAAGAACTGCTCCTGCACGGAAAGAAAAATGCTTCCGGTGCGGATAAGGACCGGCAGGGATGAGGAACGCATTATGGCAAAGGATATCATAAAAAAAGGACTGCTCAGCTTTGCGATCTCCGCGTTTGCGGGGCTCTTCGTCAATCTGCTCATCGACCTGATCGTAAACGGATGCGTCACGGACGGCTTCTGCTCGATCTCGCCGGATTTCCGCGCGCTTTTCCCCACAGATACCATCGCCTGCTATGTGAACCTGCTCCTCTACGGACTGATCGGCGCCACCTTCGCAATGATGACCTTTATCTACTCCATAGAGCGGATCGGCTTTGTGATCCAGAGTATCCTGTACTTTGTCGTCACCGGCGGCGTATGTCTGCTGATCACGATGATACTCTGGCAGCTACAGCGTTATCCGCAGGCACTCATTGTGACTCTGGCCGGCTATGCGGCTACCCACATCATCATGATCCTGATCGAATACCGTACCTTAAAAAGGGACATCCGGGAGATCAACTCGGAACTGGAATGATCCGAAAAGGGAGCTGCAAAAACAGCTCCCCTTTTTTACCGTATAGGAAATATGCGCGAAAAGCGCAGCTCATCCGTACACAATTCCGTGCAGTATGTTTTCATCCACCGGGAAGACCACACCGTTCATCTTTGCCGTATTGTGCTTTACGGCTTCAAAGGTCTTTGCCAGCACGTTTTCCGGAACCTCCTGCCTGCCGAAAACGGTATCCAGAAACGCCTTCAGTTCCGCAACATCCGCAAAACCCGCTGCTTTTAAGAGTACATCTCTCTGCTCCTGCGGTGCCGCCGCCATAAAGGAAGGCAGAAAATATCCCACGGCCCTGCCGTGGGGCAGCCCCAGATCGTAGGTCAGGATATAGCTCAGGGCGTGGGGCAGCGCCGTGCCGCAGCCTGCGATGGACATGCCCGCAAGGGTCGACGCGCGCATCAGCAGCCTCCGGTCTTCCTCCGAAGCTTCCCTCTCTCCCGTCAGCACGCCTTTGATCTTTATCCACTGCTTCAGGCCGGCGCTCACGGTCATATGCACATAAGCATCCGTCTTTGCGTTCAGCGCGCTTTCAAACATATGCGCCAGCGCATCCACGGCACTGTTCACGATAAGGCTTTTGGAGGCGGAACGGATATATTTCCCGTCTACGAGAGACATCGTGGGAAATACCATGTGTACCATGGAGATCTTGGTCTTTTTGTCGTGGCGGGTCAGTACCGAGATCCCCGTCACCTCCGAGCCTGTCCCGCAGCTTGTGGGGATACAGATCACCGGCAGGGCCGAAGGATCCTTCGTTTTGTCGTAGAGATAATCGATATCCGCTTCCGGATGCTTCAATACCAGGGCGATGGCCTTGGCCGCATCCATGGGTGAGCCGCCGCCGATGCCGATGACAAAGTCGATCCCGGCTTCCGCAAAAAGTTCCTTTGCCTTAAATACGGTATCCGTCGAAGGATTCTCTTCCACCTCCGAAAACAGCTCGTATCCGATCCCCGCGTCCTTCAGCACCCCGCTCACATCCTCGAAGGAGCCGTTCCGAAACGCCGAGCTCTTTCCCGTCACGATCAGCGCCTTTTTCCCGAAGGCAGCGATCTCCGCCGCGTGTTTTTTTACGCATTCCTCTTCATCGAAAAGCCTTACCGGCATGTAAAATCTCATAGTCCTTCTCCTGTCTGTAAGTATTTGTGAAGTGCTTTCCTCTCAGTTTCTGTTTGCCTTATCGACAAGCGTCTTCCAATATGCAGCGGCTTCCCGGGCCAGCTGTGAAACATTGCTATTTCCGTTTATACCCCAGGTCAGCTGAGGTCCCAATTCCAGCTCCGGGATCACCGCTTCATAACCGACCATACCATGCGCAGCTTCGCACATCATAGGCAGCGTCTCGTCGAGGGCTCTCATATCGAAGATCCCGGCACGGGCCGCAGAAACGTATCGATTCTCTTCCTCGATCTCGGGCGGAACCTCGTACCATACATCATATGCAAAAGCAATCCTCCATGCGCGCTGTGCGTCATAGCAGGCAGGGATCACTGCAGGGTTGTTGCTCCATCTGTTGACCAGTTTGCCGTGAGGGCCTGCAGGGAACATTACGAAGCCGACCTCAAACTGTACGCCCTCAAGGAAGTTATCGGGAAGTCCGGCATACTCCTGCTCGGTCAGGAATGCGATCTTACCGTTCAGGAAGTCCTCCTTATAGTAATCCCACATAGCTTCCTCGGGAAAAGGCTTGTAATAATCATGGATCGTGGAATTGGCAAATTCAAGAGCTTCAACGGTGTTTGCGTCTTCCACTTTCACAACATATTTGCCGTTCTCCATACCGATGAACTCACCGCCATTGGAAAATACGCTGGGTGAAACTAAACACCCCAAATTACCGGTGAAACCATAATAGCCTTTCCCCAATGCCTGCACATCATCCATGATATCCGTCCAGGCATCCCAGGTCCAGCTGCCGTTCTTCTGCATATCGTAGATCTCGTCTGCGCTATGACCGGCTGCCTCGATAACATCATAGTTGAAATAGAGGCCATCACGCGGTTCAGCGAGTCCGCCGTACATGGCATAGATGCCGCCGCCATATCCATACAGTTCATGCGTCTTGTTTGCAGCATAGGTGTTTTCTGTGAAATCAAGGCAATCCAGAGTGGACAGATCATACATCTGCTTCCAGCTCATAGCCGTTGCGGTAACGGGATCGTCACGAACTACGAATACGAAGTTGTGATCATCGCCACCGGTGGTAACATAGTCAACGAATTCCTGGGGAGCGGTTCCCCAGTCACCTATACCCCATTCGCCTTTGCTCTCCTGCTTCAGGGTGAAGTTGTACTTCTCCATTGCCCATTCACGATATTCACGGATCTCTGTCTCGTAACTGGTCAGATTGTCCGGATCCATCTGCATGATGTCGGTTTTTTCGCTGGAGTACCAGTCACGGATGATGATCTCCATACCGCCCAGATCAATGGGATCGCCGTTCGCATCCCTGCGCACGGTATAAGGCTCTACTTCATCATCGTAATCATTTTTTCCCGCAACGATGACTTCATCGCTGTTGTTCTCCTCTACGGGTTTTGCCGCTGTGGGGGCTGCCGCTTTCGTCGGGGTCGGCGTTGTCTCCCTTTCCCTTTTTCTTCCTGCATAGCTGTCCGTATCCTCTTCTCCTTTATTAAGGAAAAGGATACCGAGCACTACCGCCGCAAGAGCCGCCGGTATCGCCGCAAGAAGGACCAGAAGTTTCTTCCGCGAAGACCTCTTCGGCGTCTTTTCCGTCAATACCTGTCCATTATTCTGTGCTGCATCATTCCACTGCGGCACAGGCCCGCTCTGCGCTCCGTCCTCCCACGGCTGCGCAGGCGCATCCGGCTGCACGTTCCCCGCCCGCGGCACGGGCATATCCTGCGGTCCGTATCCCCATTGCTGTCCGGTATTTCCCTGCTGCCCGGATCCCCATTGCTGTCCGGTATTTCCCTGCTGCCCGGATCCCCACTGCTGTCCGGTATTTCCCTGCGGCCCGGATCCCCATTGCTGCCCGGAGTTTCCCTGCTGCCCGGATTCCCACTGCTGTCCGGTATTTCCCTGCGGCCCGGATTCCCGTTGCTGTCCGGCTGCATCCTCCGTATCGGGCGCAGGCATATTTACGGCAGTGCTCTCCGGCTGTTCCTCCGAAGCTCCCGAGAGCAGCGCTTCCTTAAATTCCCGCATACTCTGGAAACGGTCTCTGGAATCCAGGCTCAGCGCTTTTAAGATCGCCTCTTCCCTTTCCGCAGAGATCCTGGCCCCCAGCGTAGACGGTGCGATCAGCGTATCCTCTTCCATACGGTCGATGGAATCCACCGGTTTTCTTCCGGTGATCGCAAAATAAAAAGTCGCCGCCATCGAATATACATCCGTATAAGGCCCCTGTCTTCCGTGCCGGCTGTATTGCTCTCTCGGGGCATAACCATGCTTCAGGATCACATCCAGACTGCGGCTCCGGTCTCCCAGGCTGAAACGTGCTGCCCCGAAATCCAGCAGCCTCACCTTTCCGTCTTCCGTTATGTAGATATTATCCGGGGTCACATCACGGTGGATGATCCCTTTCTCATGCACGGCCTGCAGGGCATCCATGACCGGGAACAGCTTACTCGCCGCTTCCTCATAACTGAGCCTTCCTCCCCGCTCCCTGATATACTTATCAAAGCCGGTACCATGCACGAATTCCATGACAAAATACGCGGTACCGTTCTCTTCAAAGTATGTGAAGACACGTATGATATTCTCATTCCCGATGAACTGCGCCAGCGTTTCCGCTTCCTGAAGAAAACAGCCTTTTCCGTATTCAAAATTCTCCCCGCGTTCTCCCGTGAACGGGATCACCTGGGTACTGCCGGAACGGGTCGCCATGCTGTCCGGAAAATATTCCTTTACCGCCACCAGACTCCCGGTCCTGTGATCCTCGGCCTCATAGGTGATGCCGAAGCCACCCTCACCCAGCACTCGCCGGATGATAAACTGCCCCGCAAGCACGGTCCCCGCCGGCAGGGCCAGCGGATAAAAATTTTCCTTTGCCATTTTTCTGTCTCCCCCGAAAAAACGGTAGTGTCAGATCTGACACTCCTTTTTCATATTATAACCTTTATTTATCGGAAATTCAAAGAAGAAGGATCATTGACCTCCCTTTTTGAGCACTTCCTTAAGATCCTTTTTGATCAGCTCTGCCACAAGTTCCGCGCCGCCTGCCTTAAGCAGTTCCTTTCCGAGCTTCTCCGCATTCCTGCGCATCTTTCTGGAAGTGATCACTTTCAGTGCAAGATCAAAAAGCTTATCCGGCACGAAATTCTCTTCGCTCAGAACGATGCCGGCGCCGTTTTCCTTCAGCTTCGCCGCATTGTATCTGCGCTCAAAGACTTTTCCGGGAATGACAATCTGCGGCACGCCGTGGACCAGTCCGTCCATCATGCTGTTCTGGCCGCCGTGATTGATAAAGAGCACCGTCTCATCAAGCATCGAAGCGAAATCCCACCTTGCGGCGATATGCAGCTTTCCGTCCGTCTTTTCTTCCAGATAGGACGTGGCAAAATAAATCTCGTAGCGCGTTTCCGCAAAAGCTTCCTTCAGCACTTCCGCACATTTCGCGGCCGGGATGCTCCCGTTCCCCATATAGACAAGGATACGCTTTCGCGTCTTCTTTTCCGTAACGGGCCTGTTCAGGGTCCCGCAGAAGACGACTTTTTCCTTATCAAAAGGCTCCAGTGCGGCGATACTCGGACAGAAACGCAGGTCTGCCAGCTCAAAAAGTTTCAGTGCCGACGGAAGCGTTTCCATGGAAAGCTCCTTTAAGAGCCGGTTCAGCCCCTTTGCATAGCGCGGCTCATTCGCATATTCATACTGCGTCGGATAACTCACCGTGGCGGCGAGCCGCACACCTTTATGTTTTGCGGCGATGATCGCCGGGATACTGAACTCCGAATAGACCAGATCCGGACGGAATTCGTCTATGGCCGCCTCGATCCGTGCCACGCTTTTTCTCAGATAACTGTATGACAGATTCCCCGTGATCTGCAGCACTTTGTCAAAACTATGCACTGCAACGCGGGATGTGAGGCCGAGCTTCTGTGCGAGCGGAAAGCTTCGCTTCGCGATAACAGACGGGAGCCCAAGCGGCATGGGCACATCCGGCGCATAATTCTTTACACCGTGGATCCTGCGGAAGTTCACATCCTCCGCCATACAGCTTGCAACTTTGATCCCTTTTTCTTTGAATGCCTCCGCCAGGAGCCGGCAACGTGAAACAGGTCCCGCCGTTTCCGCCATCGAGGCCATGGGAACGATCAATACTCTCATTTTTTTGTCAGTCAGCTTTTTCCGGCTGCTCCGGTGTCGTCACATCGATCATCATCAGGGCCAGGGTATACTCATCCTCCATCGCCTGTTCATCAGCGGAACCGTAATCGGAAAAGGAGAATGTCCAGCCGTTCTTCATCAGGCCGCCGAGGGTATACACACCCAGGAAGGTTCCTTTAAGCTTTTCTGTCCTTCTTTCCCTTTCCGACCAGCTCAAGCTTCTCCGCCCGTGAGAGCTGCTTGATGTGCCACTCCCTGCTCATGGCTTCTTCCTTTGTTTCCGCGCACTCATAATAGACGAGCTTCACGGGAAGCCTGGCCTTCGTATATTTGGCACCCTTAGCGGCATTATGATCCGCGATCCGCTTTTTCAGGTCCTTCGTCCAACCGCAGTACAGACTGCCGTCGGCACACTCTACGATATAGGTATAGTTCATCTTTTCCTTCCGTTTACCCGCTCATCTTCCAGATCATCGCCGCCGGATCGTAATACAGCCGCACCATGCGGAGCCGGTCAAAGACCAGGATCCTGCATTCATAGACCAGGATCTTGTCCGTCACATAGACCCCGTCCGGCATCGTACGCGTTCCCAGATGCGAAAGATCCCTGTATTCTTTTATACGGAATGCCTGCTTCAGCCCGTCTTCATCCGTCAGCCGGATCCGCATCGGGACGATCTCCCCGTCCTTTCCGTGCTGACAGATCACCTCGACGGCTTTCAGCGCCGGCAGATTCTGTCCCATATCCTCTCACCTCGGCAGGATAACGATCCTGAGATGAGTATAGAACATACGTTCGATTTTGTAAAGTGCTTTAGTCTTCTTCCTCTTCCGTCTCCGAGATCAGGCTTTCCTTCAGATTCTCAAAACGTTCCCCGAGCTCTTTGATCACTTTCCGGTCCGCATCGGAATACTCTTTGTATTCCTTTATGGAAAAACTCGTCCATACCGCCCTTTCTCCGGATTCATCGCTGAATTCAATGCCGTAATACCAGGCACTGTAATCCGTGACAAAGAGGTCACTGTCCGGCCGTTCCTGCAGCGAAGGGATATCTTTTTCGTACAGAAAATCCGTAAATTCCCCCACCGCTTCCTCCGAAACCGAATAGACCCGGACGATAAAGGGCTCCTCAAAGCTTTCCCGGTCCCTGCACTCGATGGTCCACTCACCGTCCTTATTTTTTCCGAGTCTCTCATTATGGTTCGCACCACTCATGTCGCAGTAGCCCGGATGATAGGTAAAGCTCCGCAGTTCACCGTATCTGTGCTCCGCGCTGCCCGTCGTTTCAGGATCTCCGTCCGTTGTCTGTGCGAGCGAGATGCAGTATTCTTCAAACGCGTCCTGCTCCTTGTAGGATGAAAAATCAAAGAGCTGGTACTTTCCCTTGTCTTCCTTCCAGTACAGGAAGGTCCAGGGGCCGGAATCTCCGGATTCGGCGGAATCCTTCCGGGCCGTGACCGTTCCGTCGCAGACGAAGCCGTAAAATTTCTTCCATTCATCGTCCGACAGCTCCCGCGTACCCAGGGCCGTCCTGTCGGCCTCCGTCGCGGGACCGTAATCGTTTTTCCGCTCCCGGGTCTCGTGGAAGAACATGTGCTTCCCGTCCTCCACGTAGAAACGGTATCTCTGGAAGAAGGCGTCGTAATTGATGTTTTCGCGGGTAAAATAGAAATCCGTGATATCTTCGGAAACGATATCCTTTCCCACCACAAACTTACTCTTAAACAATGAAGTCACTTTCACGTCCCCATCCTCCTCTTCTTCTCCGCAGCCGGCAAACAGAAATATGCTGCATAAAAAAAGCAGCAGCAACAGAAGCCTTTTCCTCACGTTCATCCTCCCTCCTCCGCGTTGATCAAAGTATCGGCCCGTAGCCACGCAGCAGCTGTGCGGCTCGTTCTGAGCAGTAACTCCGCGTTCCTCCGGCGCTCAGTTCCGGTCCAGCAGCTCCAGGATCTTATCATAATCATAGTTGTCCGAGGCAGCCTTCACTTTCCCAAAAAGTTCCTTCTGCTCCTGCGGGATGCTGTATCCCTCCATTTCGCTGAAGATGCTTTCCAGACGCCCGCAGTCCATATCGTCCGCCGCGGCGCGGATCTCGGCAAACACATCCGCCATCATCTCCGCATCCGCTTCCGCTTTGCCCTTGTCTGCCTTCTCCTCCGGAAATACCGAAGCCAGCAGTTCCTTAATGCTGTGATATTTCTCCATGAACGCTTCATGATGCTCACGGATATACGCCTCGTCTCCGGCTTTCCCGGCGTTCTCCAGCTTCTGTGCCTCCTCGCCGAGCTCCTTTGCCCCTATGATCCTCGCGGAACTCTTCAGCGCATGGACCTTGATCGTATAGTTTTTGATGTCTTTTTCCCCGTATAACGCGTTGAGTTCCCGCGACTGCTCCGCCTCGGAGTTGTAAAAGACCTTTAATACCGCCCGGTATGCATCCCGCGTACCGCTGTTCCTTATCCCTTCCTCCGTATCGATCGGGCTTCCGGCCAGCACCGCAAACTCTTCCCGGCTACTGCTTCCCGCCGGCCCGCTTCCGCCTCCGTCTTCCGCCGTACCGCCGGAGGTCGTGCTCATGCGTATCTTGATCCGTTCCTTCGGAAGAAAAGCGAGCATCATCTCTTCCAGCCGGCCCGAATCGATGGGCTTGCTCAGGTAATCGTCAAAGCCCGCCGCAAGATATTTCTCCCTGGCTCCGGATATCGCATTTGCGGTAAGGCAGACCGCGGGCGTATCCCGGTTCGGGTTTGCCCAGTCCGCCTTGATCTCCCGCAGCGTCTCGATCCCGTCTTTTACGGGCATCATATGATCCAGAAAGATCATATCATATTTTTCACGCTCGCTCAGGGCGATCCCCTCGTCGCCGCTGCACGCCGTATCGATCTTTACCAGGGTCTGCTTGACCAGGCTCTTAAAGACCATCAGGTTCATCTCGTTATCGTCCACGACCAGGACGCGGGCGTCCGGCGCCGTAAACTTCTCCTGGTAGCCCTTTTCGGCGGCCAGACGCTCCCGGTACGCTGCCCGGTAATCTCCCAGCACATCCCAGTCGGTCACCTTCTGGCTCAGTTCAAAACTGAAGACCGAACCCTCGCCGTAAACGCTTTCCACGACCAGGGACGAACCCATCATCTCCAGAAGGTTCTTTGTGATGCTCATTCCCAGGCCCGTGCCCTCGATATTACGGTTCCGTTTTTCTTCGATCCTTTCAAATTCGATAAAGAGCTTCTCCAGATCTTCCCGGCGTATGCCGATCCCGGTATCCTTCACATACACCTTCAGAAGGATACGGCCATCTTCTTCCCCGCTCTCTTCATAATGTATCCCGAGGGTAACGCTGCCTTTTTCCGTATATTTCACGGCGTTGGAAAGCAGGTTGGTGATGACCTGCTTGATCCGCACCTCATCGCCGTAAAGCCCTTTCGGCAGCGTGGGGTCAAAGTCCAGGCGCAGCTCCAGCCCCTTCTCCTCCACGCGGGCCTGTATCATGTTTACCAGATCGCTGATCATATAAGACAGATCGTACTCCGCCGGGATGATCTCGATCTTTCCCGCTTCGATCTTTGAAAAATCAAGGATATCATTGATGAGGCCGAGCAGACTGTTTCCGGCCGCCCGTATGTTTGAAGCATAGGTCGTGATCGTATCGTCGCCGCTCTCCCGCAGTATCATCTCGTTCATGCCCAGCACGGCGTTGATCGGGGTACGGATCTCGTGGGACATATTGGCCAGGAAATCGCTTTTCGCCCGGGAGGCTTCCTCGGCTACCGCCTTGGCCTCCCGCAGCTCGTCGCTCTCGCGGATCTTCAGCCGGATCCGGACAAGGTAGAACCCTCCGATCAGCACCAGCAGCATCAGCAGCCCGAATACCCAGAGGACCAGCAGCGTCACATTATCGATCCCCTCTGTGGCCACCGCCATCGGCACGAAGCCCGAGACCAGGAAATCCGTTCCGGGGATCTCCGCTTCGAACAGGAGCATTTCCCCGCGCGTCGTATCGAATTTTCTTGCTGCCGCTACCGAAACCTCCATTTCCATATGCATGGACATGTATTTGCTCCGGATATCCTCGCTTTCATACCAGTACATATCTTCCGCGACATAATTGTAAAAAGGCACGACGATCTGCCCGGCTCTCGTGGTCACACAGAATTTACCCAGATCCTCATAGATCTCGGTCGCGAATCTCTTCTGCAGCGACTCCCCGGGACACAGGCGGTACAGGACATAGCGTATATTGGGTCCGTTGAATACCGGGCAGGTAAACAAGAGTCCTTCCCCATCCATATAGGTCACGGCCCTGTTCCCGCGGAACGATGACTGTATGCCCTCAAAGACCGCGACGTTCAGCCGATCTCCGTAAAGCGTCTTCCCGTCAATGCCCAGCAGTCCCTGCCGTACCCCCGATCCGTCATGGTCACGCATCATCAGGGCGTCCATGTTGCCCGGCGAGCTTTCCAGCCTGCCGGCGATATATTCCAGCTTTGCAAGCTCCGCGTCAAATTTCTCGGCCATGAGCAGAGCAAAGCTTTCCGCCTGTTTCCCGGTCTGGCTCTCCGTATAGGACTGCAGCAGCTGACGCGTACGGTTACGCAGCACGCCGCCCACGATGAAAAAAGCCATCGCGAATAAAAGCAGCACTCCCGCCATCCTGAATTTTCCCGAACTGTTCTTTTTATTCATAAACCTCTACGCCTTCCACAAACCAGTCGATCGAGTTGAACAGCTCGTCATCCCCGATCCTTTCGTTTTCGTGACAGCGCAGCACTCCGTTATTGTCACGAATCTCTCCGGAAAAAACATCCCGCCAGCTCTGTATCCTCTGCTCTTCCTGCGAGACCAGCTTCCTTGTATCCTCCGTTACGAGTTCCGAATACGGATACAGCGAAACCGCCCCCTCCGAAAGTCCCAGCCAGTAATCATTGGAAAAATTCGCCCTGCCGCTCAGGAAATCACTCAGAACCCTGGAATAGAGCATATCCCAGTTAAAGACCGCCGCTGTCAGAAACCTTTCCGAATATTTCTCGAAAACATGATCATAGCCCGTCGTATACAGCCCCATCTCATCCGCGAGTTCGATCGCATACGGCCGGTCTTCATGAAAGGTCATCACGTCCGCTCCCGCCGCCGCCAGCCTCCTCGTTGCCGCCTCTTCCTTCTGCCGGTCGTCCCAGCCTCCGGTAAACTTCACAAGGACCCTTACCGAAGGATTGGCTTTCCGCGCCCCCAGCGCATAGGCGTTGACCGCCCGTATCGTTTCCGGAACAGGCGTTGCGGTCACATAGCCGAGCTTTCCGCTTTCCGTGGCTGCGCCTGCCACGATCCCGGCCAGATAGCGTGCCTGATACATTCTCGCAAAATAGGATACGAAATTTTTCGCCTCCGATTCCCCCGAGATACAGAAAAAAGCCACATCCGGATAGGCTTTCGCAATGCTGTCCGCATAGGCTCCGTAGCCGAAGCTGGTCAGAAAGACGGCCGAGCAGCCCTTCCCCACCAGATCCGCGACCGCCGCCTTCAGCGCCCCTTCTTCCTCCGGAACGGACATCCGCGAACACAGCCTGCAGGAATAGGCGTCGCAGGCCGCTTTGATCCCCTTATAATGGCTCTCATTCCAGCCATGGTCATCCGATACGCCGATAAATACGGCGCCGACGGTGATGTCCCGGTCCCGCTTCCCCGTCCGGAACGTGAGGATCATCACGATGATCGCCGTGAGCAGCATGGCAAAGATCAGAAGGTATGCGATCCGTATCACTTTCTCCTTATTCTTCAACGATCACACCCTCCACATACCAGTCGAAACGGTTCAGCATCTCGTCATCCGACATGGATTCCCCTTCCGGGACGCGCAGGCGGCCTTCATTGTCCGTGACCGGACCGTAAAAAACATCGAAGCTCCTGCCTGAAAAACGCGCTGCGGCTTCCTCCACCGCTTTCTTCGTTCCGGGCGCCACGTTCCCCGTCAGATCCGAGAGGCCTACGATTCCGTCTTCCATGCCGATCCAGTCATATTCCCCGTAAAACTTTCCCTGCAGGACGCTCAGGATCTTTTCCCTGTAATAGACTTCCCAGTTCCATACGCAGGCCGTCAGGTAAGTGTCCGGAAACAGGGCGGCGTTGTCCATATTGTAGCCGATCGACCATATCCCCATTTCGTCCGCCACCTGAAGAGGTTTCAGCGAATCATTATGCAGCGTGAGCACATCGATCCCGGGACGGCTTCCGAGAAGCTTTCTGCCTGCCGCTTCGGCAGCCCCGTCATCTTCCCAGGAATCGCAATAGCACACATAAACCTCTGCCTCCGGAGCGACGCTTCTTACCCCCTGTGTGAATGCATTGATCCCGCGGATCACCTCGGAATAGGGAAAGGCCGCCACATAGCCGATCTGTCCGCTTTCCGTACGCATTCCCGCCACGATCCCGGCCAGATATCTCGCCTGGTACATCCTTCCCATATAAGAAGCCAGGTTTGTATTCTTTTCCGTACCGGTGGCGTGCAGGAAGCAGGTCTCGGGATGCAGCTTTGCCATTTCCAGGATATACGGCCCGTATCCGAAGCTTCCGCCGATGATGATCCTGCAGCCTTCCTTCTCGATCAGTTCCCGGACCGCTTCCCTGCAGCTTTCATCCTCCGGTACATGATCCCTGCACAGGATCTCGAGATTGAGTTCCTCCTTCAGCTTCATAAGCGCATCGTAATGCGCCTGGCTGTAGCTGGCATCCTTTCTGTCCCCGATCAGGACCAGACCGACCTTTGTTCTTTTTGCCGTGATATCCGTATCGATCCCGTGATCCCGGATAACGATCATCCCGACCACGATGGCCAGCATGATGATGCCCGTGATCAGCAGCATCCGTTTTGCCGAATTCTTTATCATTCTTTCATAATCCCGCCCGTTGAAGATCTTCATCCTCCCGAAACGCCGCCGCTGTCGGTAAACAGGCGTCCGGGCCGCAAAAATATATTACTGTTCAATGGCCTGTCAGCCATTGAAAGTAACGTGCTTGCCGCCATGCAAAATCGGCTGCGCCGATAGGCGGCAAGCCTGCTGTTCAAAATATCTGCCCGCAGCCACGCAGCAGCTGCGTGGCTCGGGTCTGAACAGTAATATTTTACTCTCTATTTAGCCTGATTTCAAGTACGACGGGGGCTGCGCGCCGCTCTCCCGGCGGCTTCGCAACCATATATGCCTCCCCCTGATCCATATCTTGTACTTGCATTTACCGAACATCCGTTCTATTATAAAAGCATGCAAACATACGTTCGTTACCGGCATGGGAGGTGCGCTTATGGATATTCAGGATTACAAGATCATCGCAGTGGATTTTGACGGAACACTCTGTTACAGTAACTGGCCGGATGTCGGCGAACCGAATAAGGAACTGATCGAATATCTCCGGATATGGAAGAAAAAAGGCCACAAGCTGATCCTCTGGACCTGCCGCGCCGGCGACGCCCTGGAACTGGCCGTGCGCTGGTGCCGACAGCAGCAGCTGGAATTTGATGCCGTAAACGACAATCTCCCCGAGATCATCGAGAAATACGGCAGCAATTCCCGAAAGATCAGCTGTGACTATTATATTGATGACCGCGCGCTGAACGCCGCCACACCTGCTTATTCCTTCATATAGACGATATCGTAATACTGCCTGGAAGTCAGCAGATAGACCAGCGCGTACACGAGGAAGAAGGCGAAGCAGACGATGACGATGGACAGCGCAAAGGTCAGCCTGTCCACGATGACCAGCATC
>JAEEGL011402092.1_pt1 | contig 31593 bp, 24 predicted proteins | sample 9134231 | NCBI WGS metagenome assembly JAEEGL01 (sample SAMN16246548, study PRJNA631951) | gut metagenome | biome: gut microbiome; feature: rumen; material: fiber-attached | host: Bos | place: Iran: Karaj | collected 2018-10 | reverse complement strand
GAGATTTGCAGGCCTCCAGGTTTGCGCTGGTAAGCCTGATCTTCTCCTATGCGTTTCTGGTGGACGAACCCAAGATCATGAGGGATCTCATAAAAGGAAAAACGGTGCCCAGTCTTGCCAGCCAGACCCTCAAGCATAACATTCTGGTGCTGATGTGGCTCTTCGATGTGGAAACTCCGGTTCCCCTGGTTCTGTCTCATAAGGACAAGCTGCAGGCCAGACTGCTGAAGCATGAAATATGGAAGTATCTTATCGTCAAAAAAATCATCGATCCGAAGAAAGGCAAGCTGCTGGTAAAGGACTTTGATTTCGATAATACGCCGATACTGTAACCTCAGGTAATTCTGCTGGGAAAAGCCGCAAAAACGGGGCATTGGCACATTGACGTTTTAAGCGGCGAGTTACTTCCTGATGTTCTTCAAAGAGACCTTGCTAAAAAGCAAGGTCTCTTTTTCTTCCGGACGGAAAGCGCCGTTTCTGTCACCACCGCCTCCGTCAGCCCCTTTTTTGGAAGCTGTTTGCGGGAGCAGCTGGCTTTGCCCCCATGGAGATTCAGGAAAGAAATAACTCCGCGGGCACAGACAAAAAAAGAGCGCGGGACAAGCTGTCAGGATTGCATGGGGGAATTGCGCAGAAAATGAGGGCGCGAAATTTCGGCGGAGAGTCACACCAGGCGGTAATATTCGCCTTATGACTGACTGGAAATTACCAGCTGACTTTTCCGCATTATTGAGATGAACCTTTCCAAAAAAACTCCCCTCCGCTGCTCTGTCCTGCAGACGCCCCGCTGCCCCGGCGGGGCAACTGAGAAAGAACTGCTAGGAACGAGACAGGAAGGGAAGACAAGAAGCGCGGAGCAGTGAAATCAGAAGCCTTTTTCACTGCGCCGCGCTTTCCCGATAAATAACGGAGATTTTTACTGCGGAGTTTACCTTTCAGGAATTATTTAAAAAATCCGGCAATTTCATTAATTACACTGCCAAATTTGGTTAAATCAGTTTCTCCGGCATTTTTAATAACGATATTGGCTTTGCCTACGGTTACTTTTGTCATATTGCTGCCTATGCTGCACAGCGAGACATCAACAGAATAGGAGTAGTTCAGATTATAGCCATCGTTTACAAATGTTATGTTACGGCATTCCGGCCCGTCGTTCTCAATGTTGGTTTTGTATCTGTTTCTGCCATTGCTTTGCATCTTTTTTATCAGGGCATCAGGGGAGGATTTAATTTTAAGGCTTTCCATCCCTGAATCATATTCTACAGCCACCGCCTGAGAAAAAATAGCGTTAACATCCACAGGGTGTTTTAAAATATACTTAAATCTATAATCAGATCGGGCCAGCTCCTGTTCGTCTTTGGGCATTTCAGGTGCGCCAAACAGAGAATCAAGCGTAGTTATTCTATGCCAGTTTGACACAACTGTTCTTTTAGTCGGCTTTATTTCATAGGTTAATATCTTTCCGTTCTTATTCTTGATAAAATCAGCTTTGAAATATTCACCATTATCCGCACGATCAGGACGGCTTGGACACCCGACGGTGGGATTCAGAGGGTCATACTCGCCAATGTCGTTGTGAAGACGTCTGGCAAAGAAATTTTGTTCCGTGTTGTCGAAGGTGTTATTAAACGCATGGTGCGAATAACAGGCTACATCGCTGTACGTTACTACCGTTTTCGGAGAGCAAAGAAGTCCTGAAGAAAGAACGCACTGCGGTTTTCCCAGACAGAGACAGCCGTGAAGCTCCGAATCAAGCATCTCTGTCTTAGTGTGTTTAATGGCATGCAGCTGAATATCCGATTGCGGGAACTTTGTCTGTACCGTAATTTTGTTTTCATCAGCCGCTGAAAACTTAAGAATCGCGCCTTTTCCGCTGATCGGGTAATCAGCGGTAAAGTTTTCGGCAGTATACGAGCATCCTGTCAGGAGCATAATCATCATGACAGCGTTGGCAAACAATTTTTTCATATCACATATCCATCCGGTAAATAGCTGCTGCCTCCGTGAAGAAAAACAGCGGCTAAAGGAAAACTGAAACAGGACTTACCTTGCGGCAGAAGCAACCACAGATCTGATGGTCTTATCCAGGTGTCTGAGATCGACATGTCCGGCGTCCGGCGAGAACAGCACTTCCACTCCGCTGGTCAGTCTTATGATGGCCTGAGAGCTTCTGTACGGGCATACTTCAAAACGAAATGAGACATGCGGAGTCTGCGGCTTGCCGTTGGTATTTTTCTTTCCTTCATACCCCATATAGGCATCAAAAAATCCTGTATAGCAGAAATGATTGTCCTGACTGGCATTAACATGATGCACCGAAGGGTTTCTCTGGAGGCCGCTTACGGTGGTGGCAACATTGTACGGCACCTCAAATTCGCCGGTGCGCGGAACAAAAGAGGTAATTATGGATCTCTCATGGGATTTCATCAGGCTGAACATATTTGCGGGATGATTCTTCAAGTACTGCAAAGCATTTTCCACCCAGTTACTGTCAACTCTGGCGGTCATGAGTCCGGTCTTATACTCGAAAAGCCGCTCAGCAGTCGTGGGGTGTATGATGTAATCGCGGTAGCCCTTGCCCTCTTCGGTTTTTAAAACAGCCTTGTAGACTTCAAGAATTACTCCCTGATAATCATTCTCACTTTCAACTTTTGCATAAGGATTACAACCCCACGCTCCCTGATAATACGATGCTCTGGTTGCCGTTCTGATTACAAAGATCTCTTTTCCGTCATATGTCAGCTCTGCCTGAGGCTGAACATATCCGGTGCAGACACCTACCGCGCCAAACAGCCCGGGAATCACCGAGCTGTAATCAATATCGTCGTTAAAGCTGAGCTCGTATACATCAGTCACGGCTGACCTGAAGCTATAGTCATTGGGCACTGAAATCCGGAGATCCTGCTCGCCTGAAAGCCGGGCAACCGGCTCATTTATGCTGTAGGTCTGCGGGGAGGAGCACCCCTGAACCGCCAGAGCGGACAGCAAAGCAGCGCTTCCGGCTGCGAAATATCTGCATGCGTTCCGGAACTGCGCCGGAAAAAAATAACGCTTAACTCTGTTAGCGCTGTTCATAAATAATCACCTTTCCTGACATGGAACAAACTGCGTCTTAATCACCTGTCACAAACCAAGCGCGCGGCAAAACAGCCGTGCTCTGTTTACTCCGCTGTCGCATCGTTCTGCTGACAGTATTAATCCCGCAAAACACTTATGTTTCAGGACTTTAAACAACCTGTAAAACTATACGCGATCTTACAGTTGTTTTTTTTTTGTACAGTTTTATTGTTCGCTGTTGCTACCAAGCGTGAGCTATATCACAATTTCGGCAGTTGCCGTATGTACAGGCTTTTCTCAAACATGGTCAAACACTGCCGATTTTTCGGATGAGATTTTGCCGGGAAAGAGTTCTGAGTTTGTCCGCCGGCGGAGGGGGAAGGGCAAACGCCGTCAGCCGGAGCCTGCCCAAGGGGATCAGGAATTTGAGAATTGCGGCGGAAGTTAATGAGAACTTAAGGGGTGCTGAAAAGCCTGAAGAGGTCAGACGGGAGAGGTATTTTGCCGGGCGAATCGTTTTCTGACGGGATGTTCTGCTCAGCGGACGGTCATCTTCCGCCCTGCCGGAAGCTTTTAGTCTCCCCCGCTACCTCTGGAAAAATATCAGAAGCTTAAGGAAAATTATGAGGGCCGCGCCTCCGGTATAAATCAGACACCGGCTGTGCTTCTGACAGAAGCTTACTCTCTCCGCCCCGGCCACCGCCTTCCGGTATCTGTCAACGGCCCAGGAGGCATATACCCGGTAAAGTCCCGATCCCTTGTCCATGGCCAGTCCGAAATCCGGGAGCTTGCCCACGGCATGCTTTTCAGTCAAAAGCAGGGATCTTGTGGCATCATCGATCTTTTTCAGGAGATTCAGGTTTTCCGGAGCCAGAGCATTGCCAAGGTCGCTGAAAAAATCCGCCCCGGTACGATCATCCTGAATAAACCGGGGAATAATGGTTACCGCTTCCCGGGGATCTATGAAGCAGACCCGGGATTCCGCAAAGGAAAAAATCACCGCAAAGCTGATTTCATCATCCTCGCCAAGATAGTAGCAGTCCATCATATAAGGGAAGCTTTTGCCGAAGCAGCGCAAAATGCGGGGAGAACCGGAACCCTCAAGCTCATTGAAGCCGAAATTCCGGATAAGAAAGCCCCGGGCGTAGCGATTCCCTTCATAATACTGATAAAAGCTGAGCCGTTGGTACTTCTCGGAAGTCATAAAGTAACGGCCATAGCCGGCATTCCGCATAAGATCGTAAAACAGTGTGCCGCCGGCAAACTCTTTCCGGAGATCCTCATAATACGCCGCATGCTTCCTGAAGCTGCCGAACACCCGGTCAGAGTACTGACTCAAGTTGTCCGGAGAAACATTCTCCCAGCGCTTTCCCTTAAGCACCTGATAAATCATAGATCACCGTCAGCACATGCCAAAAACCAGAAAAGCCAAAAGGCCCAGCGGAATCAGGAACCTGATGGCAAACGTTTTTATGTCCAGGCGGCCCCTTTTGGAGTAACGGGGCCGGATGGAAAAGCTCCGGGCCAGCTCCTCCGCATCATCGGTAAAATCCAGACCGGCTCTGGTGGTTCCGGAATCCATGGCCCCGTAATCCCGGATCTTCTGAAAATACAGCTCCTCCGGGGGAAGATCCGGAAGCTCCCTTTCCAGCTTGTTAATCCTTTCCTGAAAACCCGCATCCTCCCTGAAGCAGGAATCCCGGAACACTCCGTGAAGATCCGTGATCACCTGATGCCGCTCCGCTGCCTTCAGCCGAATGCCGGGACTGTTAATCAGGGTTTCCGCTCTCTCTAAAATATCCCGGAGTCCCTGGCGGGCCCGGTCGTCGTCCGACCAGATCCGAAACCGCCGAAACCGGAAGCAGGCTGCCAGAAAGGCAGTAAGCTCCCGCCCGCCGCCGTTCGTTACGGAAGCCAAACCCGTCCCCGGCTTGTCAGTCATGGCATTTTCCTTCATCTTCCCCTGTCCTGCTGTTTTCCTCTGACGCTGCTATTCCCGCCCGGGCTGAGATTTTCCGGCCCGGAGCTCCCGATGATAGGGAGTGAAGCGGATATCGATTCTCCGGTTCATATTGTCAGACTCCGTCTCCGCCGGAAGCTCCTGAGGACAGCCGCTTTCCCGGAAAAGCTCTCTTTCCGTGATGCCGGCATTCCGGGCATACCGCCGCCCCTCCAGAGAGCACGGGGCCGGCCGGGACTCCGCGTAGCCGCTTACGGAAAACAGTCTCTTCCCTTCGCTGTTGGTATAGTCCTGAAGCTGATCCCGGGCGGCCAGAAGCTCCTCCCAGAAGGAAATGGCCCTCATGGCGGAAAGCCCCCAGTTGCCGTGAAGAGCCTTATTGTCATAGTAATTCTTGTCCGTATGCCCTTCAATAAACACGGTGTCGATATCCCCCCGCGCCTCCCGGGTGGCCAGCTCCCGGGCCAGCACCCCGGCGATGCGGCGCACGGTTTCCTGATAACGCTCCGGAATATCGTACTTGGCGGATTCGAACTGCATCAGAGTGGAATCAATATGAATGGTTTTATTGGCCTCGTCCAAAGTTACCCGCACTCCTTCCGCCAAAAGCCGTTCATAGATCCTTTTCATCACCTGTCTGAGCCGGTTATCGACCTCGCTGTAACGGTTCAGCTCCTCTGTGAGACCGGCGTTCTTCTTCTCCAGATCCAGATTTGCCGCTGTAAGCTCCTGATTCTTATGATAAAGCTCCTCGTTACGGATCTTAAGCCGGGCGTTCTCCTCCAGAAGATCCTTCTTATCCCGGTAGGAATTCATGGAAATCAGCATGACGGAACAGACGATAATAATAAAGATAAACAAAAGCGCCGTCATGATATCCGTGTAGGACATCCAGAAGCCCTGCCCTTCGGAATAATCGGTATCGTTGTCCCGGAATTCCGGGGTGTAGTTGTTATTCAGCATCAGTACTCCGCCTTAACCGTTCTCTCCGCTCTAAATCTCTGCCTTAACTGCCCGCTCCGCGTAAACACCGGTTCCCCCGCCTTAATTCTCTTCCCGGGAAGCGCGGTTTAAAGGCTTCAGGCTGGTCAGATTGAACACCTTGCCCAGCAAAGCCAGCGCCGCATAATCCCGGTTCGGAAAAATTCCGCTGTAAAGAAATGAAATCCGCTGCCCGCCGCGATCCTGAACATAAAAGCGCAGGGAATCATACTCCAGCACCGCCAGCCAGGCTTCCGTCAGGGGTGCCCGGGGATTGGCCGACATGTACCATTCCAGCCGGGATCTGTCCGCATAATAGTCCCGGAAATGCTTAAAGAAAGCCGAGAGGGAGGAATCCTGTCCCGTAAGCTGATTTCTTTTTTCCATAAAGCAGTAATAGCGGCATTCCCCGGGACTGAAATAAATCTTTAAAAACGAGCTCCCGTAAAGCTCGGGAATCTCCGAGGACACCTCATAAAGGGCATCCGGAGTCCGGAGCCGGAAGGTGCCCCGGGAAATGGCGGTTCCGGAGAGCTCCAAAAGACTCTGATAATCTGAGACCGCCCGGAAGATCCGGAAGAGGCGGCGGTTTTCCGGCTGGCCCAGGGCAGCGGAAACCCCGGGGCCCAGGAGCGTGGCCTCGTCCCGGAACACCCGCTCCAGAACCGCCCGCGCATCCGGAAAGGTTTTCCGGGGAAAGATCCTGTCCACGGCGCTTCCGGGGCGTTCCCGTTCCGCGAGAATATCCTCCAGAGCCTCCTGAAGATCCGGACAGGACACGATTTCATACTTGAAAAAGGCGTAGCAGTAAAGTCCGTGCCCGACGGCAAAGGCCTGAATAATCTGATTGTTTATCTCCCGGAGCACGCTGTCAAGAATGAGACCGCCGGCGCCCCCGGTTTTGCCGATGAATTTCCCGAGTTCCCTGATATAAAAGACCAGCCGATCCAGAAAATCCCGGATCATGGCCTGAGTATCCCGGTTCAGCCAGTAATTAAGGAGGAGCGGACAGCGTTCCCGGGGACAGGAATTAATTCTGGTAAAGATGCTGTTCACCCGGAGATAGAGATCTCCTTTGACATAGCGCTCACAGAAATCCTGAGAGTAACGGCGGCAGAAGTTATCCGAGAGGATGCCGGGATCCAGACTGCTGATAAGAGGAGCGCCGTCTCCGCCTATGAGAAGCTGCCAGTAATGAAAGCCGTCCTGGCCGGAAATAATCTCCCGGATATCATCGAGAAGCTCATCGCGATAGCTCCGGAGCACCGCGGACACCGCTTCGGAAATACTCCGGAAATTCCACAGGGGGCTTTTATCCTGAGAACGCGCGGAATTAAGCTCCGGAATCTCCAGAGCCAGCGCCGCGGAAAGCGCCCGGATAAGATCCGTTATCTCCTGAAAGCTCTCCGGAGAGGAGCTCCGGGCCGGGTTTTCCGCCGCGCTTTTCCGGAATTCATAATAGCCCGCCGAGGCTAAAGTAACATCGGAGCAGATGCCGGAAAGACCGTCATCATCCGTCAAAGCTCCGGCCCGCAAAAGCTCCAGAGCCTCCGGATAGCCGTACGGAGAATCAGCCTCCTCCTTTCTGAGATGCACAAACACCGGCAGGGGCCAGGGCTCCCCGCTCTTCTCTCTCTTCCCGTTTTTCTCGCTCTTCCCGTTTTTCTCGCTCTCTCCGGCCTTCTCTCTCTTTTCGCTGACAGCTCTCTTCTCATAGGAAATGCGGGAATGCTCCCATTCGCTGTTTATGAAGATCACCTGTTCCCGGACATGTCCGGCGGGATCGGAAGTCCGGAGCAAAGCCTCCAGGGCCGCCGTCCCGGAAGAACCGGTAAGAAACGGCGGAGAAAACACGTAATAAACAGGATAAAGAGCCGCCGTCATGAAAGCCCCCGCATAATTTCCAGAGCCTTCTCCCGGGAAGCGCATACCCGGAGGACAAAGACGCTGCTCTTTCTGCTATTCCAGTTGTTTCCGCTGTTCCCGTTATCCTCGCTCTTCTCGGCATCAAAGCCGCCGGCGCGGCCCGGGATCCGGGGATAAAGCGCATAATAACGCCCCGCCGCCTGAAAAACGCAGGCTTCCGCTTTGGAATACCGCACATGGCCAAGGTACGTAACGCCAAGCTGCTCCCCGAGAAGACGGCGGAGGACGGGAGAGATATAAAGCTCCGGCTTTTCCGCCGGGAGCCCCGCCAGGGTCTCCCGGAGGGCGGAAATGCCGCTCTCCGAAGTTTCCTGAAGGCCGAAACAGCTTACACAGACATCAATAAAGGCCCTTAGCAAAGCAAAATCCAGAAAGGCGGCGATATTTCTCCGGAAGGCGGCGTTTTTAATGCTGAGCGGGGTTCCCGCATTGCCCCCGCGTTCCTCCTCCCCCGCGGGATCCCAGAGTCCCGCGGCCGCCTTGAAGCTTTTATATTCCGGCGTAACCAGCTCATAAACCCGGGGATTCCCCATCCAGCGGAGAGCCTTAAGCCCCGCCGCCTGAAATTCCCGAAAAAACGCCTGCCGGCTTTCCGGATCCCCGGCCGCCGCCCCTGCCGTAAAAGAGCTCATCCCGGACAGAAAATACGCATCAGAGAGACACGCTCCCAGGTCAGCCCGGTTCTTCAGCCATTCCGGGGTCAGCCCCAGAAGCTCCTCCCGGTTCCGAGGCCTTTTAAAGTACGCGAGACAGGCTCCGATAAGCCCTTCCGCCCGTTCCCGGTCATAGGATAGGGGCCTGAGGAGCTCACTCAGAGCCTGAAGGAGCAGACATTCCATAAAGCCGGAACAGATCTCCCGGACATTAAACACCTCGAGGCCCGTCACCTCCGGATCAAACAGGCGGCCGGCAAAATCCCGGGCATCCTCAAAGGAGCGGATCCTGACCTCCCGCCCTTCCCAGCGCATGCTGATCTCCGGGGATCCCAGCGCCCTTGCCGCGGATTCCCCGAACACGTACCTCACAAAGGGCTCCTTCCAGACCTCATTTCTGACCTCGGCAAGATTGCAGAGCTTAAGAAAAAGCCGGGCCAGAAGAACGGCGCGATCCTTCTGAGCCCGGGAGACCGGCCGTTCCTCCAGGGTGCCTTCCTCATATCTTTTAATAATGCCGCGGGCCTCCCGGCGGAGAAAGGAAACAGCCTTCTTTTTGAAATCCAGCCGGGCCAGAAAGCCGTAGCGCTGACTGCGATCCCGGGCGGTTTCGGGATCATTCACAAACATGCCGCCGAATTCCCGGCCGGAATCCCCGGACTGATAACGGCCCGGGGACACGGATCTCCCGCCGCCGGAAACAGGAGCCGCAAGACCGCCCAGAGATTTCCTGATATAGTCCCGGTAATTGAAGTCCCGGGCTCCGGCATCATAACGGCAGTTATCAGTAGCCTCGTCATACATGCCGGCGATTTCCGCATCCTCTACCGGAGCCGCCTGGGAAAAGGTGATCTTATGCATGCTCCGGTTGAATTCGCTCCACTGCCCGGAGAGATCCCGCATAAAAACATCAAAATTAAAGGTCTCTTTCATAGCTCCGGGGATCAGCCCTCCCGCATGCTGCTGATGGCATTGCTGAGTTCCTTAACCCCGGTGAGAATGGTTCTGTTGTAGGCCTCGGACCACTGCTTCACAAAACCGGCATTCTTAGCCAGCATCCCGTCCAGAGACTCGCTGATGCGGGGCTCAAAGCCCTTAAGCTCCTGAATGCCCTTTTCCAGAGCTTCGGTGGCTCTTCTGAGAGCGTTTATTCTGTCATCAAAACTCCGGGTCAGATCCGAAACCGCATTAAGCCCCTGCCGCACGCTGATCTCGTTTTCCCCGAGCTGCTTCACCGCGGCATTAAGAGCAGCGGTCATTTGTTCCAGAGCCTCCCGGTCGCTCCGGATTGCGGCCATGGAGTCCCGGAGACTGCCGTTAAGATCCTGGCAGAAGCCGCCGAAGGTCTCCGAGGTTTGCTGCCACTCAGCTACGTTAGTCGCAATATCCCGGTGGTAATTATCCAGACTGCTGCCGATCTTTTCATACTGGGCCGTGATAATGCCGGTGGCCGTGCGGGCGGAATTCACAAACTCCTCCCCGGCGGTCTTCACGGTTTCGGTCTGGAGGGAAATGGCCCGGTTAAGGCGATCCTCCAGCTTGTCCAGGGTTTTCAGGATCACGTCGGTGGTGCGGTTATCCATGTCCCGGATATACATGGTGATCTTCTGGGAAAGCTCCGTGGTCATACGCTCCGACATGCCGTCAAGAGCGGTGACAATCTCCCGGGACATGGCGCGCACCGCCCCCTGCACCGAGGTGTCCTCAATAACGTCGCTGATGCTGGAAAGAGCTGTTTCCGAGGCAATATTGGGCGGGAAATTAAGATCGATCATCTTGCAAAGCTCCCGGATTCGCTTTCGGCAGCGACTTTGCACCAGTCTGATAACCACACTGGAAGCAATGCTGGCGGCAATGCCCCACACCGAAGTAACAAAGGCCATCCCCGCCCCCGAAAGGAGAGCGCCCAGCCGGAGCTTGATCTCTTCCTCGGGAAGCTCCCCGCCGGCCCCGGTGATCCAGTCGCTGACTCCGGAATCATTAAGACCGTAAAGAAGTCCCACAAAGGTGCCGAGAACGCCGATGCCGGTAAGAAGTCCGGGGACAAAGGGCTTCCGGTGAAACATTTCGTAGCCGAGGGTTAATTCGTTAAATACCTCCCGGGCCTGACCGCGATTGCAGTAATGCCAGGAGCCATTTGCCGGATAACGGGTCAGCATGTTTCCAAAAATTCTGCCCGTCTGCTTAAGATTTTCATTCCCGTCCAGGGCATTCAGAAATTTGTCGGTTACCTCGCAGCGGTTATAGAGAGACTCATCACCTCCGGAGGCTTCCTGCAGGGAGTTCTTAATGAAGGAAATTTTTTTGGCAATCTGACGACTTTGGTAAAAAAGCCAGACCAGAAGAACTAAACCGATGCCCACAATGCCCCAGCAGATGCAGACAGACAGCAGGTTGTCCCCTGACGGCAAGAGAGCCCGCAGAATACCGTCTCCGGCCGTCCCCGTTTCCAGAGCGGCGCTCTCCGGCTCTGCCGCCAGAACCGGAAAAACGGAGAGCACGCCGGAAATTAAACCGGCGCTTAAACAGGAGATAAACTTTGGCAGGCAAAAGCCGGATATTTCCAAATATTTCCGCATAACGAATCAGATAACCGAATATATAACCAGGGCCACCAGGAAAAGCACAATCGCCAGGATAGCCAGATCAAAAAAGCTGATAAAGGAAAGAGCCGAGGGTTCCTTGTAGCCCCCGGTTCTTAAGGTTCGTTCATAGGGCTCCTCCGGCGCCGGCGGCCGGGAAACGAGAGCCTTTTCCGGCTCCTTAAGAGGCTCCCGGGGCACGGAAGCATCCCGATCCGGAGGGACATCCTTCTCAGTCTTCCGGTTCTCAGCCTTCCTGTTCCCCTCGGACTCGGTTTTCTCTTCGAAGTCCGGTTTTGCCTCTGCTGCCGTTATTTCCGGAGACTCCGTTTCATCCCGAGGCCGGGGAATATCCGCCTGAGATTCCCGATGAGGCTTTAACGGCTCGTCCCGGCCGTAAATAAAGGCCTGGGCCCGATCCGGATCGGGATAATCCTCCGCCCGGTTCACATCAAGGCCGGAGGAGGATACCTTCTGAATGGCCAAAAGCCCGCCGGACTCGTCATAGAGAGCAAAACGAAAGCTTTTATGACTGCAGGCCGCAAGAGAAACCATCTCCCGGGACAGCTCCAGAATATAGGCTCCCTCCAGAGGCATCCCGGGATAGTCGCAATGCGCCTGCCAGCGATACTCTGACCCCGCTGTTACGCTGCCGCCGGGAGCGACATAGGAGGAGCCGTCCAGATTCATAAGAGAAAAGCTGATCCCCGCGGGAGAGACCCCGTAAAACTCCGCCTCAAAGGTTCCGTCATGAGAGCACGGCCCCAGACGGCAGCGCTTCTTTTCAGCCATGACCGATATTGCTCTCGATATTCCGGTATTCGTTCACCAGGTTTTTCAGGGCATCCTCAAGCTTTTCAGAAAACCCGAACCGGGACTGATAGCCGGCGTTTTCCACAAACACCCGGGACATGGCCTGAGCCCAGACCGCCAGCGGGGATTTCCGGTTTTTGTCCGGTTCATCGCTGAGACAGCTGTCCAGATCCGCCACGGTGTCCACGGCAGGCTTTTCCTGAACGGCCGTGCCGTTAAGGGTGTAGATAAAGTCCGACAGAATGAGATTCACCACCTCCGGCACCTTGGCCCCGGTGTCCCGGTTGCCGCTGTCCATGCTGCTCAGGCGATCCACCTGCTCAATAAGCACCTTCCGGAGATCCGTCCGTCCCGCAAAATTCACGATCTCCTGCGCCGTGGTCGCCACAAACTCCGGGCTCAGGGGCAGCATGCGGCGATTCCAGCTCCGGGATGCGGCAAGGCCCTGCATCCAGTCCACCCATTTATTATAAAGCTTTTCGCTGTCCCGAAGCCGGAGGGAGCCCGCCCCGGCGGTCTTTCCGGAATTATCCGGATCCGGCGCGGCTTTGCAGTCCTGAGCCTCAGATGGTTCCCCCAGAATATCAAAATCGAGATCATCGAAATCGGGAATCTCCTCCGGCTCCGGAGCCGGAGCTCCGGCGGCGCCGGAGGCGGACTCCGGCGAGGATTGCTCCTCCTCCGGCCGAAAGCGGATCTCGTTCAGCACCTCATCCCAGGCATTTTTGATTTCGGAGAGGGGCATATTAAACACGTTCACAAAATCCCCGAACTGACAGGCCAGAAGATCCTTTCTCTTCCTGACCTCGGCGTAGAAGATCCCGGCAAAGGCCTTTTTCTTGGCCGCCTGCCGTTCATCCTGGGAGGAATTTACCGCATTCCACTGCTGGAAAAGCGGGATCAGCCGCTCCCGGAGCAGAAGAGAGAGGGCATTCTGCACCGCATCCTTCTTAATGGCGCGGATATCAATGGCCTGAATGCTTTTCACCAGATTGTCCAGACCGCCGTCATTCACCTTCAGCACCGCATCCCAGGCGGCCTCAGGATTTCTGACATAGGTTCTGATGTCGCTGTCCCGGCAGAGCTCCTGCTTCATGAGTTCCAGACGCTCCTGATAGCCCTCTCGGATCCCCCGCTCCCGGCTGTCCGCCTTGTCGATAAAGGAGCAGTCCAGACCGGGCTTCCGCACCAGAAAGATATTGCTGAAGGGCCTGGGGGCATCCTCGGAGCCGTCCCAGTTTTTCAGCCATTCGCACTGGCCGAACTTTTCCAGCACGGTCTGCTGCAGAAGACCGCCGCGGCCGTAGACCCGGTTCTCCTTGTCCAGATCCTCGGCAATTCTTTTGTCAAACTTGGTGAGAGCCCAGAAAAGACCGCAGTTATGCCGGGCCCGGGTCTGGGGATCGCCCCCCTGGGTCTGGCGGATCCAGCGGGAGATCACGTCCTCGATTCTGGGGGAATTGATCTGACTGTCGGCGGCGGTGCACAGGATCAGGGCGTTAAGGTCATAGTTCTCGGTATATTTCTCAAAAAGGTAGGCCACCTTGCCCCGGAGGAAGGCATCCGACATGATTTCCCGTTCCGCCGGGTTGTCCAGAGCCGAGAGATCCCGATCCAGCCGGCCCCGGTAGCCCGGAAAGTCCAGGACGTCATTGTTCTTGATAATGTCGAATTTCGGGTTCTCCACAGGGATCCGGATCTCCGCCGTAAGAGCCGCCAGCTCGCTCAGGCGGATCTGCTTCACCCCGCTCATGGTCTTCACAAACACCTCGCTGTCATCCGGAGACTCCAGCTTTTTCAGAGCGTCCACATTGATAAGGGAGATGGAATCCCGGGCTACCACCACCGCCCTTATGGGAGCCATGACGGTTTCCAGATGATCCAGATGCTCCAGGGTGCCGGCCAGCCGGAGAAAGAGCTCCCGGAAGCGGTTATTGCCGCCCCAAAGCACGGAATAGTACCGGGCCCGTTCCGCGGTGTTAAGGTAAACGATCCGTTCCCGGCCCAGGGTCCAGAACGCTTCCCCGAGAGAGGTGTTAAGAACGCCGTGGCGGGCTTCGATATACTTCTCAAGGGAGGTGATTTCGTTTTCGGGAATGCGGCGCCCCGACTTATCCGCGGGGATCCGGCCCAGATCCTCCATCACCTGCCGGGAAAGCTGCCGGATATCGCCGATGCCGGTGGCCGTATCCGGAAAATCCGAATAGTAAGAGTTCACCAGAATTTTTACGATCTCGCACTCCGCCAGAAAGGTCAGCCGCACCGGATAATCAGGATCCGCTTCCTCGTCCCGTTCGCCGTACATGGTAAAGCGGGTGACAAGACCGGTGGATTCCTTGCCGCTGCCCTGAGGGTTGATTTTCTGGACAAAGTCATAGGTCTCCCGGCCCAGTCTGGTAATCAGCCGATGCTCGTCATTGGAGGCCATGGCCGACACCAGATAGGACTTGCCGGCCTGGGATTCCCCGAAAAGACCGATGCCGGGCTTGTTGCGGGCGGTGCGCCGCATAACCGAGGCCTGATAGATGGCATCATAAAGGGAAGCCAGATGGCGGTTCTGCCCGGAGGCCACCGCCGGACTCACCTTGGCGGCATCGTTAATCCACTTAATGGCGCTCTGGGAATTCTTCTCGGTTCTTTCCCAGAGACGGGACAGGTCTGCTAATTCTTCGCTGCTCATAATCCTTCCTTCTCCTGCTATCTCCGGCACACCACGCCATTATCCAGCCAGTAGTCATTCTCCCCCAGCTTGCTGTCCGGGAGGGTGCAGAGCTTCAGGAACACATTGGCGTTCTCCCCTTCGGTAATGACCTCAATGCTGTCCCGGTTGCCGCCGCTCACGCCCCGCACCCGGGAAACATCCTTCAGCACCAGCCGATCCTGCTCCCAGCGTCCCGCATCCTCGCTCTCGCTTTCGGCCCGATCCAGACAGAGCTCGATATAGGATTCGTTAATGCTGGCAATGCTGCGGGAAAGATCCTCGCTCAGGGTCAGCTTGTAAAGCGGCGTGGCCGGCCAGCGCTCGATTCTCACCGGCCGGCTCCCGATGGTCATGCGGCCGCTCACCCGGAAGGAGCCCTCAAACTTATAGGAGCTGTTCTCCTCCAGATTGACCCCGGAATAGAACAGGGAGGTATTCAGTATCCTTCCGGAGGCATCCAGAGCTCCGATGTAGTGAATATTGGAGCGCAGCTTGCAGGATCCCACCTTGAGATAGAAATTCTCGATCTGGGAGATCTCGCACAGGTAGGCGATCATGGCTCCCACGGCCACGGCGGTCTTGGGATCCCGGATCCGGCCGCCGCTGGCAAAGGGATACCAGTCCCCCACCCGCACGGAGGACATCTGGAGAATGCGGGACGGAGCCAGATCCACCTTGTTGCGGAAGGCGGAAATTATGCCCGGGAGCGTGGAGGGCCGGCCCGACAGAAGCACAATGTCGCAGCGGTACTGGTTTATTACCTCGGCAATAAAAGAAATGGCCTTGCTGCAGATATCGTAGCGGCTCTGACAGGTGGCCAGACGTTCATGGAGGAGATGAATGTCCATGTTCAGCACCACGTCCAGAATGGAGATGCTCCGGGAGTCCTTCTTAAGCCGGAGCTCATCGGAAAAGAACGCCTCCACCCGGGCAAAGGTGCGGTCGGAAGCAAGATCCCGGCCGGACTCCTTCAGGATCTGGGCAAAGGTGCGGCCATCCAGATCCCGGTAGTTCTCGGCGCCGTAGTTCTGATAGGAGTTGATAATGGCCACCGCTATGGGATAAAGCACCTGCAGTGTCAGCTGCTTTCTGCTGGTGGAGTGCTGCACGGAATTGTCATGCGGCTCCGAACCCAGCCGCTCCGCGATGTAGTCATCCGCAAAGCTTTCGGAAAACCCCAGTCTTTTAACAAGATAGCTGCGGATCGAGGGGATGACATAGGTCTGAATGATATCCAGAAGCAAATCGTCTCCGGCCACCTTGAAGCTCTCATGGAAGCGCTGCTCGGGAATGATGCCGCCCCCCTGACCGTAACGGTAATCATTGATAACGAAGTCCGTGGTGCCGCCGCCGATATCCACGGTGGCAATGGTGATGCGGCGATCCGGGGAATCCGGATTCCTGACCGCCTCCAGACTGTTAACCCGCCAGAAATCCTCCCAGTGTCCGGAATACTTGCTGGTGACCTCGTTATACAGGAAGACCGCCTGACTGCAGAAGGCCTCGTCCCACTTGATTTCGCAGCCGGGGTAAGGAGGCCATACCGCCTGAGAGGAAAAGTCCGGCTTCTCATGGGCCGGGGTGAGATCCCACTTCATGGCCCGCCAGTACACTGCCACGGCATCCGTAAGATGCTTCCGGAAAATCGCCACCTCCTCCAGAGGCATTCCCGGGGGCACCGTGAGAATGATATTGCGGAGCACTCTGGGGGTATCCCGCTGCTGGCCGTTCCAGCGGAAGGAGATGCTGTTTATCTGCTGCTCGGCCTGGGCAATTATCTCCATAAGAAGCAGCATCATAAGAGAGCTTCTGCTGAAGCTGGCATCCATGGCGGCATAGGAATCCGGCTCCCGGAAGAGGGGCACTCCGGCGCCGTTTACCAGATTGGCGATGCGGGAATCCAGAAGACTGGGCTTTCCCGAGGAATCCGTATGGGGATTGCACTGCCAGGCAAAGCGGGCCCGTTCCTCATCCCAGAGGTATCTCTTGGGGCTGGACATGCCCGAACGGGATTCGTTTCCCGAAAGCATCCAGGAAAGATGCAGGGCCTCGTCCCCGGCGCGCACCAGGGAATGCCACTGAAAATTCGTATACCCGAGCTCGGCCAGCTTCAGGGTAAAGGACGGAGAGGCGAATTCCACGTTGCTGGAAAACGCATTTCGGTACACATGCTCCGGCCGGGACAGATCCCGGAGCTCCACCGAACGGGAGCTTTTAAGGCTTTCCCGGCCCTCCAGAAGAAGTCCGCAGACCCGGGAGTTTCCGATATCCAGCACCATGGTGACGTCAATGGCGGCGTCGCCGAAGCGCTTAAAGGGCTTCACCAGCACGGCGGGGCAGCCGGTAAAACGGCGGCCGTTCATCTGGGGGTTTCCGGTAACGGATTTATCCAGAAGGGTGTAAATCAGGGCCTGATAGCAGCCCCGCCAGAGGCCGGAGGTCAGGCCGGTCTCGATTTTGGCGGGAGAGCGTTCGGCCCTTTTCATATAATCCTTCCAGTAGCCGATAAGGAGAGATTTCAGAAAGCCCTCGTCCAGGAAGCCGAAGATCCGGTCAAAGCGGGAGCAGAGGCTGTAGGATAGTCCGCTGGCCACGGCGGAATCGCTGAGGTAGTGCTTCTCGGAACCGCGGCCGGACTGATCCCCTGAGCTCGTGGCGGTGTCGAAGGCCAGCACCAAACGGTACTTATGCTCCTCCCGCTTTTTAAGATAGCCCCGGCACCAGTTCAGAGGAGCGCAGGATTTATCCATAAAATAAGGGAGGGGCACCCACTTTTCTTCAAAGATCCCGAAAACCTCATCCAAATGAATTTTCTCAAAATTTCCCTGCGGCAGCGAAGCTCCGGTGACCAGATCCCTGATGCGGCCGCGATCCTTGGAGAGAATGCTGTCATCCTCGTTAAGCTCCCGGGGGGATCTCAGAAGGTGCATCTCCGGGGACAGCTGGAAGGTCTCCAGAGCATCCCGGGCATCGCTGTCAGAAAGATCGATGTCCAGATCCAGAAACTGCACACCGGTATTCTGGAATAAAACCAGCTTGTCGTTTTCAGCAAACTTGGGGGAATCAGGTATCATGGCTTTTCCTCTGACAACTTAACGTACTGAATATAACCCTTGCGGGCCCCCTCCTGGGGCACCACCCGGCAAAACTGACCGTCGGAATCGTGGCAGATCATTTCCCGGGGGAAGTCCGCGGGATCGCAGCCATTGCCGACTCGGGCGTTCTTGTCAATGAAGAACACCCGGCCCTGCTCCCATTTGGACAATTTGCCCCGGAGAGAACAGCGGACGCTGTTCTTTTCATCGGTAACGGTATAGCCCACTCTTCTGTCGCCGTTTGGCTCCGCCCCCAGATCCCGGTAGGAGATCTTAAGGTAAGCTCCGCCATCGGACGGCATGACAGCGGCGGACTGCCCTTCCGGAGATCCGGAACCGCTCTCCGTTCCCGCTGTCTCGCTGCCGGAACCAGTCTCCTTGAAATCGGCAGCGCTGCCGGATTCCGGCTTCAGAAGGTCACCGTCGCTTCCGACATTGGGGGCGAGGGATCCGGAATCCCCCTCTCCCGCGCCGCTGCCGGCACTGTCAAACTCCGCATTGTAGAGGGCAGGATCTCTTCCGGGATCGGAAGAGGCAGGATCTGTTCCCGGTGCTGCGGTTCCGGAGGCCGGAGAGTCCGGGGAACCCGGATCCCCGTCAGGAGATCCGGCAGATCCGGAGCTCACGCCCTCTCCGGCACCGGTAACCTCTCCGGATATCACCTTGCCGGAAACGATCTCGCCGGTGTCAACGATAACGCCATCACCGCTCCCGCCGCCGGAAATAACCGGAACCTCGGTATCTCCGGAGCCTCTGGTCTCAGTTACCGCCGGGATCTCCCGCTGCCAGGGCAGCATGGCGGACAAGGGCTTCCCGGGATTCATAAAGAACCACAGGAGCGCAATCAGGATAATAATGGCGAGAGCGATAAGCACCACGATAAGCAGCCATTTAACAAAGGGCGGGAGTCCGGTGTCGCTCTTCTCGGCTGTTTCTGTATCGGAGGTGCTGTTAAGAGTGTCATTAAAGGTATCATTAAAGACCACTGTATCCTCCGGCGGGGGATTCTTGTCCGCGTCATTCTCAGGGGGAGTCTCTTCCTGTAACCCGTTAGCCCCCGGATCATATTTCGCAAAATCAGCCTCCTCCGGGGGAGCCTCCTTTGCGGGCTCCGGATCTGCGGCATCTGGAACGGGAGTGTCCGAAGCAGCCTTGTCGTCAGAGCCGGCGGCAGCAGCGGCGCTGTCTCGGGGCTTTACCAGATCCTCCGGAGTAACCCGGTCGCTCCAGTCATAGCCGCAGGACTTATAGGCGCCGTCATCATTTCCGGGAACAAACTGCTCCAGGGGGTGATGGTATCTCCAGTCCTGATCGGTGTCCTGTACCGGGGCTTCCGCAACCTGCTGATCTGCGGGCGGAACGGCCCCGCCGAGGCTCCGAAAGGGATTAAGCCGGTAGCCGTACAAGGCCGCTACCGGGATATTGCCGTTAACGATAAAGATATTGTCATCAGAATCCGGGAGATGCAGAAAGGCGCCCAGACCGCCGGCAAATTCCGGATTATAGAAAAAGCAGCAGAAACGCCGAAGATCCGGCTTGGGGTTTCTCTTCTCGAGGATTATCCGCGCTTTGGACGACAGGTAGGCAAAATCATAGGCAATCTGTCTCTTGACCTCCGCCTGCTTGTCAGCGGGGAGCGCGGACATGGCCATCACGGATTTGATGTCAGTAACGGCATCGGGAATAAAGGCGGTAATGCAGGAATTGGCCGCATCCTCCTGCTGCGCGGCAAAAAGCTGACTGAAATGCAGCTTAACGGACTCGGGCTCGTTTTTAAGAAGGATCTCGCCGATGCCCTTCAGAAGACGGGCTTCCATCCCCCTGACGTTATACCCGTGATCTCCGACACTGAGATATTTGTCCTTCTCAAATCTTCTGAGGAAATTGACACTGTTCGTATCCATGAAAGCTCCCCCGCACAGTCCCGCCTTTGCCGGTAAAAAGAGGCCGGGCATAAAAATCTTTAAAATCCCGCATCAAAGGATTATAGGAAGCCCTTTTCTTAATAGTCAAGAAAACCCCGGGGGGGGAGATGTTTTTTATTGAATCCGCTTGAAAATTTGCCCGGAGCGCCAGGGCTGGAACCAGCGCGGAAAAGGGAGATACAAAGGGAGCGATAAAGGGTCGGGGGCAGAAAAAGGACAGGACCGGAAAACAATAACCGAAGGCGGCACCGGAGCGGAGAAATGCCGCCCCGGCTCTGTCCGCCCGGAGCGGATTATTTTCCGGCGCAGGCTCCGGCGTTAACCGATTTAACCGCCACCGGGAAGGTGAAGTAGGTATCGGGATATGGTTCATCCTTCAGGGTAAAATGCCACCACTCCGCGGAAATGGGCTTAAACCCGTGCTTCATCATGGCATTCCGGAGAATCATGCGTTTGGCGCACTGAGATTTCGTGATACTGGCGCAGTCCGCATGGCTGAGCTTCCCGAAATAGTCAAAGGTGCCGCCCATGTCCGCCTCCTTTTCGGTTTTCATATCGAAAAGAGTCAGGTCAACGGAGCTCCCGCGGCTGTGCCCGGAATGTCTGGCAATATAACCCTGGTGGAACAGGGAATCCTTCGGAAGCTCGGGATAAAAATACGGCTTCATGGCCGCGTCATCCTTGTCCTGCGCCCATCTCACAAAATGATCTACCGCCATCTGCGGTCTGTAGGCGTCGAAGATTTTGAGACGATAGCCCTGGGTTATCAGATCGTCGCTGACCTTTTTAAGAGCGGCAGCAGCCTCCTTTGTCAGGAGCGCCACCGGTTCCTCATAGCCGTCCACTCGGGCGCCCACGAAATTGTAGGTGGAATAGTATCTGATTTCCAGAATGGCATCCGGCACCGCCTCGCTCAGGAGCACAAAGTCCCCGGCATCAGCGGAGAGCCGAATGCCGCCTTTCTTTGCCTTTGAGGGAGCGGCTTTATCACCGGCCCCGGCTTCAGGAGCGGCTGCGCTGTTTAAGTCAGCGGGTACAGCGGTGCCGGGGCTGGCTGTCTCGGGCATGGCATTGTCAGGGACAGCGGCATCGTCTGCGGCGGCCGGGACAGCGCCGGCCGGAGTCCCGGTTATAAAAAGGACGGCGGCGGCCAGAGTCAGAATGCGTTTCCGGGGCATTACGTTATGCGCCAGGCCGGCGATAAGGTCTGCGCCCGTGTTTGCGGTTTTACTATCAGCCATGATCATTTCTCTTCTTTTCCCCTTCATTCCTTTCCCCTTCATTCTTTTTCCTCTTTCTCATCATTTCCGGTTCAGCGGATACGGCATCCTTCTTTGCCGCTGCGGTCAGGAGACTTGCAGGACATGTCTCATCTTTTCAGTTGTTTCAAAGGCGCCGTCAGGGTGCGCCACCGGGCATACCTTTTGATAAATCTGGCTGTATACTCGCTCTTTGCCCTGGTATTTTTTAAGGCTGAGCCGTAAATGTCCGCCATTGCCGCGCAGAGATAATAAAGATCTCTTCTGCCGGCAGATGTCGCGGTGTCGGCATATTTGGTAATGAGTTCTTCCGTTTTCTCCATCATGAGCTCGCGGTTATCCGCGGAAAGTTTGCTCACCGTCCTGACCTTTTGCAGCGCCTTCCATAAAAATGAGCCTGATCTGTCAGGCTGAATTCTCCCGTGAGCATTTCTGGGCATTTCCTTTTCATTATCGCGGCCGGTGCCTCGTTTGAAATCAGCGGAAACAAAGCTGATTTCTTCGCTGAGCCTATTCACAAGATGGTCAGCGGAGGATCCCTCGGCGCATTCAGCAGCATCAGGCAGGAGCAGGAGCGTCAGGAAAATCATTCCCGGCAGAAAGTTAAAGGGATCTCTGCCGATTATATCCAGAGCCTCCGCTGCCCTTCCCTGCAGCAGCAGACAAACAGAATAGCGGGAGCCCTCCCAGAGCGGGAAGTCGCGGGCGGAGTTCTTTGCAAAGGTCTCATGCTGCTGCGTCAGAATCCGGTCAAGCCGATCCCGGAGATCCGGGGTAAATTCCTTAAGACCATGGAGAATCCGGAGATAATCAACAAGATCTCCTGATGCCTTAAAGGCTTCCATCCGGCAGTCCAGGACGTCATCAAGATTATCAAGAAGAAGCGCATAGTCAGCCGCATAAAGGGCAATCTCCCTTCTCCCCCGGGAGGAAGCAACGCTTTCGAGAGCTTTGCAGCAGAACTGATACATCTCACCGGGCTCCTGGGTAAAAAGCCCGTTTTTTAAGTACTGCGCGCAAAGATCCGGATAAGCCTTCTCATATTTGATCGCATATTCACGGGCTTTTTCGGGAGCAAGGCGGGAATAAGCCTCCCTTACAAGCTCCTCGGCGCATAACGACATTCTCCAGTGTTCCATCTGGTTCTTTTGGATTTGGACAAGACAGTCAATCCAGGATGCCAGAAAAGCATCAAAGTCAGGGATGCTCCCGCCGTTCAAGGCCAGCATTTCATCAGGATATATGCTGCGGCTCTCTGTCAGCAAATCTTCAAATCCCGCAAACGCCTGAACCCGGCTTTCCGTATTGCCGCTGTTCATGTAGCTTGTCAGAAGGATCGCCGGAAAAACCGTCTTCTTCGCCGTGGCTCCGGTGTTTTTAATAACGTCATAGCCGTAGAGATCCCAAAAAGAAAAAGGGGATTCGTCGCATTCGCCGGTAACCTCAATCTCCAGGGAGAGCAGCGTTTTCAGGAGCTTTCCGCCCAGCTCAAACTCCTGGTTCTCCGCGCATTCGATGAGAAGCTTCAGGGCCTTCTTTATGTCTGCCAAAAGCCCCTCGGGATCCTCAAAATCAAATGCCTGATCTCCCCGCTGGGTTTCCAGCCACTCCTCCCGGTAATCTGATTCCAGACACCGGCCGCCCATGTTAAGGTCGCTTATGACCTCCTGAACCTTCTTCTCCAAGAGTTCAGGCTTCATTTTTGATTTGGCGGAGCTTTGGGAGAGTCTGGTCAGAGACTCCGGGAACACGAGCTTCGCAATAAACTGCTCCCGGAGGTCTGCCGGAACCTGGCCCAGCATCCATTTGGTAAAGGCGATAAATTCCTTCTTGCTGGTATCAGCCAGAATTTTGTCAATATCCGGATTAAAAGGCATGCAAAGTCCCCTCTGTATTACATCATGGCTGCATCATGACCGACAGCACCATGACGACTGGCAAAACCAACAAGTTCCCCGAAATTCTGATAATGCTCCCCGATCTTAAGAGAAATACCCCCTCTGCTATGATTTTTTCAAGCTCGCCATCAGCGCTCCTGCGTTAAGCCAGGAAAGCGGTTCCCCGGATGCTTTGTATACTCATGACAGTTAATGAAGTCTCTGAGAGAGGATATTCGGGAGCGTTCCATTCAGGTTGTTTTCTGTCGCATCCAAAACTGCCTCTCTGTCGATAACCGCTTGCCTGCGAAGTCAGCGGCAATGCTGTTAACCGCATCCCGCTTCATTTCCGCCAGAATTTCGGAAAAGCTGTGTCCCGCATGGCAATCCCGGTCTCTTTCGATGATATTCGGAATCTTAGCCAGAATGAGACCGAGCTTCGCATAAGAGCTTCCTTCGCATTCATCCTGATGAATCAGAGTCACCGAAAATTAAGGGGGCAATCAAATTTAATTCTCTGAAGCTGTTTTATCCTTTGAAGAGAACTCCGGCAGCGCCAGGATATACTTGCCTTTCCCCTTACCCTGTACAGTTTTAACGGCCCTGTACAGTTTTTAATCAGGCCAGTATCTTCCATCATTTTCAAAACCTGTCTGGCCTTGGTGGTCTGACAGGAAAGGAGTCTCATTACATCGCTGCATGCAATCACATCCTGAACGCCAGAACCTGCGATTACTGCCTGCATGTCGGCTTTAGCTCTGACCGACAGTTTTCCGGCATCTGCCATTTGATTCAGTTTATCGATAAGCGCGTTCTTTCTCTGAATCGACGCGTCTTTCCCCTGAATCGACGCGCTTCCATCAATTGCTCCTTGAAGGACGCACTCATAACCGTTGTCTTAAGAATGAACGTGCTGTTATTGAAGATCGGATCAGGGAGGCCGATGTCCTCCAGTTCTCGGCACATCCGGTCAACACCTTCTCCGAATTCTTTAACATAGCCGTAATCCTTCGGAAAAGCGGCGATTTACAGTGAAGAAATCTGATCTGCTGTCAGTCCTGTATACTTGGAAATCAGAGCCGCATCCATGCCATCATTCTTCATACGTCTGGCACAGTCACATGTTACCTGCTCTATTCCCTGCTTTATTCCCTGCTTTATTCCCTGCTTTATTCCCTGCTTTATTCCTTCTCTTCTGCCCTCTTCCTTTCCCCTTCTTTCAGCTGCGGCTATTGTCGTAATTTCGTCCCTTCGAGCATCCTCTCGCATACGGATTTTTTCTTTCTCTGATAGATTTGACACGATGAACTGCATTGTTTTTACCGCCTCTTTTATGCTGTGATTGTTAATTTTGCCGACCTCTTCCCAGGAATCGGCTTTGAATGCCATTGCCCACTCAACAAGCCCCTGTTTCTTCTGGTCTTCATTTGCCGAGCCGATTTGCGTGAGATCCATAACGATGAATTGCAGCTTGTCCGTATAGGGACAGCCCTCATCATCCCTCGGAACATTCATCATCCCCCCGGAACATAGCTGCTGAAGAAACATTTATGTTCAGGGAATAATGAACAATCCCTAATGGAAATCTGTATCACAGGTTCAAGCTTTGACGGCTCAGGTTTTGAATAGTCAAAATTACCATGTACCAGCTCTGGATACATGGTAATAACATATCCTTACAATGAAGAAACCTGATCTGCTGTCAGTCCGGTGTACTTGGAAATCAGAGCCTCATCCATGCCATCATTCTTCATACGTCTGGCATAGTCCCACATTGCCTGCTCTATTCCTTCTCTTCTGCCCTCTTCCTTTCCCCTTCTTTCAGCTGCGGCTATTGTCGTAATTTCGTCCCTCCGAGCATCCTCTCGCATACGAATTTTTTCTTTCTCTGATGGATTTGACATGATGAGCTGCATTGTTTTTACCGCCTCTTTTATGCTGTGATTGTTAATTTTGCCGACTTCTTCCCAGGAGTCAGCTTTGAATGCCATTGCCCATTCAACAAGCCCCTGTTTCTTCTGGTCTTCATTCGCTGAGCCAATTTGCGTGAGATCCATAACGATGAATTGCAACTTGTCCGTATAGGGGTAGCCCTCATCATCCCTCGGAACATACTTACTGAAGAAACGTTTATGTTCAGGGAACAATGAACAATCCATAATGGAAATCTGTATCACAGGTTCAAGTTTTGAGTAGTCAAATTTACCCTGTATCTGATCCGCAATCTGCCTGCAGGCATAGCTCACAGTCCGGTTAGTCCAGTATTCAAACTTTCTGACCTGCATCTCCACATGAATGAAAGTGTTGCTGTTCATATGAACTTTCAGATCAAGGATTGTCAGTTTGGAATCTTTTACTTCTGAATACTGCATGGGATTGAGCACTTCTATCTCCTTAATGCTTAACTCAGGCAAATTAAGCATGACAGCGAGCAACCCTTTCAGGGCATCAAGATTTCGCGTAAACACATGTGAAAAAGGAGATCATTTGTTAATGAAATATAATCAGTTTCTTGTTGATTCATAAAAACCCCGTCATTTATCAATCTCACTAAATAAAAATTATAAAATATGTCTGAAATCTGAACAAACATATTCCGGAGAAAAAACTTCTTGGCATTTCTAAGAGCATTGCGCTTGCGCTGATGAAGGGTAATAAGGTTATCTCAGCATTCAAAAAAATCACCAATCTTTTCCCGCTTTTCCTGCCCATGTCTGGATTTGCAAATTGCCACTCTTTAACCTTTTTTCTGATAACGCCTTTTTCCTGATCCCCCCAGAAGAACATCAACGTCAGACAGAGCGTTTGCATTCGGTATCTGAGTTTATTGCTTTTCAGGTTAAAAGCTTTCCGGCAGAGATGCCGGCCGGGAAGCCTGTTATTGCCGGAAAAACCGAACTGCGGATTTATCTGTCCCCTGCGGCATAAACACCGGTATTAACGTCCAGTACTTCACGCACGGGCTGAATCAGCGATTCTTCGTAATTGAGCTGCCACTGAACTTCGCTGGTTATTTCTCCGGCTTCATCAACCCCGTCAAACGTATCCCCCGGCTTGATAACAGCGCCGTTATCAAACAGGTATGACAGGAGCGCGTAGGCATGATTAATCACATAAGAAACGTCCAGGCCATGAAAATGGTACTGCACGTCCGGGAGCTCCATCATGCTCATTCCCAGAGAATCAACGATAAAATCATCAGAGCCCTCAAGCCTGAAAAACCTGACATTGACCGCATAGTGAATAAAGCGGAAATCCCGCGGGAAATCGCAGTTCACGATGTCTTCTCTCGCATGCATTTTCTTTGAGTTCTCAAAAAGCACCGCTTCGCAGGCCGGAAACGCCTCCATCAGGGCTTCAGTGTACTCAGTGAGCATCTTAGCGTGCTCCCGGTAATCCAGAACCGCACTCAGCATATCGGTGGCCGCTATCCGGTAATGACATTCCCTGAGAACAGTCTCGGCGTTCTCGCAATCCCATAACTGGGTAGCCGCAATTTCATCAAGAAGAGGGGCGTCAATTTCGGCGCATTTCATGAGCACGAGATGCGGAGTAAGTTCATGGCCCTCAATAGTTACCTTGTATTTATCAGCGGAAAAGGCGGCCATATTCTCGCCGGAACTCATTAAGGTTACGTCGCCGAGATGCTTTTTAAGAATATTAAGCAGCGTATCCTTGTCTGGTAAGGGGGTGTTTTCCTTAAAAAGCAGACTCACCCCGAAATGTCTGCCGCTCTCTGATTCCTTTTGGCTTAAATCCTGTTGCAAAACCATTTTTATTGTCCTCCTTGCTAAATTTGCTTTTATTGCCGTTTTCTGTTTCGCCGCCTGGCTCAATGCCGCCGGAGGTTGCCGCCCTGCTGCATGCAGACACGGCAGAGCTCCGCCGGCCATTTCAAGATCAGTCGTTGATGGGATAATGGCTGATCAGGTATTCCCCGACTCCCGGAGCATCAGGATTGTGAGAAGGCTTTCCGGTATCCAGAGCGCGGATCTGATTCATTTCATCGTCTGCAAGAGTGAAATCAAAGATGTCGAGATTGGATCTGATGCGCTCGGAATTAGCTGATTTCGGGAGCGTAATCATATCCTCCTGTACCTCAAAGCGCAAAATCACCTGAGCGGCGCTCTTGCCGTATTTTTCGCCGATGGCTCTTATGGTCTGATTTTCCAGGAGAGTCCGGTTTCCCTGCCCGAGAGGCCCCCAGCATTCTGCCTTGACGCTGCCGGCTGCCATGATCTTCCGGATCTCCTTCTGCTGCGCCAGAGGGTTGCATTCGATCTGGTTAACGCTGGGCATGGTGGCAAAATGCGGCACGCAAGCATTCCAGATCTTCACCGTCATATTGCTTACGCCGATGGAGCGGATCTTTCCGGCCTTTTTTGCCTCCTCAAGAGCCTGCCAGGCTCCGGCAACATCGCCGTAGGGCTGGTGAAGAAGATAGAGATCCATATAGTCCATGCCGAGTTTCCTAAGAGAACGCTCCACGCCCATGAGAGCCCTTTCGTAACCGAAATGGGATACCCAGAGCTTGGAGGTTATGAAGATCTCCTCCCGGAGGATGCCGCTGTCCCGGACGGCATTGCCGACCTCTTCCTCGTTGTAATAGGCAGTTGCCGTGTCGATGTGCCGATAACCGGCATCCAAAGCCGCCCGGACAGCTTTATACGTACTGCCGTCTGCGGGGATCAAAAATGTTCCGAAGCCGACAGCGGGGATTTTTACGCCGTCGTTTAAGGTAATAGTGTCTGTCATAAAATACTCCTTGATTTCCGTTCTTTAGTTATTCCTGCGGCTGCAAAGGGCCGTAATAGTAGCTTGCCGTGGCGCCGCCATCGGCCAGGAAAGTCGATCCCGTAATAAAGGCGCCGGCATCGCTTAAAAGCAGCTCTGCAATATTAGCCATTTCATCCGCGGTTCCCGGTCTCCCCGCAGGACACCGGGCAAACATGTTTTTATAGAAATCCCCCCGGGGCCCCCGGAACTCGTCCAGAGCCAGCGGCGTTACAATGATGCCGGGAGCGATGGCATTAAGCCGGGCTCCCCTTTCGCCCCAGCGGATGCACTCGTACATGACGCGCTTTTCATTGCAGCGTTTGGCGAGCTGATAGGCATGCAGCGTGTCCCGGATATTCTCCGGCTTCAGAATTTCAAGACTGAGGAGTTCCTCGGGAGGCGTTGTGGCAAGCTGTCTGTCCTCCTCCGGCGAAAGCTGCGGCATCCGCCAGCCTGACTGGCTGGAAATGGTAACTCCGGAGCCGCCCTTCGCAATAGCCCGGCCCGCTTCCTCCAGAAGAACCGCAGTGCCATAAAGATCAACCCTGAGGATTGCCTCTATAGGAGCCTGGGACGGCGACACTCCAGCTCCGTTGACCAGATACCGGATCTCGCCGAACTCCTGAGCCTTGGCAATCATCCCCTGAATGGATTCTCTGGAGGAGAGATCCATCTCAAAGGGTTCCACGTCAAATCCGGCGTCCGTCATGATCTTTGCGATGGCAAGGCAGTTTTTCATATTCCTGTCGCCCAGCACGATTTTTTTACCAAAGCCACAGCGTCTCGCAATCGCCATGCTGATCTGACCGGCTCCGGTTACCATCATGACATCTTTTTTCATCGTTAAGACTTCTCCTTCAGCCAGTTTTCCACCGTTTTCCTGGCATTCCTGGCCTGAGATCCTCTGATGGCAAGTCCGTTCGCATCCACATGAGCCCCCGGGCACATTCTCTTCACATCGGAAACCATGCTGCCAAGACCGGATCCCTCATGGGTGCTTACTACCCGAACGTTTTTCCGGAGAAGTCCAGCCCTTCAAGAGCGGTCTCAATCTCCGGCGCATAGGTGCCCCAGTAAATCGGGCTCATCACAAAAACCGTGTCATATGCCGAGATGTCCCGGAGCTTCTCCTTCAGGGGAGCGTTCCCGATGCGCCGCTTGGCTTCCTGAATGCAGGTTTTATAGTCTGCGGCATAGGGTACCAGGGGTTCAGCCCTGAACATATCCGCGCCGGTAAGCTCCTGAACGAATTCCGCCGCATACTCCGTGTTGCCCTTGTTAATATAGCCCGCAGCATAGTTCTCATCGGCTCTGCTGAAATAGATAATCAGAGATTTGCTCACGGTTTCCTCCCGGGGTTTTTGGTGAGGTGCTTGTTTGCCGAAGCCCGGCGCCCTTTCGTATTCTCAGAACAAAGGTCAGGTTTTTATTTTCAAAAACTTAAGATCTGCGGTCATCCCGCCTGCATCATTGATACGGAAAAGAAGTCCTTTGGTAAATTTCCTGCATGCGCCCGCTTAATGCCATACTTCCCGAAAATCACTCTACCTTTTTCCATACTACCAGGGAGCGCCAGTCATCCTCGTCAAACACGGGGCCATCATCGTCAGGTTCATCCTCAAACTCTGAGACATTGCATTCATATTCCAGGAGCTTGATGCCATTCTCTTTCAGCTGTTCTAACTTTTCCCGGCATGAAACCTCAAAATCGTCCATCAGGTCATTGATCGAATCTTCATCCCAGTTATCATAGCAGTCATCAAGACTGGCCCCGATAGTGTCATTCAGTTTCTCCTCGATTATGCTGCGAAGCTCTTCTGCCGTTGCCGACGGGTTATCCTCCAGAGCTTTCCCCAGAAGCGACATTACCTTGTCAGGATCCTGAATCACGCAAACAACGTTAACGCCATAGGACAGTCCCTCCTCATCACCTTCTTCGTTTTCCCAGGAAAGCTCGCCTACCATGCTGTACGGAATATCCTCGGCGCAAAGTTCCCGGAAGCCTTTATGAGGACACTCCTGCCAATCCGCAAGATTCTCTTCTGAAAACAGCGCCCGGTACATGGCGGCCAGGAAATCCGCTGTTTCATCATTAAGAAGGCACCTTTCCCGGATGTCCGCGGCGAGGGACTTCGGAGACAGATTCTTTGCGCCTTTCTTAGCTTTTGTTTTCGTGCCTTGTTTGGCGCCTTTTTTCGTCTTTGCTTCCGCGGCGGTTTTCGCATCGCTGTGAATATCAGCCAATATCGTGCAGTGAACGGCTCTGGCCAGGGCCGGGGAAATCTTATCCTTAAGCTCATCATAAACGCTCAGAGGATGCTCTGAAAGATGGTCCGGGCCCTTTTCGCTGATAATGTCATAAAGGCGGTCTGCCAGTTCTTCCGGAGTGATGGTTATCTCTTTTGTCATCTGTTTTGTCCTTCTTCATTTCTTAGGTTAGCTCAGCAGAACTCGTTTGCGGGATGCCGCGGCCGGCGTCTTGCACGGCAAAGAGGACTCCCGGGAGAAGTCGCTAAACGGCAGACAAAGGCCGAAGCTCACCAAAATCAGTCTGCCCGGGCTTTTGTTACCAGTCGCTGTCATCATCGTCTTCATAGTCAGACTGGGTGAAAGAGCATTCATATTTCAGGAGCCTGAGGCCATTCTCTTTCAAATACTGTTCTAAATCTACCCGGCAAAAATACTTAATATCGTCCAGGGGATCAATACACAGCCCTTCGGTTTCCCAGTCTTCATAACAGGCCTCAAGACTGCACTCAATAGAGTCATCCAATTCATCACTGATTGTTTTGCAAAGCTCTTCTGCCGTGGCAGCCGGGTTACTGTCCAAAGCGTCACCCACCAGCGACAGCGCCCTGTCAGGATCCTGAATCTTATAAACAACTTCAATATCAAAGGCGCAGTCCACCGGTCCTTCATCGGAATCCTCGCAGGAAACCTCCCCGTGATAATGGTACTTGATTTCCCCGGAGCAAAGCTTCCGGAAACCTTCCCAGGAAAACTCCTGCCAGTCCGCAAGATTGTCTTCTGAAAACAGCGCCCGGTACATGGCGGCCAGAAAATCCGCTGTTTCATCATTAAGAAGACACCTTTCCCGGATGTCTGCGGCAAGGGTCTCCTGAATCAGATTTCCTGCGCCTTTCTTAGCTTTTGTTTTCGTGCCTTGTTTGGCGCCTTTTTTCGCCTTAGCTTCCGCAGCGCTTCTCACATCGCTGTGAATATCGGCCAGTATTGTGCTGAGTACAGCTCGGGCCAGGGCCGGGGAAACCTTATTCTTAAGCTCATCATAAACGCTCCAGGGATGCTCTGAGAGATAGTCCATGCCCTTATCCATGATAATGTTATAGAGGCAGTCTGCCAGCTTTTCAGGTGTGATTGTCATCTGTTTTGTCATCCGTTTTGTCATCTGTTCGGTCATTGGTTATGTCCTTCTGAATCTCTGATGTCAGCGAAGCTGAGCTCTTTTGCAGGATGCTGCGGGTTCCGACATCTTATACCGGACAAGCAAAGCTCTATGAGAAATATCTGCTGAATGCCAGCCGAAACCAAAATTCCCGAAAATCTGCTTCTGATCCATGCTGTCAGCATTTCATTTGGGTAAATACCGCACTATCTGTCAGTTAAATATTCAAATCATTCGAACGCCCGAACCATACTGTAAAAGCTCCCACATGTAACTCATCAGAAAGGCTGCCAGGAAAACCGCCTTCTTCGCCGTAGCTCAGCAAATGTTGAAGCTCCCGCTACATAAATTGACAATCTTTAAGTATCTTCTCTATGATTTCCCAGATCATCAGCGATGGATTCTCCTTGTAATACGAGTATCCTCTGTATTGGTGCAATGTATCGTAAACTTCTCCAAAAACCGCAGTAATAGTTTGAGCAATTTTAAAAATTGCTCAAATTTTGAACATCTGTCAACTTTTTAATTTTATCCCTCTGAAGAATTCTGCCCCTGTTTTGCAGCAAGCATTTCCGCTTTAGTTCT
>JAEEGL010357393.1_pt1 | contig 31593 bp, 29 predicted proteins | sample 9134231 | NCBI WGS metagenome assembly JAEEGL01 (sample SAMN16246548, study PRJNA631951) | gut metagenome | biome: gut microbiome; feature: rumen; material: fiber-attached | host: Bos | place: Iran: Karaj | collected 2018-10 | reverse complement strand
CCTTCGTCAACCGACTGAATGCCTGAACGGATGATTTCCGCCATGTAGGCGCCTGTATGTATGGATATTACGACAATGGCCGCCTGAAGATAGGTCCGGTGGATGAGGTCGAGGAGCAGATAGTAAATGAACAGTGCCTGAACCATCATCGGCGTTCCTCTGAATATGCCAATGTAGACATTGAGAATGCCGTCAATTATCTTTTTGGTTATTATGGAGGCATTTGAAGCCGTAAAATCGAGTCTTATTGCCCTTATGCCTCCTACTATCAATCCTATTACCAAACCCGCAAGTGTACCTGTTATCGCTACTAACAATGTTGTCCTGACCCCCAACAGCAGGCTTGTTCCATAGGTTCTGAATATCTTCAGGATATTGGAAATAAACAAGACTATTCTCCTGCCGGCTGTCTGTTAGTAGCGTCAAGCATCAGCTGCTGACGGTCAGCTTCGCTGATGGTGTCCAATGCCTTCTGCAGGGCATTCAACAGTTCGGTGTTGCCCTTCTTTACGGCAATGGATACTGAAGCGTCCACTTCGCTTCCGGCAAAGCCGTTGCCGGCGCTGAACTGGATGTATGCCAGATCAGGATTGGCTGCCACTACGCCTACGGCTACCGGTAACTCAGAGGTTACGGCATCAACGCCGCCAGCCAGCACCGCCTGAATTGATGCCGGGAATGTCTCGGCAGCCGGCATGTGCTGTACGCCTTCGATCTGATCGATTATGTCGTCATATATCGTATTCATCTGACCCTGGACCCTGAAGCCGGCCAGTTCACTTATGCTGCTAATGTTGGCAACTGGACCGTCCTTGCGAACGATTACCACTTCTTCTGATACGTAGTACGGCGTGGTGAAGTCTACTACTTCTCTTCTTACCGGTGTATCTGTCATGCCTGCTATTACGGCATCTATCTGATCATGCTGTAATGACGGAATGAGATTATCCCAGTCAAGCTTTACAATCTGTACCTCCATGCCCAGCTGCTCAGCCAGCATGCTGGCAATGACAACGTCAAAGCCGTCGGCATAGTCTACTGAGGAAATGGCAACGGTATGCTCACCCGGTGTCGTAGTCGTCCAGTTGAACGGGGCGTAGTTGCATTCCATGCCAACTCTCAATACCTTTCTTTCCGGCTCAGGTGTTTCTCCTGAATTACCGCCGCCGCTGCATCCAACCAATAACAAAACCGCCAGAACTACTGTCAAAATTCTTCTGAAACTCATTATGATACCTCCCTGTTTCAAAAATAAAACCGTACATGCTATCACGTACGGTCATTTTGAACAAGTCTGATCATAAGCAATAGCGCCTCTTCTTAACGAAGGAGTGACATGAATGTTCTCCATGCCCCCACGTACACGCCCGCCGGCTGTGTCCGTTCGGCGACGGTTACCTTTCACCTCAGTCATTGCCTGCCGGCTCATGAGGATACTCATCTGCGTCGCTACCTCTATGTGGTTTTATTAAGCACATTATACCCGATAATGAAAATATGTCAACATTTCTGAAATATTCTCATTCATTGATGAAAAAAGCATCATCGCAATGCGGTGATGCTCAGTTCGTTAATCCTGTTTGATGTTCAAGCCTTCAATGATGGCGTCGATCCTGTTGCCCTTTTCCAGAGAATCGTCAAGTAAGAAGATCAGATCAGGGCACTTTCTGGTATCCAGACGTCTGCTGATGAATGTTCTGATCTTGCCCTTGGCTCTCTGTAAGGCCTTAAGACCGGCATCATTTCTTTCCTGCTTGCCTAAGAATGTAACATATACCTTGGCAAATGAGAGATCATTGGTGACTTCAACATCAGTGATGGTTGCGAACCCGATCTTCGGGTCGTTCAGTTCCGTCGCCAGCATTTCGGAAATGCTGCGCTTGATGATGCTGGCAACACGGTCTTTCTTCAAAGACATGTTAGTCCTCCTTTACTTCCTGATTCTCGTAGGCTTCGATGATGTCTCCTTCTTTGATGTCGTTGAATCTTTCGATGGTCAGGCCGCATTCATAGCCGGCATTGACTTCTCTGACGCTGTCCTTGAAACGCTGCAGTGATCCGATGACACCGGTGTAGATTACCACGCCGTCTCTGATCAGTCTTACGCCGCTGTTTCTCTTGATGACACCGTCATCGACCATGCATCCGGCAATGGTACCGACCTTGCTGACCTTGTAGGTCTGCTTGACGGTAGCCTGTCCGGTAACGACTTCTTCATATACAGGAGCCAGCATGCCCTTCATCAGTGCTTCAAGTTCTTCCAGAGCCTTGTAGATGATGTTGTGCAGTCTGATCGATACGCCGTTTTCCTCAGCAGCCTTCTTGATGGCAGCTGACGGTCTGACGTTGAAACCGTAGATGATGGCATTTGAGGCATTTGCCAGCATGATGTCGCTTTCGGAGATGGCACCGGCGGTAGCTCTGATGACATTCACCTTGACACCGTCAACGTTGACCTTCTCCATTGATGACTTGACAGCCTCGGCACTGCCGTTGACGTCAGCCTTGATGATGATGTTGACTTCCTGAACGTTTCCTTCCTTGATCTGTTCAGTCAGGTCATCCAGGCTCATGGCTGCTGTCGTTCTTCTTTCAGATTCGATCTTCTGCTTGTTTCTCTCGTCAGCGATCTTTCTGGCAAGTTTTTCATTTTCAAAGGCCTTGAAGTGGTCGCCTGCCTCCGGTACGCTGTCAAGACCGATGATCTCAACAGGTGTTGAAGGCTTGGCGCTCTTGATCTCCATGCCCTTGTCATCGGTCATCTTTCTGATACGGCCGATGGCTGTTCCGGCAACGATCATGTCACCGGTATGCAGAGTTCCATTCTGTACCAGTAATGTGGCAACTGGTCCTCTGCCCTTGTCAAGCTTGGCTTCGACGACGGTACCGGTAGCCTTCTTGTTCGGGTTGGCCTTCAGCTCCATCATTTCTGCCTGTAACAGTATCATTTCCAGCAGGTCACTGATGCCTAAGCCGCTCTTGGCGCTGAGCTTGGTGAACATTGTTGATCCGCCCCACTCTTCCGGCATCAGATCATAGTCTGCCATTTCAGAGTATACCTTGTCGACATTGGCATTGTGCTTGTCGATCTTGTTTACCGCTACGATCATCGGAACACCGGCTGCTCTTGAGTGGTCGATGGCTTCCTTGGTCTGCGGCATGACACCGTCATCTGCAGCGACGACGATTACGACAATGTCAGTCATCTTGGCGCCTCTGGCACGCATGGCTGTGAAGGCCTCATGACCCGGGGTATCCAGGAAAGTGACCTTCTGACCCTTGACTTCTACCTGATAGGCACCGATGTGCTGGGTAATGCCGCCGAATTCAGATGCGGTAACATGAGTCTTTCTGATGTTGTCCAGCAAGGTCGTCTTGCCATGGTCAACGTGACCCATGATGGTTACGATAGGAGCTCTCGGTTCCAGATCCTTCGGATCGTCTTCCTCGGTATCTTCCAGACTGTTCTCTTCTTCTGACTCTTCCTTTGTGATCTCTATGCCGTACTGCATGGCGATCAGCTGAATTGTCTCATCATCCAGTGAGGCATTGATGGTTACCATCTGCCCCATCATGAACAGGAACTTGATGATCTCTGCGGGAGATTTTCCTATCTTCTCAGCTAATTCCTTAACTGTGATGCCTTCCTTATAAGTACAATCCTTTACAGTCTCAGTGTTGCGCTTGGTGTAGTTTCCACTGAAATCACCTCTTCTGTTTCTGTTACGGTTGTTGTTATTATTACGATTGCCCTTTGCCATTAACAGCACCACCTTTCTTTTACTCTAAATGTACTTTTCCAGTTCTTCGTAGACACTGTCAGGTATCTCGGTTTCAAGATACCTTGACAGTAATTTCTTCTTCCGGGCCGTTTCCAGCACCTCTCTGTCTTTCTTCAGATAGGCGCCGTGTCCGTTCTTCTTCCCGGTAGGATCGACGACGACTTCACCCTCAGGGGTCTTGACGATCCTTATCAGTTCGTTTTTGGGAAAACGTTCGTTGGTTACAACACACTTGCGCATTGGTATCTTACGCATGTCTACACCTTCTTTTAGTCGTAGTAGTTATCGTAATCGTCGTAATCAACATCCTCATCGTACCAGTGCTCGTCTTCTTCGTTGTTGAATTCCTCCAACTCCTCATCAGAGTACTCAGGCTTGATTTCGTACTGCTGCTTCCTTAATTCCTCTAACTTCTTTCTTAACTCTGCGGCTTCCTCATCTTCCTTGCTTGTCTTCTTGCGCTTTGAAGATGTCGTCTGCTTGCTGCTCTTCTTGGCGTCAGCCAGATCTTCGTACTTGGATACGTATTCGCTGGCCTTTTCAAGTTTCGGTCTGCGGCGTTTGGTTACTTCCTTGACCTCTTCTTCCTCAGGTTCTTCAGCCTTTTCTTCAACTGCAGGTTCTTCTGTCTTTACAGGTTCAATGACAGGAGTTTCTTCCTTAACAGGTTCTTCAACTGTTTCAGCAACAGGTTCCTCAACAGCAGGAACTTCTTCCTTGACTGCTTCAGCTTCCTCTTCAGCCTTCTTAGCTTCTTCTTCTGCCTTTCTGGCTTCTTCTTCAGCTCTGAGTGCTGCGGCTTCAGCTTCTTCCTGAGCCTTCTTTTCTTCGGCTGCCTTTAATTCCTCTAAGGCCTTCTGCTTTCTGATGGCTTCTTCCTTAGCCTGGAATGCGAGCATTTCGTTGTACCAGTCGATGCCTTCAGCTTCTACGTCGCTCTGTGTCTTGATGTCGATCTTGCGGTTCAGAAGTCTGACTGCCAGTCTGGCGTTGATGCCCTTCTTACCGATGGCAAGTGACAGCTGATTGTCTTCAACAACGATCAGCAGCTTGTCCTCATCGCCTTTTAACGGCAGCACTGCCAGGACGCTTGCCGGCTTCAGAACGTTCTTGACGAATTCAACGTAATTCGGATTCCATTCGAAGATGTCGATGTTTTCGTGAGAGTTTGGATTGCCATGCTGAGTGATCTCGTCGATGACACTTAATACTCTGGCTCCTCTCGGTCCGATGCAGGCGCCGATAGGATCAACGTTAGGATTGTTGGAGTATACGGCCATCTTTGTTCTCTCGTTGGCTTCTCTGGCAATTGCCTTGATCTCAACAGTACCGTCATAGATCTCGGTAACGCTTGATTCAAACAGTCTCTTTACCAGCATTTCTGAGCTTCTGGATACGACTACCTGAGCGCCCTTTGAATCCTTGGTAACGTTCTTGATGACGACTCTTAATCTCTGACCGTCATAGTATCTTTCACCAGGGATCTGTTCGCTCTTCGGCATCAATGCCAGAGTCTTGCCCAGATCGATGAGCACGAACTTGTCTTCAACGGTCTGTACCGTTCCATATACAAGATCAGCTACCTTGTCAATGTATTCGTCATAGACCATCTGCTTGCTGGCTTCCTTGATCTTCTGCAGCATGATGTTCTTGACCTGTGTTACTGATGAACGTCCGAAGCTGTCGATGTCGATCTCTTCGTCAAGCACATCGCCAACCTGAGCATCTTCCTTGAGTGCTCTGGCTTCTTCCAGACTGTACTGCAGGTCAGCATCCTCAACTTCTCCGTCAATAACCGTACGTGACTGGAAAAGTCTGATGTTTCCGGCATCATCGATGTCAGCTCTGACAACTGCTTCCGGGAAATTGATGATCTTCTTGTAAGTCTTGACCAGACCTTCCTTGATGGCTGCCTCAACGACTTCATATGAGATCATTCTGTTTTCCTGAATGTCCATGAGGACCTTCTTTAAATTCTCAATATTCATATTCCTTCACCTATAGTTTAACAGCCAGTCTGATTAGCTTGACGTTATCCTTAGCTACCTCTGCTGTTTTCTTCCTTCCCTTAACGCTGTATTCCACCGTTAACAAATCATTTTCGTAACTTAACAATGTTCCTTCAACCTGATCAAGTCCCTTGGCAGGATTCCTGAAATCAATGTGGACATTGTCGTTTACGGCATTCAGGATCTCCTGATCGCTCAGTAACTCTCTCTCTGCTCCGAATGAGCATACGTCGAGATTGTAGGCACCGTCGCCGAAATCGAGCTGATCAAGTATCCTTGATATGTCCTGACTCACGGAGGCACATGTATCCATGTCCATGGAACCGTCTTCCTTCATGATCATGATCTCCAGAGTCCTGGTCTTTCCGTTAAGCATCCTGATGCTGTGTCTGGCAATTCCATGCTCTTCAAACACGCTTTCAGCTGCCTTTTCCAATTCCTTTATGTTCATTTTGCCCCCTAGCACTAATTAAGGAGTGGTCTTCCCACTCCTTATTAACGCTAATATATTATATCATTTAAAGCCCGATTTCAAGCCGTTTTTACAGAAAGTTGAACAGAGAAAGCTGATTTTCCTCGCCCATGTCCCTGAGTACTCCGATTTTCTCCAGGAATGCCAGCTGGGTATTGTTAACCAGGGTCCTCTTCTGCAGGTCTTCCTTGGAAATGAAGGCTGCTTCCTTTCTGGCTTCAACGATTGAAACGCCTACGTTCTCGCCTAAGCCGTCTATTGAGGCAAAGGACGGAACAATGGCCTTGTCGTCATCCGGATCAACGATGAAGTTGACCGCTTCGGACTTGCTCAGGGAAATGTTGGAGAAGTGATAGCCTCTCAGATGCATTTCCAGAGCCAGCTCCAGAGTTGACTCAAGAGCGGATTCCTTTACCGTAACGTTACGCGGATCATTGGCCTGCTTGTCCCTGATTGCCATTAAGCGCTCATAGATGGCATCCTCACCCTTAAGCATCGTCTCGATGTCATAGGCATCGCAGCGGCAGCTGAAGAATACGGCATAGTATTCTCTCGGATGATAGACCTTGCAATAGGCAATTCTCATTGCCATCATTACGTAGGCTACGGCATGGGCCTTCGGGAACATGTACTTGATCTTGTTGCAGGAATCTATGTACCACTGCGGTACGTCGTGTTCCTTCATGTCCTGTTCCCATTGTGAACTCAGACCTCTGCCCTTTCTGACCTTCTCCATGATGTCAAATGATTCCTTGGAATCCATGCCCTTGGCAATCAGATAGGTCATGATGTCGTCACGGCAGGCGATGACCTCCTTCAGGGTACAGGTGCCGTTTCTGATCAGTTCCTCGGCGTTATTGGCCCAGACGTCAGTTCCGTGGGTCAGACCGCTTAAGGCAACCAGCTCGGCAAAGGTCGTCGGCTTGGTCGTATTCAGAATGTTACGGTTGTTATGGGTGCCGAATTCAGGCAGGCCCGCTGCCCCGTTGAGTTCAGTATAGTGTCCCTTCGGGTCATTTATATGCAGTTCTTCCGTTGAGGAGAACAGCGATAATGCCTTGGGGTCATTCATCGGTATCTGCTTGGCATCGATGCCGGTGTAGATCTGCAATAGTCTGATGACTTTCGGGTCTACGTGACCTAAGATGTCCAGTTTCAGAATGTTATCGTGCAGATCGGAGAAGGCAAAGTGTGTCGTCTTCCAGTCCGCAAACGGGTTATTGGCCGGATACTGTACCGGGGTAAAGTCGTGCACGTCGTTTTCCTTTGGAATTACGACGATGCCGCCCGGGTGCTGACCTGTCGTTCTCTTTACGCCTTCACAGAGGTGTGAAAGGTATTCCATGAACGGCTGGGAGAATACCGGCTTGCCGTCTCTGTCCTGCTTCTCCATTTCCTCGCAATAGCCCTTGATGTAGCCAAAGGCCGTCTTCTGGGCTACAGTGCCGATGGTTCCGGCACGGTAGGCATAGTTCTCACCGAAGATGTCCCTGATCTGCAGCTGAGCCGTGATCTGGTTATCATCGGCGAAGTTGAGGTCAATGTCCGGTACCTTGTCCCCATGGAAGCCCAGGAAGGTCTCAAACGGGATGGAGTGGCCGTTTCTGATCAGCGGTTCACCGCATACCGGGCAGTTTCTTAACGGCAGGTCAAAGCCGTTGGCATATTCATTGTTGGTAAAGAACTGGGAGTAATGACACTTCGGGCACAGATAGTGCGGAACCAGCGGGTTAACTTCCGTAATGTTGGCCATGGTTGCGATGAAGCTTGAGCCAACCGAACCACGGGAACCGACGATGTAGCCATCCTCATTGCTCTTCTTTACCAGCAGATAGGCAATGTAATACTGAACTGAGAAGCCGTTGGTAATGACGGAATTCAGTTCCTTTTCAATTCTTTCCCTGACGATGTCCGGCAATGGATCACCGTACAGCGCATAGGCATTCTTGTAGATCTCATCCGTAAGCAGCTGCTCGCAGCCGTCAATTGACGGGGTATGCAGCTCCTGCGGGATAGGATAAAGTTTTTCAATCTGGGAAGCGATCTTTAACGGATTATCTATTACGATCTCCCTGATCCTGTCTTCATCCAGATAACTGAAGGCATCAAGGATCTCCTGAGTGGTCATCAGATGCTGATCAGGAGCCACGAATCTTAATCTTCTCTCCCTGTTCATCGGATAGAGAGGATGTCTGGCTCCGCCTATCCTCTTGCTCATGATGTAGATGTCACGGGCGATCTTCTGATGCGGGTGAGTGTAGTAAACGTCGTTATTGCCAATCACCGGCTTGCCGAGCTTATCGGCGATCCTGATGATGTTTCTGACAATGTCAGCCATTCTGGCTTCCGTTAGCGAACTTCCCGGTTCGATCAGCGGGCTGTAGCAGTCCAGAGGCTGGATCTCGATGTAGTCATAGAACTTCATGCACTCTTCCAGAGTCTCATCAGAACGGTTAAGAGCCATTTCAAACAGCTCGCTGTACATGTTGGCGGATCCAACCAGAATGTTTTCCCTTCTCTTTTCGATCTCCTTACGGATGATGCGCGGTTCGGCTACGACGTCGCTGTCGGCCTTCTTGGCATTCTCCTTGGCAAAGTAGGTCAGATAGTCGGTATGAGAAAGTGATACCAGTTCATAGATGGCCTTGATGCCGGCCATGTTCTTCGCCAGCAGGGTCACGTTATAGGTATGAGCCTTCTTGTATATGTCTGCGTCCTGCTTATACTGCAGGTCATTGAATGTAACGTCAGGATAGCCCTTGATCGTCGGTAACATTCTGACCAGTATCTGAGCCAGTACTTCGGCATCGTAGTCACCGCGGTGAGCTTCTTCGTCATCGTATGAAACGCCATAGTTACGGGCGATCAGACCCAGACGGTAGTACTTGCGGTTGGTTACGATCTCCTTGGCCAGATTCAGTGTATCAAGACAGGTGTTCTTCAGCGGTTCCCTGCCCATTTCAATCAGTTTTTCATTGATGAAATTGAAGTCAAAGTCCGCATTATGGGCAACGATGACTCTGTCCCCGATGAAATTCAGGATGTCATCAATGACTTCTTCCAGCTTCGGTGCGTTCTCAAGCATCTCATTGGTGATGTTGGTCTTCTGTTCAATGAACGGAGGGATCCTTACCGGCGGCTTGACGAACGTCTGATAGTGCTGACCGATCTCGTTGCCCTTGACGATGACGCCGCCGAATTCAATGATGTGGTCATACTTGGTGGAAAGGCCGGTGGTTTCCAGGTCAAATACCATGTACTCAACTTCATTGAGCTTTTTGTCACACGGGTTATGAACGATGTTCAGTGTATCGTCAGCGACCTTTATTTCAATGCCGTAGATGACCTTGAATTCCTTGCCGCCTTCCATCTTGTCGATCTTCAGCTGGGCCTGCTGGGCATCCGGATAGGCCTGTACGACACTTATGTCGGTAATGGCTATTGCCTTCTGACCGAACTTAAAGGCCTGTGTGATCAGTTCTGAACATTCAGATACTCCATCCATTTCAGTCTTGTTGGTATGCACGTGCAGATCGCAGTGTTTCTCTCCCTCGTAGTCATCCCTACGGGTGAACGGGTTGTTTTCCATCCTCTCCATTAAGACCGGATCGACCTCATTGAAGCGGTCATAGGTATCGTATTTCACTGCGCCGTATACGGTATAGAACTGCCCCTCTTCAACCTCGTGAAGTTCACTGGCCTCCATGTTACGGCCCTGGAATCTCTTTACGACGATTGCGTCCTCCAGGTCAGTTATGTATATCTTCTGCATTTCGCTCTTGTTTCTTAAGGTCTGATATTCTACCTTGAAGACCTGCCCGGCGAAACTGATCTTATCCATTCCCTCTTTTAGCTTACTGATGGGCAGAAACGGATACTTTGACTTGTCTATTTCATACTGCTGACGGCTGGCACGGCGCCTCGGGAAAGGACTTTCCGGTGCGTTAGAGTAACTGCCAGCACTTACTACAGGCTTGATTTCCTTGATTACGGCCTTTTCCTGCTGCTCGCAGACCTCAAATGAGGTGCCGATCCTCTCAGCCAGAGCTCTTATCTTCTGAATGCAGCCATTGTATTCCTGCGGAATGTAGATCTTGTTATCAGCTACATAAGGGATCATGTTGCGGCATTCCTCTTTGCCTGAATCATCAGAAAGCAGACTCAGGTACTGAATGAGGTTGCTGGCTTCAATGTCGCCCTTGCGGGTCTGTACATGGAGTTCAACTTCGCAGCCCAGCACTTCAGCCATCACCCTGCTTACTTCCCGGTAAACGTCAAACGGCAGCACGGCATTACAGCTGATGGTCACGATGGCCACATTGTCTTTTTCAATGTACTTCGGCCTCATTATAAAAGCCCCAGTAAAATAACTGAGGTATTCTTCACTTAAACCGAACTTTTTCAGAATGTCATGCAGGTTCATATCATTTCACCAGTATTTTAAGTGCTTCCATGGCAGCCTTCTGTTCTGCCTGTTTCTTACTGTTGGCAACGCCCTTGCCTAACATGATGTCATCAAGATAGACGCCCATTTCAAACTCAGGATTGTTTGAAGGCCCCTTTTCAGACAGCAGTACGTATCTTACGGACTTGCGGATGTCTGACTGGGCATATTCCTGTAACTGGGTCTTGTAGTCCACGATTCCGGTGAGTTCCGGATTATGCAGCAGCGGATCAAAGACCGGGTCAAGGACCTGGTTTACGGCCTTCATGCCACAGACCAGATACAAAGCTCCGACAAAGGCTTCAAAGGCGTCTGCCAGAATGGAATCACGGTTTCTGCCGCCGTTTTTCTCTTCACCGACGCCTAATTTCAGGTAAGGTGTCAGTTCCAGTTCTCTCATTATCATCGCAAAGCTCTTCTCACAGACCATCTGGGCTCTGGTAGTCGTCATTCTGCCTTCAGATAACGGCGGTTCCGTGTTGAACAGCCGTTCGGAAACCCATATCTGCATTACGGCATCACCCATGAATTCCAGTCTTTCGTTGTCATGCAGAGCCTGCTTGTGCTCATTTGTATATGAAGAATGAGTAAAGGCATCATCTATCAGCTGATGATGAGGTGCCTCTACGCCATGCTCTCTTAACCAATCATAAATCGTCATAAAAACCTCTGTGTTTATTCTATCATACTTTAGTCCAGATAGTACGCATCTTCCGCGCTGACTCTCTCAAGATATTCCCTGATGTTCTTATTTTCCGTGTCGTCGAGATGCTCGATGACCATCTTTCCGTCCTCTCTGGATTTCTGTAACAGTTCGTTGTCCTCAACCACGTTTCCAAGGATGAAGGTCGGCAAACCTGACTGTCTGTAGCCCAGGATGTCACCCGGTCCTCTTAGTAACAGGTCATAGTAGGAGATCTTGAATCCATCCGTATTATCAACGATGACCTGCAGTCTCCTGAGAGCTTCCTCATCAGTTGAAGAAGTCAGAAGATAACAGTGTCCTTCATTTGCTCCCCTGCCTATTCTGCCGCGCAGCTGATGCAGCTGCGACAGACCAAAGCGGTTGGCATCATAAATGATCATGATGTTGGCCTTCTTAACGTCAACGCCTACCTCAATTACGGTAGTTGATACCAGAATGTCTATTTCGCCATTGGCAAAGCGCATCTGAACGTCATCCTTATCCTCTTCCGCCATCTGCCCGTGCAGTAAACCCAGGGTATATCTGCCCTTGAAGTAGTCATTGAGATTGTTATAGACGTCATTGACGTTTCTGGCCGGTATTTCCGTACTCTTGTCGATGGCTGCGCATACTACGTACATCTGATTGCCCTGATCAAGCAGCTTTTCTATGTCCTTTACGATGGCCATGAAGCTGTTTTTCTTTATCAGGGTCGTATGAATGATCTTGCCCTTGTTCGGGGTTTCAACGATGGTACTGACATCCATGTCGCCATACAGCGAAGTTGCCAGGGTACGCGGGATCGGTGTGGCTGACATTAATAACAGGTCAGCATCAGAACCCTTGTCCTGTAACATCTGACGCTGTCTGACGCCGAAACGGTGCTGCTCATCAGTGATGATCAGTCCAAGGTCCTTGAATTCCACGGCCTGCTGGAATACGGCGTGGGTACCGACGACGAAGTCAGTCTGCCCGCTGCTGATCCTTTCCAGAACAGACCTCTTCTGCTGAGGCGTAATGCTTGAGTACAGAAGTTCAATGTTTATGTCGTGATCCTTAAAGATCTTGAGAATGTTATTGAAGTGCTGCTTGGCGAGTATTTCCGTCGGGGCCATCAGAACAGCCTGCTTGCCGCTGAGATAAGCCGCATACATGGCAATGAAGGAAACGATGGTCTTGCCGCTTCCGACATCTCCCTGCAGCAGTCTGCACATCTGGAAGTCGCTCTGCATGTCAGTTAAGATCTCATTAACGGCCTTCTTCTGGTCTCCCGTCAGTTCAAACGGCAATGAAGAGATGAAACTTCTGACATCCTCCATTTCAAAGTGTTTGATGAAGCGTTCATCGGAGCCGTGAGTCTGATTCTTTCTGTACAGCATGTATGTCTGAAACTTGAAGAATTCCTCGTATTTCAGATATTCAATTGCCTTGTTCAGTTTAAAGGAGGAAGTCGGAAAATGAACTTCCTTCAGGGCTTCATACTTGTTCATGAAGCCGTATCTGGCCTTTAGATCATCATTGACATAATCGATGATCTCATCCCTGTTGGCTTCCAGCACCCTGCCTACAAGCTCACTGAAGTACTTTGGCTTCAGCTTGTCCTTCAGCGAATATACCGGCTTTATGCCTAATATCGTGCTCATCGGCTGATTTACGGCCTGGATGGCCAGTATCTTGCGGTTACCCTCATAGCGGCCCACGACCGTCATCAAAGACCCCGGCTGCTGTTTCAGATACCAGGGCTGATTAAAGACGGATATCCTGTATGTATCGTGATCGTTGCCAAGTTCAAAGCTGATCACGCTTCTGTTCTTGCCGAAGCGGTAGATCTTTGGCTTGGTCAGAACCGTTCCCTCCACGATAACGCGGCAGTTTACTTCCCACTTGTCATAGTCAAGAAACTCCATCGTATCGTAGCGGTACGGGTAGTAGTTCAGGATGTCCTCGCTGGTGAGAAGGCCCATTTCCTCAAGGGCTTCTCTCTTTTTGGGGGTAATACGTACTTCTTTCATTTCCATCTAAAGAAAACTACTTGAGAAATCTCAAATAGTTATTCAACACCTACAATGAACGGATATAGATCCTGTTTGCCGTCGGTAATGTCGCAGTCAACATCATATTCGCTTACGATGTATTTCTGCAGCTCTTCGGCCTGTTTCTGCGTTGCCTCGCTGCCGTAGATGATCGTTACCACGGAGGTATCGTCATTTACCAGCGCATCGAGCAGTGCCCGGCTGGTTTCCATCATGTCCGGTAAGGAAGCCACGATGTCCTTGCCTTTTATGGCCATGAAGTCGCCTTCCTTTATCTGGATGCCGTTGAAACTGGTATCTTTGATGGCATGAGTTACCGATCCGGTCGTGACGTTGGCTACGGCTGCCTTCATCTCCTCAATGTTATCGGCAAGTTCGCCCTCAGGATTGAAGACGACACAGGCAGCGATGCCCTCAGGAATGGTCCTGGTCGGCAGAACGGTGATGTTTCTGTCTGACAGCACTTCCCTGGACTGTTCGGCAGCCAGAATGATGTTGCCGTTATTTGGCAGGATGATGATGTTATCCGCATTTATCTTTTCGATCAGAGACACGAACGATTCCGTTGAAGGATTCATGGTCTGTCCGCCGTTGATGAAATATGTAACGCCGAGTTCGTGGAACATGTCCTGAATGCCGTCACCGTTGCATACGGTAATGATGGCATACTTTTCCTTCGGCTGATTATCTTCGTAATCAAGGGTAACGTTATGGCTTACGGCCAGGTTTTCGACCTTTACGCTCATCAGTTCGCCGAATGTCTGCAGGGCGCTGATGATGTCGCCAGGCTTCAGAGAATGAACGTGAACCTTGGCCTCATTGCCTGCACCGCAGAGATTGACGATGTTGCCGGCCTTGCTGACGGCCTTGCTGATGCGCTCCTCATCATATCCCTTGTTCAGTTTGACAACGGTCTCAACACAATAGCCTAATTCCTTTTCCTCAGCCGGGGCTGTCTCTGACTTGACGCCAACCGGTCTGCCCTTCAGATAGGCAACAAAGCCTTCCAGCACGGCAACAAGTCCTGCACCGCCGGAGTCGACAACGCCGACTTCCTTCAATACCGGTAACAGGTCAGGAGTTCTGCTTAAGGACTCCCTGGCTTCATGCAGCAGCTTGTCAAAGTACTGCTCGATGGTTGTGTCAGGATTTTCCTCAACCATGTGCTGGCCATATTCGCTGGCTTCACGGCATACGGTAAGAATGGTGCCTTCAACAGGTCTCATGACAGCCCTGTAGGCAATTCTTGAACCGTTGACAAAGGCCTCGGCCAGATCGGCAGCAGTAACGCTCTGCTTGTCGGCAACGCTCTTGTATACTCCCTTGAAGATCTGGGACAGGATGACGCCTGAGTTTCCTCTGGCGCTCATCAGCATGCTCTTGCTTAAGAGCTTGCAGGTATCGCCGACATGATCGCTCATGACCTTGCTGACCTCGGCAACACCTGAGCCGAATGTCATGTTCATGTTTGTTCCGGTATCGCCATCCGGTACCGGGAATACATTCAGTGTATTGATCTCTTCATGCTTGTTGGCGAGGTTGTTGGCACCGCTGACAAGCATTTCCTTAAAACGCGTACAATTCAAAACCTTCATTTCAGCCACCTTAATTAATTACCTTAATTCCCTGTACGAATACGTTAATGGCTGTAAACTCTATGTCCAAAGCCTTGCCAAGTTCATACTTGACCTTCTTCTGCACCTCATTGACGATCTCATTCAGCTTGAAGCCGTAACACAAGATCACGTAGATGTCCAGTTCAAAACCTTCCTTGGTTTCTCTTACCACTACGCCCTTAGAATAGTTTTCCTGTTTCAGCAATACGGCAATGCCGTCCTTAATGAACTTGCGGCTGGCCATGCCGACAACGCCGTAGCATTCCGTAACGATTGCGCCAGTTAGTGACGCAATGGCGCTTGTTGTAATGTTAACTCCACCGTATTCAGTTGTAGACTTCATAGTTCTGCCTCCCGTTTTCCTATTCTCCGGTCTGCTGACCTTCAGTTTCCGTTTTCTCTTCCTCTTCGGTCTTTTCCGGTTCGTCACCGTTGAGATGACGTCTGTATAACTCTTCAAGTTCGCTGCAGCTGCGCATGACGGCGACCTTGTTTTCCGTGTCGAAGTATATGCACTTGTTGGAACTGCCCGTATTCTTGATGATCGACAGGTAGTCCTTCAGATAGTTTATTCCATCCATGGAAGAATAGACTGCATAGCCGTCTTCCATGACAAATTTTACCATATTCTCATCGTAACTCAAAGCGTAATCCCTGACCTCTGATATGCGCATGACGACATCAGTATCAAGTTCCGCCAGCCTTTCAGCGACCACTTTTATCTTCTCTTCCGGCACTGACATGAACATCGGCAGCAAGGACAGATTGGAGATGTACTTGCTCTTGAAGTCGACATAGCTGCCGTCTCCCAGTATCAGCTGCATCTTCTCCTCATACCTGTAACCAACGATATTATTCTCGGTTACGTCAATGATCACACTGTGGTTAGGTCCCCTGGTGATCTTCACGTCCTTGATCAGCGGATCGGACTTAAGGCTCAGTTCCTTGATCTTCGGAAAGATCAGAATGAAGTCACTTTCCGTGGATATGCCCGACTGATCCATGACATATTCTGCGGAAAGGAAGCTGTTGTTTATTACCTTTACGCTTCTGACGTTGCTGAGATCGGAAATGAGATAGCCAATGATGCATCCGACAATGGCTACGATGATGCCAACGACCAAAAGCCTGGAATGCCATATCTTCTTCCGGGCCAGTCTCTTAGCGGCTTCTTCCAGGGTCAGAGTCTCCTTGATGAACTCCTTGCCGGCTTCCACCTCGGTCTCTGATTCCTGAATGTTCTTCAGATTCTCATCTATTTCCAATTGAATTTCTCCACTTCCAATATCAGTTCAACTTCGTATTCATCTCTTACCAGCTGCTGAATGTCCTCTATGAGCTGATTGATCTCACTGGCCTTGGCCTTGCCGGTATTGACGATGAAGTTTGAATGCTTTTCACTTACGGCTGCGTCGCCATAGTGCTTTCCCCTGTAGCCGATTTTATCAATGTACTGCCAGGAGAAGCCGTTTTCCGGATTGCGGAACACGCTTCCCGCTGAAGGATAGTCGAGAGGCTGGGTAGCAAATCTTCTCTTCTGCCTGTCCTGCATCAGCTCATTTATCTCTTCCCTGACGCCTTCCTTAAGCTGCATCTTTACAGCAAGTACGATCCAGTCCTCATTCTTCTGGAAGACTGACGTACGGTAGCCGAATTCACATCTGGCGTTGTCCAGCCATTCAATGATGCCGTCATGAAGTACCTGGACCTCAGTGACGATGTCACTCATGTTTGACTTGTAGGCACCGGCATTCATGAATACGCATCCGCCTACCGTTCCCGGTATGCCGCTGGCAAATTCAAGTCCGGAAAGACTCTTCTTCATGGCATCGTATGCCAAAGAAATGATTGAATAACCGGCCTGAACGGTAACTTCAGTTCCGTTGAAGAAAACCTTGTTGAAGTAACGGCCCAGCTTTATTACCACGCCGTCAAAATAGTCGTCAGAACAAAGAATGTTTGAACCGTTGCCAAACATCTTGTATTCAACGCCGTTCTCCCTGCAGACCTCCATGATGCCCTCAAGGGCAAACTCGTCATACGGGTAAACGACGTATCTGGCCTTGCCGCCGACCTTCATCGTGGTCAGTCTGGCAAAGGATACGTTCTCATCTATGTCTGCGAACTGAGCAATCTTGTTTCTGAATTCGCTCATGTTACTTACCTGCCATTTCGTAAATCAGCTTTGAGATGTCGGCTGCGGCATTGACGTGTGACATTGCCTTGGCAGCGGCGGACATCTGACGAAGCTTGATGTCGTCATTTATCAGATCTTCGATCTCTGCGATGAGGTTGAGAGAATTGAGATCCTTTTCTTCCAGTATCCTGCAGGCGCCGTTATCAAGCATGCTCTTGGCATTGAGGAACTGGTGATTGTTCGGTACATAGGGTGAAGGTACGATGATGCTTGGAACTCCCAGAGCCATGTACTCGCAGGCGCTGGTTGCCCCGCCTCTGGATACTACCAAATCGCAGTTTCCCGCAACGTTGAACTGATCAATGTAAGGCAGTATCTTCAGGGTATCGGTATCTTCGATCTTGCTGGCAAACTCACTGTAGTTGTTTCTGCCGGTAACGTAGATGATGTTGTATGGCTTCTTGCGCATGTCACTCAGGATCTTAAGCATTCTGTCATTGACGCTCTGAGAGCCCAGTGAGCCCATGACGATGAGGATCGTCTTTCTGGACGGATCAAGACCGTAGTCCCTGATGATCTCCCTGTCCTTGTTGAAATCAAGGGCGGCGCTTTCACGCGGATTGCCCAGGTTTACTACCTTTCTGGCCGGGAAAGCCTGTCCGGCTTCCGGATAGACGGTGATGACCTTATTCACAAAGTGACCCAGTGCCCTGTTGGCCATGCCGGCAATGGAATTCTGTTCATGGATGATCGTCTTGATGCCGAGCTTCTTTGCCGCCATCAAAACAGGTACGGTCACGTACCCGCCAAAGCCTATTACGACATCCGGTGCAAAGTTCTTCACGATGGTAAGGCACTTCTGATATGAACTGTAGAGCAGTTTCAGCGCCTTGAGCTTGTTGCCGCTATCATTAAAACGGGCAGCTTCAATTCCTATGAAGTTGTACCCCATCTTCGGTATTATCGTATTTTCCATTCTGTCGCTGTTGCCGATGAAAGCTACCTCAAGGTCCTTATCGTTCTTGAGCATGTAGTTTACCAGCGCGACAGCCGGATATATGTGTCCACCCGTTCCCCCGGTGGTTACCAGCATTTTCATCAAATCACCCAACAATCATTATAAAATATCTGCGGTCAAAAGAAAACTCCCCCAGTTGGAGAGTTATTCACCGAATATCCTTTCACAGAGTTCAGGAAGCTCATCGTAACTGCCGATGGAATACTGCGGATCAATGGCCTTGCCATGGCCGAATTCAACGAATACGAACGGAATTCCGGCCTTCTTGGAGTACTGATTGTCGCCTTCCGTATCCCCGATGTAAAAGGCCTTGTCCAGGTGATGTCTTTCAATCAGAACCTTCATGTTTCCGGTCTTGTCCAGACCGGTCTCGCCATGGCTGATCTGATCCTTGAACAGATACCTGAACCCGGTCATGTCATAGAGCATGTCGACATACTGCATGCCGGCATTGGTCAGAATGAACAGATCATATTTTTCCTTCAGGACATTCAGGATCGCTTCCTCGTTTTCAAACAGTTCGAAGTACCCTTTTCCTATGAACTTGCGGGCATTGGCACTGGCCTCACTCATGATCTTCAGCCCTTCCTCCAAAGGCAGCTGCGGTAAGATGCTGGCAGTGATCTGCACTCTGGTCAAGCCCATCAGAGAAGTGACGAACTCTCTTGAAACACTGTCAAAGCCATGGGCGTTCAATACCATGTTCCAGGCTCTTGTAACGCCATCGGTTGCGTCCCATAATGTACCGTCAATGTCGAAAATGATTCCGTTTTTCATAAGTCAGGGTCCCCCTTGCCGTGCTTATCCTAGCACATTTGTTCAGGCAAAGGAAGTTCAATGATTGCACATAAACTTACTTCAATGTAAAATAAGAGACAAATTGAAGGTGATATACATGAACAAGGAACTACTGCTCTTACTTGAAAAGAATGCCCGCTATGAAGTCAGGGATCTGGCCAGTCTGCTCAATGAAGATGAGACACTCGTTGAAGAGACAATTAAGGAACTGGAAGCCCGCAACGTCATTGCCGGCTACCATACCATCATAAACTGGGACAAGGCTGATACCGAGATCTCAAAGGCCATCATTTTCGTCAACTGCGTACCGGAAAGAGAATCCGGCTACGACAAGGTTGCCGAAAAGATCGCCCGCTATCCAGAAGTCGACTCCCTCTATCTGATAAGCGGCAAGGCTGAATTCATGCTGCAGGTAAACGGCAGAAACATGAGAGAAGTCAGCAACTTCGTTGCCCACAAGCTGGCTCCTACCGAGGGAGTAAGCGGTACGGAAACGATGTTCATACTGAAGGAATACAAGCTCAACGGCAAGGAACTCCTCGATGAGAGAGAAGACGGTGAAAGGCTGTTGGTTACGCCATGATGTTCGAAGAGGAAATCAATCAGATCGTCAGAAACCTGAAGCCTAGCGGCATAAGGAAGTTCTTTGACATTGCCGCCACCCGTAAGGGAGTAGTATCCCTGGGTGTTGGTGAACCGGACTTCATTACACCATGGCACATCAGGGAAGCCGCCATCTACGCCATTGAAAAAGGCCGTACCTTCTACACCGGAAACAAGGGTCTTCCTGCCTTAAGAAAAGGCATCTGCGATTACTACAGACGCCGTTTCGGCATCTCATATGATCCTGAGGAAAATGCCATCGTTACCGTTGGCGGTTCCGAAGCCATAGACATAGTTCTGAGGACACTTCTAAAGCCAGGCGATGAGGTAATACTCCCTACCCCGGCTTACGTAGCCTACGCAGCCATCATTGAGATGGCTGAGGGTAAGGTCGTTGAGGTGGAACTGAAGGAAGAAGACAGATTCAAGCTGACCCCTGAAGCCCTGGAAAAGGTCATAACCGCCAGGACAAAGGCCATCATCCTCAACTTCCCCGGCAATCCAACCGGTGGAATCATGACTCATGATGACTATGCAAAGATCGTTCCGATCCTTAAAAAGCATCACATCTTCGCCGTCACTGACGAGATCTATGCCGAGCTCACCTATGAAGGCAAGCATTCCAGCATAGCTGAATTCGATGAGATCAGAGATCAGACGATCGTGATCAACGGTTTCTCAAAGGCCTATTCAATGACCGGCTACCGCGTCGGATACATCCTGGCTCATAAGGATCTGATCAGCATGATACTGAAGATCCACCAGTACACCATCATGTGTGCGACCACCCCAAGCCAGTACGCTGCCATTGAAGCCGTAAACAACGGTGACAATGACATCGCTGAAATGGCCTTGAGTTTCAGGCAGAGAAGAAACTACATCGTTAGAGAGCTCAACAGGATAGGTCTTAAGACCCACATGCCTGAAGGCGCCTTCTACGTATTCCCTTCCATAAAGGTAACGGGACTAAGTTCAGAGGAATTCTGCGAGAAGCTGCTGGATGAGGAAAATCTGGCACTGGTACCGGGCAATGCCTTCGGTCAGGCCGGTGAAGGATATGTCAGAATATCCTATGCCTATTCCCTTGAGGAAATAAAGACAGCCATATCAAGGCTGGAAAGATTCCTTAAGAATCACAGATAAACAAAATAAGGAGTTCGTACTCCTTATTTTTCATAAATTGAATAAGCCTTCCTGTAACGGTATGCCTAAGTGCTGGTAGGCCTTATCGGTGGCCACACGCCCTCTCGGTGTCCTCTGGATGAAACCGATCTGTAAGAGATACGGTTCATAGACGTCTTCCAGAGTCGTCGTTTCCTCGGCGATGCTGTTGGCCAAGGCTTCTACGCCTACCGGACCGCCCTTGAATCTTTCAATGATGCCTCTGAGATATCTCTGGTCGACGTCATCAAGGCCGAGTTTGTCGACTTTGAGTTGGTCTAAGGCATGATTTGCGATCTCCAGATCGATGACCTTGTCATCCTTCATGATCTGGGCAAAGTCCCTTACTCTTCTGAACAGACGGTTGGCGATACGCGGCGTACCTCTTGAACGGGTCGCCAGTTCGACAACAGCCTCATCAGTTATCTTCGAATCAAGCACCTTCGCGGTTCTCTTGATGATCCTTGAGAGTTCTTCGGTGTTATAATACTCCAGTTTTGAGACGATTCCGAATCTGTCACGCAGCGGAGCGCTTATGTCACCTGCCCTGGTAGTTGCTCCAACCAGGGTAAATGGCGGCAGATCAAGCCTGATTGACCTTACGGCGCTGTCCTTGCCGACCACTACGTCAATGGCATAATCCTCCATTGCCGGATACAGTACTTCCTCAACCTGCTTTGGCAGTCTGTGGATCTCATCGATGAACAGAACGTCGCCCGGGTTAATGGTAGAAAGTATGGCAGCCAGGTCGCCGCTTCTTTCAATTGAAGGACCTGAGGTGATGCGGATGTTGCATCCCATTTCATTGGCAATGATGTATGCCAGAGTGGTCTTGCCAAGTCCCGGCGGGCCGTATAACAGCACGTGGTCCAATGCTTCATTACGCTGCTTGGCAGCCTCAATGAAGATCCTTAAGTTGCTTTTGAGGCCTTCCTGGCCTACGTATTCAGTTAATGACGAAGGACGTAAGCTTGCCTCTTCATCACTTAATGATCTTGTTGCATCCATTAATCTGTCCATCATTAACCTCCCTTACGCTGTAACAGCAGCTTCAGACCCATCTTCAGATATTCATCAGTTGACAGATCCTTTTCCTTTCTGAGTTCAGGCAGAACTCCGTTGATCTCATAGGTCTTGTAGCCCAGAGCCTTCAGAGCCAGAACTGCCTCATCAAGCTTTTCGTTGTTCTTTCCACTGCTACTATTGTCTTCCTCAACAAGCTTTCCCTTAAGATCAAGAATGATCTGCTTGCTTGTCTTGGCGCCGAGAGATGGAATCTTGGTCAGATAATCTATTTCACCGTTCTCAATGGCTCTTATGAGATCATTGTAATTGCGGTGGCCCAGCATGGTCATGGCTGTCTTGGGGCCTAAGCCCTTGACTGAGATCAGCTTTTCAAACAGATCCAGTTCCTTCTGGTCCAGAAAGCCATATAACACCTGGGCATCTTCCCTGATCTGCTGATAAGTGAATATGGTTACGTTCTGTCCGAGGGTAATGAGATCCTGGTGCATGAAACTGACGTAATAGCCGATGCCATTACAGTCAATGATCACATAGTCTATGCCATAGGAATATACCGTACCGCGGATGAATCGTATCATATCTCTTACCTGCCTTTCTTCTATTATAGCTTCTTAAGGCTCATCAGTCACTTAATTCCGTAAACTCGAAGACGTAATCTCCGATGTATACGGTGTCGTTTGGCTGTACGCCCTTTTCTCTCATGGCGTCATCAACGCCCATGCGCTTCAGTGCCATGGCAAAGGCCATCGCCTGCTGCTCGTCTTCAAAGTCCGTACGCTTGAACAGCTTGTTGATCTCGTCACCTTCCAGAGACCACTTGCCGTTGCCCAGATTCCTGATCGTAAACGGATCCGGTTCCGGAATGTACTTGTAGACAACACCGACGTTGTCCTCTTCGGTCATCGGGAATTCTGCCGTTACGTCCAACAGATCAGCCACCTTGTAGATGACTTCCCTTAATCCCTCAGCTATCAGGGCTGTACATGGATATACGGTCAGCTGCGGATACTTCTCCCTGAATCTCTGCAGATTGGCTTCAGCTTCATCGCCATCCATCTTGTTGGCAACGATGACCTGAGGTCTCTGCATTAAGCCCAGTCTGTATGATGCCAGTTCCTGGTTGATGATCTCATAGTCTTCAACCGGATCTCTTCCGGTTTCACCTGACATGTCAATGACGTGAATGAGAACTCTGGTCCTCTCAATGTGCTTGAGGAACTCATGTCCCAAGCCCTTGCCCAGACTTGCTCCTTCGATCAGGCCAGGCATGTCGGCCAGAACGAAGCTGCGGCCGTCTCCGACGTTTACGACGCCCAGATTAGGTACCAGTGTCGTAAATGGATAGTCGGCTATCTGCGGCTTGGCTGCTGAAACAACGGAAAGGATCGTGCTCTTGCCTACTGACGGGAAACCTACCAGTCCTACGTCTGCCAATAACTTGAGTTCTACTTCAACCTCAAGAGTCTGACCTTCCTCACCCGGTTCGCAGAAGTCCGGAGCCGGGTTACGCGGCGTCTTGAAACGGAAATTGCCTCTGCCGCCGTTACCGCCTCTGGCAATTACAGCCTGCTGATGCGGATGGGTCAGGTCAGCGATGATCCTGCGGTCGGAAAGGTCTCTGACGATCGTTCCCAGAGGAACCTTTACGATCTTGTCTTCACCGTCTGCCCCATGCATCTTCTTGGTCTTGCCGTTTTCACCGTTTTCGGCTGCGATCATTCTCTGATACCTCAAATCAAGCAGTGTTGACTTGTGGGTATCTACTTCAAAGATGATGCTGCCACCCTTGCCGCCGTCACCGCCAAAAGGCCCGCCTAATGGTACGTGAGCCTCTCTGCGGAAGGCAACGATGCCGTCACCGCCCTTGCCTGCCTTCAATACTAATGTTGTCTGATCTATGAATTGCATAACTTACCTCATAACACAAAAAATCCCCTTTATCAGGGGATATTATCATTAAGCTACTGGATAAACAGATACCTGTTTCTTATCTTTGCCTAATCTTTCGTATTTAACGATTCCGGCACATAAGGCGAACAGTGTATCGTCACCGCCACGGCCAACGTTTACGCCTGGATGAATCTTTGTTCCTCTCTGGCGGTAAATGATTGAACCAGCGTTTGTAAACTGTCCATCAGCAAGCTTGGCCCCTAAACGCTTGGAATGAGAGTCACGACCGTTCTTGGTTGAACCTACACCCTTCTTAGAAGCAAACATCTGGATGTCTAATTTGAATTTCATAGTTTTACCTCCGTTTTTCTGATTCTGATGTATTTTCCGAATTCTTCAGCCAGAGTTCTGTACTGAATAATTCCTGCATTCAGAATTGTCTGAAGTCTTTCATTACTTTCCTTAACTTCAATATAAATGCGATTGTCTTCCTTCAGTAATTCGCACTGTTCACTGCACATCTCATCGATGGCATTCAGCAATCCAATGCTTACCAGACTGCACGCTGCACAGACAATGTCCTGTCCCTTTTCAGCGAATTCAGCATGTCCGGTTACTTCCAGGCTCTTAATCTCTTTCTGTTGGGTCTTTATCTTAACCCAAATCATAAACTAAGCCTCAATTGACTTGATAGTTAACTTAGTATATGGCTGACGATGACCCTGACGTCTGTGTGAAGAACCGTTTTTCGGCTTGTACTTGAAAATCATGATTTTCTTTCCCTTGCCCTGCTTTTCAACAACAGCGGTAACCTTGGCACCCTTAACGTATGGAGCGCCGACCTTACAGGTCTTGTCAGAAACTAAGACAACCTTGTCAAAGACAACTTCATCTTCTGGTTCAACATCCAGTTTTTCAACGAAGATCTGCTGACCTTCTTCTACTCTCAACTGTTTTCCACCAGTTTCGATTACTGCGTACATGCATTACACCTCCTGATCTTTCTACTTAGACTCGCCTAATAAGGTATCCTTGCGGCATTTTCGACCTTATGAAGTGCGGTTGAAGCTCCTAAGAGCTGCAACGTAACATATTTTAGCATAACGAACATATGCTTTTCAATCTTTATTTTAACTATTTAAGGCCTTTTTTACGCGGTTTTTCGCGTGTCGGCCCTGTGGGATCATATAATCTCAAAATGCTTCAGCGCATCGTAGATTCCATCTTCACTGCAGTTGCCGGTAACATAGTCGGAAATGGCCTTGATGTCATCAGTTCCATTCCCCATGCAGACGGATAATCCGGCAAATCTGATCATCTCTGTATCGTTCTGGGAATCGCCGAATGCCATGATCTCATCCTGGCTGAAGCCATAGTGTTCCATCATGACCTTCATGCCGGCAGCCTTGCCTTCCCCGTCTACAGTCATGTCGATGCATTCCTTATGCCACCACAGGCACTTGATGTTTCTGAAGTCTCCGAAATACTTCTCCAGCTTGGCCTGGGCATTGCCGAACAGCGTTACCTGGTAAACGTCACCCTCAATGTGCTCACGGATGGGATGCGGGGATGAACCGACCATGTTCTTTATGCGGACAAAATCATCATCGATCATGTTTACGAAGTTGCCGTCCTCCTGAACTATGGCGATCGTAAACTCCTTACTGTCATAAAGTATCTTCAGTCTTTCCATATCATCTTCTTCGAACGCCTTGGAGTACAGGACCTCATTATTCCTGCCCAGACACAGTTGGCCGCTTAAGACCACATGACCGTCGAACGGCAGTCTGGTAACTCCCAGAGCCTCCAGTTCAAAAAGACTTCTGCCGGTACAGGTAAATGTCAGTATTCCCCTTTCACGAAGCAGCTCAAAGGCCCTGAACACGCTGTCAGGAATCTTATGAGTGACGTGAGGCAGCAATGTCTCATCGATGTCGAAGAAAATGGCCTTTATCATACTATGCCCTGAGCCTCCATGGCTTCTGCAACCTTTTCAAATCCGGCGATGTTGGCGCCGATGACGAAATTCCCCCTGCAGCCGTACCTTTCGGCAGCTGAAGTGACCTTATCGTAAATGCTGTTCATTATGCCCTTCAGTCTTTCGTCGACTTCTTCAAACGTCCAGCTTAATCTCTGGGAATCCTGAGACATTTCCAGGGCACTTACGGCTACTCCGCCCGCATTGGCTGCCTTGGCCGGCATGAACAGGATGCTGTTTTCAAGATACACATTGATGGCATCCAGACTGCTTGGCATGTTGGCTCCTTCAGCCACGCACCAGCAGCCGTCCCTTATCAATGTCTCAGCATCTTCCTTACTGATCTCATTTTGAATGGCACATGGCAAGGCGATATCACATTTTACGCCCCATGGCTTTTCACCCTCGTGGTATTCTGCCGACGGAACCAGTTCAGCGTATCGGCTGATCCTTGCTCTGTCCTGCAGCTTGATCTTCTTGAGAAGTTCAATGTTGATTCCGTCTGGATCGTAGATGTATCCGCCTGAATCACTGGCAGTAACGACTTTTGCCCCCATTGCCAGAGTCTTTTCTATTGCGTGTAAAGCGACGTTCCCGCTGCCTGATACGACAACCGTGCAGCCTTCAATCGTCCTTCCTGCTTCTCGTATCATTCTCTCAGTTATATACAGAAGGCCATAACCGGTAGCTTCCGTTCTGGCCAGTGATCCGCCATAGCTTAATCCCTTACCGGTAAGCACTCCTTCATATGTTCCGGTCAGTCTCTTGTACTGGCCATAAAGGTAACCGACTTCCCTGGCACCTACTCCGATGTCACCGGCCGGCACGTCTACGTCTGCTCCGATGTGCTTGAAGAGCTCATTCATGAAGCTCTGGCAGAACAGCATTACTTCCCTGTCGCTCTTGCCGTGAGGGTCAAAGTCGCTTCCGCCCTTGCCGCCGCCGATCGGTAATCCTGTAAGGGAGTTCTTGAAGATCTGTTCAAAGCCCAGAAACTTCATCATGCCCTGATTGACGGACGGATGGAATCTCAGACCGCCCTTATATGGTCCGATGGCGCTGCTGAACTGGACGCGGAAGCCTCTGTTAACGCGTACTTTGCCCTCATCATCGATCCAGGGTACTCTGAATGAGATTATTCTTTCCGGTTCGACCATTCTTTCCAGCAAGGCAATGGAACGGTATCTGGCTTCATTGGCCTTTATGATCGGTTCTATTGAATTCAGAACTTCATTCACAGCCTGCAGAAATTCAGGCTCATCGGGATATTTATCACACAGTGTCTGATATACTTCACTGACGTATGACATATAACTACCTCCTGAAATACGACTTTGATTATACATACTTTAAGACTTTTTGTGAAATGATTTGCCGTTTTCACGCACCAATGTGTGATTTTCCCCAGGGGTTGAATTTGTTTGTATTATTGATATTTATTGGTTTATAATACTATGGGTGATTGTATGATAGGATATCCGAACAAGAAAACAGCCTACAAAACCTCAAGCGAGATCAATTATTCCCGCCGTGGAATGTCTCTTGAGGAAGATATCAATGACACCAACAGGTACTATCTGGAGGCTGACATTGCGGCCGTTCACAAGAAGCCTACTCCTATCACGATCGTAAACGTTGACTACAAGTCACGTTCGACCGCCAAGATAACCGAAGCTTATTTCCAGGTCCCCTCCACCACCGACTACAACGGTGTCTACAGAGGACAGTACCTGGACTTTGAAGCCAAGGAAACCCACAACAAGACTGCCTTCCCGTTAAAGATCATTCACCCGCATCAGCTGGCGCATCTTTCCAGAGTGATCAAATACGGAGGCATTGCCTTTCTCATCATAAGATTCGTTGCACATGACGAAACATATCTGGTCTGGGCGAAGGATCTTCTTGACAAGATAGGTACAGTTAAGGAAAAATCTATTAAGTATGAATGGTTCAGGGACAACGGGATCCTGATCCCATACAACTTTGCGATAAAGATTGACTATCTGAAGGTTATCGACAGATTGTTAGATGGAGGTAATTAGAATGGCTCTAATTAAGAAAAAGAAAAACGAATTAAGCACGGAAGCTGCTGAGAATAAAAAGAGCGAGGTCACCCCGAAGAAGCCGAAGAAGACCAAGCTGGAAAGAAAGCGCGCCAGAAGAAGGATCTATAACGGATTCATGGGCTTCATCATCTTCTGCGCACTGTTAGGCGTAGCATCCGGTCTCAGTACCATAAAGCTGATCCTCGACAAGAGCGACGTCGTAATGAACATTGCCGGACTTGGCAACTCAGAAGTTTCATTCATCTTTGACGACAAGGGAAACGAAATCACCAGACTTGGCGTAGAAGACCGTATCAACATCTCTTACAGCGACATGCCTCAGTCACTCATTGACGCCTTCGTCGCCATTGAGGACTCACGTTTCTTCGAACATCCGGGCTTCGACATGCCGCGTTTCGCCAAGGCGTTCCTGGAAAACATCAAGACGATGAGCTTCGGTCAGGGCGGTTCCACCATTACCATGCAGGTAATCAAGAACAGCTTCTTCGCCGTTGACACCATCGCCGTCCGTGAAGGCGGTGAAGGTATCGCCCGTAAGGTTCAGGAGATCTACTACTCATTGAAGATCAACAATCTGGTACCTAAGGGCAAGATCATCGAATTATACATCAACAAGGTCAACTACGGTTCAAATGCCAGAGGTGTTGAGGTCGCTGCCGACTACTACTTCGACAAGAGCGCCAAGGATCTTAACCTTGTTGAAAGTGCCATGCTGGCAGGTGTCGTAAACGCACCTAACGCCTACAACCCTTACTACTATCCTCTCGCATGTCAGGAAAGAACATGGGAAGTTCTCTATCAGATGCATAACCACGGTTACATCACCGATGAGGAATTCGCCATGGCTGAGAAAGTAGACGTTACCAATCTGCTGTGCGGTGTCAAGAGCAATACCTATGGCGACGGCACCACGATCAGAAACCAGGCCTACATCGACGTAGTAATCAACGAGCTTGAAGAAGTATATGACATCGACGTATACAACGATGCCGTAAGAGTATATACGGCCATGAACCAGACCGTTCAGGAAACATGTGATGCCCTGGCAAACGGTTCAGTCGTAGAATTCGCTGACCAGTACATGAACGCCGCAGCTGCCTGTGTACAGAACAACACGGGACTGATCGTCGGAATCTTCGGCGGACGTAACTACGACAGAGCAAGAAAGTTCAACTATGCCGTTGACTCCCGTCTGAATCCGGGTTCAACGATCAAGGCCATCTTCTCCTACCCTCTGGGATTCGAGTATGGCGGCTTATCAACCGGTACTACGCTGACCAGTGAACCTGTCTACTTCGAAGGTTCAAACGTCCGTGTAACCGAACACAGCTTATACTATCCGGGCGATGTCAGTGCCGAGTGCGGCGTTGCATCATCCTATAATATATGTTCTCTGAAGGCATTGAGAATGGCCAGAGCCAACGTCAGCGATGACGTCATCAAGCAGTACTTAAGAGGCATCGGCTTCGACGCTTCCGTAGTAGAAGCCTTCAACGAACAGTTCGCCGTCGGCGGCATGGGCTGTTACATTTCACCGTTACAGCTGACAGCTGCCGGTGCCATGATCCTCAATGGCGGCAAGTACATCACTCCGCACACCATTACCAGGATCGAATACATTGACGGTTCAAAGGAACCTATCGTTCCTGTATACAACGCAAATCAGGTCATCTCACCTGGTGCAGCCTGGCTGACCAGCCACCTGATGAGAGTCGCCTGCAACCAGCAGTATCAGACACAGGGTGACGTAACCGTAGGCTTCCGTCTGGGTTACTTCTCAAGATACAATGGCTGGAATTATGACTTCTACGGCAAGAGCGGCACCAACCAGCTGCCTGATGCCCTGTACGAAAAGTACGGCTTCACCTGGAACGCTTCCAAGGACCAGCTGTTACTGGTATCAAACGGTGACTACACCACAGCCTGCTGGGTAGGTTATGACTTAAGTAACTACTTCGACTCAACGACATACGTTTCACAGTATGACGTTAACCTGAAGAGAGACTCAAGAATCGACGGCGCCATCATGGAGGCCGTTGAGGATGCCTACGGATATCCGAAGAACGAAAACCTAAGACCTGCTGAAGTCACAAGCATCAGATTCGTCAGAGGTCTGTATCCATATGTAGCCCTGCCGTCATATGCGGATTCCAAGTATGAAACATGGGGCTGGATCCTCGACAAGTTCGCTTCTGTCGGAACATACCCGACACCGAAGATCGAATCAATCACGACCGCAAATGCCCAGGTAAATGGCCAGACGGTAACGGTAAGCTATACTCCATATCCTGATCAGGACAAGATGAAGGAAGAAGGTACGACGCAGACATTCAGACTCGGCGGCGGAACCTGGAGCGGCAGAAGAGTCTACAGTTCTACCTGGGTAGACGGTGTCGTTCAGTACAACATCGTAATCAGCGATAAGGACGGCAATGAGCTGGTACACGAAAAGACCGACCAGCCTTCATTCACATATACCCTGCCGGTAGTACCGACTGAAGATACGAAGCTGAACGTTGACGTATACTACGCCTATTCCATAGCTCCTATCCAGTCAAATACGATTCATAACGAAGTCACCATCAAGGGTGTCAAGCCTGAGCCGCAGCCTCAGCCGCAACCGCAGCCACAACCGCAGCCTCAGCCAAATCCGGGCGAACAGAACACATAAAAAGGCAAGTCATTAACGACTTGCCTTTCTTCTGCAGTTTTCCCTGAACGGACAGTCTTCACATTCAGGATTGCGGCTGTGACACTTATATCTTCCAAAGAAGATCATGAGATGATGCAGCTTGCTCCAGTTCTCTTTTGGAAACTTCCTTCTCAACTTCATTTCCGTCTGGTCGGGAGTATCGGTTTCCTTGGCCAGGCCAAGACGTGCCGATACCCTGTGCACATGGGTATCAACGGCGATTGCCGGATGCTTATAACCTTCCGAGAGGATCACATTGGCGCTCTTACGGCCGATTCCGGGCAGAGACGTAAGTTTATCCATGTCATCGGGAATCACGCCTGAAAACTCTTCCTGGAGCTTTCTGGACATGCTGATGACATTGGCTGCCTTGTTGCGGTAGAGACCGATGCTCTTGATGATCTCTTCGACGTCCTTCTGTTCTGCCTGAGCCATGGCTTCAGCATCAGGATACTTTTCAAACAGCGTTCCCGTAACTCTGTTTACCGATACGTCCGTCGTCTGTGCCGAAAGCATCACTGCCACGGCCAGCTGATATACCGTAGAAAAGTTCAGCTCGCAATGAGCCTCGGGAAACATCTTCAGCAGTTCTTCATAGATGAACTGCGGATCTGCCTTCTTACTTGCCATTGGCGCCGTTCACCAGGATCCTGTCTATGTAATTCATGTTGAGCTTGCTCATCTTCAGGGCTTCTCTCAAGGCCTTGATGATGTCCTTCTTGGAGTAGTTGGCCGTCCATTGGGCCAGCATTACCGTTTCCTGCTGGGAAAGCGGTCTGCCGAATTCCGTCTCAAACGTTGAAAACAGATCACTCGGCAGGGCGATCTTCGGCTTTTCCTCAAACAGTCCCGAGATGTCATAGACGATCTTGCGGTTTCTGCTTACGATCTGCAGATATTCCTTCTGGCAGAGATCCATGACGATCTTGTCGATCTGATCAGTCTTCAGGTTTGTCTGCTGACTGAGAAGCTCGATGGTGATCGGCTGTCTGAATTCGTTATCGTAATCTATCATCATCAGGACCATGGCCTGATTGCCTGTAAGTTTGAGCTTGCTGAGGTTTTCCAGTATCCAGTTTCTTCTGGAAAAGTAGTTTTCCTGGTACCATTTCTTCATGTTGCGTCATCTCCTGTAAGTTTACTAAAGTTCCAGCTTATGCTAGAATTTCATTTGAGGTGTATG
>JAEEGL013664203.1_pt1 | contig 31594 bp, 27 predicted proteins | sample 9134231 | NCBI WGS metagenome assembly JAEEGL01 (sample SAMN16246548, study PRJNA631951) | gut metagenome | biome: gut microbiome; feature: rumen; material: fiber-attached | host: Bos | place: Iran: Karaj | collected 2018-10 | reverse complement strand
TTTCACGATGATAATAGGTGAAGCCGCCTACATGATAACCAAGGAGTTTAAAGAATCTCATCCACTGACTCCATGGCGTCAGATAGAAGGCATGCGCCATCATATTGTGCATGGCTATTACCAAGTTCGAAAGGATATGCTTTGGAACGTTATTCTTAACGACCTACAGCCTTTGAAAAAACAAATACAACAATATTTGAGTGAGTTGTAATTTATTTAATGTTGAACCCTAAAAACCGTATTGCCTATGGGCTGAGATATCATAAAGGACACAAGACGGAAAGTCAACTTTTGAAGCTTGATATCAAACAACTGAGGAATCAGAGTATTATCCCAATCTTACTGACTTATGAAATAAACTACCGAAAGTTTTGCACTTTTGGCTTTTTTTTGTAAGAATGTCCTTTTGTCTTGAAACTTGCTAAGGATGATAGAAATGCGAGATTCCCCTAAGTGGGTGTTTTCCCTCCTTTTCACAAAAAAACTACAAAAAGCTTGGTTCTTTCATTTTTTCTTTCTACCTTTGTAGCGTCCTTGCACTGAAGCTGATGCAAATGCAGAAGCGGAGTGGTGGGGATACATATATGGAAAAGGTGTCTACATGGCGCTTTGTTCTTTGACTCTCTAATTGTCTCGCAAACAACAAAAGTCATTCAAAAACAAAGCAACGGTAGATGCTCATTGGGTATGTATGATGACAGCCCTCGTTGTATCTATACACTATAGGTACGTAGGGGTATGTTTATACATGCACGTGTGGGCTTCTGCGTTGCTCGACCTTGAATGACGGGCAATGCGAGACGCCTTAGAGAGTGGGACGAGCAACTGGTACAGCGACCCACACTTTTTGTTTATATGTACCAAAAAGAATCAAGTGTAACAAGGCTTTGCTTGGGGGCGGCGAGGCGCAAATGAGGAAGTGTCGTGTATGAGCAAAACGATAGTAGTTTTTGGTGCTACAGGTAACCTTGGCGCTTATACTGCTATGCACCTTAAAGAGCATGGATATGAGGTGGTGGCAGTGGGGCGCAGAAAGAGCGACAACGGTTTCTTTGCCACGAAGGGAATAAGGTATTTGTCCATCGATATTAAGCGTCGAGAAGATTTTGTTGTCCTACCGCAGGAAGGTGTTTATGCAGTTTGCCATTTCGCAAGTACATTACCGTCTCGTTATGCATTCGACCCACAAGACATGTTCGAGAGCATCACAATTGGAACGTTACATGTTTTGGAGTGGATGCATCGAATTGGTTGCAAAACAATTGTTTTCCCCCAGACACCATCAGATATGGCCAAATACCACAATCAGCCAGGATTAATCCCCGCCGATGCACCGAGGCATTTTCCATTGACGGGAGACCATGCTGTTTATACCATTGCAAAAAATGCAGCAGTAGATTTGATGGAGCATTATCGGGCTGAATTTGGTATTCGCTTCTTTGCCCTGCGCTTCTTTACTATCTATCAATATCACCCCAATGCCTGGCACTATGCCGATTTTAAGCGTCGGATGATGCCTTACCGCATGCTGATGGAGCGTGCAAGCAAGAGCCTGCCTATAGAGATTTGGGGGGATTGCAAGAAGGCAAAGGAGATGGTCTACATTAAAGACTTCGTGCGATTAGTAAAGTGCTGTATAGAAAGTGAAAGCAAAGGAGGTTGTTTTAATGTGGGTAATGGTTGGCAGGTTTCTCTTGAAGAACAGATTCTTGGCATCATTGAGGTGTTCTCTCCTAAAGATAATCCCTCTCCTGTGATTTATTGCCCAGAAAAGCCTGATCCACTACAAAACGCTTTCGATGTCAGCAAGACATTTAGTGAATTGAACTACAAGCCTGAATACTCCTATTTGGATCAGTTGTATGACTTCAAACATGAAATGGAAACTGAACCCTTTGCTCAGTTGTGGGGTACTAAGGATGATTATAAATAAGAAAGAAGATATGTATCAGTATTTCTTCAAACGGTTGGTAGACTTTTGTCTCTCGTTATTGGCTATCATTTGCTTGTCGCCATTACTGCTTGTGGTCATTGCTCTTCTTTATGTTTCTAATGAAGGTGCTGGTGTGTTTTTTATGCAGGAGCGTCCTGGATTGAGAGGTAGAATCTTTAAAGTTATTAAGTTCAAGACGATGAATGACAAGAGAGGTGACGATGGAAATCTTCTGCCAGACCTATTGAGGATTACAAAAGTAGGCCGATTTGTCAGGGATGCTTCGTTGGATGAACTACCCCAGCTGTTCAATGTGTTGAAGGGCGATATGGCATTAATAGGCCCTCGTCCGCTTCTGAAACAGTATCTCCCTCTATATAGTCCAGAGCAGATGCGTCGCCATGAAGTACGTCCTGGTATAAGCGGATGGGCACAGGTTAATGGGCGCAATAATCTTACTTGGACGCAGAAATTTGCTTATGACGTATGGTATGTTGACCATCTTTCGTTTATGCTGGATGTAAAGATTGTCTATATGACTATCATGAAAGTCTTCCAAAGGGAGAGCATCGATAATAAGGAAGCATCTGCGAACAATATTACAGAACCCGTTTTTGACGGAACAAATTAAGAACTACTAAATGATTTACACGAACTATGCAGAATATAAGGCTTAGGAACGGAGTGGATATGCCTCAGTTGGGGATTGATACATCCCTCATACCAGAGGACAAAATGACCGAGGCCATAGGCAAAGCTTATGAATTAGGCTATCAGCTGTTTGATACGTGTGGAAATGAATGGCTGATGGCACGTGCGTTGCGCGAAAATGGAATAAAAAGGGAGGATGTGTTCATTACAGCTAAGGTAGATGCTTATAGCCAATATTGGGGTGGATATAGACATGGCAACTTCAACATTAGAAAGTTTAGACCGATTAGGAGCGTAGTTCGCAAATCATTTAAGCACTTAGAGACTGATTATGTGGATTTGTTCTTGATTCATGGGGCATGCCCCATAGCGAAAAAGGTTTGGTTGGAACTTTCGTATCTATACTGTGATAGGCGTATCAGGGCAATGGGAGTAAGTAATTTCCTTCAGCCTCATTTAGATGCGTTGGCAGAGTATTCTGATTTTATGCCAACAGTAAACCAGCTTGAAATCAGCCCATTAAACACGAAGAAGGAACTTCTTGCATATTGCCAACAGCGTGGTATTGTTATTAGTTATTGTGGGTTGGAAGAACTGCCAAAGGAGTTGATGGAGAATGGTATGTTGAAGGAAATTGCTTCCCGTCACAAGAAAACAGTCGTGCAGATAGTTCTCCGATGGATGCAGCAACAGAATATTGTAATGATTTCTAAGGCTTGGGACAAAGCGCATCTTGAAGAAAGCATTTCAATATTTGACTTTGAATTATCCGATGAGGAAATGAATGAAATAGGAAGTATAAGATCTTGAAATGGAGAATATGAAAAGTGATGACATTGTACCTCCCTGCTTCATTCTTGACAAAGAAGAACTCATCAGAAGTATTGCAGAATTTCGGCTTGCATTAGAAAAATGTTTCGCTAAATCAGCAATAGGCTATTCAGTAAAAACCAATTCTCTTCCTTATTGCCTGAATATAGCCAACAAGGAGGGATGCTATGCAGAAGTGGTGTCGGACGATGAATATGAACTGGCAAAAAAATGTGGCTTTGCTGTAGACCATATTATATATAATGGTCCCATGAAGTCTAAGGATACGTTTCTTGAAGCAGTGACGGGAGGTGCTGTAGTGAATATAGAGACTCACCGCGAATTGGAATGGTTGAAGGAGTTGCCTACGAGTAGGCAATATAACATTGGTCTGCGATTGAATATCAATATTTCCAAGGTGTCACCTGAAGATGCGGATGGGGATAACGACAACTGTCGCTTTGGCTTTTCAGATGAGACGAAGGAGTTTGCAGAAGCTCTCAGAACAATTATGGGACTGCCGAATGTAAGGCTTTCAGGCCTACATATCCATCGTACAGCGCATAGCCGAAGCATCCGCTTTTATAAAGAATCTATACGATATGCTTGCGAGATCATCAAAAAATATGACCTTCAACTGGATTATCTGGATGTAGGTGGTGGGTATTTTGGAATTTTCCCCAATAAACCTACGTATCAGGAATATGCGGATGCATTTAAGGATGTTTTGTCGGAGTATCATTTGGATAAACAAAAAGTGATTGTTGAGCCAGGCAATGCGCTGGTGGCATCGTGCTTCTCGTTCCTAAGTGAGGTGATAGACGTTAAGCATGTGGAACCTGACCGATGGTTCGTTACAACGGATGGTTCGCGTAACGATGTAGACCCGTTCTTCCGCAAGACGGGCTACATGACAGAGCTATTATCAGACGGAACTGGAGATATAGTGAAAGAGCAAATCGTATCAGGCTGTACTTGTTTGGAGTATGACCGTTTGTTTACCATCCAGTCGAAACCGTTGCTGAAAGTGGGTGACCGTATCCTCTATAAGAACGTAGGTGCCTATACCATGTGCCTTACACCGCTATTTATTCGCTATTTGCCAAATGTCTATGTGAATGACGGCAATCATTATGAGCTGATACGTGAGAAATGGACGGCAAAGGAATACATACAAAAATCAAAAATATAATGGGAATGAATAATATTTTGTTTTGCAGCGTTGGCAGAAGAGGTCGTCTGCTAATGGATTTCCGCGAGTCGATGAAAGGCTGCGGACATTTGATAGTTACGGATTTGAACCCGGTAGCTCCGGCGCTGTTCTTTGCCGACAAAGCTTATCTTGTTCCGCCGATAACTGATGCCGGGTATTTCGACAGAATCCTGGAGATATGCAGGGAAAGTGATGTGAAGGCCATAACTGCCTTGATAGACCCCGAAATAGAAATCCATGCTCGCCATAGGGATGAACTATTGGCTATGGAAATTCTTCCATTATGTCCTGCCGAATGGACGGCTCACCTGTGTTTCGACAAATATGAGATGTTTCGTTATCTGAGTTCGAAAGGGATTTGCACGGTACTTACTTACAACACCATTGAGTCATTCCAAGAGGGACTGGCAAATGGTGAGGTGTCCTTTCCTGTGTTTATGAAACCAATATCTGGTAGTGGCAGCGTAGGCATTGGCCGATGTGACACGATGGACGAAGTTCTGGAGAAATGGAATGACGGTAAGTTTACCTATATCATCCAAGAGCTGATGACGGGTGGCGATTGCGATGCAGATGTCTATGTGGACTGCATATCACATAAGCCTGTAGCCATCTTCTCAAAGAGAAAGATAGAAAGCCGCATTGGAGGTGCAAGCAAGACCATCAGTTATAAAGACCCTAAGCTTTTTGAATTCGTGGAACAGATATGCTCCGTGTTGGAGTTGAACGGCCCTTGTGACATGGACTTCTTCCTGAAAGACGGAGAGTATTACCTTTCGGAAATCAATCCGCGCTTTGGGGGTGCCTATCTGCATGCCTACGGAGCAGGTGTGGACTTTATCAAACTGATTCTGAACAATATGAATGGCACAGAGAATAAAAGCATTATAGGTCATTATGATGAAGACGTTATCATGATGATGTACGACGATGTGGTCATCAAACGGAAAAGTGAATTGATGTCAGATGGATTCTCATTGCTTTGAAGCATTTCAGTTGCTGCCCGAGACGCGGAACGTCAGCGGGACATAATCGTTCTCCACAATGAAACAGAGAATACGATAATTATCATTGGCTAATCCTCCTGATTCTATTCCTTCAAGAAACGACTCCCGCCCAAGTGCCAAGTGACACTGGGCGGGAGTTAAGGTTTCTTATGCACAAGAGGGGCGGTCTCGTTGTATTCTCATTGACTGATTTCGTCGAGAGAAAGACCTGTCATTTCTGCGATTTCAACTAAAGGTATGCCTTTAGCCTTCATCTTCTTTGCCATAGAAAGAAGTGTTTCTGCACGTCCTTCTGCACGTCCTTCTGCACATCCTTCTGCACGTCCTTTCTTCTCTCCTTCCTGATATTGGCCTTCCATAACAATGATGGTGTCACGGTAGTGTCGCAGACTCTCGTCATACTGATTACGCTCCTCCTTACTCAGAGAGGCCACCTCTGCTATTTCAGAGAGCTTTTTAAAGACTGAGTCTTGTGCTGCCCAGGGCATACGCTGTAGGATATCCATATTCTTCAGTACTAAATTATTCTTTTGGGCGTTTTTTCAGGTCTTTCGACGTCAGTTGCAGGATGGCTTTTGCTGTCTGCAACTGGTGCTGGGTGTTGTGGCCTTCTTGGGCGATGATGTGGTTGGCGTCGAAGTCGTAGGCCACGAAGCCGGTGGAGTCGAAGAGAGCGACGCCGTTGTTGAAACTGTGGTAGGCAAGGTGGCGGCGGTAGTTACGACTCAGCACGTCGCGGCTAAAGGGGTAGTGGCTGTGGTCGATGTGCAGCTGGCCTAACAGCGTGGCGGCGAGGTCGCTCTGGTTGCACACCTGCTCAATGCGCCGGGGGCTGCTGACGGCTCCGCCTACCCATATCATGGGAATGTGGTTGTAAAGGCGGGTGGTCTCACCAATACCTTTATAGCGCAGGCCGTGGTCGGGCAGCATGACGACCAGCAGGTTCTGCCAGACAGGCAACTGCCGCAGACTGTCGATGAAATCGCCGATGCAGCGATCTAAGTAATGGAAGGAATTGTACACTTCGTCATCCAGCACTTTGTCGGGAACGTCCCAGGGTTCATGAGAGGATAGTGTGAGCAGGGTTTTCATCCAGTGGGGAGAGCGGTCGTTGGCAATGTCGTGTAGCAGCGAGGCAAACATCAGGTCGTCGCGCACACCCCACTGAGCTGTCGTCTGGTCATGCAAGCTGTAGTCGGCTTTCCAAGTAAGTCGTTGGTAGCCAGTGCTCAAGAGGTAGCTGCGCATGTTGGTGAAATTGATGTCGCCACCGTGGAAGAAGCTGGTGGTATAGCCTTCGGCAGCCAACGACGAGGCTATGGAGGGCAGCTTGCGGCTCTTTTCAGGAATCTTCATGACCGACGTGAGTGGGAAGGCGGGATAACCGCTCAGGGCGCTCACCGTCCCACGGTCGGTACGCCATGCATTAGCATAGCACTCGGTGAAGTAGATGCCTTCGCGGCTCAGCTGGTTCAACCGTGGGGTAATCTCAGGGTGGCCGCCAATCTCGGTAAATTGTCCGCCGCAGCTCTCCATCAGGATAATCACCACGTTGGGCCGTGTGGTGTTGAGCAGCGAGTCGGGGTCTTCGCTCACGGTGGAGAAAATGCCCTCCGTCAGCCGCTGGCACTCATCGTCGGTATAGAAGTGGTAGTCGACGATGTAGTCGCCCGACTTGCCTAATGACGACAGGAAGGAGAACACGGGATTGACCGCCGAATGGTTGAGAAACTGGTTTTGCGAGTAGTACACCTGTCCGATGTTGGTGGTTGATTCGCCCAACCCGCCCCTGATGCCGATGACGATGAGGGGAATGAGGAGGAGGTAAAACGTGAGAGGTAAGATGTGAGAGGTGAGGGGTGAAAGGCGTGGGGTGCATACCTTAATATATAAGAAGGAGATGAGGAAGGTGAGGACGAGGAAGAGGACGACGCGAACGGCCAGATAGCCCGTAGTGACGCTCGCCATTGCCTCGGTAGGACTTTCCAAGTATTGGAGGCAGGAAGCATCGAGCTTGAACTCCCAGAAAGCGTAGAGACTGGTATCGGCCACAAAGGCCAAGGCGAAGGCTACTGCTATCAGTACGTAGTAGGAGTAATACACCCACTTCGCGATGCTAACCCAGAAAGATATGATGGCCAGCAGAAAGGGGAGAATCAAGAAGTAGAGGGCTGTGGAAAGATCGAGCGACAATCCGTGTAGCGTCACTTCGGAAACATCACGCATGGTAAACGTATATTCACCGTGGTAGGCAAACATGAACACCCACTTGGCAGCCATAAACAGAAGCACCGTCAGCAGGTAGAAGCGCAACAGGTAGCTAACTCTGCATTTCATGTAGTCGCTTGTAATATCCGTCCACTTTCAGCAGTTCGTCGTGGGTGCCGCGCTCTACGATGCATCCCTCATGCAAGACACAGATTTCATCGGCATTCTTGATGGTCGAGAGACGGTGGGCAATAGCTACGGTGGTGCGCGTTTTCATCAATCGTTCCAGAGCGTCCTGTACCAGCCGCTCGCTCTCGGTGTCGAGTGCAGAAGTGGCCTCGTCGAGAATGAGGATGGGTGGGTTCTTCAGAATGGCACGGGCTATCGAGACACGCTGGCGCTGACCGCCTGAAAGCCGTCCGCCACGGTCGCCGATATTGGTGTCGAAGCCATGCTCGGAAGCCACAATGAAGTCGTATGCGTTGGCAATGCGGGCAGCCTCCTCAATCTGTTCCTGGGTAGCATTCCCCACGCCAAAGGCAATGTTGTTGCGGAAGGAGTCGTTGAATAGGATTGCCTCCTGGTTGACGTTGCCAATCAGCTGGCGCAGGTCGTAGATGCCTAACTCGCGGACGTTGATGCCGTCGATGAGCACTTCGCCCTCCTGCACGTCGTAGTAGCGGGGAATGAGGTCGACAAGTGTTGACTTGCCGCTACCTGACTGTCCGACAATCGCGATGGTCTGCCCCTTGTGGATGGTCAGATTGACGTTGCGCAGCACCCATTGCTCGCCGTAACGGAACGACACGTCCCGAAACTCTATCTGATGCTCAAAGGCTTTGATGGAGCGTGGCTGTGCGGGTTCCTTGATGGTGTTCTCAGCCATCAGGATTTTGTCGATACGCTCCATAGAGGCCAGTCCCTTGGGTATGTTGTAGCTGGCTTTCGAGAAATCTTTCAGGGGGTTGATGATGCTGTAGAGCATCACCATGTAATAGATAAAGAGGGGGCCGGAGAGCGAACCGTAGTTCAGCACCAGTACACCGCCGAACCACAAGACGATAACAATCATCACCGTGCCGAGAAACTCGGACATGGGGTGGGCTGACGACTGGCGGATGTTCACCCGCATGATGTCGTTGCGGTAGGACGTGTTGATGCGGTCGAAACGGGCGTTCATCTTGCCTTCGGCGCAGAACGCCTTGATGATGCGGAGTCCGCCGAGCGTCTCTTCCACTTGACTCATAGTGTCGCTCCACAGCGACTGTGCCTTGATGGACTGTGCTTTCAGCTTGCGTCCCACCCATCCCATGAACCATCCCATGACGGGTACGATGATGAGTGTGAAAAGCGTCAGCTCCCACGAGATGAACAGCAGCATGCCGAAATAGGCCACGATGAGTATGGGGTTCTTGAACAGCATCTCTAATGATGCCATGATGCTGTTTTCCACTTCCTGCACATCGCCGCTCATGCGGGCAATGATGTCACCCTTCCGCTCTTCGCTGAAAAAGCCTAAAGGCAGCGACGTGATTTTCTGGTAGAGCTGGTTGCGGATGTCGCGTACCACACCAGTCCTGATAGGGATAATGGAGGCTGCCGCAGCGAAGTAGGCTCCCGTCTTCAGAGCCGTCATGAAGGCTAAGAAGAGGCCAATGATGAGCAGCGTGGTGGTAGGACCTACGGCTCCGATGAGCTGGTTGACGTAGTAGTTCATGTTGTTCATCAGCACGTCCTCAGCGTTCGTCCAGTCCCACTCCATCAGTTCAGTTGCTCGCTCGGTGTCATCGGTCTTGAAGATAATGCCCAGGATGGGAATCAGGGCGGCGAAAGAAAAGATGTTGAGCACTGCCGACAGAATGTTGAACACCACCGACATGACCAGGTATTTCTTGTAGGGCGGTACAAAGCGCCGCAGTACTTGCATGAATTCTTTCATACTTCTTCGCCGAATAACGTTGCACTGGTGCTTCTCGTGATGCGGACACTGACGGTCTCGCCAATGTGGTGATTGCCTTTGTCGAACACCACCATCTTGTTCTGCTCTGTGCGTCCGCAAAGTTGGTCACGGCTGCGCTTGGAGAATCCCTCAACAAGGACGTTGAATAGGCGACCCTCGTCCTTCTTGTTCTGTAGGGCACTGATTTCCGTCTGCAAAGCTATCAGCTCGTTGAGGCGGCGAATCTTGACATCTTCACTTACATCGTCGGGCAGGTGTTTTGAGGCGTAGGTACCCGGTCGCTCCGAATACTTGAACATGAAGGCAGAGTCGTAGCCCACCTCACGCATCAGCTGGAGTGACAGCTGGTGGTCTTCCTCAGTCTCAGAGCAATAGCCCACGAAGATGTCGGTGGAAAGTCCACAGTCGGGGATGATGCGGCGAATGGCTGCTATACGGTCCAAGTACCACTCGCGGGTGTACTTGCGGTTCATCAGTTGGAGTATGCGGTTGCTGCCGCTCTGGACTGGCAGGTGTATATGGCGGCACACGTTCGGCATGTCGGCAATCACCTGCAGCGTCTCGTCGCTCATGTCCTTGGGGTGCGAGGTAGTGAAGCGCACTCGCATGGCGGGAGCCTCCTCGGCCACACGGCGCAAAAGCTGTGGGAAATTATGGGACTTATATGTCCCATTAGACAAATAGGAGTTTACGTTCTGCCCTAACAGTGTCACTTCCTTGAAGCCTCGGTCACGCAGGTCGCGCACCTCTTTTAATATACTCTCCACGTCGCGGCTCCGCTCTCGGCCACGGGTATAGGGCACAATGCAGTAATGGCAGAAGTTGTTGCAGCCACGCATGATGCTGACGTAGCCGCCAATCTTGGTACCATGCAACCGCATGGGCACCACGTCGCGGTAGGTCTCGGTAGTCGAGAGTTCGATGTTCATGGCCTTGTGTCCCATCTCGGCCTGTGCGACGAGGTCAGGCAGCGACAGATAGGCATCGGGGCCCGCCACGAGGTCGGCACCGTGCTTCTCTAACAGTTCGTCCTTCACTCGCTCAGCCATACAGCCTAAGACACCGATGATAAGTTTTGAGTTTCGGGTTTTGGACTTTGAGTTCTTGAGCGCATTAAGTGCTTCCAGCCGGTGGTAAATCTTCTGCTCGGCATTGTCGCGTACAGAACAGGTGTTCAAGAATATGGCATCGGCTTCATCGATGGATTCTGTAGGCTCATATCCCGCCATACCCATCACCGAAGCCACAACTTCAGAGTCGGCCACGTTCATCTGGCATCCGTAAGTTTCTATAAATAGTTTTTTCATCTTTTTCTCATTTTGCCTGCAAAGTTACGAAATAATTCATAATTTATAATTCATAATTCATAATTATTTTCTAACTTTGCAGCCAAAACGGAAAAAGAATGACAAAAGCAAACGTTAGGGCAGGCTTCGGAAAGGAACTGCGCGACTACATTATCATTGCCATCGCTATGATGAGTTACGCCATCGGGTGGGGTGTATTCCTATTGCCTAACAACATCACAACGGGCGGCGTGGCCGGTGTTTCTTCTATCCTCTATTGGGCAACGAAAATTCCCGTACAGGTGAGTTACTTCGTCATCAACGGTGCATTGCTGTTGGTGGCCCTCAAGGTGCTGGGACTCAAGTTCTGTCTGAAGACCATCTTCGCTGTGACGGTGCTCACAGTGAGCATCGGTTTGGTGACCGACCACTACAACGCCCACCTATTGGAGGACCAGCCGTTCATGGCAGCCATCATAGGCTCTGTGTTCTGCGGCTGCGGTGTAGGTCTTGGACTGGCCAACAACGGTTCGACGGGTGGTACAGACATCATTGCCGCCATCGTCAACAAGTACCGCGACGTGTCGTTAGGCCGCGTCATCATGATTTGCGACGTCGTGATTATATCGAGTTCCTACTTTGTGCTGCGCGACTGGGAGAAGGTCATCTACGGCTATGTGGTGCTCTACGTTACGGCCTTCTGTATCGACCAGGTGGTGGAGTCGGCACGCCGTTCGGTACAGTTCTTCATCATTTCCGACAAGTATCGTGAGATAGGTGAGCGCATCAACCGTGAGCCTCATCGCGGCTGTACGGTAATTGACGCCCAGGGTTTCTACTCTGGTAAGGACGTGAAGATGCTCTTTGTGCTGGCCAAGCGTCGCCAGAGCGACATGATATTCCGCATCATCAACGAGGTTGACCCCCATGCCTTCGTCTCGCAGAGTGCCGTCATCGGCGTCTATGGCGAAGGCTTCGACCGTTTCAAGGTGCGCACGAAGAAAGCTACGACATAAAACAAACACTAACATAACGACATGGAACTAATCAAAGACCAGGAATTTGGGGGCGAGCGTCCGTTGTTCGCTGTTCACGACCTCCGTTTGGAGAATATAACAATTACTGATGGCGAGAGTGCCATCAAGCAATGCCAGAACATGGAGGCCAGTGGCTGTAAGTTCTATGGCAAGTATCCTTGGTGGCACGTCGATGGCGCTGTCATCGAGAATTGTTATTTTGCCGAAGGCTCACGTTCCGCTATCTGGTACACCAACAATCTTGTGATGCGCAACAGCCGTATTGATGGCCCGAAATTCTTCCGCGAGATGAAAAATGTGGAGTTGGAGAACGTCGAGATTACCGATGCTGACGAGACATTCTGGCGGGTGGACGGTTTGCGGCTGAAGAAGGTACGGCTGCATGGTGGCACCTACCCTTTCATGTTCTCGCAGAACATCTACGTCGACGGGTTGGATAGCGACTCGAAATATGTGTTCCAGTATTGCAAGAACGTGGAAGTACATCATGCCAACATCCTGACCAAGGACTCTTTCTGGGAATGTGAGAACGTTAGCATCTACGACTCCGTGCTCGATGGCGAGTACTTGGCCTGGCACTCCAAGAACGTGCGTCTGGTAAACTGCCACTTGGCTGGTGAGCAGTTGCTTTGCTATACGCAGAATCTCGTGCTCGAGAACTGCACCTTCGATGCCATGTGCGACCGGGTGTTCGAATACACCACCGTCGAGGCCGATATCCACGGCCACATCGAGCACATCAAGAATCCTACCAGCGGTCACATTTTGGCCGATTCCATCGGTAGTATTACGATAGACGAACATGTGAGACAACCCAATAACTGTGTAATAGAAACAAGGAAATGAAATATAACTTCGATGAGCGGATTGACCGGCACAGTACAGGTTGTGTCAAATGGGATATGGCTCCCGATAAAGATGTACTGCCGCTTTGGGTGGCAGACATGGACTTCCGTGCTGCCCCTGCCATTTTGGAGGCAGTGAAAAAGCGTGCCGAGCATGGCGTATTTGGCTACACGGTGGTTGAAGACGACTATTACGATGCCGTCATCTCATGGTTTCACCGCCGCCATCAGTGGAATATCGAACGCGACGAGATACTCTACACTACAGGTGTAGTTCCGGCTATGTCGGTAGCCATCAAAGCGTTGACGATGCCAAGCGAGAAGGTGGTCATCCTTTCGCCCGACTACAACTGCTTCTTCTCCTCCGTCCGAAACAATGGCTGTGAGGTGGTGGAAGCGGTGCTTGTGAAAGCTGGCTCCCGATTCTCCGTCGATTGGCAGGACTTCGAGGCAAAGTGTGCTGACGAGAAAACTACTGTATTCTTGCTCTGTAACCCCCATAACCCGACGGGGCGCGTTTGGACGAAGGAGGAACTGGAGCGGATGAACGACATCTGCCTGCGACATCACGTCAAGGTGGTGAGCGACGAGATTCACTGTGAACTCGTGATGCCTGGACACGTTTTTCAGCCTTTTGCTGCTGTCAGCGAAGCGTGCCGCCAGAACAGCGTCATCCTGAATTCCCCTTCAAAGTCGTTCAATATTGCCGGCTTACAGGTCGCCAACATCATCTGTTCGCAGCCCGAATGGCGCCGCAGGTTAGACCGCGCCATCAATATCAATGAGGTGTGCGACCTCAATCCTTTCGGGCCTGTTGCTCTGAAAGCCGCTTATAACGAGAGTGAGGATTGGATTGACGAGCTGAACCAGTATCTGTGGGGCAATTATCAGGCTCTTTGTGCCTTTGCCAAGGAGCATCTGCCACAATGGAGGGTTTGTACGCTGGAGGGCACCTATCTGCCTTGGATTGACATCACGGCTACAGGAATGATGTCTCAGGAGTATTCCGACCGTCTGCTCAGCGAGGCAAAGGTATGGGTGAACCCTGGCACGATGTATGGGGCCCAGTCGGGTGAAGGATATATTCGTATGAACATTGCCTGTCCGCGTTCCCTCTTGATGGAAGCCTTGCAGCGCTGTGAGTTAATGAATAAGAGCAAGAATGATGGTGATTGACAAACAGAAACGAATGAAGCGGGCCGAAGAGCTGTTCATGCAGGGATTCAATTGCTCGCAGTCGGTGGCCACCGCCTTTGCCGATGTCTATGGCTACACCGAGGAACAGATGCTCCGTGTGAGTGCCGGCTTTGGGGCAGGCATCGGACGTATGCGTTTGTCGTGCGGAGCCTTCAACGCTATGGCTTTATTGGCAGGGCTCGAAAATGGCAGCGTGACTCCGGGTGACCGTGAGGGGAAGTCGGCAAACTATAAGACGGTTCAGCAATTGGCAGCCCGCTTTCAAGAGGAGCATGGTTCGCTGATTTGCGCCGAGCTGCTAAAGCTGAAGCAGGATGCGCCCCTTAGCTATGAAGCGTCGGAGCGCACTGCCGAGTATTATCAGAAGCGGCCATGTGTAAAGCAGATAATTTCTGCCGCACGCATTTATGCAGAATATCTGGAAACTGTAAACAAGTAAATAAATTGGAGAATATGGAAGAGATTAAGAGCCAACTGGCGGAGAATGCCTTTCGTGAATTGAAAGAGGGTGAGCAGTATGAGCCTATGATGTCGCCGAGGAGTGAATACCCGGAGGTGAACGCATGGTCGGTGACGTGGGGTGTGATTATGGCTATGCTTTTCTCGGCCGCTGCTGCTTATCTGGGGCTGAAAGTGGGACAGGTGTTTGAGGCTGCCATCCCCATTGCCATCATTGCTGTAGGTGTGTCGACAGCCGCCAAGCGCTCCAAGGCGTTAGGCGAGAATGTCATCATACAGAGTATCGGAGCCTGTTCGGGCGCTGTAGTGGCCGGAGCCATCTTTACGTTGCCAGCCATTTACATCTTGCAGGCGAAATACCCCGAGATGTCGGCTTCGTTCCTGAAGATTTTCATTGCATCGCTGTTAGGCGGTATCATCGGCATCTTGTTCCTGATACCGTTCCGTAAGTACTTCGTCTCCGACATGCACGGTAAGTATCCGTTCCCGGAAGCAACGGCCACTACTCAGGTTTTGGTGAGCGGAGCAAAGGGCGGCGACCAGGCAAAACCGTTGCTGATAGCCGGATTGGTAGGAGGCTTATACGATTTCATCGTGGCGACTTTCGGCTGGTGGAACGAGAATTTCACAAGCCGTGTGGCAGGATGGGGCGAGCAGTTGGCTGAGCAGGCAAAGCTGGTGTTCAAAATCAACACTGGTGCTGCCGTACTGGGTCTGGGCTATATCATCGGCTTCAAGTACGCCCTGATTATCACGTTAGGCTCGCTAAGCGTCTGGTGGCTCATTGTGCCAGGCATGGCTTTGCTCTTCGGCGGTGATGTTCTGAACCAGTGGGACCCCTCGATTACGACAGCTGTAGGCGACATGTCGCCTGAACAGATATTCAAGGCATACGGCAAGTCAATAGGTATTGGCGGCATAGCTATGGCCGGCATCATCGGCATCATCAAGTCCTGGGGCATCATCAAGGGGGCTGTAGGACTGGCAGCGAAGGAGATGAAAGGCGGCGGGGGGGCTGCGACCGAGTCGCAGCGTACAGAACGGGACCTGCCGTTCCGGTTTATTGCCATTGCGTCGGTGGTGACGATACTGGTCACGTTTGCCTTCTTCTGGTTGGGCGTGATGGACGGTAATATGCTGCAGGCACTGGTGGCCATCGTATTGGTGGCCGTTATAGCATTCCTGTTTACGACCGTTGCAGCCAATGCCATTGCCATTGTGGGCTCCAACCCTGTCAGTGGCATGACGCTGATGACGCTCATCCTGGCCTCAGTGGTGATGGTAGGCGTAGGACTCAGCGGCACTTCGGGCATGGTGGCCGCTTTGGTCATGGGCGGCGTGGTGTGTACGGCGCTCTCTATGGCTGGTGCCTTTATCACCGACCTGAAGATTGGCTACTGGTTAGGCACGACCCCCAGAAAGCAGGAGACGTGGAAGTTCTTGGGAACATTAGTGTCGGCTGCTACTGTTGGCGGCGTTATGATGCTGCTGAACGAGACTTACGGTTTTGCCTCGGGACAGTTGGCAGCACCTCAGGCCAACGCTATGGCGGCGGTGATTGACCCGCTGATGAACGGCGTGGGGGCCCCCTGGCTGCTTTATGCCATCGGCGCAGCCTTGGCTATTGTACTGACGCTGTGCAAGGTGCCGGCCCTGGCCTTCGCCCTCGGCATGTTCATTCCGTTAGAGCTGAACGTGCCCCTGTTGGTGGGTGGCATCGTCAACTGGTACGTGACCACTCGCTCGAAGGACAAGAAAGCGAACGAGGCGCGGGGCGAGAAGGGCACACTCTTGGCATCGGGTTTCATAGCCGGCGGCGCCCTGATGGGCGTGGTGAGCGCCTTGCTGCGTTTCGGCGGTTTCAATCCTGTCAGCGACGCATGGCTCGCCAATCCGCTGAGCGAGGTATGCTCGTTGGTGGCATATATACTGCTGATTATCTACTTCATATTTGCCACAAGACCGCAGCAGCGCTGACGACGGATGAAGAAACCGCTCTACACCATATTGTCGCACATCGCCACATGGATAGTGCTGTTCCTGCTGCCCATGTCGTTCCGGCCGATGCAGTTTCCTGCCTCGCTGGTGCCGACGTTGGCTGTCATAGCGGTCTTTTACATCAACTACTCTCTGATTACTCCTTATTATTATATGAGGGGGTACAAAAGTCTGTGCTGGTTAGGCAATCTGGTCCTCGTGGTGAGCATTGCTCTCGTGCTGCATCACTGGTTGGGCATGGGGCGCGGCTACGTGTTCAACCTGGCAGTGGCGGTCATGATTGCCATTTCCATGCGGTTAGGTATGATATGGCAGGAAGCGGAGGAGGCACGGCTGGCTGCCGAGGCGGCCAAGGCCGATGCCGAGCTGAGCAACCTGCGCTACCAGACGAACCCCCACTTCCTGCTCAACACGCTGAACAACATCTATGCCCTGACGGCGTTCGACACGCGGCGGGCCCAAGAGGCCATCCAGCAGCTCTCGGGCATGCTGCGCCACATACTGTACGACAACCAGGAGAAGGAGGTGCAGATGAAGGACGAGGTAAACTTCCTGCAGAACTATGTCAACCTGATGAAAATCAGACAGCCGGGAAGCGTTGACATCACTTTCGACACGCAGCACGTCTATCCGCAGGCGAAGATTGTGCCCTTGCTACTCATTCCGCTCATCGAGAATGCCTTCAAGCATGGTGTCAGCCCGACGCAGCCCAGCTTCATCCACATCAGGCTGGAGGCCGACAAGAGCAGCATCGACTTCCTGATTGAGAACACCAACCATCCCAAGCTTGCCAACGACCAGAGCGGCCACGGCATAGGACTGGCGCAGGTACAGCGCCGGCTTGACCTGGCCTACGCCGGACATTACCGATGGACTCACGGCTTGAAGGACGACGGTGCCGTCTATTTCTCACACATCACCATCGAACAATAAACCAACAGAATGACTAATATGACATTGACTTGTGCTATCATCGACGACGAACCGCTGGCCGCCCAGCTGCTGCAAAGCTACGTCAAGGAAATATCGTATCTGCAACTGACCGGCACCTACAACAGTGCGCTCACGGCAATGGCCGACTTGCGCCACCATCCCGTCGACCTGCTGTTTCTGGACATACAGATGCCCGAGCTGTCGGGGATGGAGTTTGCCAAACTGCTGCCGGCCGACACCCGCATTGTCTTCACCACGGCCTTCAAGCAGTACGCCATTGACGGCTATAAGGTGTCGGCGTTCGACTATCTGCTGAAGCCCATCAGCTTCGACAGTTTCTTGGCCACTGCCGAGAAGGCCATGCAATGGTTCAGCCGACGGGACAAGGAGAAGTCGACCTACGAGGACCGCTTCATCTTCATCAAGAGCGACTACAGGCTGATACGCATCATGCTCGACGACATACTCTACATCGAGGGCTTGAAGGACTATGTGCGCATCAAACTGGCCAACGGCGAGCGCATCATGTCGCTCATCAACATGAAACGCTTGGAGGAGCTGCTGCCCCGCCCGGAGTTCATGCGAACTCACCGCTCCTACATTGCCCACATGACCAATATCAGCACGGTGGACAGGCAGCGCATCATGTTCAACGATGATGCCATTCCCATTTCTGACAACTACAAGGAGGAGGTGCTCCGCTTCCTCGATTTGCACACCATGGCCTAATCAGCCGCTTTTCTTCACTTCCCGTAGCCGTCCAGCAACTTCAGAAAGTACTCACGGAAGTCACGCCAGCGGTAATAGGGGAACGTGCTGGTCTTGAGTGGCAGCGACGCCTCTTCCTCGTTGAGCAGCACTTTGAAAATGACGTCGGTGTCGCGCTGATGGCGCCGGTAGAAGATGAACTGAATATTGGCTGCCATGGGGAAGATGCGGTAGTTGCGCCAGCCCTTGCGCTCCAACTGCTCCAGGTCCGTGATTTGCTCACCATAATTGTTGAGGTTGAGCAGACAGGTGAGCGGCAGGATGACCGTCTCGTGGCCGAAGCGTAGCGATGCCGACGGATGCTTCAGCGCGATGCAGCTGTCGGCTTCGAGGATAATCTGGCGCAGCAGGTTGCGCTGCGTGAAGGGCTGCAGACCGTGGGTCAGCGGCGAGGGCCCGAAGCCGAGGTAAAACCGGGCGTTCTCGCGGAGCCAGTTCTGGTACAGCTCCTCGTCAGTAAAGGCGTCGTAGAGCGTCAGGTGCTTGCGCAGCTCCGTATTCTGTATGTTGGAGGCCACCTTGAAGAAGCTGTAGGTGAACCGCGTGGGGTTCATGCTCTGGCTGATGTAGGCGGTGTCGCTGACAAGCCGCTGCAGCAGCGGCAGCGAGCGGTCGTGCCGGTTGCAGAATTCCTGGAACGGGACGGCCGACTGCATCTCGGTCTTCTGCGGCCACAGCTCGGGGTCGTCCTGGTTCATGTAGTACATGTCGTGCTGGCTGGCATCGTGGGCAATGGTCAGGCGCGGATTCAGGATGAGCAGCTGCTGCAGGGCGTTTTCCATCGACAGGATACAGCGAACGACGATGGTGCTCTTGGCATCGATGGTCGCCTCATCGGTGAACACCTGGGGGAATCGTTCGTACATGCGGCGCGCTATCTGCTTCTGCTGCTCAGCCCCTAACGGCGTCAGGTCGCCCAGCCGCCCTTGTGCCTCCTGCCTGATAATCTCCAGCCGGCTCAGCACGTTCTTGCCCAATGGGGTAAGCTTCCCCAACGAGTCGGCATGGCGCAGCGCGTTGAACGGGTAGTCGTACTCATTGGCATTGGTCAGAAAACGGGAGCCGTGGCGGCCATAGTGGCTGATGTAGAAAGGTTTCATCCCCTCGGGTGCGGCGGTGAGCGGCTTCTGCGGTGCCATGTAGGCCATGAAGTTGCTGGCCGACAATCGCAGGTTGCTGGCTATCTCCTCCCTGGCCGACTGGGCGGCTGCGGTTGCCAGCAGGCAGGTCAGAATAAGAATGGTTGCTGTTTTTCTCATCATCATTTCGGGTTTCGGGTGCAAAGTTACAAAAATTATTCGTAATTAGTAATTCATAATTCGCAATTATTTTGTAACTTTGCAGCAAAATTTTCGAATAGACGAAAGCAGCATGAAAATTATAGAGAATGCTTATGGCAAAGAACTCGAAATGGCACGATGACGACTGGCTTTTGCTGATGCAGATATACCTGCGAAAGCCCGTTGGGGTGAAACCTCTCTACAGCCGCGAAATGGTGGGGTTGGCACTCGAGCTGCATATTCATCCGCAGGTGCTGGCCACCAGGATGCAGCAGATGGCTAAGCTGCAAACGCCACGCATTGAGCGCATCTGGCAGACCTACAGCAACAGTCCCGGCAAGTTGAAGCGTGCCGTCAGCCTGCTGCGCGAGATGAAGGGCTTCGGGCGTGCCGATGTCTTCTACGACGGCGTGGAATTGAACGAGACGTGGGAGAAAGACTGGGAACCGCTGGACGCTGATGAACGGCTGACGCCCGTTATGCTGATATTGGTGCTCGACCTTTACTTCCGGCTGACGCCCGCCACAATGGTGAAAGAGACGCCCGAGGTGCAAGAGCTGGCACGGCTGATAATGATTGGCAGCGACGTGGTAGTCGAGGTGCTCGACGTGTTCCAGCATTGCGACCCCTACCTGAATCGTCGCGACGTGACGCTCAGCCAGTTGCTGGTGCCTTGTCAGACGGTGTGGCAGCGTTACGGCAACGGCGACACCGAGGCACTGGCGGACTTTGCCGAACAACTCAAGGCGTACTATCTATGAACCAAGGTCAGATACAGGAACAGAAGCTGGAGCAGAAGTTAGCCCAAAGCTTCTCGCAACAGCAATTGCTGCAGGCGCAATTGGTAGAGCTGCCCATTACACAGCTTTTAGAGCGTATCAATACGGAAATGAACGACAATCCGGCGTTGGAAGCCGATGCCGACAGGGCCGACTATCTGGAAAGCCCCGAACCATCGGAGGGATTGGATTCGACGGACGAGGACGACGACTTCGACAGCCAGCGTGAGCGTGAGGATAGGCAGTCGGCTCTTGATGCGGCGTTGGAAAGCATCGGGCGCGACGACGAGGAACTGCCCGTTTACCAGGGTGGCAGCAGCGTCGGCGAAGAGTGCGAGGAATACATTCTGGGCGACACCGTTTCCTTCTACGACCAACTGAAGGAGCAGATGGGGCTTGCCAACCTGACTGAGCGCGAACGTGACATCATGGAGTACCTCATCGGCTCGCTCGATGACGACGGACTGCTCCGCAAGTCGCCGGATGCTATCAGCGATGAGTTGGCCATCTACCATAATATCGACGTTACGGCAAAGGAGGTGGAGCGGGTGCTGCTGAAGTTGCAGACCTTCGACCCTGCCGGCATTGGTGCCCGTTCGCTGCAGGAGTGCCTGCAACTGCAGATAGAACGCCGTGCGGAGTCAACGGTGAAGAAACTGATGTGGCAGGTCGTCACCGACTATTTCGAGGAGTTCACCAAGAAGCACTGGAGCAAGATACAGCGCGCGCTGAAGCTCAACGACACGCAGGCCAAGGCACTCTTCGGCGAACTTCGGAAGCTGAACCCCAAGCCGGGAGCCTCGATGGGCGAGGCTGTAGGCCGCAATATGCAGCAGATAACCCCCGACTTCATCATTGACACACAGGACGACGGAACCATCACCTTCACGCTGAATCAGGGAGAACTGCCCGAGCTGAAAGTCTCGCAGTCGTTTGCCGACTCAATGAAGGAATATCAGCAAAACAAGGACCATCTGAGCCGTCAGACCAAGGAGGCGCTGCTATATATTAAGAAAAAGGTGGATGCCGCACAAAGCTTTATCGAAGCTGTCCGTGTCAGACGTCATACGCTGACGGTCACCATGCAGGCTATCATCCACCTGCAACGCCAGTTCTTCCTCGACGGCGACGAGACCTCCCTGCGCCCCATGATTCTGAAAGATGTGGCCGAGCGGACGGGACTGGACCTTTCGACCATCTCGAGAGTCAGCAATTCCAAGTATGCCCAGACTCGTTGGGGCACTTTCCCTTTGCGTCACTTCTTCAGCGACAGCTACGTCACTGACCAGGGTGAGGAACTCTCGACCCGCAGCATCAAGGCGGCACTGCGCGACATCATCGAAAGTGAGGATAAACGCAAACCGCTGAGCGACGAGCTGCTGACCAAGATGATGGCCGAGCGGGGCTACCCGATAGCACGGCGTACGGTGGCCAAATACCGCGAACAATTAGGCATTCCTATAGCACGATTGAGAAAATGACGAGAGAGAAGCAAATTATTCTGACGGCAAGGGTGGTCAGCATGGTGTTCACGCCGTTCTACCTGCCTGTCTTGGGACTGGTGGCACTGTTTTTCCTGAGCTACCTGAGCCAGTACTTGCTCAGCTACAAGTTCTTTGTGCTGGCGGTGGTCTACTTCTTCACCATCCTGCTGCCTACGTTCCTCATCCACCTTTACCGTCGCTATCAGGGCTGGACGCTGATAGAGTTGGGGAGCCGCGAGCGTCGCGTCGTGCCCTACCTCATCTCCATCATCTGCTACTTCACCTGCCTCTATCTCATGCGTCAGATGCACATCCCTTATTTCATGCGCAGTATAGTGGCTACAGCATTGTTCATTCAGGTGGTCTGTGCAATGATTAACGTATGGTGGAAAATCTCCACCCACACGGCAGGCATCGGTGGCGTGGCAGGGGCTTTGTTCGTGTTCTCCGAGGTGTTTAGTTTCAATCCCACGTGGTGGTTCTGCTTAGTGCTTATAGTGGCGGGAGTCCTCGGCACCAGCCGCATGATACTCCGCCAGCACACACTCTCTCAGGTCGTCGTCGGCTTCCTCGTCGGCTTTGTCAGCCCGTTCATCGTCTACCAATAATTCCCATTAGCCCCATAAGACTCAAAAAAAGTATGAAACCATTAGTAAGTATCATCATGGGCAGCACCAGTGACCTGCCCGTTATGGAGAAAGCCTGCAAGTTGTTGGACGACCTGCAGGTGCCATTCGAAGTCAATGCCCTCTCGGCTCACCGTACCCCTGATGCCGTCGAACAGTTTGCCCGCACCGCCAAGGAGCGTGGCCTGAAAGTCATTATAGCTGGTGCCGGCATGGCAGCCGCCCTGCCGGGCGTCATAGCTGCCAGCACTACACTACCCGTCATCGGCGTTCCTATCAAGGGCATGCTCGATGGGTTGGATGCCTTGCTCAGCATTGTCCAGATGCCGCCGGGCATTCCTGTGGCAACCGTCGGCGTGAATGGTGCCCAGAATGCGGCCATCCTTGCCGTCGAGATGCTGGCCCTGGCCGACGAGGATATTGCTTGCCGCCTGGCCGACTATAAAGCTGGCCTGAGCGCCAAGATTGAGAAGGCAAACAAGGAACTGTCAGAAGTGAAGTATGAGTACAAGACGAATTAGCAGTGTCTGCCGCGTCGGCAACATTGCCATCGGCGGCGACAACCCTATACGCATCCAGTCGATGGCGACCACCGATACCAACGACACCGAAGCCTCGGTGGCGCAGGCCAAACGTATCATCGATGCGGGGGGCGAGATTGTGCGCTTTACCACTCAGGGCACCCGTGAGGCCGAAAACATGCGGAACATCTCCGAACGACTGAAGCAGGACGGTTATCCGCAGCCGTTGGTGGCCGACGTCCACTTCACGGCTCATACTGCCGACATCGCTGCCCTGTACTGCGAAAAGGTGCGCATCAATCCCGGCAACTACGTCGACCCTGGCCGCACGTTCAAGCACTTGGAGTACACCGACGAGGAGTATGCCGCCGAACTGAAGAAGATAGAGGCGAAGCTCGTACCTTTTATCAATATATGTAAGGAGCACCACACGGCAGTCCGTATCGGCGTGAACCACGGTTCACTCTCCGACCGCATCATGTCGCGCTACGGTGATACCCCCGAAGGCATTGTCGAAAGTTGTATGGAGTTTCTGCGCATCTTCCGTCGTGAGCAGTTCAACGACGTGGTCATCAGCATCAAGGCATCGAATACGGTGGTCATGGTAACTACTGTCCGCCTATTGGTGAAGACGATGGATGCCGAGGACATGCACTATCCGCTCCATCTTGGTGTCACCGAGGCCGGCGAGGGCGAGGACGGTCGTATCAAGTCGGCCGTCGGCATCGGTGCCCTGCTGACCGAGGGCATCGGCGATACTATCCGCGTCTCGCTGAGTGAGGAGCCGGAGTTCGAGATTCCTGTAGCACGCAAAATCGTCGATTCCATCGAGGATTGTACCCGTCTGCGTGCCGAGGCTGAGGCCAGCATCAAGGACGACACCATCACCCTTGCCCTCGACGAACCTGACCGCGAACTGTTCCAGCTCAAAGCTGCTATGGCAGTAGGTGCCCTACTCATCGACCGCAAGGCTACGAAACTTGTTTTGTCCCCTAAGTCTGGGGACGACAGGGGGCTGAACATGACCTCTTTATCCGACGCCATCCTCCAGGCCGCCCGCATCAAGTTCACCAAGACCGAGTACATCAGCTGCCCCGGTTGTGGCCGCACCCTCTATAACCTGCAGGACACCATACAGCGCATCAAGGCTGCCACCAGCCACCTCGTTGGACTGAAGATTGGTATCATGGGCTGCATCGTCAACGGCCCCGGTGAGATGGCCGATGCCGACTACGGCTATGTCGGTGCCGGACGTGGCAAGATTTCTCTCTATCGCAAGAAGGAGTGCGTAGCCAAGAACATCCCCGAGGCAGAGGCCGTCGACCGTCTGTTGGAACTCATCAACACCTAACCACCTACCTGAATCGCTCAGAATGCCTTTCTACAAAGGCATCTCCGGAAGGTAGGTGTTTCTCAGACACCTACCTGACACCTACCTGACATCTACCTCTTTCTATCCATCACCTCAAGGTACCAGTTGAGGTAGGTGTTAGGTAGGTGTTCAGCTAACACCTACCTCGCTGACCCCCCTGCCCACAAAGGCTTTTCCGGCGATTTAGGTAGGTGGTTAGGTGTTTTCCGAAAATTCTCTCTTTCGCAGCCCCCAATCCTGACCTTCTGAGTTCCCCCCGTGGGAACTCCCCGTTTAGTTACGGTAACCCCAGGGTTTAGTTACGGTAAACCCTGGGGTTAGTTACAGCAAACCTGGAGACGGCTCACTTCCGAAAACCAAGACTTTCCTTACTGCGGCACCACAGTCTCCACTTCCTCATCGCTCACTACGCCGCCGTAGCCGATGCCTACTTCGCTGCTGATGGGACTCGTAGCAATCATATCCTCGCTCACCAGCTCCATCACTTCTGTCTCTGGGGTAATATATATCTTATTCATCTTTCGTTCCTTTCTATTTGCATCGGACTTTACGGACTACTTCATTTCAGTCCGTATCCGTCCGTGTCAGTCCGTTGCACTTTTTACCTTTTTACTTTTTTACCTTTTTACCTTTAAATATGTAGATGCCCTTGCCAGGCTTCTCCACGCGCTGACCCTTCAAGTTATAATACTTGTCATCGCCCTCGGCCTCACGCTTCACGTTGCTGATGCCGGTAGCCTGATCTTCAGCAATAGCAAACGAGATGCGGGCCTCGGCATTCTCAACCTCTGACAATATATCGTAGAAATCAAAGTAGGCTCGAAAGGCCTTCATCGTCGTGGCTCCTGTCGAATAGTAGAACTTGTTGCTGTTCAGAAAAAGACAATTCTCCGGCACTTCAGTATTTGCCGCATAAGTACCAATGAAGCTGTTGTACATGTAGCCTGTATACGTCTTCTTGCCTACCATGTAGGTATACTCATATTCATCCTTGTCTACCGACAATTCCTCGGTTGGTGTTATGTCAACACCATCGACCGTAAACTCGCTGATAGCATCTTTCACCTTAATAATATATGGGTGGTTAGCCTCAATGGCAGTCGCATTGATGAACTTCACCTGAATCTCGATGATGCTCTCCGTTGTCTCATCGTATGTAGACTCAATGCCGTTGAAGTCACCCAACTGAACCTCTGGGCCAAACGCCGCTGTTACTTGTTCTGCACTCATTGCAAAGGGCAGGCAGATGGTGTTCCATACGCCAGCGGCGAGGGTGCGCTTCACACGGACATCCACTCCGCTGGCTGCCTCAGGAACTGTGGCTGACAGCTCATCAAGCACTGTGCGACCATCGGCAGGCGCTTCGATTGTTGCTTTAAACGTAACATCATCAAGATAAACTTTGGCACCCGTCTGCTTAATGAATGCTATTCCCTTGATGGTAAAATTCACACTGGTACCAGCGGCCAATGTCGTTGCAGCTACTGGTATCTTAATAGATAAGTTCTGCCCAGTGAATAATGCGGTTTTCATTGAAGCAACGCCAACGCCCAGCACTCTCTCACTCTCATTCCAGTGAGCCGTGGCACTGTGGGATGCAACGTGGCCTGCACTCAGCTCGCACTCTGCATCTTTGTCGCTATCCACTACATAAGCGATACCAGCGGGTGTTACCACCTTGAACTGGTAGGAAGTATAGACGCCTGCCTCGTCCAATGTGAGATTCACGGTGATAGTTCCACCGTTTTGCGGCAGCGTAAAGTCGGCCACCGTCAAAGCATTCTGTGCTGATGCCATTCCTGTCATTGCAAGGAACATGGTCATCAATAATAGTTTCTTTTTCATTGTTCTGTTTATGTTTATTGTTATTCGTTTCTTTATTGCGGATCAAGCCCATTCTCATTGACTGAGCGCGAGAGGTTGGGAATCTTGCCTACATAATAGTTGATGATAAGGACTGCATCAGCCAAGTCTACCACACCATCGCCATCCACATCAGCCGCTTTTTCAATAAAGGTAGTGACGGGCTTGCCTACATAGTGGTTAATCACCAGCACGGCATCAGCTAAGTCAACCACGCCGTCGCCGTCAACGTCGCCTTTCTGGTAGTTCTCTACAGTAACTGTAATCGATGTCTGTGTTTCTTGTACTGTTGGTTTTGAACCATTTGAATATACTATCAGAGGATTCTTTATCATAACAGGATAAACACCTTCTGGCATATCATCCCGTACATTAGCCTTGATGATAAGCACAATGCCGTCGTTGTCTGTCAGCGACTTTGATCCAAGCGAGGCAACACCTATTTTATAAATATTACCCGACAGTTTGTTTGTCGTGACATTGTGCTTGCTATTACGCGAACTGAGTGTTATCTCCTCGTCAAAACTGCCATCGCTGTCCAATGTAATAGTGAAGCCATCAGGAAATTCTATTTCGAAACCATACGAGGTCGCTGTATCTGCATTCTTCAGCTTCACCTCAATGTTCACATTGTCGCCAACACGTGCTGTAAACGGCTCAATATAGATAGCATTGTCCAATTTTGAAATGTCGGTTACATCAACGTCTACCTCTGTATTTGTACCGTCAACCTCCACTATTTTGAATTCCTTCCAATAGTTAGCAGCTTGATAGGCAGCTTTGCAGCCAGCGGGAACATGAAGCGTGGTGTTAGTGCGATTACTGAAAGTCCAGGTATCAATGGCAGGAGGAGTCTGCATGCCTACAGTGACACTAGTAAGGGCATTACAGCCATAAAATGCACTGCTTCTAATATCCGTCACACCATTAGGGATAACTACTGAAGTAATTCCACTACAGAATATGAAAGATTCCTTACCGATGGAGGTGACTGAAGAAGGAATAACCAATTCTTTCACCTCAACATCATTAACATATAATTTGTAACCATTAGAATCTTCCAAGCCTTCAAGCCAATCGGATTTATCTTTGGCACACCAGGAAGCAATATCCGAAATCGATATCTTCTCAATATTCTCACAACCACTGAAGACCCCATTCATAAGTGTCACACTGCCTGGTAAACTTACATCCTTTAAGCCATCACAAAGTCCAAAAGCGCGTTGAGCTATCGAAGTAACGGAGTTTGGTATGACAACTGTTGACAGACATCTGCACTTAGAAAAAGCGCTTTCTCCAATACTTTTTACATTGGTGGGAATTACAATAGATTTCAAAGCAGTACAACCATTAAAAGCATCTTTTCCTATTGCTGATAATCCAGTGAAATACTGAAGCTCATTGAACGATGTAATTTTCGTATTTCCCTTGAACACCTGATCCAGATTAGTAACGGCAGCTGCCTCCGTTTCATTTAGTTCACCGTCCCCATTAATATCCCAGTTGGCAACACACAATGCCTTTACATTCTCATCGACAAAAGTAATGCCAGGTAACGGAGCAAACTCCTGAATGATATTAAAAAGCCCCCAATAACCAGCGGACTTGTATCGTGAATAGCTACCATAAGGAACATAAAGATCTATTTGACTATAGGTTCCGCCGAATGTTGTTCCATCAATCTCTATAGTAGGCTCAGGCTTTTCAATTGTTATTCGTTTTAAATTACATCCCTCGAAAGCAGATTCTCCAATGCTTGTCACGGAGTTTGGGATGGTTATGCTCGTCAAGCTACTACAATTCCAGAAAGCATATGTTCCAATGCTTGTCACGGAGTTTGGGATGGTTATGCTCGTCAAACCACTGCAATAACTGAAAGTATACCATCCGATGGAAGTCACGCCGTTTGGGATAATCATTTCCGTCAGTCCTTTACAGCTAGAAAAGGCAAAAGTTCCAATATCTGTTACACTTTGTGGGATGGTTATTGAGGTCAATCCGGAACACAGACTAAAAGCACTATAGTTCAATCCTGTAACTTTAAAATAGTCACCATCATACCATATTTTTTCAGGTATGACTATAGCACCATTAACTTTCCTATCTATTGCAGCTCCATTACCATCTCCCACAGAAACTTTATTGCTACCACGAATATCTGTTATTTTAAAAGTCATATCTATATTATCTTGAATTTGCGTTGTAAACACATAATTCACGCCGAACTTCCAATTCTCAGTAATAGTAGCGAATTTTTTCCATGAAGTTGCTGATTTGTATACTGAGAGACAGTTTTTGGGTACCATTAACTCAACCGTATAACTATCAAAGGCATCAGAAACCAATGATGGTGGAACTGCGTTATTAATCGTCACCTTGGTAACTGCCACTTCGGAAAAAGCTTGAGACTCAATAAACTTGATATTGCCCGGCAAATTGATTTCCTTCAAGCCAGTCTTTGCAAATGCCTTTTCATCGATTTTTTTCAAAGACTCCGGTAAAGTTAAGAACTCCAGATTCGAACACCCCAAAAACGTTCCTTTCTCAATTGTTTCAATACCTGAAGGTATCTTTGCGATCGAGATTTTTGTATTTTGAAAAGCATAAGGTCCTATTTCCTTAACGGTTGAAGGTATTTGTACATATAAACTTTTGCAATCCCCAAAGGCACCAGTTCCTATCCTTTCCAAAACTGGAAAACACCAATTTAACATCATCAATCTCCTGCAAGAGGCAAAAGCATAAGTCTTTAATTCCTTTACGGAATCTCCACCACTTACCTGTTCCAGTTTACTACAATTCTCAAAAGCTCTTTCTCCAATAGTCTCCACCGTGTTAGGTATAACGATTTGCTCAAGTGACACACTCTGATGAAATGCATAGTCACTAATACTTGTCACATAATACGTTCTCCCTTGAGGGTCTGTCACGGTTTCTGGAATCACAAAACGCCCACTTAAATTCGTCGTTGCCTCGGCCGCGGTTCCTCCACTACCAATACCAACCGTCCGTATTGGTGAGATTGACGTCACCCTAAAGTAAACATTTTTTACATCGCCAACTGTCGCTTGAAAAGAGTCTCCCAAAACATACTCCAAAGCGTACAAATCTGTCACAAAAGTTAGCATGACAATAATTAACAACAAAAATTTCTTTTTCATAGACTCATTATTTTACAATTTCACATATACTTCTATTTCGCAAGTCACCTGCAAGAAAATTCCGCCCATCGTTTCGGACTTTTTGCTCTCTCTGATATAAGAATTTTTGTCCTATCTTCTATGAAAGTCTTCAAAGATATGCTACGCCAGTTCAGTGCATTTGCATCGATGATGACATCTTCACCATTTTCTTCTTTATGATTTTTAGTCTTTGTAAACACATCTGAGAAGATACAAAGAATATCCTCAATACATATACTGGGGAATGTTCCAAAGTCAGCAAGAAACAATTCTACAGGAGCACGATAAGGCAAGGTCTGCTTAATAATACTCCTTGCAGCCCAGTTTACTTTATTGTAATGCAAATAAACATAAGCTCTGGGATAAATAGGCTCTTCTAATAGGTGTCCTATCCTACGAGCTGTGTCATAAAGAGTTACATAACCCATACCATTGACCGAACCAATAAGTTGACATACCGCTTCATATAGTTCCTCAAAATCACAGAACTTCCCCCAAATAGACTTTTTCCCAAAAACGAGTTTCACAGCAGTTCCATCCTTTTGTATGAACTTTCCATTGAACAGACGACAAACCGCCTCATCTACAGCCTGCTCTTTAACCCTCCTCTGATGACCAGGGTAAAGCCCTCTGACACACATTCGCAAAATCTCTTCAATGGAATAACAATTGGCAACGCCATCTTTGAATTCTTTATAATATCCAAGGATTTCGTTCATTTCACTCCACATTGAGACGGAGCTACCATTTATTTGCACATCACAACAATAATGTGCCAAATAAAAATGAATGACATCATTAATAGTTAACTTTCTTGCCATATAGTTTTTTAATTGTTATTGAATCCGTTAAGAATACGCGCAAAGAATGTGAGCCTTCTTGACATCCTTAGTCTGAAGGTCCTGGAATACCCGTATAAGTAAGAATGAAATCAGCTCACACCTGCAGGTATATATGTGAGCCGACTCCATAACGGAGTGAGCTGTATATATGCTACTGCAGGAGAAGCAGCTTTCAGACTTCTCACCCTTATACTTCGAATTTTGCAGATTCTCTGGCGGGTCAAAGCTTAATAGCTCTCCTCGATGTCGCCGCTCCTTATAGAACAGCGGGACAAAGATACGCATTTTTCTCGAAAGTTGCAACATTGTGAGCTGTTTTTTTCTTTTGGCGGCAAAATTAGCCAAGCGAAAGCAATTCTGCAAGTCCTTTTCTGTCCTTTTCGGCTTTAGGCCTTGCAGATTTGAATATTTCTTTGTATCTTCGCGGCATGAAACAGAACTTGCTGAAACAGGAAGTAGAACGGGCGTTTGGTCGCAAGTTGACAGAGGCGCGTGACTTTGAGCAACTGAGCCACCTATTGTTATCGCATACACGTGAGAGATTGTCGCCCACGACATTGAAACGCTTCTGGGGATACCTGAAGAATGAGGAGGTGCAGACCAGGCAGCATACGCTGGATGTGCTGGCACGATTTGTGGGCTATAAGGACTATGAGGATTTCTGTAATCACACAGACAGTTTGGACGAGGTGCAAAGCGGCATCAAAACGGAGGAAAGAATCACTTTGGAAAGGCTGAGGCGAGGCCAACGGCTCATCATCACCTGGCGTCCAGACCGTAGAATCGTGGTCAAACATTTGGGTGACTGCAGATTTGAGATTGTGGAAGCTGAGAACACGAAACTAAGTGTGGGCGACACCTTCCGCTGTCACCTGATGATTCAACATGAGCCACTCTATTTAGACGAGGTGACACACCAGGGACTGCCTGCGATGACCTATGTTGCAGGGCAGAAGGACGGGGTGGTGATAGAGGTGTGTGATTAATCGAAGGGCAGTTCTGCCATCCGCTTCATCCAAGGTTTGCGGTAGCGCTCCTGAATGTATTCCTTCAGTTCTGGCTCTTTGGTTTCATTGATAAGTTCATCGGTGATTCTTAAGAACGGGATGGTGATGTTACGCCGGCAGGTTACTGTGTCGAGCATCTGCTGAATGCCACACGCCGCCATCTGCTGGTCTATCTTTCTCTTTGCAGCAGCAATGGCATCTTGGCGTTTCTGGATGGTTGCCCGTTCTGACTTTTGCTGTTCATTGATTTGGTTTATCTGAAGTCGTAGTGAGTCTGTTGTTGCCTGCTTGATAGTCATCTTTGCCAGGTTTTCTTCTTTGAGAACTTTCAGC
>JAEEGL017266462.1_pt1 | contig 31597 bp, 22 predicted proteins | sample 9134231 | NCBI WGS metagenome assembly JAEEGL01 (sample SAMN16246548, study PRJNA631951) | gut metagenome | biome: gut microbiome; feature: rumen; material: fiber-attached | host: Bos | place: Iran: Karaj | collected 2018-10 | reverse complement strand
ATTTGCTATGTTCCTCTGTGCAGATCAGAAAGCAAACGAAATGATGTGTGACCTTGACCTTCAGGTTCCTAATCTTCGTTCTCTTGCTCAGCGTTATGTTGATAAATCTAAGACAGGTAAACCAAAGAACCGCTATGAATACATCCAGATTATCGGTGATTATGGTCGTTCATGGCCTGCAGAATATACTCCAAATGGTGTATGGTATTCTGAATTCTTCATCAATATTCAGCGTGTACTTGACGGAAAAGTTACTGCAGAACAATACTGCGCAGAAATGCAACCAAAAATGCAGAAACTGCTTGATAAAGCAATTAAAAAGGCAGAAGCAAAAAAAGCTTCAAAAAAATAAAATAATAATACAAAAAATTGTTTAAAAATATTAAAAAGTAAAAATTGTTTTTAAGATAATTATAAGGCCGGAACCTCTAGTATCTCCGGTTCCGGCCTTTAATTTTTTTTGAGATTGGGAGTATGTAAATGGCTACAAAAACTGAGGTTATTACACAAAAACCTCTGAAAAAAAAGAGTAAATGGAATGATGAAGCAAAAGCCGGTATTCTTTTTGCAATTCTTCCTGTTTTACAGTTTTTCCTTTTTACAGCCGGTCCGCTTATTTTTTCTGCATATGCAAGTTTTACGGACTGGAGTATCATGTATGGCAAAATTTTTGTTGGGCTTGATAATTTTAAGGACTTGTTTACTGATGAGCGTTTTTGGAAAGCTCTTTACAATACCTTCTGGTATATGATTGGTATTCCAATTGGTATGGTCTGGGCTTTTTGTTTAGCCCTTTGTTTTAACCGGGGAATTCCAGGAATAAAATTATTCCGTGTTATATATTACATTCCTGTTGTTTCAGCAATTGTTGCTGTAGCAATTTTGTGGAGCTGGCTCTATAACGGAGATTACGGTCTTTTGAATCAGTTCTTGTGGTGGGCCTTCAAATATAAAGGACCAAACTGGCTGCAGAATGCACATACAGTAAAACCTGCAATCATGGTAATGGCTGTTTGGAAAGGTGTCGGAGGAACGGCTCTGTTATATCTTGGTGCCCTGCAGAATCTTCCTAAAACCTATTATGAAGCTGCTTTAGTTGATGGTGCATCAGGTTTTCAGATTTTCAGAAAAATTACCTGGCCTTTGATGAAACCAATTTCATTTTACATTCTTGTAACAGGTGTAATTGGTGGTGCACAGATGATTGTAGAACCGCAAATCATGACTCCGTTTGGTGGCCCTGAATACAGTTCTGCAACAATAGTTCTGTATATCTGGGAGCATGCTTTTGGTGGTGCAAGTGAAATGGGTTATTCTTGTGCTGTAGCGTGGGTACTTGCAGTAATTATTTTTACAGTAACTGCAATTCAGTTCAAGTTTGGACCAGAAAGTAACAATTATTTGGAGTAGCATAAATGAAAAAAGAAGAAACAAAACTTTTATTTGGCAAACCATCAATGAAAAAGCAGAGTTATGTAGGAAATACTCTGATTTATGCTTACTTAATTCTGGGCTCTGTATTTATGATTGTTCCTTTGTGGTGGATGATTATTTCTTCACTTAAAGATTCTTTTGGCTTTTTAACTACACAGCTTTCACTTACTTTTCCAAAGAATCCTAAATGGGATAACTATATCAGAATCTGGTCTATGAAACCTCTGGCTAAAGGTTTTTTGAACAGTGCAATAATTTCCTTTACAGTTGTTCTTGTAGGAACAATGACGTCTTCTCTTGCTGCATTCAGTTTTTCTAAACTGCGTTTTCCGGGAAAAGATAAATTATTTCTTGCACTTCTTGGAACAATGATGATTCCTTTTGCAATTATCATGATTCCACAGTTTATTATTTTCAGTAAATTCCACTGGATTAACACATGGCTGCCACTCATAATTCCAGCTTTGCTTGGTAATACTGGTATGATTTTCTTTTTGCGCCAGTACATGAATGGTATTCCGACATCAATGCTTGAATCAGCCCGTATTGATGGTGCAAGTTATTTCAGAATTTATCTTCAGATGATGTTGCCAAATGCAAGACCTGCAATTGCAGCTCAGGCAATTTTGTGGTTTATGGGTGCATGGAATGATTATTTTGCTCCAAGTATTTATATTAATGATGAAGCAAAAATGCCTATTCAGGTTATGATTCAGTCATTAAACTCATACTATGCAATTCAAACGGACTATCCGGCTATTCTTGCAGCTTCCGTAGTTGCTCTTTTGCCTGTTTTGATAGTATTTGTTATTTTCCAGAAACAGATTATTGCATCTGTTGCTATGACTGGTTTGAAATAAACTTAATTAAAGGTGTGGTATATGTCTTTGTTAAAGCTTTCAGGAGAACTGATTACTCACGATCCTGTTATAGTTAAGAGTGAGGGCATATACTATCGCTTTCAAACTGGAGATTTACTGCCGTTTTATGTTTCCAATGACCTCCTGCATTGGAAATTAAAAGGGACAGTATTTAATAAAAATCCGGACTGGACTCAAAAAACAGTTCCCGGAAGTACCAATTTGTGGGCACCTGAAGTTATCTATAGAGACGGGTATTGGCGGATATATTATTCTGTTTCTACTTTTGGTAAAAATGTGTCTGCAATTGGTTGTGCAATTTCAAAAAGTTTAAATCCTGATTCTGCGGAGTACGGCTGGACTGACTCTGGGGCTGTGCTAACCTCCAGCTCCAGAGACTGTTTCAATGCTATAGATCCTGCAGTAATTAAGGATAATTCTGGAATTGACTGGCTTTTGTGGGGCAGCTTTTGGGATGGCCTGAAAATGCATCGCCTTAATAAAGATGGTTTTCTTGATAAATCAGATTCTGTAATTCATGATATTGCAAAAAAAGATAATAACCTCAATCCAATCGAAGGTGGTTTTATAATACATACTCACGGCTGGTATTATCTGTTTTGTTCTCATGATTACTGCTGTCGTGGAAATAACAGTACTTATAAATTTGTTACAGGTAGAAGCAGGGTTGTAACTGGTCCTTATGTTGATAAAAATCAAATTGCTCTTTTAGCTGGCGGTGGAACGGTAATGCGTGACGGAAAATCTTTTGAACGCTGGGCAGGACCTGGTCATAACAGTGTATTTCATGATGATAATGGAAAATGGTATCTTGTATATCATGCTTATGACCGGCAGGATAAAGGAATTCCTAAACTGCAAATTGAACAGTTTATTTTTGATGAAGATGAATGGCCGGAGATTATCTAGTTTTTTATAATCCGTTTATGTAAATCCTTGAATATTCTGAACGGAAACTGCCCGGGGTTTTTCCTGTTGCTTCTTTAAAATGAGAATGAAACTGGCGTATTGAACCAAATCCACATTGTTCACAGATTATATTTAGTTTATCATTTGATTCTGTTAAGCGGGCTTTTGCAAGTTCAATTCTGCGTTTTACAATATAGTTTCCGATAGAAATATTCATAAGTTTTTTAAAAACACGGCCAGTATAGTCTTCATTCAGATTTAGTAATGAAGAAATATATTTTACACTGCAATTCGGGTCAGATAGATTTTCTTCAATTTTCATAACGATTTTATTTACTGTATCTGGCATAACCCCTTTTTCAATGTTTATGTCATTTTCTTTAGAATAAAAACTGATGCAAGTTTGAGTTAACGTGATTAAAAGATTTATTATACAATTCTGATACTTTATATCACTGTAGGATTTTTGAGTATTTTCAACAAGAATATTATGAAAAAACTGACTGATGTTTTCTGGATCCGGAACATCAAAATATTGTGGAAGTAAAACTGCATTTTCAAGTCTTTGTTTTGCAATATGTGGATTTGATAAAATTTTTCGTGAAAAACTTTCTTCCAGTTGTATCGGTTTTGAGTTCTGATGAAAATGAATCCAGTAATAAGCAACATTTTTGTTTATTGGTTTGTTTCCATAATGAAATCGTGCTGCCGGTAATAACAGAAATCGTCCGGGTTTAATAATTATTTCCTGATTATTCTCAATGATAGAGGCTGTGTTTTTTTTACCAAAAATAAGCACTGTATCTGTATCTAATTTTCGCGCCATATGTTTCCAGCCGGGATTTAAAATGGCATAACCTGATACACCTGAAAAAGTAGATTTAATGTTTTTAAAAAGAAAATAATCCATTCGTAGTACCTTTTAAAAAGTCGGAATTCCGCATATAAGTTATATTTTATGTATCTTTCAGATAAAAATCAACAGACTTATAATTTAATCATGAAAAGAAAAATACTTTGTTTAATATTATTTTTTGGAGCGGTTTTTATGTTAAGCAGTAATTCTGTTGAATCAATTAATTCGCCAAAAATTACCGAAACATTTCTTGAAAATGATTCTTTATTTGGAAAATCTCAGGCAACAGGACTTGATTATGTATTACGTCTGGATCCTGACAGACTTTTAGTTCCCTGTTATAAAGCTCTGGGAAAATCAACAAAAGCTTTTGCTTATGGTGGCTGGGAATCCCGACAGATTGCAGGTCATTCTTTAGGTCACTATCTTTTTGCTCTTGCCGGATTTTATCATGCGACCGGTAATGCAAAGGTAAAAGAAAAACTTGATTATACAGTAAACTGTCTTTCACAAATTCAGAGAAATGACGGCTACTTGGGTGGTGTTCCTTCAGCTCCTTTTGATGCTGTTGCATCCGGAACTTTTAATGTAGACAGATTCGGTCTTGCAAATTACTGGGTTCCATGGTATTCAGTTCATAAAATTTATGCCGGACTTCTTGATGCCTATACTTATGGAAAAAATGAAAAGGCACTGGATATTGTAAAAAAAATTGGTGACTGGTGTATTATAAGATTTGCAAATGTCAGTGAAGAAAATTTTCAGAGAATGCTTACTTGCGAACATGGAGGAATGTGTAAAGTATTTGCTGATTTGTATGGGATTACAGATGAAGAAAAATATCTTATAATGGCAGAACGTTTTATTCATAAAGAAATAATGAATCCTGCAATGAATCAGAAAGATGCTTTACAAGGATACCATGCAAATACACAAATTCCAAAATTTCTGGGGATTGCACGACTTTATGAACTTACCGGAAAGACGGAATATCGCACAGCAGCAGAATTCTTTTTTGATGTTGTTACAAATAAGCGTTCTTATGTTATAGGCGGAAATTCTAAAGGGGAACATTTTGGCCCTCAGTTTCAGGAATCTACAGGACGTGATACCTGTGAAACCTGTAATACATATAATATGCTTGAACTTTCAGAACATATTTTTGCCTGGAACCAGAATCCACAGATTTCAGATTATTGTGAAACAGCACTATTCAATCACATTCTTGCTTCTCAGGAACCAAGAAACGGTTCAAAAATGTATTTTGTTTCTACAGAAAGCGGTTTTTTCAAAGTATATGGAACAGATTATGATTCATTCTGGTGTTGTACAGGCACGGGAATGGAAAACCCTGAACGTTATAACCGTTATATTTTTCAAAAACAGAATGGAATCCTTTTTGTTAATCAGTTCATAAGTTCTGAATATTCTGATACGGATATGAAACTTAAACTTACAACAAACTTTCCTTTTGAAAATACGCTTACTCTGGAAGTTTTAAAATCAGACAAAAATGCTTCTGTGAAGGTACGTATTCCAAAATGGGCAATAGAAGCCAAAATTACCCGCGGAACAAAAACTATTAATGCCGGGCAATATGGAAAATCAGAATATTATTCTCTTGATAATTTACAGCAGGGCGAAAAAATATCATTTACTTTTCCAATGAAACTTAGTATCAGAAAAACACAGGATGGTTCCGGAAACTTTAACATACTTTATGGACCTGTTGTTTTAGGTGCTGCTCTTGGCAATAAAGGAATGCCGAATGATGTTGTTGCTGATCATTTAAGCCTGATGAATGCTCCCGGTTCAAGAATTCAGCCGATTGTTGCTGAACTCAATAACCCTGAAGCTTGGATTAAAATTTCAGATTCAGAAAAACTTGAATTTGTTACTACTCCTGAAATAAACAGACGTGGTGAAGTTTATACACTAAAACCTTTTTTTAACATTCATCATGAAAGATATGCTCTGTATTTTAACGGCTCAGATGTAAAGGATAATGCCAGACTTGAAAAATATAAAGGAAGGATAGTGGATTCAGTGGAATGTGGTAGACAGCAGCCGGAAATTGAACACAGATTCAAAAGTGATTTTTCTGATGCCGGCTATAACATGAAACTGGATAAGAGTTACCGGACTGCAGCAAAAGAAGGCGGATACTTTACGTATAATCTTAAAATTGCTTCCGGTATAAAAAATACATTAGTTGTTTCTTTCTATGCAAATCAAAATCTTGATGGGAAAACTGCAAAATTAAAAATTATAGCTGATAAAGAAGAATTAGCCATAGTAAATGTAGAACCGTCAGCAAAAGAAGATTTATACGATGTAGAAATTGAGCTTCCAGATTTTGGAAAAAAATCAAAGCTGAATATCAGATTTGAAACACCAGAAGATTCAGATATATGTGCTGAAGTCTATGAAGTAAGGACTGTTAAAAATTAAAACAAAAATCTGTGCCGGTTTTAAAATAATTTTAACCGGCATTTTTAAAAATACAGACGGAGAATTATTCCCTGATCGTAATCTCCAAAGCCTTTGCCAAAAATATTCATTCCGCCTGTATTTTTAGCATCCTCTTTTACACCAATTTTTGTTTTGATGGAATGATGTTCTTTTAAATTCAAGTCTTTTAAGGTAATATCTGAAATTTTTTCACCATCTATAAAAGTGCCTTTATCTGTGATTTCCCAGGTTTTTAAAAGACCGTACTGGCTTCCTTCAAGTTTCCACCAGCTCGGAGTGAATTTTCCGCGTCTGTCGCCAAAATCACCGGGGCTTGTCCATGAGCCGACTTCCAGATTATTTATCCAGAGGGTGATGTCTGAAAGCCATTTTGAATTTGTGCCGGGAACTTCTGATGATAGTTCAACACAGAATTCCAGTTTTTTTACTTCCCGTTCATCATAAAAGGCATTATTAGGAAATTTGTATTCGAGTGTACCTGTGCCACACCAGAGCAAACCGGCTTTCATGCGGGCAGGATTTAAAAATGAATCCGGAATATCTAAAAATCCGATTATTTCATCGGAGGAGCATAATCCACATGGAGAACTCACATTATAGTTTGTAAAAATTCCGATTGGCATTTCTACTTCCAGAATATCTGATACTTTTTCTTCTTTCGGGAACTGTATTATTATCTGTTCAAAAGCTGTAGAACAGCGTTTCTGGTTTCCTTTTTTTGCTTTAACCGCTTCTGTACTTATAAGCTGGGCATTTTCCAGAATTGCTATATGTGTTGCCACCGTTGACTGAGGCAGTTTAAGGGCTTCGCCAATTTCATTAACATTAAGCGTCTGACGGCGAATTAAATCAAGAATCTGAAGACGGGGTTCCGAAGCAAGAGCCTTTAATTTTTCTACATCTTTTAGAGGATTTATAATTAATATGTTCTCGTTTTGATTCATGATTCGATTATATCAATAAATGTTGATATTATTCAATAGTATAAAATCAAAATAGTTTTTCACTTCATTTTAAAGGATTAAGTTTAAAACAAAAATTATTAATTATTACACTAAAATATACAAAATAATTCTAAAATCTACATTTTTTAATTGACTTATAGATATTTATCTGTTATAGTTATTTTAGAGTGTAGGTACACGCATAAAAAAAAGCAGGTTATTGAATGACAGTTATTGAAATTGCACGTCAGGCAGGTGTTTCTATAGGCACGGTAGACAGGGTTTTGCATAACCGTGGACGGGTTTCTAAAGAAACAAAAGAAAAAATACAGAAAATTATTGATAGTGAAGGCTATCAGCCTAATCCTCTTGCAAGACATTTAAAACGTAATAAATCCTATAAGATTGGAGTTTTAATCCCGGAAGTTTCAAAAGAATCCGGATACTGGAAACTGGTTTACGATTCCATACAGAAATCTGCAAATGAATACGCTGCTTTTTCGTTTACTGTAGAGCTTTTTGAATTTGTGAGACCTGACAGAAAATCTTTGTCAAATGCCTTTGAAAATATGGTCTGTTCGGACTGCAGTGCTTATATAATTGCTCCTGTTATGCAGGAAGAAACTTTGCTTTTACTGCTTTCCCATAATGTTACTGTTCCTTATTGTTTCATTGACTCACCTTTACCTGGTTCTTCACCTTTATCAACAGTTTCACAGGATCCGTACAGGGCAGGTTATCTTGCTGGAAAACTGATGCAGCTTTGTGTTCCTTCCGGTGGAAATTTTGTGGTTTTACGACCTTTCAGTGAAGCTTTCAACCTTAATGAACGGGTTAGGGGTTTTACTGACTGGTTTGTGAAGAAACAGAATTTTAATGTCAGAATCGTATCAGGCTTTGATTCAAGTTCTGAAAGTATGGAACAGGTAATAAAAGAAAACATACAGCTTGATAAACTGGATGGAATTTGTGTTGTAAATTCTGCAACAAATAAAATTGCAAAAATTATATATGAAAAAGTTCCTGAAAGAAAAATTTCCATAATCGGTTTTGATCTGGTAGAGATGAACAGAAAATATCTGGAGGAAGGAAAAATTGAATGTATAATTTCGCAGAATCCAGAAGAGCAGGGCCGTCAGGTGTTCCAGCAATTGTTTCATCATCTTGTACTTGAAGAAAAACCTCAAACTGAAATTGCTATGCCTTTTGATATTTATTTTAAGGAGAATTTAATATGATTAAGTCTGGAGAACATTATGTTATAGGTGCCGACTTCGGTTCAGATTCGGTACGTGTTGTTGTACTGGATGCCTCTGATGGACGGGTTGCAGGCTCGAATGTTGTTTATTATCCCCGGTGGAAAAAAGGTCTGTACTGTAATCCAAAAGAAAATCAGTTCAGACAACATCCTCTTGATTATATAGAAAGTCTTACAAAAGCTGTTAAGACTGCAGTAAAAGAAGCAGGTGGTGCCAGTATAGCAAAAAAAGTTCGTGCTATATGTGTTGATACAACTGGTTCAACTCCTGTTTTGACTGATGCTTCGGGAACACCGCTTGCACTTACAAAGGATTTTGCAGAAGATCCTGATGCAATGTTTGTTCTCTGGAAAGATCATACAGCCGTAAAAGAAGCAGATGAAATTAATGCTTTGTGCAAATCCTGGGGCGGAACTGATTTTACCAAATATATGGGTGGTGTTTATTCTTCGGAATGGTTCTGGGCAAAACTGCTTCATCTTTTCCGAAACAATGAAAAAGTAAAAAAAGCCGCAAAATCAGCTGTTGAACATTGTGACTGGATTACTTCAGTAATCACAGGAACAGAAAATCCTGCAATAATTAAAAGAAGCCGTTGTGCTGCTGGTCATAAAATAATGTGGCATGCAGAATGGGGTGGATATCCGCCACATGATTTTTTTGATAAACTTGATCCAAAACTTTCAGAAATCCGCGATTCGCTTGGAAAAGAAACCTGGACTACTGATACACCATGTGGAAAACTGACTTCAGAATGGGCAAAGAAATTTGGTTTGAACACTGAGGTTATTGTCTGTGTAGGAGCCTATGATGCTCATATCGGTGCTGTTGGCGGAGACGCGGCTCCTGGTGTACTTGTAAAATCAATCGGTACTTCTACCTGCGATGTTATTATCGGTCCAAAGCCAAAGGCTGGCAAAAAGGAAAAACTTGTTGCAGGTATCTGCGGGCAGGTTGACGGATCTGTAATAGCAGATTATATCGGGTATGAAGCAGGACAGAGCGCCTACGGTGATTATTATGCCTGGCTTAGAAATCTTTTGATGTGGCCTCTTAAAAATCTTTCGCTGTTCAAAAAAGCAGGTGTAAATATAGATCCTAAAGTAATTAATACAGAAGAAATTGAGAAAAATCTGCTTCGGGTCATGGAAACAGAAGCCGGGAAAATAAAACCATGTGCATGCAGTCCTGAAAAAATGCTTGTTGCAACTGACTGGGTAAATGGCAGAAGAACACCTTATGCAAATCAGAAACTAACCGCTGCTATTCAGGGTATTAATCTGGGAACAGATGGACCTGCTCTGCTTCGTGCATTATATGAGGCAACAGCTTTTGGAGCCCGGGCCATTATAGAAGCAATGGAAAAAGGCGGAATCAAGATTGAAAAAATCATGGCAATCGGTGGTGTCGCCAGAAAAAGCAAGGTTGGAATGCAGATTCTTGCGGATGTAACTGGACGGGAAATTTCTGTTACAAAAGGGGATCAGTCCTGTGCAATCGGGGCTGCTGTTTTCGCAGCAACAGCAGCAGGACTTTATGACAATATTTTTGCTGCACAGAAAGCCTTGTCGGCAGGAACAGACCGTGTACATAAACCAAATCCTGAAATGGTCGAAATCTATAACAAATATTATGAACGCTATAAGAAACTCGGAAAATTTTCTGAGGAAGTAATAAAATAATTTGAGAGGTAAATTATGGAAATGCAAAAATACGAATTCTGGTTTATAACTGGAAGTCAGGATCTTTATGGTGAAGAAACTCTAAAACAGGTTGCCGTTGATTCAAAAAAAATGGTTGACGGTCTGAATAAAAGCAAAATGCTTCCGTGTAAACTGGTTTGGAAACCGACTCTGCTTACTCCTGAAGCAATTCTTGAAACCCTTGAAAAAGCCAATGCTGATGAAAAATGTGCCGGTATAATCTGCTGGATGCACACTTTCAGTCCTGCAAAAATGTGGATTGCCGGCTTAAATGCGTATAATAAACCTCTTTTGCAGCTGAATACACAGTTTAATTTGGAAATTCCTTATGCAACAATGGATATGGATTTTATGAACCTGAATCAGAGTGCTCATGGAGATCGCGAATTCGGTTACATAACTTCCAGAATGAATAAACCTCGAAAAGTGATAGCTGGACACTGGGCTGATAAAAATACACAGCAGAGAATCGGAGACTGGATGCGTATTGCCCGTGCAGTTGCAGACGGAAAGACACTTCGCTGCATCCGTTTTGGTGATAATATGCGTGAAGTTGCTGTTACTGACGGCGATAAAGTTGAAGCAATGATTCGTTACGGCTGGTCTGTTCCATATTATGGAATTGGTGATCTGGTTGCTTACATGAATGAGGTTTCTAAGGCTGATATTGATGCACTTTATGATGAGTATTCACAAAAATATGAAATTGTTTTTGGAAAGGATAAAAACTTTACAATTGGTCAGATTAAGGAACAGGCAAAAATTGAAATTGCCTTACGCCGTTTCTTAAAGGATAACAATGGTAAAGCTCTTTGTACAAACTTTCAGGATCTCTGGGGAATGAAACAGCTTCCGGGGCTTGCTATTCAGAGGCTTTTAGCAGACGGATACGGTTTTGGTGCAGAAGGTGACTGGAAAACAGCCTGTATGGTAAGAACATTTAAGGCAATGACAGAAGGACTTGTAAAACCTGGAAAGGGTAATGCCTTTATGGAAGATTATACCTATAATTTTGTTCCTGGAAAAATGGCAAATATGGGAAGCCACATGCTTGAAGTAGATCCAGAAATTGCAGTTACAAAACCTAAAATCGAAGTGCATCCATTGGGAATCGGTGATCGGGAAGACCCAGCCAGAATGGTATTCAATGCAATCGAAGGCGAAGGTCTTGTTGCGGCAGTTGTTCAGATGCCAGGGCGTTTCCGTTGTGTCGTAAACGAAATAAGTGTTATTCCACCAGAAGCACCGCTTCCAAAACTTCCTGTTGCCCGTATGCTCTGGGATCCATATCCGAATTTGATTACATCAGCTGAAGCATGGATCCTTGCTGGCGGTGGACATCATACTGCATTCAGCAATATCATTACATCAGACTGGATTCGGGACTGGGCAGAAATGACTTCTACTGAATGTGTCGTTATTGATAAAAATACAACTATTCCTGCTATTCGTAACGAACTTCGCTGGAATGATGCTTATTTTTCAGGAAAATAAACTATGAGTAAATATCAGACATTAAAAGAGCAGTCCTATGAAGCAAATATGGAAATTCCTGCCCGTGGACTTGCTCTCTATACCTGGGGAAATGTTTCGGCTTTTGATAAAAATTCAGGAGTATTTGCCATTAAGCCTTCAGGTGTTCCATATCCTGAATTAAAACCGGAAGATATTGTAGTTGTTGATCTGGAAGGCAAAATTGTAGAAGGTAAACTTAATCCGTCTAGTGATACAAACACACACATGGTTTTATACAGGGAATTTGGTGTAAAACAGGGAGCTGACATAGGTGGAATTATTCATACGCATTCAACAGTGGCATGTGCATGGGCACAGGCTTTAAAACCAATTCCGCTTTTTGGGACTACTCATGCAGATCATATTCAGGTTTCTGTTCCTTGTACTCCTTATCTTTCTAAAGAAGCCGTTGAACGAGATTATGAACTTGAAACTGGAAACCTTATTGTCAGACATTTTTTGGAAAACAAAATTAACCCTGATGAAGTAACAATGGTTTTAGTCGGAGGACACGGACCTTTTGCCTGGGGCAAAACTGCAGAAAAAGCCGTATACAATGGTGCTGTACTTGAAGAAGTTGCTAAAATGGCAATGTATACTTTACAGATAAAAAGTGATGCATCACCTCTTGCTGATTATATAGTTAATAAACACTATATGAGAAAGCATGGACCTAATGCGTATTACGGCCAGAAAAAATAAAAAAAAATTCTTTGATTAAATAATTCTGACCTGGATTTTTTTTATTCAGGTCAGTTTTTTTTAAAGTGAATAAATTTCAAAAGTAAAAAGATATGTCCAATCAGAAAAATTATATATTTTTAATTTGATATTTTTCACAACATATGTTAAAATTGTTATTATGGGTGGAATTAAAAAAGATGGGGTAGTAGCCTCTTCTACAAAATCAAAAGACATAAAAACAACTGCGGCAAAAAAAACAGCTTCAAAAAAGCCTGTTGCAGGAATCGATGAAAATGGTACCTTTCGGGCATGGGATAATGCTAAAACAAAAGCTAAACCTAAAGCAGAAACCGAAAAAGAAAAAGTTTCCAAAACTGTAAGTGCTGCTTCTGCTGCTCAGGCTGCAAAAAAGCTTTCATTAGCGCAGGCGCAGGATCCGTCATTAAAGGCTGCATCAAAAAAACTTGCAGATTACGATGATTCTCAGGTAAAACATCTTGATGCTCTTGAACACATTCGTTTACGCTCGGGAATGTATATAGGTCGTATCGGGGACGGATCAAACCAGAATGATGGTATTTATATTTTATTAAAAGAAATAATCGATAACTCAATTGACGAGTTTATTGTTGGTTTTGGTAAGAAAATAGAAATTTCTATAAAAGAAAACAGGGTTAAAGTTCGCGATTATGGTCGCGGCATTCCGCTTGGAAAAGTTGTTGATTGTGTTTCAGAAATAAATACTGGTGCCAAATATAATGATGATGTTTTTCAGTTTTCTGTAGGAATGAACGGTGTTGGTACTAAAGCCGTAAATGCTCTTTCATCGTATTTTCGTGTAATATCTGTACGGGACGGAAAAGCAAAAGAAGCAGTTTTCAATAAAGGAAAGCTTGTTTCTGAAAAGATGGCAACCGCAAAAGAGGGAACTGCAAACGGTACATATTTTGAATTTGTGCCGGATGAATCAATCTTTGGAAATTATGAATTTAATATGGAGTTTGTTGAAAAACGGCTCTGGAATTATGCTTATCTGAACTCTGGGCTTACATTAATCTGCAATGGTGTTCAGTATAAAAGTGAAAAAGGATTACTTGATTTACTTTCAAATGAAATTGAATCTGAAAGTTTATATCCGATTGGTGCATATACTGGTGCTCACCTTCAGTTTGCCTTTACGCATACGAATGCTTATGGTGAAAATTATTTTTCATTTGTAAACGGGCAGTATACTTCAGACGGAGGAACGCATTTAAATGCATTTCGTGAAGGCTTCATAAAAGGTGTAAACGATTTTTTTCAGACAAGCTATAAATCTGAAGATGTGCGAGAAGGAATAACGGCTGCAGTTCTTGTAAAAATCAAGGATCCGGTTTTTGAAAGCCAGACAAAAAATAAACTTGGTAATACAGATATAAGGCAATGGATTGTTGCTGAAGTACAGTCCGGACTGGATGACTGGCTTCATAAAAATCCTCAGGCAGCAGAAAGACTTAAAGCTAAAATTGAACATAATGAAAAACTTCGAACTGAACTTGCATCTGTAAAAAAGCAGGCAAAAGAAGCTCAGAAAAAAATGAGCATCCGCATTCCAAAACTTGATGACTGCCGCTATCACATTGAAGATGGAAAAAAAGGTGAAAATTCCATGATTTTCATTACAGAGGGACAGTCTGCTTCTGGAGTCATGACTCATAGTCGCGATGCAAATTATCAGGCAATTTTTAGTTTGCGTGGAAAGCCTGAAAATATGTACGGAAAAAAACAGACGGATATTTATAAAAATGATGAATTGTATCAGCTGATGATGGCTCTTGGAATAGAAAACTCTGTTGAAGATTTGAAATACTCTAAAATTGTAATTGCAACTGATGCTGATAATGACGGTTTTCATATCCGGAATCTTGTTATGACTTTTTTTCTGGGTTATTTTGAAGAACTGATTACTTCAGGACGGGTTTATATTCTTGAAACACCTTTGTTCCGTGTGCGTAATAAAAAAGAAAACATTTATTGTTACAGTGAAACGGAACGGGATGCAGCACAAAAAAAACTTGGAAAATCCTGTGAAACAAGCCGCTTTAAAGGTCTTGGTGAAATCAATCCGAGTGAGTTCAAACAGTTTATTGCACCCGAAACAATCCATCTGACACCTGTTGAAATCAGTCAGTTAAAAATCATTCCACAACTTCTTGCGTTTTATATGGGAAAGAATACCCCTGAACGAAGAAAATTTATTGAAAAGAATCTGCTGACAAATGCAGAAATTGATGCATAGGGGAAAAATATGGCTTTCGTAAAAAATCTTTTTGATAAAAACTTTATTGAATATGCATCTTATGTTATAAGGGACAGGGCAATTCCAGACTTGGAAGATGGATTAAAACCTGTTCAGCGCCGAATAATGCACACACTTTTTGAAGTAAATGACGGACTTTTCAAGAAAGTACAGTATGTTGTTGGTCGCACAATGGAGTATCATCCTCATGGAGATGCTTCAATTTATGGAGCTCTTGTAAATCTTGCAAATAAAGAAATTTTCATTGAAAAGCAGGGTAACTTTGGAAATAAGTTTACAGGTGATGGTGCATCCGCAGGCCGTTACATTGAATGTCGCGTGCATCCGCTGGCCAAAGAGTTTTTGATTACAAACCGGGCAATTACTCATTATATTCCTAACTACGACGGTAGAAGTGAAGAACCTGAAGTATATCGCTCTAAGCTGCCTGTTGTTCTGCTTATCGGTGCAGAAGGAATTGCTGTCGGAATGAGTACAAAGATTCTGCCTTACAACTTGAAAGAGGTTTTAGAAGCAGAAATCAAGTGCCTTAAAGGAGAAAAATTTGAGCTTTATCCGGATGTTTCAACCGGTGGCTTGATTGATGTTACAAATTACAATGACGGTAATGGAAAAATAATTACCCGTGCTAAATTTGATACAAGTGATGAGAAAAAAATAGTTATAACTGAATTACCTGTAGATACTGATGCTAAATCTCTGGCTGAATCTATTGATGCGGCGTATAAGGCCGGAAAATTAAAAATCAGTTCCGTTGAACAATTTACAACAGATCATTGCTGTATTGAAATTAAACTTCCTCGTGGTGTTTACACTAAAGATATTGTAGATTCACTTTATGCATATACAGACTGTGAGAAATCTATAGCCTGTTCGATGCTGGTTATAAAAGATAATATGCCGGTTGTAATGACTGCAACTGAAGTTATCAAGTATTATGCAAAAAAACTTGTTGCTATAATAAAAGATGAACTGGAATACGAAAAAAACAAACTGCTCGAAGAGTTGCATATGCGTACTCTGGAAAGAATTTTTGTTGAAGAAAGAATTTACAAAAATATCGAAACGAAGAAAACACAGGAAGATGTTGTTAAAGCAGTATATAAAGGTTTTGTTCCTTTTAAGGCAGAACTTATCAGACCAATTAATGATGAGGATGTAGAACATCTTCTGTCTATTCCAATCCGAAGAATTTCATTATTTGATATAAATAAAAATAAAGAGCAGGTAAAAACGATAAATCTTCGCTTAAAGGAAATTGCAAAACTTTTGAAAAATCTTACTTCCTGTGCTGTTTCTTATCTTGAAGGAATGATAGAAAAGTTTGATAAACTTGAAGAACAATATAAAAAAGAAGGCAAACAGCTTACATTCAAAAGACAGACAAAAATTGCCAGATTTAATGCTGTAGATGTAAAAGCTGTTGCAAAAAGTGACCAGAGTCTGCGTTATGATGATAAAGGATATCTTGGTATAAATGTTCCTTCTGGTAATGAACTTATGAAGGTGTCTCGATATGATCGTATTTTGTATATCCGAAAAAGCGGAATGTTTACAGTTACAGATGTACCGGATAAAATCTTTGTTGATAAAGGCATGTGGTATTGTGAAGTAGCAGAAAAAGAAAAAATCAATAAGGTTCTTTTTACTGTAATTTTCAAGGATCCTAAAACAGGTTATCCATTTATCAAACGCTGCAGAATTATGAGCTGGATAATGAATCGTGATTATTTTATTGCACCAGACGGAATGGAAGTTTTACATATTGATACTCGGGATAAATTTAAATTTACTTTGAAGTATGTTAAAAAACCTCGAGTTAAAGTTACGGAAGAACATTTTAAGGCAAACGATTATGAAGAGAAAGGCTTAAAAACTCAAGGAGTCAGGTTAGCAGCTCATGAAGTTGAAGATATTATTTTAGAATAATTGTGCTGATAAAATTATAAAAATAAAAAATGGGCTGATTAAAAAGTTTGAAAAGCGGTGGATGCGTCTGTGGTCACCGAATCTTGTCGAAGTGACCACATGAACTGAACTAACAGGGAAACCCCTTACTAAGTATTTCTGCTTAGTTTAAGCGTTCTGCAATTGCGTCAATGAATTCCCAGCTGTTAAGAACCTGTTTAGCTTTTGGCTCGGCAATTCGGGCAAGGTCACCAGTCATAATGCCGTCTTCAATTAATTCCAGTGTTACTCGCTCGAGTTTTTTTGCAAAGTTTACAAGTTCTGTATTGCTGTCTAATTCACCACGTTTTGCTAAAGCACCTGTCCAGGCAAAAATCAACGCTACAGGATTTGTAGAAGTTTTTTCACCTTTTAAGTATCTGTAGTAATGTTTTTGCACAGTTCCATGAGCGGCTTCAAATTCGTATTTTCCGTCAGGACTTACAAGAACACTGGTCATCATTGCAAGACTTCCTGATGCGGAAGCAACCATGTCACTCATAACATCGCCATCGTAGTTTTTACATGCCCACAAAAATCCACCTTCATGTTTCATAACTCTGGCAACAACATCATCTATCAATGTATAAAAATAAGTTAGTCCCTGCTGTTCAAATTTAGTTTTAAATTCTTCATCATAAACCCGCTGGAAAATTTCTTTGAAATTGCCGTCATAGGTTTTGCTGATTGTATCTTTTGCAGCAAACCAGATGTCAACTTTTTCATCTAATGCATACATAAAACAGCACTTTGCAAAGTTCTCAATTGATTTATCAAGATTGTGAATTCCCTGAATTATTCCAGGTCCTTTCATTTCCATTATAGTTTTTCTGATTTCTTTTCCATCTTCTCCAGTGAAAACAAGTTCTGCTTTTCCTGCACAAGGTGTTTTAATTTCACAGTTTTTGTAAACATCACCATATGCATGACGACCAAGAATCAACGGCTTTTTCCAGCAGGAAACAGTAGGTTTTACATTTTTTAATAGAATAGGTTTTCTGAAAACAGTTCCGTCAAGTTCTGCCCGGATTATGCCATTTGGACTTGGTGTAAGCTGCTTAAGCTGATATTCTTCCATACGTGCTTTGTTAGAGGTTATTGTTGCACATTTTACCCCGATTCCAAGTCGTTTGATGGCATCGGCTGCTTCATAGGTTATTTTATCATTTGTGTCATCTCGTTTTTTTAATCCAAGATCATAGTATTCTACATTTAAATCTATATATGGCTTTAATAATTTTTCTTTAATTACATTCCAAAGAACCCGAGTCATTTCATCACCGTCTAATTCGGCAATGGCATTTTTCATCTGAATTTTACCCATGATTTTTCATTCACTCCCATGTGATTTTTTTTATATTAATAATCTATCAGAATTTTTGTTTTACTACAATGTTTTTTTAAGATGAATGTTTTTAAACGGAAAAATAAATATATTAAAAATCCAGTTCGATTAAATCTTCTTCTTCTGTTTCTTCTTTTTTAGGATAACTATCGTAGACATCTTTATTTGCCTGAAGGAAAAGTGAAAGGAAATTATTTTCAGGCATTGGTTTTGAAAACAGATATCCCTGAAGATAATCACACCCTAAGCTTGAAAGCCAGTCGGCCTGTTCCTGCGTTTCTACACCTTCCGCTAAAACTTCAAAGCCAAGGTCAGCAATCATTGAAATTGTACTTGCCAGAGCAACATTTGTTCTTGGATTTGCAAAGGCATTCCAGACCAGTCCTTTATCAATTTTGATAATCTGGAAAGGCATGTCCAGCATATATTCCATTGTGGCATAACCTGAGCCATAATCATCAAGTGAGAATTCAATACCTTCATCCCGCAGTTTTTTCATTGTAGCAACAAGGTGTTCCTGGTTATAAGCGGCTGCAGTTTCAGTAATTTCCAGATTAATGATATTTTTTGGAATGTTGTAAATATTTATGATGTTAATTATCTGATCTGTAATTGCTTCCTGCATACATTGAATTACCGACAGATTAATATCTATCTTTTCTATTCCATATCGCTCTAATGGTTGATTTAAATGTATCATCTGGCAGACTTGTTCTATGACAAATTCTCCGATTGAATAAATGGAACCATTACGTTCTGCAATCGGAATAAATTCTTCAGGAGAAATAAAAGCACCTTTTCCATTTCCCAATACATTGTCGATATCTCTAAGACGGATAAGAGCTTCTGCTCCAATCATTCGTTTTTTCTTTGTTGAATAAATTGGCTGATAATAAACTTCAAGAGCTTTTTGTCGGAAAGCATTTCGAAGAATGTAATCAATCTGGCTGGATCTTTTTTTGAATCCTTTTTCAATTTTGCGTGCATGAACTAAACCGCCTTTTCGGAAACGGTTTTCTTCTGCAACAATGTTTATAAAGTCAATTATGTCTTCTGTGTTTTCTGCATCATCAGGGCAGGCTATAAGACAGGTTTTTATGTTAAGTTTGAAATTTGTTTTCCCTTCCTCGATATTTGTCTGAAAGTGAGTAAGGATATCAGAAAGAATTCTTTGTGCAGTGCTGTAATCTGTATCTTTGAATATTAAACAAAAACGTCCCTGTGACAGATGATAGGCATGAGCTTTTTTTGATACATTGATTAAATATCGGGCTGTACTTTTAAGCATATTATTAAAACGCTGAATTCCAAATGTATTTATCATGTAATCCATGTTGTCTATTGTGATGCCGGCACAATAAAAAGATTTTTTTACACGGAAATACTTTTCTGTAACAAGGGCAAAGGCCTGGGCATTAAAAGCATCTGTTACGGGATCCAGTCTGTCTTCCGGACGCTGAACTGTAAAGGTGAAAAGCATAAGGCTTAAAGTCATCCCAAAGGATTGAATTGGTAAATAAGAATACAGATACTGAATAACAACACAGATAACTGTCAGAAGTATAAAACTCGAAATAAGTAAATATTGATTTTTTGTTAGTGTTTTATGTTTAATAAATAAAACTATTGTTGAAGCAATGTAATAAAACAGTGCATTGAAGTAAGTTATATTGTTCCAGGGTTTTACACGTGAATATATACCATTGTCACTGATGTTAAATAGCGGAGTAATTTTTCCAAATGACAAAACTGTAAAAACAATAAACAGCAGTGTAATTGCGCACGGTATAAAACTGATTAAAAAAATCGCTCTGCCTTTTTTTATGGTTTTGTTTTCAAAAATATCTGTTATTGTAAGACAGTAAAAAAAGTAAAACAGAGGAAGCAGGGCAGCTGTCGTGAATAAAAGTCCGTTAACATAATAGGAATAATAAATCAAATAAGTTTTATTAAAACACTGATATTGACTTAAGTAAGAACTAAGAATGTCACATGCTGTGTTTATGAAAACCAGCCAGCAGATGATTTTGAATATGCGGTTTTGAAGCAGAGGAATAGAACGTTTTTGATATGTAAAAATAATTAATACAATCAAAATGAGAAGTGCACAAATATCAAAATCATAGTTATAAAACATAATATTTATTTTAAGTTATAAAGATTCAATTGTCAAATATTATCAAAAATTTTCTTTATTCTCTTTATTATATTCTATTTATTTGATTCATTGAACATTATAGGAAAATTTGTTAAAATTATAGGAAAAATTATATTAAGGACTTCAATTATGATTACTTTGAAATTCGGTGGAACTTCTATGGGAAGTGCAGAAAGAATGCTGGATTCTTCTGCCATTATGTGCGATCGTGCTAAAGATGACCGCGTAAGTGTTGTCGTATCTGCTGTTGCAGGCATTTCTAACAAGCTTCAGGACAGTATTAATGCTGCTGTTTCAGGAGAAAAACTTGATACATATTACACCGAAATTCGAAACATACATACTCAGATCTGTGATGATATTGCCGGACAATTGAAAAATTTTGACAAAAAATCAGTTATGGCAAAAGTTGAAGAAATTTTAGAACTTTATAAAAAACTGCTTGATGCTGTGGCTGCCTTTGGTGAATGTCCGCTTTCAATTCACTGTCATATCATGGGTCTTGGAGAACTTATGTCTTCTCCAATTATGGAAGGCGTGCTTAAAGCAAAAGGACAGTCTGTTACACTTGTAGATTCGCGTGATGTAATTTTTACAACCGGAAATCAGGCAGAAGGCGATGTGGATTATGTTTCAACGATAGAAGCATTTCGCCCGTATCGTGACGGCAAAATTGGTGCTGAATCACGTATCCTGCTTTTTCCAGGTTTTATCTGTACGTGGCAAAATAAATCTGCTGCTACTGGAACTGTTTATTCAATGGGGCTTTTAGGCCGCAATGGTTCAGATTTTTCTGCAGCAATTGTCGGGGTTGGACTTAACTCCAGAAAAGTAGAATTCTGGACTGATGTAGATGGCGTTTATACTGCCGATCCTAGGGTAGTAAAAGATGCCATACTGGTAGATGATATGAGCTATGAAGAAGCTATGGAGCTTTCATTTTTCGGTTCAAAAGTTCTTCATCCAAAAACTCTCAGTCCGCTTGCTGCCCGCAATATTGAAGTATGGAGTCTGAACAGTCACAATAAAGCCGCACGCGGAACCCGTATTGGTCGAGGCCCGTTTCCTTCTGTCGGCCCTGTTCGCGGAATTACATGTCTTAAAAATACAGCCATGATCTCCATAAGCGGTTCTGGTATGCGCGGAAAAACTGGAATTGCAGCCCGTGTTTTCAGTGCAGTTTCCAGCGCAGGTGTTTCAATGCTTTTGATTACACAGTCTTCAAGCGAATACACTATCAGTTTTTGTGTAATGCAGGCACAATCTCATGCTGTTAAATCTATTTTAACTTCTGAATTTGAACTGGAAATCCGTGAAGATTTAATCAATCCGATTGAAGTTACAGAAAACTGTGCAATTGTTTCTATTGTTGGAGACGGAATGCAGTCAAAACGCGGACTTGCAGGAACATTCCTTGATTCTCTTGCTTCTAAAAACATCAATATTCTTGCTATAGCACAGGGGTCATCAGAGCGCTCTATTTCTGTTGTAATTGCAAATGATGATGGTGATACAGCTGTTCGTATTTCCCACAGATTCTTCTTTAATACAAAACAGACTATCGAAGTTTTTGCTTTTGGTGCCGGTACAATCGGAGGGGCAATGCTTGATCAGATTCGGGATCAGCATGATGATTTATATAAACAGGGAATTGACATCCGTGTTATGGCAATAGCAAATATTGACGGAATGATTTTCAATGAAAACGGTCTGGACTTGAGTAACTGGCGTGAAGATGTTGCAAAAAACGGAAAGCCTACTAATCTTGATGAAATGATTGAATTTGTAAAACAGACTAAGCCGCTCAATCCGATTTTTGTTGACTGTACTGCAAGCTATGATTTACCAAACCGTTATCTTGATATTTTAAAAGCCGGAATGCACATTACAACTCCAAATAAACGCGCAAATACAATGAGCATGGATTTTTATCGAGAACTTCGTGCTACGGCTAATAAGATGCATCGCCGTTTCTTGTACGAAACCAATGCAGGCGCTGGTCTTCCTGTAATTGACACTTTACAGAATCTGTTTAAATCAGGTGATAAGCTTACAGGCTTTTATGGTATTATGTCTGGTTCTCTGTCGTATATTTTTGGAAGACTTGATGAAGGAGTTTCTTTTAGCCAGGCTGTGCTTGAAGCCCGTGAAAGACGTTATACAGAGCCTGATCCGCGTGATGATCTTGCGGGTATGGACGTAGCCCGCAAAACTGTGATAATTGCCCGGGAAGCCGGTATGGCAGTAGAACTCGAGGATATCAAAATTAATCGTGTATTCCCTGACTGGTTTGATGATAAAGGAACCGTTGAAGAATTTTTAGCCAAACTTCCTCAGCTTGATGATTATTTTGCAAAAAAAGTTGCTGAACTTAAAAAGGAAAATAAAGTTCTCAGAATGGCAGCTTCTATTGAAAACGGCAAATGTTCAATCGGAATGCTTGAAGTTGGGCCTGACAATCCTTTGTATTCTATCAAGGGCTGTGAAAATGCATTTGTTTTCCATACAGCAAGATATAATCCTATTCCAATGACAATCCGCGGATATGGTGCAGGTGCTGGGGTTACAGCAGCTGGTGTCTTTGGTGATATTCTTAGAACAGTTTCCTGGAATATGATGTAATATTGAACAATGACGGCAACAGCTTTTTCTCCGGTTATTTCAATTCTTGATTCCACACTTCGTGATGGTGCTCAGGCAGAAGGCATTAGTTTTTCTATCTCTGATAAACTGCATATTGTACATGCGCTGGATGAACTTGGGGTCAGTTATATTGAAGCTGGAAATCCAAGTGCAAATGTGAAAGAACTGGAATTTTTTAGTGAACTTAGCAAAGTAAATTTACAGAATTCTGTAATCGCTGCTTTTGGTGCTACCCGAAGAAAAAATATCAGTTGCAAAGATGATGAAGCCCTTAATATTCTTTTGTCTGTAGATACTCCAGTTGTTGTGCTTTTTGGAAAAACAAAAGTTTCTCAGGTTACAAAGATTTTAAAAACAAGTCTTAAAGAAAATCTTTCTATGATTCAGGAAAGCTGCGAGTATTGTTCCAGAAAAAATCGCAATGTTGTTTTTGATGCTGAACATTTTTTTGACGGCTTTTTCGAAAATAAAGAATATGTCTTTAAGTGTTTACATGCAGCAGTTATGGGCGGAGCTCAGATTATCACTTTGTGCGATACAAATGGCGGAACACTTCCATTAGATATTTATAATATCGTTAAAGCTGTTGTTACAGAATTTGCCGGAGTTTTGACTAATGCAGGAAATCCTGTGATTATCGGTTTCCATGCACATAATGACTGCGGGCTTGCGGTTTCAAATTCTTTAATGGCTGTTGAAGCAGGTGCTACCCATATTCAGGGAACAATTTTAGGATATGGTGAGCGGACTGGTAATGCAAATCTTTCTACAATTATTCCCAATCTTGAATTAAAGATGGGGCTGACATGTTTACCTCAGGCACATCTTCAGCTTATAACTCCAGTATGCAGACAGATAGCACAGATTTCAAATGTTGCGCTTAATGACGGTTTACCTTACGTTGGAAATAACGCTTTCAGTCATAAAGCCGGAATGCATGCTGATGCTGTTGCAAAAATTCATTCTGCTTATGAACATATAACACCTCAGGCAGTTGGCAATGACAGACATTTTTTACTGAGTGAAATTGCAGGCAGAAGTTTAATTTTAGAATTGATAAAAAAATATTATCCGGAATATTCAAAACAGGATTCAGTTGTTAAAGAAATTATAAAACAGATAAAAGATCTGGAAAGTAAAGGTTATCAGTTTGAAGGTGCGGATGCTTCTTTTGAACTGCTTGTCCATAAAATTTCCGGAACTTATAAACCGTTTTTCAAACTTCATTATTATAAAACGAATGGTGAATTTCCAAAGATTGATACAAACTTGAGTTCTTTTTCTCAATTGAAAATCGAAGTTGACGGAAAAGTTGCAGTTACTGCCGGTGATGGTGATGGTCCTGTTCATTCCCTCGATGTTGCATTGAGGCGGGCACTGGAAAAATTTTATCCAGTTGTTAAAGATGTGCGCCTTATCGATTATAAAGTTCGCGTTTTAGATGGGCATGATGCAACAGCGTCAAAAGTCCGGGTTTTAATTGAATCCTCTGATGGAAATGATAACTGGACAACGGTCGGAGTTTCCAGTGATATTATAGAAGCTTCATGGCTTGCTCTTGTTGATTCTATCGAGTTTAAGTTGATGAAAACTTTTGAAAAGAATATAATTAAACAGAAAGGAAATAAATAATGGCAAAAGCTAAAGACAAAGTTATTCTTGCCTATTCAGGCGGATTGGACACCACTGTAATTATTCCGTGGCTTAAGGAAAACTACGATTATGATGTTATCGCAGTTTGTATTGATGTTGGTCAAGGTGATGACTGGCCGAAGATAAAAGAACGTGCAATTAAAACTGGTGCTTCTCAGTGTTATGTTGTAGATGCACGTGAAGAATATATTACTGATTATATTTATCCAGCTGTAAAAGCTAACTGCATTTACGAGGATAAATATCTGTTGGGAACTTCAACAGCCCGTCCTCTTATTGGAAAAATTCTTGTAGAATACGCACGTCAGGAAAAGGCAGTTGCAATCTGTCACGGTGCTACAGGGAAGGGAAATGATCAGATTCGCTTTGAACTTGCAATTAAAGCATTTGCTCCAGACCTTCGGGTTATTGCTGCCTGGCGGGATCCTAAATGGACTCTTGACAGCCGCGATGCAGAAATCAAATATCTTGAAGACAGAAAAATTCCTGTTCCAATGAAAAAAGATCAGTCTTATAGCCGTGATGAAAATATCTGGCATCTTTCTCATGAAGGACTGGAACTTGAAAAAACAGAAAACGAACCAAACTGGAAACATATGCTTCAGCTTACAAAAGTTCCTGAAACTGCAAAAGCAGAAGGTGAATATGTTGAAATGGAATTTGAACATGGTATTCCAGTTTCATTAAACGGAAAGAAAATGGCTCCTGTTGAAATGATGCTTGAATTAAATAAAATCGGTGGACGAAACGGTGTTGGCCTTGTAGACATCTGCGAAAACCGTTGTGTTGGAATGAAGTCACGCGGATGTTATGAAACTCCAGGCGGCTCTATTCTTTATGCAGCACATGAAATGCTGGATCACTTATGTCTGGATCGTGATACATATCATTATAAACAGCAGGTTAGTTTACGTATGAGTGAACTTATCTATGATGGTAAATGGTTTACTACACTTATGGACAGCCTTATGGCTTTTGTGGACAAGGCAGAAGAAAATGTTACCGGATGGGTTAGACTTAAGTTGTATCGGGGTTCAATCCGTGGTGCCGGAAGTAAATCAAAGTATTCTTTATATAACGAATCAATCGCATCCTTTACTACCGGGGATTTATATGATCATCATGATGCTCAGGGCTTTATAACATTGTTCGGTCTTCCTATTAAGGTTCGTGCTATGATGGAACAGTCAATTGGAGAAGGTCAGGCAGTTCCTAAAAGTAAAAAATTGAAAAAACGACCGACTGAGTAATAAAACTTTTAAACAGTAAGCAGCTGTCATACTGAAATTATTATTAATTTCTGTATGGCAGTTTTTTTTTTTATAAACTGGAATAGATTTTTAATAAGTGTAAATATTCAAAAAAAATTATACGGCTTTTAGATTCTCGTCTGAATAGAAATTGTAAAGTGTAGTGTAAAATTCATCCCAGGTGAAAGTATCAAAAAGTGCATCATTTATTGTTTTTTCATTTTTACCTTCGCGTCTGGAATTCTTAGATGCAATCCTGATAAAGTTCATCCCAGCAACATCAGCTCCACGACCGTCAGTGTCTGCTCTGTCACCAACAACAAGAATGTTTGCCGGATTCAGATTGAAGTATTTTGCTATTGCTAAAAAAGGACGTTTTGCAGGTTTTGTAGCACCAAAATCTTCGGCACTGTAAGTGTGTGCACTGATATTATCAGGAAATCCAATTGCTTTCATTCTTTCCTGAATAGCAGCATAGTCAGAAAAAATTGCAGTTTTAATATCAGCTTTTTCAAGAATAGAAAAAAGTTCAATCGCCCCTTTATAGGGTTTATGATATTTTTTCATTACTTTAAGCATGTGCTTACCATAAACATTCATATGCCAGTTTCGCATATAGTTCACTGTATAAAATGTGTGAGAGGCAAGTACTTTATAAAAGATGTCATGATATTTATCGATGTTTACAAAATCCCGGCCAGCGAGTTCTCTACGTGTATCTCTGTCGGCTTTAATTTTGAATACATCAAAAAATCTGTTTGATATCAGGTTAAAAGCAAGCTTTGAATTATCATACAAAGTGCCATCAAAGTCAAAAATTATACCTTTAATTTTCTTTAAATCAACAAGCATTATATCTGCAAACCTTGTAAATTATATAAACTGATATAAGTTTCAAAAAAAGGAAACCTATATCAGTTTAATTCAAAAAAAGATTTTTATCAAATAATAATTGAATTATTTTTTTAAATCGTATTTTGCCAAAATTTCTTCACGTTCAGCTTTACTAATCATGTATAAATACACAGGTGCAGCAACACGGTAAATTGGAATTCTTGTTTTTGTATACCATGGACCAAAATCTGTTAAGTCCTTTGTTATTAAAACAGATTTTTCTGCATTGCTTCTGAAAGAATTTGACATTTCAAACATTAAGTCATTTTCACTTAAGTTTACATGATCCAGATATTGAACCTCACAAAGATATTTGTATTCGAAGAAATCAATCATAATATCAATTTCACTGTGATTTCCAAGCGGATTTCTGCAATATCCTATCTGCTGATATTGACCATAAAATGATTTAGAAAGCTGTTTGTAAATTTCAGCTTCTATCATTGAATTAAGTTCATCCGGTTTAGGCTCATTTTTATCACTGAGAAGAATGGAATTTCGGATAGCTGCATTTGCCATATAAATTTTTGGACGGCTTTTATAAATAGGATAGCCGAAGGCCGGTACAGGTTCACTTATCTGGATGAGGTTAGCAAGATGCATATAATGAATGTAATTATGCAAAGAAATTTTATTCATGTCTCCCAGTTCTTTGCTCATTCTTTCAATATTGATTACGCCACCAGAACATAAAGCTCCATATAAAAATACTTTTTCCATCTGGAAAGTATTACGGATATTGTAAACTGATGATAAATCCGGACGAACAACTTTGCTTACAATGTCTGCTCTTGGAAGTGAAAGATCGTCTGCTTTTGTTGAAGCAAGGGCAAGTTTTGGAAAACCACCCAGATAAAGAAATCTTTTGAAATGTGGAACTATAGTCTTTTTTAGTACAGAGTGAGCTTCTGAGATTTTATCAGTATTATCTACGACAAAATCATTTGGTCCGAGACTGAAATCAAGTTTTGAATCCAGATGCAGCATTTCACAGTATTCATAAAATGAAAGGGAATTCATCGGGATGTAATTGAACAGTTCTTTGTGCGATGTATCATTCTTTTCAAATTCAGGACAAGCTGATGAAGTTGCAATAATGTGTATTTTAGGTTTTGTTTTTATGATGTCTGCAAGAGCAGTTCCGATTTTGTGGGAATATTGTAGTTCATCAATAAAGATATAAAAATCTTCTTTTGGTGAAAACTCTCCTTCAATATTATGAACCTTTTTATAAGTTTTAATCATTCCCTCAATATCAGCAATTTTAATGATAGGATTATCGAAAGAAAAAAAGAAAATATTTTTAGCTGAAACTCCTTTTTCCAGAAGCTCTTCGATAAGCTGATACATAATTGTAGCTTTACCTATTCTTCTGATTCCGTAAAGCAGAGTACCCTTTGTATTTTCTTTGTCGTATAAATAATTTCTGGCAAGATAATAAGCATTACGTTTAAAAACAGTTTTTTCTTTGGCTGGTATAGAATTTGTTTTCCACCACGGATTATAAAGTTCTACAACATCTATAAGCAGTTCAGGCGTAAAAATAGACATGTCATTTCCTCCATATTTTGTCTTTTAAATTTATATTAATAACAAAACAATTATTATTAACATATTATTATATAAAAAGTATTAATGCAATACTTTAAACTAAAGATTTTGAAAAAATGTATAATTTTACAAATGATTAATTATTGAAAGTATTTTAATAAATTTGTAGAATTATTAATTATGATTAATACATTAAATAAATGGATAATTTCTGCATCAGGCTGGCGTACGATATTTGCTGAATCAGGCGATGAACAGGACTTCACACAAAAAATTTCAATTGAGAATGCAGCACTTTTGTATCTGGCAGGTAAAGCTTTTAGTACATATATAATGGAAAAAAACAAAACTCTTAAAATTATTCTTGGGATTGATACACGTCCAACTGGACCTGTGATTGCTTCTATAATGAATCAATCCTTGAAAGAAACTGGAATTCAGGTTTTATATACAGGAATAACTGCTGCTCCGGAAATAATGGCTTTTGCAAAAAAATACGACGGATTTGTTTATGTTTCTGCAAGTCATAATCCTGTTGGACATAATGGAATTAAATTCGGGCTTAATGACGGTGGGGTTCTGCCAGGTTCTGAAGCTAAAAAAATAGCAGACCTTTTTCATCAATATGTTGAAAAAGAAATACAAAACGATTCTGGAAAAAAGATAATTGAAGAAGTAAGTCTTCTTTTAAAAAAGAATCCTGCAGAAAGTTTTTATTTTGATAAAACTGTAAAAGCTGATGCTCTTAAAACATATTTTGATTTTATAAAAGAAACAGTTTCAGATTTTTCTGATAAAAAAAAGCAGGATGAGTATTTTTCAAATTTAACTTATCTGGCTGAACAAAGAAAAATTTCCATTGTTGCAGATATGAATGGTAGTGCCAGATGTCTTTCTATTGATAAAGATTTTTTTAATGAATACGGCATCGGTTTTGAAACTATAAATGATATTCCGGGCAAAATTGCTCATGAAATTATTCCAGAACCGGAAAATTTATGTTATGCAGCAAAAGAAATGGAAAAACTTCATGCCTCAGGAAAAACAGAATTCTTACTTGGTTATATGCCGGATTGTGATGGAGACCGGGGAAATGTCGTTTATTGGGATGAAGTTGAAAATAAAGCAAAGATTCTCAAGGCACAGGAAGTTTTTGCCCTTTGTGTTATGAGTGAACTTGCATCTCAGCGACTATCTGCTGATACAAAAAATGCACAGCTTGCAGTTGCAGTAAATGATGCAACTTCCATGAGAATAGAAGAAATAGCAAAAGCTTTTGATGCAAAAGTATTTAGGGCAGAAGTTGGAGAAGCAAATGTTGTAAATTTAGCCCGAAAACTTCGAACTCAGGGATATAAAGTAAAAATTCTTGGTGAAGGTTCTAATGGTGGAAATATTACTCATCCGGCTGCGGTTAGGGATCCTCTGAATACTCTGTTTTCTTTGATAAAACTGATAGTTAATCCTGAAATATTTAAGTTGTGGTGTGAAAAAACTAATCAGACGGATAGATTTAAGCCGAATGCGACATTAACAGATATCTGCAGAACACTCCCGGTTTATACAACAACAGGAGTTACTGAATCCCGTGCAAAACTTCAGATTCTAACAAAAAATCATTCACAGTTAAAGGCAGCATATCAGAGTGTTCTGGATTTACAGTGGCAGAATGCTTATGCTGATTTTTCAGTAAAATATGGAATTATGGGTTTTGAAACTGTTTGTAATGTCGGAACGGAAGAAACAAGAAATCTTACTGATTTTACAAAATCAGGTACCGGCGGATTAAAACTAATCTTTCTTGATATGGCAAAAAATCCTGTTGCTTTTGTATGGATGCGAGGTAGTGGAACTGAGAGTGTTTTCAGGGTTATGTGCGATGTAAAAGGTGATAATCCACAAATGGAAAAAGAACTTCTTGAATGGCATACTAAATTAATCAAAGCAGCTGATTCTATTGCGTAAACTAAAAAAACTCTTTATATTTAGTGTTGAGGTGAAATTATGGGTGTTCGTGGAGAACTGTTTACTACTCAAATAAATTTAGAAAACCGCAGTTATTTTTTCAATGTAAAAGAAAATCGTGCCGGTGATGTGTTTCTTCAGGTTGTAGAAAGTAAGAATAAAAATGGAGAAGATTTCGATAGACATGCAATCGTTGTCTTTGCTGAAGATATGCAGAAGTTTTGTAAAGGATTTGAAGAATCTCTGGTTTTTATAGAAAAGACAGAAAAGAAAAGAAAAAGGCTGAAATAGAAAAAAAAGCAGCAAAGACAAAAAAAACAGATAAAAAGAAAGTTTTTACTAAGAAAAATACAGCTGATAAAATTGAATCACAGGTAAAAAGAACTGGAAAAGTTCATGTTGTTTCTAAACGCATTGTTTCGGAGGAATAAAAAGATGAGTGATTTTATGGATAAAGTTAAAAGCTTTTTTGATAAAAGTCTTGAAGTTTCTAAGGATGCCCTTTCAAAGGCAGGTTCTGCTGTTTCTGATTATAGCGATAAAACAATGACAAAAATCGGAGTGAAGCAGCTTGAAGGCAAAATCCAGAAAATTTATGCAGAACTTGGTTCAATGGTTTATGATTATATTGAAGCAAATAATACCCAAAATATTAACGGCGAAACAGAATTTGTAAAAAAAGCAATTGAAGATATTAATAAATTAAAAGAAGAAATTAAGTCTAAAAATGAAGAATTAAATGAACGCCTTTCTGAAAATTCTTCAAAGAATGATTAGAAAAATGTTTAATTTTTTTTAATTTTTCTATTGACAATTTGTTTTAGTATGCTGTATACTCTTTTTTGCTCGCACAATAACTTTTTTACATTATTTGATGAGTAAAATAATCAGTTATTTTATCTGAAATAATTGATACAGTTCTAAACAGTAAATAACAGGGAAGGAAAAGGAAGTAGACAGGTCAAAGAAATTTGACAAGTCAGCAGTAAGGTTCTAAGCATAGATGCGAAGAATGGAAACCTATGATGCAGCGGAAGCTGTATCAGATTCCTTTAAGAAAAGAAGGAATCGAACTTGAAAATGGAATCATTTGCTCTTCGGGGCTTTTGAAATAATCATGGAGAGTTTGATCCTGGCTCAGAACGAACGCTGGCGGCGCGTCTTAAGCATGCAAGTCGACCGGCAAGATACCTTCGGGGATCCTAGAGTGGCGGACTGGGGAGGACGACGTAGGT
>JAEEGL014104588.1_pt1 | contig 31597 bp, 22 predicted proteins | sample 9134231 | NCBI WGS metagenome assembly JAEEGL01 (sample SAMN16246548, study PRJNA631951) | gut metagenome | biome: gut microbiome; feature: rumen; material: fiber-attached | host: Bos | place: Iran: Karaj | collected 2018-10 | reverse complement strand
AGGAAAGCAGAGACGCTTGCATAGAATGATAAAGCAATCCCCCTGGAACCGCGAAGTAACCTCGACGAACACAATACCACCATGCTCACGCCTCTGCTGAGGTGCGAGTCGGTAGCCTTCGTCGTCATTTCCAATAAATATTCGCGGTATTCGGGGAATCGAAGAACCTGGCTCTATTTTCCAATAAGATTTTTCTGAGTGCAAAGATAATGCAAATATCCTTTCCGCCCAAATATTAAACGGAAAATCTTATGTTATCATCCTCTCTTTGCCCTCCTTTCTGTGTTTATGGTTCAACATGTTAACTAACTCTCTTTAGGAACATCTTACACTTCGTTCTCTTTTTCTGGGCTATTCCTATCCAGCAAGCCCTTTATTGCTTTATCAAAATCACTCTCAAGCATGCGCATCTCACGTTCGCGATAGATTTCGAATTCACGTTCAGCTTTTTCGATAGCCTCCTGATGAGATACAGTACCAGCACCCTCAAGGATGTTTTTACGCAGGCGTAATATCTGGTCATCGAGAGCAGCAATCCAGTCGGCCATTGTCATAGGATTTTGCTCTAAGGCCTGGAACTCTGCATAATCCAGGAACTGAGATGTAAGAAGATTCAAACGCTGCAGTTCAATCTCTGTAAGATAGTTCTTGGCTATCTTTACATCGTCGCGTGTAACATAGTTACCCTTAAAGTTAGTCATACCAACAAAAGGTTTCTCGTTGTCAACACGTTCAAAAATCAACTCTGCTGCGGTATGCTCATGTACAGCATAGTGCATCTTATTCTGAACGGTAGCAAAAAACTGCTTAGTTAGCTTTGCACGAGGATCGTAATCGGTAGAGGTGGCATAAATATCTGTTACCTGCTGATAAAAGTTTCGCTCACTACTACGGATATCACGAATGCGCTGCAGCAACTCCTTGAAATAGCGATTGCCACCCTGTTTCAGTCGTTCATCGTCCATCACAAAGCCCTTCTGGATATACTCATGAAGCAATCTAGTGGCCCAACGACGATAGCGAACAGCTATGGCCGATTGCACCTTATATCCTAGAGCTATTATCACATCAAGATTGTAGTGATCGATGTTTCGACGCACCTGGCGTTTACCCTCTTGACGAACTAATAAGAATTTCTTATAAGTTCCCTCTTTATCGAGTTCTCCATCTGCATAGATATTGGAGATATGCATTGAGATATTCTCCTGTGTGGTCTGGTAAATCTCGGCTAATTGATCCTGAGTCAACCACACATCTTCATCAGCAAAGCGAGTGTTTACACTTACTTTACCCTCCTCATCCTTATATAGAATCAGTTTATTTTCTTTTTCAGCCATAATGGTTTATCGTATCTTTTTGCAAAGATAACACAATTATTTGTAAGCACCAAAGTTTCCCCAAAAAAACTTGTAAGGATGTAAGAAAAAGCATTCGAACTTGATTACAAACTTAACCACTAAGTTTTCCAATTACCACACTAATTACATTTAAAATCTTATATATACAGTCTTCTTCATTTATGCAACTGTTTTGTATTCAAAAGGTTTTGGAGCCTCGAGAAAGCGTTCTTCTGTATCACAATAGCCATCAATCAAACGAAAAATCATTCTTAGAGTAGTCGAGTCTTCCCCTGAAATAACATCCCATGTCGCTTCATATATTTCCAATCTATCAATCAGTTTAACAATAGAATCCTCAAGAGTTTTGATTTCCGCATCACGACTAACCACCTCTTTATGGTACTCATCGACTTTATGCTCATTTTTAACATAGCGATTCCAGAACGTTCCGATACTTATCAGAACCATCAACATTGTAACTATACCAAAAGTAAACTTCTTCATCTCTTATTTTATGTAAGAATACGTTTCTAATAAAGATATAACCTTATCTTTGGTACCATGCGACAGATTATCTTGTATAGAACACTCTTCAAGAATCATAATAATATGTTTAAAATAATCCTTTGTCGAGACGCTGTAAAGGCGATATGCATTTGACAGATAACTTTCAAAGCAGACTTGGTCGAGTGTGCCATAATCAGAGTGTTCCCACGTATAATAAAGGGGAAGTAACAGAATGTCGACAATATTCGCATATCCCGTTATTCTAATTAACTCTATAGCGCAAGAATCATTGAAGGCCCCTTTCTTGGCGGCCTTCAATGATTGTATTTGTGTATAGACCTCCTTTTTGCACATAAACTATACATCAATTAGTTTACACTGTTTTCTCAGATAAAGAATATCCATAGAATACCTTTAATTTCAGACAACCAGGTGTCTATGAATAAAATCTGAAGAAGAGAGTCTGTTCTACAAAAATCCACAAAGAAAACGAAAGTCATTATTTGACTAACAATTCCATAAATCCACATGATTACACCAATGATCTGTTCCATAATATATATTTTTTTAATTATCAATTATTTAATCCGCTAATAAGTAAAGCAACCCATGCTGCAACAATGAGTTGTCCGAGACAACCACCCCTGCCGAACATTGACAATGGCCATAGTGGGCCCAAAAAGACTGCCAAGATGATGTAAATGATAATTGCAATTGTAAGCATTACTTTAATATTTAAATTGTTAATATTTTGTTTTATACCCTTTATGTCATTATTAGCATAAAGGTTACACAAAAAACAAAAAAAATGAGCGAAAAACTCCGCTCATATAAAAACTAAGAATAATAATTGTTTATTCCTGTGTGATTACATCTTCATTATCACTTTCCACACGATTGTTTGTATCGATTTCAAAATCATCCTCTACCTCAATATGCGAAGGATCTGCCATGCTAAATACACCACCACCGAAATAATTGTCAGTATCAACCATCGCCATTACTTTTTTTCGAGCATATACATGCAACTTGCAAACTAAAACGATAGTGATTATGAAACAGATACCTCCAAGAACCTGATTTACCATAGATGTCATCAGTAAGGCATCATATAATCCATGCACTAATACAGGGGCAATAAGTATCAACGATGCAGTTTTACGCGAATGATCTACAAAGTGGTATTTTGAGTAATAATAGCCCATCAGAATTGCAAATGCATAGTGACCAGGAACAGCCATCAACGAACGTACAAATGCGATAGACATCCAATTCGCTATATTATCAAAAAGATATATAATGTTTTCCAAGGCCGCGAATCCCAATCCTACACACACAGCATAAACGATACCGTCAAAGTGTTCGTCAAAAAAAGGATTCTTTCTCAGCACAAGCCATAATGCCAACAGTTTGAACGATTCCTCAGGAATAGCTGCAACAAGAAATGCATTAGCTGTTGTTCCAAATACTGTAGTAGGATTACCATCTGGGTAGAACAATATATTGCCAACAATCAATTCAACAATAGCAACAGGAAAACAAATAACGACACCATACATAGTTGCTTTAGCAAGCCAGGAAAAAGGTTCTTTTTTCTGGTCTTTCCTCCAGATATATGTCCACAGAAGAGCTGCTGGTAAAAGAGCTACAAATATAATTAATAGAACGTCCATCGTGTTAAATTCAAATTAATTATCCCAAGGAATAAACATTATAGTCAAAGAATCCTTAAGAGGATAGTCTTCTTCGGGCATATGATAAAGAAGAGAAACACGCAGATTATCTTTCATCAAATCTTCTCCAAATAACTTTTTGTCAATAACAAAACTCTGGTCTTGATTATTTAAACGTTGTTTAACCTCCCTTCCTTCATTATTATAAATAATATAGCAATAATGTATAGAGTCCATTATGACAGGCATTTCCATGGCTAAAGTATCACATAAATAGATAGTGTCTGGTATTTCGTCTAAAACAGAGAACTCCATACCTCTTGCTGATAGGCGATTCGTTTTCACATAATAATCTTTAATCGTTTTGGATCCTTTTGCTCGGAAATCTGGTTCCGCAAATAGTCTTATTTCCCTTGTTCTTAAGTTTTGAGCCTTAAAAGCCTGCTTATCCTTCTCCCAAAATATCACGGACTCGTCAGAGAACACGTCTCCTTTAGTGCAATTACGATTTCCGATCTTGACATAAGATGTGTTTAATTGCAAGATTTTGTAATTATCTGCCCAAATGGCCATAGCTAAAAGGAGAACTAACGAAAGTATATAAGTTTTTCTCATACCCTTATTCTTTTATAATGAATAATTGACTTCTGAATAGCAAAATATGTTGATGGCAACATAATACTTGTTGCTATCCCAAATACAACATATAATACAAACATTGTTAGAGCCAAAATAAACGTATACTCAACAAAATCCAAGAGGAAATGGAACAAACGCGAATGAGATTTCTTTATAAATGGCAAGCGCCTTAAAATAGACTTCGTCTCAAACAAACTTAGAGATATTAGGAAATAGAGTATAGCTAAAAACAGCATCATACCATAATTCACAAAATGACGTCCCCGCATTAATTCGAGAAAAGCATAATAAGTAATAACCGATCCTGGCTTTACACCTGAGTAAGTATCATGAACATCCTCAACCAGATTGCCAATGACCACGTATTTATCCTTGGTAAGTACACTTATGTCATCTTTAGAGCAATTATCCAAAATATCGGACCCAAGATTATAATACATCTTAGTTTGTTGTTCATCATACTCATCCCAGCCTACAATTGGGAAATGAACAAATAAGCTATTATAGCAAAGTCTGTTTTGACAGACATATATACATCCACGCCCCTCAATCGTATTACCAGTTAACTCATGATATGCATATAAAGGTATGGTTTCCTTGTTTTCTTGTATGTATTGATATCTGGCAAAGTTCGTTTTGGTTATTGTGGCGTTATAATCACTTATGCCTGATTTCTCCAATAACGAGCTGTCAGCTAATTCTATATCAGAATGATTTGCAATGACTATATTATCCATATTCCTTATCTCTGCGAACAGAGCAGAATCAACGCTCTGATCACGATACCCCTTTTCAAATCTTATATCCAGAATAATATACTTATATGCTTTTGTTTTATTGAGCAGCCTAAGGAATGACAGCAATTTGGAACGATCAGTTATGTCTGTATTACCTTTAGACATACCCAATTCATCGAATCGCTCTATCAACTGTTTGTCATAGGAGACATTCACAAACAAGGCATTTTTATTATTCCCCTCATCCGAAACACCCAATTTGTCTTTACCCCACTCCATCCAAGCATATTGGTCTAGGTTCTCCCCTGTAAACAATGGCTGGTTATTCAAAAAGTAAGATAACACCAATAAGATGGCTGCATTACACAACGAAAATAGTATAGCACGTTTATTGTGCTTTACCAAATGATTCAAATGTAAATAGCACTTCTTTATCACCATCTTTGTTAATTATCTGCTGCAAAGATAGGTAATAATTCTGGATTTCACAAAAATATCTCAGTATTTCTTATACAATGAATATATGATTCACTAATTTACAATCCATCCAGCATTACAAACGCAGCCCAATCAGGTTTGCTCTGACCAGGATCTATCAGCTTTCTCAATTCGGCCTGAGCCATACGGAATGCTTGTTCTTTTGGCATACCACTAAGGTAATGATTGTAGAAACTTGTCATCAGATGCTGGGTAGCGATGTCAGATACATTCCAGAGGCTCATTATGATAGTTTTTGCCCCTGCATTCTTGAATCCACGTTGCAATCCGAAGACACCCTCACCAGAAGTAATATCCCCAAGACCTGTCTGACAGGCAGACAACACAACGAGATCCAGACCACGCATATCCAGTTTTGAGATCTCATCAGCTGTCAATATTCCATCCTCCACTCCTTCAGGTATGCTCTCATGGTTTAATGCACGGCTACACCCAGAGAGCAAAAGTCCAGAACGTGTCATGGGTTTGTCTTCACGACAGCCCCGGCTTTCTTCCAAAAGAAGTGGGCGGGCAAAATTCTTTTTCTCAGCATCCTGCTCTGTCATATAGAATCCATGCGTAGCAATATGCAGTGTTTTAGGTTTTGAGCCGTCAAGGCTCTTAAAACTTTCTTCTGTACCTCTTGTCCCATAATAATATTTGTAAGGTATTGAATAACTATCCAGGTTAGAGGCAATACGGTCTGCCTCTTCTTTTGTTCCAGGAAGATATTTATAAGAACCTCGAATGTCAAGCGAGTCTACAATGGCACGAGGAACAAACGTAAAGCCTCTATTTACTTTTGAAGATGGAGGAGCTGGGATTGTGTCAGATACCGCAACTTCATATTTCAGACCTCCGTACAGCACGCTTTTGTCTCCCTTTGTCTCGTCTTGTATATATGCCAGTTGACGAGTGGATGAAAGTCTGTGAATATTATATTTGTCACACATGTTATCTGTCATCGTTACAGGTACATACTCTATCCCAATACGGTGTAGATCGCCAGATGGAGAGAAATATATGTTCTTAACACCAGAAAGTTCAGTATCGAGGGGCTTCCATATTAAATTGTAAAGATCAGAATTGGTGTAGTAGTTTTCTTCAGGAATGGACTTCAACTGTTGTTTCTCAAAGAGGGATGTTAAGTGGGGATTTTTATAACCTTGTTTCAAAGTCAGTGCTACGTACATCGTACTATCAGTACCATATAAAGGAAAATCAAGAAATTCTATAGCGATGTCATTGCTTCCAAGTTTCTGCTGAACGTCCTTCCAGTTTATCCGAAGATTGCGTGCAAAGTCTCCATAAGCTTTTGAATCACGAGCCAGTTCCAACTCTTGTCGCTCCATGACGAATCGAAGAGAGTCCATATCAATAATACGCTCTTTTATAGGCTTTTCCAACTGCTTATCATATACACATTTGTTAGAGACGAGGGTATCGTATTTGGACAAGATCAGTGAGTCACCACTTTCAAGTATTAGCTTGCGCCTACTAATGCTTGAGTTCAGTAAAATACTTTTAGAGAAAAGGGCCGTCTTGTCGTACAATTCTGATACTGACTCTTTTGTTTGATTTCTGAAAACCATTGTAGGGAAAAAAGAATTAAAACACAGAGCATAGTTTTTATTCCAAAGAGAGGTTTGTTGTGCAGAAGAATACTCCGAAAAACCACTAAAAAAACGTTGTTGTGAGATTCTAATTAGTTGATATAGATAATCATAGCTTAAAGGGAATTTCCCGCATTTGAGATAGCACTTCGATAAACTTAGAAGGGATAACTCATAATCAAAATGTTCCATTCCAAGAATCTCTTTCCTTTTTTTCATTGCCTCAGATTCCAGCTTTATGGCTACAGAATAATCCCCAAGGCAATAATTATAAAATGCAAGATTAGAAAGGGAGCTTGCATAATACGCATTATCTGTCCCGCAGGTCTTCTTCAGTATATCCATAGACTCTGTTTCCAAGCGTAAAGCTTCATGATAGTTGTCAATATAAGAGTTGAAAATTGCCAAATTATTAAGAGATGTAGCGTATTCAATATGCTCACTACCAAATATATTTTTCCTAATTTCCATTGCATCAGTACATAAGCGTATTGCTTCTTGGAAATTTTCCACAGCAGAATAATAGCAAGCCAAGTTGTCGAGGATAGTGGCATAGAAGGGATGCTCTGTGCCATAATTATTTTTCATTATTCTAAGAGCTTCCGTTCCCAAACGTATGGCCTCTACGAAATTTCCTATATCGCAATAAGAGTCAGCGAGATTTGCTAACGACATAGCATAATCGGGATGCTCTTTCCCCAATACCTTTCTTCTTATTTCTAAGGCTTGCATTTCATAACGTATGGCCTCTGGGTATTTACCAAGATTGGAATAACAACTTCCAATGGTATTGAGTGTTGTCGCATATGAAGGATTGTAAGTCCCAAACAAATCTTTTTTTATTTCAGCAGCCTTCATTCCTAGTCGGATGGCTTCCTGATAGTTGCCGAGTTCATTATAAAATCCAGCAAGATTGCCTAGGGAATTAACATAATCGGGATGCATAGTACCGAGAAGCATCTTTATTATCTTTATCGTTTCCTTTTCCAAGCGTATGGCTTCTAGTGCATTCCCAAAGCGGGCTTTATAACAGGCTAAGTGCTCTATAGCATCTGCATATTCCAAATTATTTGTTCCAAGCACTTTTTTATAAATAACTATGGCTTTACAACATTCCTTTATAGCATTCTTATAATCTCCCAAATCATTATACTCAATAGATAGCTTTAAAAAATGCAATCCTTTGCCGTAACTATCTCCTAACGCATCTATATAAGTGTCTCTTTCTTTCGTTAACTCTGAAACCTTATCTTTATTCTCGGACAGCTGATAGAATTCAATCATATTTGCTTTTCGATTGTAATAATCCAAAATTGATTCATATGACAAAGTATCCGACTGCCCCCAAGACATAATACCCTGTGAGAGAAATACGATTATCAGCAATATGAGTTTTTTCATTTTAATATAATGCTTATTATCAGATGGTAAGTTTATACAAAAAGATATTACTCTAACAAAATAAAGGAAGCCCAGAATCTCGGGTTGCTTTTATACTTATTATACATATAACGTTGAGCCATTTTATATGACCCGAAGACATCTTTGGATTTTGAGATATTCTTGTGCAGTTCGCCCATGAACTCTTTCGTTCGTTCATCGTCAACCCTTAAAAGACTGACTATCTGGCGAGTCGCACCTGCAATTCTAAATGCTCTTTGCAACCCCCATACGCCATCAGTATTGTTTTCTCCCAAACCAGTTTCGCAAGCAGATTGCACAACAAGTTCAAGATTGTCAAAGGATAGTTCTTCTATTTCTTCTGTCGTAAGAATACCGTCTTCAATACTATCAGGAACCGCATGATACCAACTATAATTGGCACCACAGAGAAGAAGGCCACCTCTACCTTGTCCTCCTGATGCAGATACAAGATTGGGATAATATTTGGTCTTTGGTGGGGCAAGGATGTCAAGATCTGACAAATAGAATCCATGTGTGGCAAGATGCAAGATGTTTATTTCTTTATTATCTAGATTCTTGAAATTTCCTTCAGAGGCATCAGCTTTCTCATAAAAGCCAAGATGAGATTTGGGATATACCTCTTGAATATTCTTCAGTTCTGCCTCAGTCGCATACAACTGTCCCCACTTCCTGGATGATTGCCCACGCGTTGTTTCTTCTGTATTTACTTGATCATAGTCAATATTACCAAATGCAACAATTTCTTGAGTAGATACTTTCTTGCTCTTTAATAACATTTCTTTTTCTAACCTCAGAACTCTATGGAAAGATATGTCCGGAACAGAATCAGACAATATGGGTAACAACTCTATTGCGAATTTGTTTAAGGAACTGACTGGAGAGAAATATAGACTATTACAATCTTTCATATATGGTAACAATTTCCCCCAAATAAGCTTTCCAAATTGTGGTTTTGACATGGCATTGATTCCAGATTCCCCCATAGTCTCATAACGTGCTAAGTCTTTTTTTGAGAATAGAGGAATAAAGTCCAGTCTATTGTCTTTATATATCATGGCATAATAATTGCCGATGCTATCAGACTCCGTTAAGATAAAGTCAATAGCCATTTGCTTATTTCCAATGGCCTTTAACAAATCCGATGATGTAAAAATCAGATGCTTTGCCAGATCCTTTGGACCAACTTTGTCTGAAATTTGCTTGTCCAATAATGCGATTTCCCTATCAAGTGAAGCTATTAGTAAACTATCAGAAGGAGTAAGGCTATTTCTTTTGATACGTTTTGATCGGCATTCACGATACAATTGCTGAGCTGTTTTATCTTTCCTTAATATCTTCTGTATTTGATGGCCTGTAGTCAATAATAATCCTTTTGAGAATAATGAATAATCAGCGATTAATGGTACAAAACGTGAATCGTTTTTCCCGTCATTAATAAGTTCATTCATATTATATTGTATCCCAAATAGGAGATTCTTTCGTTCTGAGTTACTATAATACAACAACTTTGAAATAATCTCGCCTTTATAAAATCCTAATAGTTTTTTCCATATATCATATACATCATGTCCCACCTCTCGTTTCCATCTTAATAAGGTTTCATAATATGAAATGCAATAATGGGGATACTTATCTATATCTTTTTCTAATGTAGATATAATTTCTAATGCCTTTATAACATTCCCCTTTTTATGTTCTATTCTTGCCTCAAGAAAGTTATGTTCGATTATTCCCTCATCATCTACAAGGATGCTATTACCATCTTTTCTAAAAAGGGAATCTGCATATTCGACATTGCCATTTCTTAAAGATACACTTATTAAATTAATCAATGTCGTATTCAATTCTGAAGAAAAAGGTAGTAAAATATCTTTCCTTATTTCATAAACCATCTTTAAAGCATCAACATTGGAAACTAAAAGGCCATAATTATTCAAACAGGCAAGGAAACTAGGATTTGTTGAGGAAACGTCAATTGACCTATATATCCTAAGGGCTCTATCATAATGAATTATTGCATTATTATAATCTTGAACATCCTCGTAATAACCTGCCAATTTTGTATAGACATTAGCTAATAGCATACTGTCTTTAAGATGGTTATTTTCAAAGATGTTTATTGCATCAAGTAATAAAGAATAACGCTTTGTTTGATTGGGCTCTGATAATGATTGACTTAACCTGAAATACACTTTTCTATATGGGATTAAATCCTTCGAGTAAAAATCAGCTAAGTCGTAATAATGCTTTGCCTTCTCTTGGTCTATTTTTGAAAAAGCAATAGCAGTATTATAATAAAAATCGAAGCGATTCTTGTCGCTGATATCAGGGCTCTTATTTATAAGAGAGTCTATATATAAAAGATCGGAGGTGGTATCTAAACCTGTTTCCCTAATGACTTGTTCACGATTCAGAAGGAAAGCAATAGCATCATTAATATTATTAGTTGTTTCTATTGCTTTGTTAAAGTCTTCAACCGCATCGTGCGTATAATGTAAATTCGAAGCAATAAGACCTCGTTGATTATAGAGACTTGATAGGTATTCCTGAAAATGTGTGTTTCTGCCAATTGAATTGATTGTTGAATCGCATAATTCTTTTGCCTCATCAAATCTATTAAGAGTGCGTAAATCGCCAATAATGTTTATTACTAATTCAAAATATTGTTTACTGAGAATGCCATATATCTGCTTTGCTGATTCTAAAGCCTTCTTTTTATACAAAAGAGCCATGTTATTATCAGCCAAATAAATAGAATAATCAGAAGCAATAGTTCTTGCATAGAAATAAAACATCTCGTTGTCAGTACCATGACAGTTTTCAATATCATTAAGCCCTTTAATATAATAACCTATTGCTTTTTGGTAATTCTGATTTTCTTCATATCTAAAGCCCATAGTTGAATAACAAGGGCGCCCATCCTTTAAGAATCTTGATTCACAAGTGCCAATCTTTTCCATCACATCCATAGCTTTTAGGCAGTACTTTATGGATGATTCTTGGTCTTTTGCATCTTGTGACAGAAACAATGAAACATAATAATAATAAGTAAATTTCTCTTCTAAAGACATTTTACCATTCTCTACCACAACCTCCTCTAATAGTTTCAAGAATTTGAGATCACCATTTTGGGCCGGTTTGATATATACTATACTCTCTTTGTTTAAATCAAGACCTTTAATGCCCATATATTGGTTTAGCAAGAATCTGGCGCTTTCTTCATCCCAATCTTCGCCATTAGATAATGTTATCTGCCCAAGTAAAAAACTAAATGCCATCTGCTTTTGTTCGTCCCGGATATCTTCATCTGCAAACAATAATGAGGCAGTTTTTTGGAACAACTTGGTTTGTTTTGTATGATAATATGCTCCTGCTAAAAACTCATTATCATAGAAATACTCATCAATAGAGTTTGTCTTTCCAATCTTTTCGATAGATCTTTTGCGCCATTTTATCACGTTCTTGTAATCCTTATCCGCTTCATATATATTACTTATAAGTGAATAAAACTCATGTTTGTTGTACTCAACATCATTAATTTTATCTTCTAATGATAGTATTAATTGGCGAACCAAGGGTTTATAATCAAGATCCACAGATTTGAATAATCTTCCCAATGTATAAGCGTGAGACAAATAGACTAGTATTGCACGATAAACCTCCGAGTCAATTCCAAAATGATCTCTTACTGTCCAATGATCAGCAACTATTATTTTAGATAACTGATTATAATAATCATGAAATGTGGTATCTCGGAAAACGATTGCCATATTGGCTAACTGGTCTGCATATTCAATTGAAGATACTCCCAATGTATTTTTATAAGTTTCAAGGGCTTGCAATTCTTTCTCAAAACTGACATGCCGGTTTTGAGAATAAGCGGGTAGAAGGACAAACAACAGGAAACCCGCCATAAAGAAACGCCTAAGACTTTCTATTTGCATTTACTTGTCTAATGGATCCATTGTTGATTCTATTACCATTCGCTGAGAGCTGCCAGCTGGTCTTTGCCTATTAAATGTTTCTTCGATATTTAAGAACCATTTTGTATCAGACTGTATAGGCTTGTCTTTAAGTACAAGGTATACACTATACGACAATGGACCATAGAACTTGTCATTCCTCTTAATCTCGCGGTTTACCTGATATGAACGACAGGCTTCCATCATCACAATATTGGCTTTCTTAGACTCTGCCTCGATTGGGTAATGTTTAACATTGTTCAATTTGGCGACAAATCTTTTTTGGTTCTTACTGATACCATAGATGCTTCCACGAGTAGGAGCCTCATCGTCATCTTCTTCGCCTCTATATTGTTCACCTGCATGACATGCATCTATCACAACATAAATATTTCCACTTGGTCCCAATTTTAGACGTAGGCGTTCCAGGAACCTATTTAATGTATCATCAACAAAGTGTTTGTCACCTTCATATACTCCAGAGACATATTTTTCTCCAGCATCGTAAGGTACAAAAGCTTCATCCCATCCATCTGCTTCATCTCCATCATAGTCCTCAACGGGCTGTCCATGGCCCGAAAAGTGTATATAGACATTATCTCCAGGCCTGCTTTGCAGAATCAACCTTTCGAATTCCTTAACAATATTGCTATATATAGCCTTATCGTTTCTTAATTCCCTTATATTAAAACCTTTAAGAACCCCTTTAATCAAATCAACATCATTAGTACCACTTATAGTATTCCAATTGTATTCAGGACTATACTGTGAAATACCGATTAGCAAAGCGTGATTCTTTGCATTACACACAGATACACAAGTAGTACATAAGATAAAAAAGGCCACATATAATCTTTTGATGCAACTTTCCATACTATCTAATATTTGATTTAACAATGACACAGGGGACATATTTCTTACTTATTCCTTCAAAAATGCTTCAACACTGCTTTTGGGAATACCAAAGTTAAAACTATCAGTTCCACCTAATTTTGCGAAATTTACACCGACAAGGTTGCCAAATTCATCAATGACAGGACTACCAGACGATCCCTGCACAGTTGGTATACTATAAAGTAATCTTTGTCCATCTGGCAATTGGGTTAACTTTCCGCTAGTCATCTGTACTTTTATTCCCTGTTTAGTAGTTCCCAACACAAGCCCGGCGTTATATCCAATCATATAAAGCTGTTGATCAATTTTTAATTGTCCATCATCATGCTTACCTCCTAACAATTTACTGATTCCATCATCACTTTTCTTATCGCCAGTAATATCAAAAACAAATGCTTTTTCCGGAGTCGTTTGATTTTTTAGTTGAATCAGTGCAAGATCAACATCTTCTTTTTCAGACACTTTGGTTACCACACACGAATTATTACCAAAGAAGTCTTCCTTATCTGTAACATATGTATCATTATATGCCAAGCCAATTTTGCATACTGATTTAACGTTAATATTAGATGGGGTAATTTCGTTTATTTGATCTATTAACTGGCTGGTTTCATTATAACTCTGCTCAATTTCATTCTGCTTATTATTGATTTCGTTAAGTTTTTCAGTATCGTAATGATATGTGTATGTATCCATATCGTAATAAGAGCAATTGCTTTTCATTCCCTCAAGTTCAGCATATTGTTGCTGCATTTGATTTCTTCCATATTCCAAGAACTCTTTTACACTTGCAATCAAATTCATATATGCATCTTTTGCCTTAGACAAATCGAGTTGTGGCTGAACAACATGTTTATTTGTCATTATAGTTCCCTTATCATTAATAAAGAAACCTGTTCCCGTTAGTAATTGTGGATTATTCTTTATCTCATCAACATTTGGTGTAAAATTTTTAAGATTGCCATCCTGGTCACATCCTGAGAAATAAACACTATTACCATTAGGTAGTTTTATTTCATAATAGAATTCATTAAGGATTACTACTACCCCAGAAGCTCTTTCTTCAAAAAGCTGCTCAGGTGTTTTCTGCTTCTGACAACATGTAAACAGAAATATTGTTAGTGAGAGAATAATAAACTTTTTCATTGGGAGTTATTTCTTAATATAAATACAATGAGGGGAATGCTATATAACTATCACATTCCCCCTATTTTGGAACATTAATTAGTCAGAATTACATATCTATTATACAAGGGACCACGATTTACCACCTTAACAATAAATCTTCCAGTCCATCTAGGTACCCAACTTACATAGCAGTCATCAGAATAATCTGTATCTGACGCGATTAAATGACCATTTGAATCGTATACATAAAGATCTAAATCGGTATCACCATCACCAGAAACAGCAATTTCTGCTAAATAGTTTGCAATAAAACTTATTTGATAAGTATGAGTACAATCACCACTTACTGTATCATAATGCCGAGACGGACCATTTACAGCACCACGATGATTAACCTTTCCGTTCTCTTCAATTTGTGATAGCAGTTTTGTTATTGTTTCATCGCCTTCTGCCATAACTTTGGCATCTGCAAGAATCTGGTCATAGTCTAAAGATGCTTTTCCATTCTTTCCCTCTGACTTAGAAGTATCTGCGCTCTCGCCCTCTCGTTCAGCTTTTAATGGCTGTGTAGGATTATCATTAATAATCTGAAGTGCCTCTGCCAAAGACAATGCTGACTGTTGGGCATAACCATACTTAACCAAATCAGAAGCTAAGCGTATGGCAGATAAAGACTGTGACACTTCTCCCTTTAATTCATCTTTTTTTTCTGCATCCTGTGCCCATGCGGATGAAGCAAGCAATACAAGAAATGCTGATAAAAATAACTTTTTCATTGCGTTAATTTTTTTTAGTTGTACATTATTTCACTTTAATATAAGTCATATAACTTTGGAATTTCTTTATTTTCTCTGTAAGAGGATAATCTGCAATGTCAGCCTTATCTTGCAAACGGATTGTACGTGGCAACCTATCAACTAAAGCTTTCAGATAAGATGACTTTATAGCATAATTTACATTTTCCGACTTAAAATAGTCTCTATTTAGGCAAGAAGATGTTATGCCGACCAAATTTCCCTTTATGTCAAATAACGGACCTCCGCTATTACCGGGTTGAATAGGTACTGAAATTTGATAGACTGTCGCATCTCCATGTATACCTGACTTCGAACTGATCTTTCCATCAGTAAACTTAACCTCATCACCCATTATTTCTGCGATTGGGTAACCTAAAGTAAACACTTCGCTTCCAGTATCTTGGATCCTAGTTGTAAAGTTGTAAGGTATAGGGGGGAGATTCTTGAAACTTGCATCTTCAATTTTCAATATAGAAAGATCGTTTTCCTTATCTGACAGAACGACCTTAGCAGGATGGTGTTCCCATTTTCCATCACGAACAATAGAAATCTCAATTACCTTAGCACCTTCAATCACATGATGGTTAGTGGCAACATAACCATCTTCTGACAAGAAGAACCCTGACCCACTTGCTGTCCAACTGTCGCCAGATTCCTTCTTGGGAAGATACTCACTTGGTATGTCTTTAGGATCGACATACTCTGACACAGATAGTTCTGCCGCATCAAAATAGCATTCTTCATTACTTTCGTTTACGCCAGTGACGCAGCAGAATGCGCCAGCATAGTCTATTCTATCATATTCCTCAACAGTTTCGTTGTTGATGATAAGACTTGTCTTGCTACTGGTACTTAAGATTGTGAGTTTATTGACTTCAGCATTAATTGTTGGCGAACTCTTCCACTCTTGTGCTGTCATTTTTCGGCCATTCTTAATATATTGGAAAACATATTTGTTTCCAGAAATATATAGACCACAATAGTTTTCCCAATCTTTGAAACCAAAAAGTAGTCCAATGATATTCTCATCTTTAGCTTTTCTGTGAGTCAGTATAGAAATTATATGCTCACCTTTAGGAGAGAAATCTGCATATATGCCTCCTGAAACAGAGCGTCCTGGGGTTATTTTGAGGCTTATCGTGTTGTCAGGATTCACTTTCAGAATTCCGTTGGCGCCCTTATATTCCCAATATTTTTTGTTCTTTACAAAGTTCTCGTTATAAACGAGGAAACATGCGCCCTCTTCAGTTATTTGAAGATACTTGTTATTCTTTAAAACGCCTTGGTCATAATTAGCAATGGTTTGCGGCTTCCCATTCTCATAGTTCTCTATAGCACTTCCATCAATAACACCCATATCATAAAAATATGAAGCATGGACATTTCCATTTTCATAATAATATGTATTAGGGCCATTCAATTCGTTATTATAATAATAGCACTTTCTTTGAAGCTGACCATTTTGCCAATACCAATTGGCTTCTCCCTCATGGAAAGTCTTACCATCATCTTCATAGTCTATATAAGCAGCATAAAAACTCCCTTGTATTTTCCCGTTAATATAGTAATCCTTTACAATTCCCTTAGGAGTATTTGGAGAAGCATATGTAATCAATCTATAGTATGAAGCCCCCTTCGCCTGGCAACGATTCCAATCTTCATCGAAGTATTCTGTTACTCTAGCACCGATTTTGGGCTTATATGTACTTTTCTTACTGATAGAGAGTTTCTCTACACGTTCTCCCTTTTCTAAGTAAATGACGGTTCCATCATAATTAGTCCATTTGCCTGTATAAGGGTCACCTGCAACAAACCAGCCTTCAAAAGTCGATCCATTAGCCATTTTAAGTTTTCCTACACCATGCATTCTGTTGTTCACGAAATGACCAGAATAGAAATGGCCATCTTCCGTAGTCAAAGTGCCTTCTCCTGTCATTTGTCCATTAACAAAAGAACCTTCTTTGACAGTTCCACTTGGATATGTGATCCGACCATGGCCTTCTCTTACTCCATTTTTATACTCACCATCATATGTTGAGATGAGCTCTCCATCCATATATCTTTCAACTTTACCAATACCATGTGCCTTTCCTTCCTTGCATCCTCCGCTCCATTTATAAGTTGTGCCTTCAAAATAGTAAGGATCTTGCAGTTGGCATGAATTACCACAATCAATCCATTCTTCACTCAGAGTATATGTCTGCGCCTCTAAGTCTATCGAAACAAATATTGCAAGAAATAACGTCATTAATTTGATAATGACTTTTTTGTTTGTGGCAGTCAAAAGATAGTACATCATAATTTTAGGTTTTAATAATATCGTAGAAGTTACTATTGCAATTCGTTCAAGAAATTGCCTATTTGCCTACAAATATAGATATAATTATTTAATTATTATCTTCTTGTTTAAAAAGAATTGATATGAGCAAGCATATTTTTACTTTTTTTAGCAATACGACGCTATTTTTCCTTCCTATTTAGAGAGCATTTTATTTCAACTGCCATTGGCCTGGCAATCCAAGCCAGTGACTTTCATCTAATTCTTGCGAGGATAGCTGAAATCACCAATCATAGCTTGATCCAATGCTACTTCCATATGCATCGTAATATGTTGTAGTATATCCACCGCCATAGTTAGATGTCGTTGTTGAAGATCCAATACTACCGCCATACTGGTCGTAATAGGTCGTGGTGTAGCCACCGCCATAGTTTGAACGAGTTGTTGCGCTTCCTGTACTTCCGCCATACTGATCATAATAGTTAGTGGAGTAGCCGCCACCATAGTTAGAACGGGTTGTTGCACTTCCGGTACTTCCGCCGTATTGATCATAATAGTTCGTCGAATAGCCTCCTCCGTAGTTTGAACGAGTTGTAGATGATCCTACACTTCCGCCATACTGGTCGTAATAGCTTGTAGTAGTGCCACCACCATAGTTCGAACGAGTTGTTGAGGAACCAATACTACTACCATACTGATTGTAATAACTAGTGTTGTACTGTGCAAAACTTGATACAGTTGCCATCAGGCAGATAACGATTGATACAAATAACTTTTTCATTTTCTTATTATTTTAAGTGAATACTAAATTTGTTTCTTTACCCTTAATGCAGTTATTCGACATAAGGTTAACAACGATAGCATAAAAAAAATATGCTGCTCGAAGTATTTTTCGAACAACATTTGTTATGCTAAGTTGGGATCCGATTTCATTGTTCCCAGCGGAACGTTTTAATTATATTGGGAAGATCAGGCACCCAAATATCACTTTCTTGCTCACGATATGACACTATCATTTTTACCATTTCGTAGGTATTGAATAACAAATACATTCTACAGGCTGTGGTATTTTTATCAGCACCTGTCCTGCGGTACAATATTTCTATCGCCTTTATTCCTTTTAAGTCAATCCAATTATAAGATGGTTCTCCAATGAATTTATATGGAGCCAATTCGCTTTCAACAATCTCCCTCAATTCAGCCTTTACGTCTGAATCAAGCGGGAATACATCATTTGCAGAAGGAGTGTCGCCAACATCGCTTTTACGATATTGTATCATAATACGACAATAGTGAGTCAATGCTTCAGGATTATTGTTTGCCAGATGCTTTTGCTGGAAAACAACGTCCTCTGTGTTACAAGAAAGTCCATACTCTTCAAGCCTTTTCACATATTTATCATATTCATGGCGTAGTTCGACTGTAGCTGGAACTGATATTGAAAATGCCTGATTTGCGAAATAATACTTTGTCCATGTATCAGGCTCTTGAAAATCTCCTATCGTTTGAACTGTTTTATTGTCAATTAACGAAGACACCTCCATAGAGGATTCTCCATGCATATCATCATATGAAAGCTTATTATTGCTTTGAGACTCTACACAGGCACGAATACATAATCCCAATATTGACAAGATAACTGCAGCATACACATAGCCCTTGGCACCTTCCCAAGCCCCTTTCGCAGCAACTTTTGACGTTTCTTTAAGACTCTTAAGAAACTCATCAACCAAATCTTTTGCATATGCTCTGGCATTATTGATATCATTCTTTAAATCCTCATCATGAACATCATAGTCATAGTTCCACGAACTTGATCCCGTTGATTGGCCATCCGGCTGGCAATATTTGCGTGTATTATTAAATTCCTTATACTCCTTGTCATATCTTTCACGACAAGCATCGTCATTAAGGATCTTATACGCCTCGTTGATATCTTGCATTATACCTGTAACATCAACTCCCGGATTCTTGTCTGGATGCCACTTCAAGGACTTCGCTCGATACGCCTGCTTGACCTCTTGTTTAGATGCCTCTGGCGATATGCCTAATATCTGATAGTAGTCTTTGAACATAATTCTTACATTTATTATTTCTGAAGAATAGAATTGTTATTTTCTTCCTCTTCTGTATTAGACTTCTTCCATATAGCCTTCAATGCACCTACCATTCCTGCAAATACGATAAGACCCAAGAATCCAGGAGTTCTATGACCAGCCTCTCCCCTGATGCCGACAATACCAGCAAACAAAATAAAGAAAATAAATACGACGCCAAATGTCACTAAGATTTTTGATACTTTACTCATAACTTAATACTATTAAATGAAACATACAGGTCTTTTTCTCTTTATGTCTGGACTTGGCACAAAGTTAACAATGACACTCGTGTTTTAATAACGTGGTGGACGTGCTTGTAAAGCATTGAATTTTATATATAGTCCCTTTTTCTCGTAGTATAGTTGAAGCTGGGTGTTATAATTTGCAATTTTGATGGTAAAATCTGAAAAAAAGAAAAAAGTCACATCATAACCAGAATTAGTACTTCTTTTATATTTACCCCCCTTATTTGCAAAACTATTAAATAATGAGTTGTACAGATCTCTTATGTATCCACTATCACTATAATCAAATATATATGTGTATTCGCCTACTAGTCTTCCATTACTAAAGTAGAAACTCGTAAAATCATCACCATCAGCAGATGATTTGTAAACTTTATAACCTTCATCATCACCTAAAGGTTTCAAATTTGGGAAATCTTGCTGTATTTGGGCAAGTGTTTTTCCAAGGTTATTCCCTGGCTCTCTTTGAGCATAAATATATATGCTCAAAAACAATAGGACAGATAATAATTGAATTTTCCTCATAGACAATTATAATTAAATGTTAATCCAACAAAACAAAACTGGCCCAATAATAAGGCTCTGGATATTTTTCTTTTACTTTTCTAGTCGCATTATTAAGAGACTCATGTACTGATAGACCTTTACCTATATTAATATAGAACTCAGTCATTAAGATTGATGTTACTGCATCAGACACTCGCCACAAGCTCATTAAGATTGTTTGGGCACCAGCTTTTTTGAAGCCGCTCTGCAATCCTAACACACCATCGATCGGGTCAACAGATCCTTTGGCTGTTTCACATGCAGACAACACAACAAGCTTGGTTTGACTAAGATCCATACGGCTAATCTCATCGGCCGTTAATATACCATCTTCTATACCTGTTACCTGTGCTTTTCCGCACCACACATTATTTGCTCCAGCCATCAGCAGCCCTGTGCGAATTAGCTTGTCTTCTTTTTCAGAATAGCCACCAATATTATTCATAAATGGATTCTTCTTAACTTTATCCGTAGTATCGAGGAAGAATCCGTGTGTTGATAGATGGATAATACTAGGAGCCTGGCCATTGAGAGCCTTAAACGATTCCTCATTGGCACTTGCGTCCTGTAATAAGAGGGAAGATATTTTATTTGATGACAATAGGTCGTAAACATTTTGTGACTCCGTCTTTGTCCCCTGTAAATAATTCCATTTTCCTCGTTCGTCTTCTGAACGCATAGCGAGCAAATTATTCTCTGTAGCACGATGCTTATACGTTTTAGCTGCTTCAGTCATATCAGAAACGGACAAATCATATAGTATACCTCCATATACAACAGCAGACTGATAAGGTTTGTCACCAGCCCCTTTAGAGGCATTTGCGAGAATCCTATCTGTGGATGATAAACGAACGAGATTATATTTATCCCCAAAAATATTCCCGTCAGGCATTTTTAATGCCTCATGGTTTAGCAAATTAAGAGGTCCCGTTGGTGAAAAATAGATAGTTTGCTTTCCTTTAATGTGTTCTTCCAATTTCCCCCATAATTTCTCATATATTGCCACAGATTCTTTATATAGTGATGATATCTGCATTGCATCCATTTCTTTAAGAAAAAAATATGACTCCAAATCATCAACCTCGCATAGCCTGACCAATTCAGGCATCTGTGATTTATTCGTTATAACAAAAGCACCATAAAATCCCTTAGCATTATCCCAATCCTCCATTTGGGGAACATATGTAAAGTCAATAGCAATTTCGTCATCCCTTAATACATTCTTAATCTCACCCCACTTATGAAATACACTTAACAGTTTATTCTTGTAGTCAGGTATCATCTTAAGAATGTTGCGTTCCTCAATATCCAATTCTTTCTTCCAGTTTTTCACACTGTCCTGTTCATTAGAATGATATGAAAGATCATTCCTGAGTGCCAAAATCCTATTATATTTTCTTTTCAACTCTGGGTCAGAAGAATTATCAACCATCCCTTTTAGAATATCAGATGACATTAATTTTAGATTCTTTACAAAAAGCAAATTATCAAAAGCAATATCGGCCATTTTTGGATACTTTTCTGCTACAAGATTATTAAAGAACAATAGCTCACGCGAGATTCTTGTCCAAAATGCCTCCCGTTCTGCAACTGTAAAGAAACTGAAAACGTCCATACAATTATTGTAACAAATTTCATTGTAATCTCTTATCGTTTCTCTCAACTTTTCATCCCCAGTAGTATAATATGCTAAAGCAAGATTCTGTTTAAACAATTCTCGATATAAAGCATTACCAGAACTTAGAGATTCCAGCAGATTCACAGCTGCTTTACTATTCCCACTTTTCATATACAAAGTAGCCAAATTATTAGCAGCTAGCACCCATGCGCTCCTAACATCATCATTATTAGAGTAGTTCTGTACAATATTTTCAAAGATTGCTATAGCATCTTCTGTGTCGCCAATTTCAGAATAGACTAAAGCTTTACTATTTAATAGTTGAATACCAGTAATTCCGTGTTCAGATAAAGGACCGATACGTTCTTCAAAGACAGAAACAGCTTCATCAATATACCACTTTGCATCAAGATAAAACTGGGAGTTAACATTTTGACCAACCTCTGTATAAATTGTAGATAAATTCGAAAGGACTTTTATATATTCTATTCCATAATCTTCTGTTCGTTCATGTAAATTACAAGCCGCATGACAATATTTTAATGCAAGAGGATAATTCTTTAAGCGAAAAGCAACTATGCCTGCACTTGAAAAGAATATTTGAACATATTCAGCGGGCAATTTATTTACATCAATACCATATTCGTTATTAAAAGACTCTATCTCGTTTTGTGCCGAAGCTAAATCACCTGATTCCATATACACATTAATCATAAGAATAATGGTAGAAGCTAATCTCACAGTATCAATATATTGTTCATTCTGCATTTGTTCTTTATATTGAATCAGATATTTTAATGCATTATTTCCTTCTCCTGATATAACAAGATTGTAGCATTCTTCCAAAGTTGGCATCTTTCCTTCTTTTATTTCTATAGAATTCGCGACACCTGTATCTCGGGAGACTAGCATATTATAGCCTTGCTTCATTTGCTGAAGCATTGCGGCATCAGGAACCCCAGCTTCTTCATAAATAGCAATAGCTTTCTCCAACAAAATCTTTTTTTCATCCGATTTAGACTGGGGAAGAACAGTTAAATTATATAAAGCAACAGCATATTGAGCAGATTTCTCACCATAGACATTCTTTGCGACATCTACATATTCTCTAATAAAAGCCTCTCCTTCTTTGTATTTATGCAAGTCTCTAACCAAGATAAGACAAAGATCTAAAAGGCTTCGAGCATACCCTAATGAATATCTGGCTTCCGCGTATGGTTCAAACCATCGATGAATATTTGAAAGGAGCAAAAGTGTTGTTTCTTTGTCACCCTCGCGATACAAAATATTGTAATAATCATAGGTGAGTTGCCATAAAGAAGAAAGTAATTCTTGGGTAGGTATATACTCTTTTGACTTAATTTCATCATCTATTACAGCATCTAAATATTCCCGATATTCAGCCTTTAGTGACTCTGTTGGATTATTTTGCCACATATTTGACGTGAGTAGTCCCCACAGAAGTAGATATGATCCACTTTCTCCCTTCTGCTCTAAGGAATCTTTCTTTGAGTCCAAATAACATCTTGCAACAGAGTCCCCTTGCAATTGCTTGATATCTAGTATTTGCTTTACTAATAGGTTCTCTGATTCTTGCGAGAATATAGGAACGCTGCAAACGTATAAAATTAAAACTAATAATACTCTTTTCATTTTGACTCGCATTCTTTAATATAATCAGCTGTTCGTTGTGACACTTCCCCCTCCAATTCGATCTGAAGACTTTTACTTTTGTTGAGAGCGGATAAAGCATTATGATAATCCTCTTTGAGCATATAAGCACGACCTAAATTGTGATATAATGTCTCTAGTATAGGAGCTTTCTTTCCAGTTTCTTTTATAGCCAATTCAATCCCTTTATTAATGTTACTAATGGATATATCATATTGCCCTATTTTGATATATACAAATCCTAATTGAGATAGTAATACGATTTTTGTGGTTACCGAGACCTTGTCTAGAAAGGTTACAGCCTTTTCTGCCAAATCTTTAGCTTTTCCTATTTCTCCCGTATTTACGCATTCTATGCACCAATCTATAATAAAAAGTGAATATTTTTCATCATCATTCCCCTGTTTCAGAAGTTGTTCTAATTTCTCCGAGAAAAGAACTGCATTATTTGTTCTTCCGAGCCTTTGATTAATTAATGCCAGACGTTCAAGTACTAAGATTTTTGTCCCTATATTGGTTTCCAAACCACCTTCAATTTGTGACTCAGCATTTTCATAGAAACCAAGAGCTTTTTCGGCATTATTTTGTCTGTAGAAATAGTAAGCCCCTAAATAGTCAAGCGCTTTGATAGAATTAGCGCTTTGCCCCTCCCATTTTTTTTCTAAGAACTTAATGCCTACTTCATAGTTTTTTGCATCACATAATCCATTTCCAACAAGCTCATATAAATTTTCTTCATACCTTTTATCCTTTGTGGAGAAATAATATTTGACCGCCACAGGAAGTATCAGCTCGATAGAATCCACTTTATTGTTTTCGGACAAATATCTTAAGTATTCAATATAGGCACTACAAATGTCATTGCGATTATTTTTAAACAGTTTACCAATCTCTATCATTTTTTTATGAACCAATGCAGCCTCTTGTGGACGGTTACAATTGTATCGAAGACGCGCGCCTAAGAGGTATGAGTAAGAGAGATAATCATTGTTGTTTTTCCCCTTATTCTCATCAATTAGATGTAGGATTCTCTTCAGGACATCCACACTTTCATTAACCTTCCCTTGCTTGTCGTATGCATTGTACAAATCAATTAAATCATCTATTTGAGTATCCAGGTCCTTAGAATCTCTTATCCGAATTTCTGATTCAATTCGAGATGTGCATATATCTGCGAATTCTGGTTTACCCATCATGTTGTAGAGTTCCGCCATATCGCTATATGTTTGATTCCTTATTGCACAATTTAAATTAAAGTAAGTCCCCTTTAATATAACTTTACGATAGTATTCTTCTGCTTTGGGATAGTTCCCCAACTTCTTGTAGCAAGAACCAAGCCCATACAACATTTCCAGATAATCACAATCTTCGTGGGGCTGTTTCTCCATGTATTCAAGGCTTCTTTGTAAATAAGGAATAGCATCTTCGTACTTTCCCATATAATACAGACAAGTGCCTTTTTCATAATTGAACATCATCGAACAGGAGTCACCGCAATTAAGGACTTCCATTTCATTAATATCCTGAAGGATCTTATATCCCTCATTATATTTCCCATCATCTATTAACAACTTTGTTTTGTCTATAGAAGATTGAATTGATTGCGATTTAGTTCCATTGGCAATCAACAAAACTGTTGCAAGAAATAATAAACGAATAAATGATTGAAATGCCATACTATCAAAACTAATTAATTGCATCTAATATAACCCAAGCAGCCCAATATATAGGATGTAAAAAGGGTTTATCACCATCTTCTTTTTGAAATTCTTTCACATATCGTTGCGCTCTTTTAAGTGATTCGCGCTTACTAACACCAGTTAGGTAATTCTTATAAAATTCCATCATCAGCATCTTGGTAGAATAATCATTAACTTTCCATAAACTCATTAGTATCGCTTTGCCTCCTGCTTTCTTAAATGAGCGTTGTAGACCCCATACTCCCTCGGATGTGGTAACACCTAACGCGGATTCGCAAGCAGACAAGACAATTAACTCATTTTTGTGTAATTGTACATTTGCGATTTCTTCTCCTAACAATATTCCATCTTCCATATTTTGGATGGGAAAGCCGTCCCACGCTTTTTGAGCCCCAGACATTAATAGTCCACACTTTCTCATCGGGTCTCCATATCCTGCAATGGTACTATTCCCTAAAGAAAAACCATGTGTTGATAAATGCAATATATGGATATCTTTATCTGATAGCAATTTGTAATTATATTCCGAACCTTCTTCTCCGGAATACACAATACTATTTGTGCTATTTAAGGTGGCAATCTTAGAGATATTATTAATTTCATCCAAACTACCAGGTAAAAAAGATATGCCAGATCTTGTTACAGAGTCCCTTGCAGATTCAAAATATACAGGCGTTGTTGTATATAATGAATCTTTTGATTCACAATCATAACATAAGCCACCGAACAGAATCACATTATTTCCTTTGGCAATCTGATTCCCATCATTACAAAGCTCTCTAGCAGATGATAGCCGAACGAAATCAACTCCACTATGATGATTTTGGGCTATCAATTCGATATTTAGTAAGTGTAACATTCCTGTAGGTGAAAAGTATATAAACTTCTTTCCTTTAAGATGTTGTAAAATAGGCTTCCATATTATATTATATGCAATTTGATTATCTTGGCTATATATATATGCTCCATTAGTTTTCAAGTTTTCTAGCTGGTTCTCCGATCCAATCTTGACATATACTGGGGCAACAAAATCCTTTGTTAGTATTAATGCTCCATAAATAGGGACAGAGTCGTTAACTGTTAAGATTTTGATAAACTCCACGACTGCAGATTGAGAATCTAAGTGTTTTTTTACATCATTAACATCAACCAGCAAATTATTTATTTGGTTAGAAATTAAAGGGCCTATTGAACTTTGTATTTTTTGTTCTTCTAAACTAATTTTGAGTTGAATGGATGAACGAGATTCTTGGTCTGCAGCTATACCAAGTTGTTTTTTTAAAGATATCAAATACTCTGTTTCAATTGATGAATTGTGCATAATATTTTGAATCTCTGATGAAGCGCTTAAGGCCAGTCCCTTCTCTAATAGGACTGCATTGAACGCTGCCTCTCTTGCATAAGTTGATTCGGGATATATGTCGGCATAAGATTCAATTTCGCTAATAGCAGAGAACAATTTATTTGTCATATACAATTCCCTTTCATGATCACCAAGATATATAAACCTTTCTGATACTTCTTTTCTTATATAGTTTAATGATATCTGGGTTTCTTTGTTGAAGTTACAAGAATCTTTGATTATGCTATATGAGGTATTTAGCCAAGGCAATGGGCCATCTAATACTGCAACATTTCTGTAATCAGTAAAGTATGAAATTGCATCGTTATATTTCCCCCTCCAAAAAGCAAGAACGCCTTTGTTATATAGTATTTGCGATTTTAGCATGTTATAGTGCTCTTTTATTTCGAAAAATTCACTTCCCTTGAATACATCCAAATACCTTTCAGCATCAAGTAAGCAATGTTCTGCACTTGTAAAATCCCTCAAACTGATATATGCAGCTGCTTTAATAACAAACAAATCAACGACCAATGGATCATTAAGAAAATTTTCTATATGCAGGGTATCTATTAAACTAATTTGTGTCTTAGAATCAAAGCGCTGTATTGTAGAACTGACTTTATCCAAAGGCATAAACACTCCTTCACACTTATATGCTATATTAAATGCTTCTATGGACAAATCAGTTGCTTTCCCTGTTTCGCCAAAATTATCCATTAAGAGTGATAAAGAATACAAAATATCTGATTTGAGCAAATTGTCATTATCGTATTGTTCTAAGATATTGTATGCTGTATATGAACAATCTTTCGCAACATCAAACATCCCCATACAAAAAGCAATATTTGCTTTATGACATAAAATCATTGCGATTCTTTCCTCTATTTCGGAATTGATTCTGTGTTTTTCGCACTCCAATAGGGCTTGCTCATTGTATTTATGTGCCAAATCATAGTCACAATTATTATATGCATTCACAGAGCAATTATAATAATAAGCAACGATAGTGTGAAAGTCTGCTTTGCCTAAAGAAAACAAAAGCTCCATTTTTTTAGATAATACGCTTGCAGCTTCTTTATTGTTGCGGTGATACAGATAATTGATATAAGTTCCCAGGAAAGATGTGTAATCCTTCATTTCTTCTTTTCCCTGTATATTTTCCCATAAACGATATCCCGCTGAAAATATGTCATCTAATTCAAGTGTGTCACTATATTGGTATGCTAGAGATGACAGCCTTAATTGTGCTAAGTACTGAACACTTTGTTCTCCATATGATTTTCTTTTGTAATCTAATATCTTTTTATTTATCGTTTGCGCCTCTTCTCTACTTCCTATTGGGGAAAAATTCAAATAATTTAATGCAGAACTTTTCCATCTTAATATCTCCATCAAAAGAGATTCTTCCGTAGAAATATATTCTTTGTTAAGGATGTCTTTATATAAAGAACAGGTTTCAATAACCTTGTTATATTGACCACACAAGACATATTCACCTAATAAAAGTTCTAATACCTGAAGAATTCTCGATTCAACATTTTGGTGATTATTCAATTCTGTTAATATGTTTAGAGATTCCTCAAAAAATGGCTGAGCATTTTTTCGGCCTTCCAAAGTGTGATCTCTTTCATAAGAAACACCTAAGTCAATTAGTTTGTCAGACAAAAGTAGGGAATCATTATAGATCCTTGCATCTTTAACTATTTGTTCACTTATCTCTATGTCCTTTTGGCGATAGCCCAAATCATAATATTTGTTTGCTAAATAACGTTCCATAACCCACAAATAATCTATTGACAGTCCTGTTCTTAAATAAAAATCAAGATTGTTTCTTATATATCGGTTATGTAACTCATAAAGAGCCAAAGATTTCTCAATTTGTCCATCAAGATGTTCTAATAAAACTGCGTATTGCCATACAGTAAATATACATAAATTGCTTATGTTTTCATCGACAGAGTTTTTAGACAATAATTCAACAAATTCTTGGACATAGGAATCCATAATTAAGAAAGCCTTTTCATATTCTCTGTCGTTATTGAGTTTTAGGCAGCTGTCATTTAAAAGTGATATAGTATTGTATTTTGCTTTTTTAATGTTTTCAATATCTTCTTCATGATTAACACCACTATTGTCTATTATGAATTTACTATATGTTTCTACATTCTTTAGCAAATTAATATATTCTTTTCTCTCGAAATTCCATCCAATCAGATCAAAAAGACAATTGTAATACAGTGTTAGGTTGTTATCTGATATTTCTCTTTTTGATATTAATAAAAGAGCTTCCTTAAAATACTTTTCTGATTTATTCCAATAGGGCTCAGATAATGAACCGTAAGTATTAGCTATATTCCGCAAAATTAATGGAAGTTCAGCTACATAATGCTTCCGATATAGTTCAACTAATTTTTCTTTATATTCAATCGTCTTTGCTGTATTTCCCGCTTTCTCCCAGAATTCCGCCTGATTCCACAATCTGTTCAATTCAGCATCAGAATCATTCTGGGCTGAACCTATATTTGGATATAATGCAAATATCAAGAATATATACAGCTGTATTTTATTCATTAGACGGATATCTTAGAAGTTGCTCGTAATTATTGATCTACAAATTGGTAATTTCCCAAAAGCCACCTTTGTCAGGTCCAATTCTGCGAATCTTTCCGCTTTCTCGCAATGTTCTTATGCGCTTCTCTACCGCACGGGAAGAAATACCAATATACAAAGCAAGTTTTGCAGCAGTAACTTTTGGATCCTGTTTCATTACGTTGAGTATTGACTGGGGTTTGTCTATTGACCCTTTTGAGACAGCTCTCTCCTTAATAAAAAGTTCTTGTTGATTGCTGCTAATTATGCGAAATTTCATAGGCTATAATTTTGATATTTTTTCAAGGAGTTCTCTCACCTTCTTACCCATAGCATCATCTGCCTCATATAGTTTGGCCATCTTTTCAAGGACCACTTTAGCGTCATCTCGATTATTGTCCTTAAGATAACCCGTGGCCAATGCCCAACCAATTTCTGGAGCATAATTAGTATAGTCATTATAGGTATCCATTGTTGATACTTCCCATAAGACAGCCAATCGTTTCAACGTCACACCTAATTCATTGTTATTATATACATTATTGATTAGCATTTCTAGTTCTTTCGTTACTTCTGGCTGGTCATCACCGCGCATGGCAGATATTTCGTAAGCTGTAGCATATTGTTCTCCAAGCGTCACCGTTCTGCTGTAGTTATTGTAAAGGTTTCCAAAGTACACAATGAACAATATAGATGCAGCCGCAGACAAGATTGTAATGTATTTGCGTCTAAATAGAGTCTTTTTTGCTTTTGTTTGATCTTTCGACGAAACATAAGCGGCATTCTCCATTACCATCTTTTCCGTAGCATTCTTGGCAATTGCTCGAATAGATCCTTCATCAACTGCCAAAAGGGCTTCTCTTAATACTCTATCTTTTTCTTGTCCAACCTGCATGACGCCCTTAGCCAATCGAGCTATACTGATTGCCCTGGTCTTAAAATCTTCATCTTTATTGAGTTCCTCCATGAATGCATTTTCCTCATCGGGATTCATTTGCCCTTGAAGAAAACTCATTATGCGCTCTTCCTGTAGGAGCTCTAGCTCATTTATATCCTTCGTATTATCCATAAGCGTAAAAATCAAAAAAGTTGGTCTTTAAGTTCGTTAAAACGATCACGAAACTTGTTCTGACAACGATGTTTCGTAACCTTAACGGTGTTTTCACTACTATAATTAAACATCTGAGCAAGTGTTTTCATCGAAAAATTATCCCTAAAGAATCCCCAAAGCAACTCATTACAGGGTGGAGGGAGTTCTCGGACAATCTGTCTCACCAATGCTTCTTTTCTTTCAACGAATGATGTACTATCATTTTCAAGATTTATCAAGGCATCTATCTTGTCTGCTTGAATCTCTGCATTAAGGACATCCAGTGACACTTCATCCTCAACGTGTACACTATTATTCTTGCGCATTGTTTCATAAGCTTTATTGCGACAAATACCATAAAAGTATGTGGCCAAGGAGGAGGTCATGTTCTCCAATTTGCCTGAAAGGTAATTCTTATGTAGAGTTACAAAAGCCTCTTGGAAGATGTCCTTACACTCATCTTCTGACAAACCGAATTGCTTGTGAAGAAATGCAAGAGCTTTTCTCCATTCATTACTAGCGAAATTACCTAGTTCCCTTTCACTGAATATTGGCAACTGTACTGTCATTGTTATTAATTGTAATATTTTAGGTCTCTTTTGCAAATATACAGTTATTCTCTATATTATTGTCATTTTCTTAGCAACTTTAACAAAAAATATATATTTCTTCTTGATTGTTGGCAGAATTAATAGTTATGAATCACATTTAATCGGCATATTCTTACAACAAGAATCGTATAATAAGCTAAAGGACGACAGAATGAGACAAACATCGAGTTGACAGTCATCTAATCTTCACCATCGCTGGTACGCTGGTACGCTGGTTCATTTTGTGATTTCGTATTATACATATCGGGACAAAGGGTGAGCGAAGTGGGATAGTGCAACACAAAACATCTATATTATATATTATATTAATATTATATATATTGTAATATATATAATATCATAAAGAGGATTTAGCGACACAACGACCACCACTAGAATTTACAAAATGACCCAGCGTACCAGCGTACCAGCGAGGGCTATATACAGGGCATTTTGAGCGGTACGGCAGAATCTGGTGGAAAGTTTACGAGATTTTTGCAAAATCTGCCGAACTTTCTCTAAGATGGTAAGGTAGTATTATAAAGATAGTATATATAGGGGTATATTCTCAATAAATTATTTCTTTACATTTTAACATTTCAGAAAAACTCAAGGAATAACTTTAAAAAGGTTT
>JAEEGL011397825.1_pt1 | contig 31599 bp, 21 predicted proteins | sample 9134231 | NCBI WGS metagenome assembly JAEEGL01 (sample SAMN16246548, study PRJNA631951) | gut metagenome | biome: gut microbiome; feature: rumen; material: fiber-attached | host: Bos | place: Iran: Karaj | collected 2018-10 | reverse complement strand
GGCAGCGGCAGTCACAGTGCCTTGAAGTTTGATTTGTGCCGTCATTATTAACGGTAAAAACAGCGACACAAGCAGTAGTTTTAGTTTCATAAGCAATTATATGTTTTTGTTTCAATTTGTTCGGGGCTTTTCAAAACTTGTTGCAAATTTATAATGTTCGTGATTTCCTGTCAAGTTTTTTAAGCCACAAAAAACTCGCAAAAAACTCACTTTTTTCATTTTTCACCTACTACTACCATTTTTCAAACAACTGATTGACAATAATATGTAACCTCACAACCACAATTAAAAAAACTCTCACAATTATGCTTGAAAATAGGAATCATTGTATTATCTTTGCACAATAAGATCTCAATCAAAACCGACATGAAACGATTTTTATATATCTTGCTCATTATCGGACTATTACCATCAAGTGCCTTTAGTCAGCTTCCTTTGCTGCGCAATTTCAGCACCCAAGATTATAAAGGAGGAACACAAAACTGGGCAATTGACCAAATGGGCGACGGAAGCCTGCTATTTGCCAATAACAACGGCCTGTTCATCTTCGATAGCGACGATTGGTCGTCGCATCAAGTTCCCAATTTCACTAATGTCAGGTCGGTGCTATATCACCAGAAGTCAAGACGAATTTTTGTGGGTGCAACCAATGAGTTCGGCTATTTCTACAGCAACGGCAAAAACAAAGGATACAAATACAAATCACTATCGACTGGTGTCATTTCAAAAATACACACTTTTGGTGAAATATGGAAAATACTTGATTTGGGAACTGAAATCGCATTTCAAGCCAAAAATCACATTTTTATACTGAAAGATAACGGCAAAATCATTATTCACCCTGTTAAATATAGAATTGAGAATGCCGCCTATGCCGACGGCAACCTGTTTATATCGGCATTAGAGTGTATTTACAAGTACTCAAACGGCCGCCTTGTAGCAATGCCTGGAATGGATATGTTAAAGGGCAAAGCGGTGCGAGGGGTGGTTTCGTTAGAGAAAGGAGAAATCATTTTTGTCACGGCAAATCATGGGGCATTTGCTTATCGCAACGGGCAATGCAAACCCTACCCTCTTGACATCAACGAACAGCTCAAGAAGAGTCAGGTTTTCTGCACCACTCTCCACCACAATCATCTCGTGTTTGGCACTGTGCGCGACGGCGCAATCATCAAAGATCTTAATACTGGCATCAATTATTATGTCAACAACAATACTGGTCTAAACAACAACACCATCTTGTCGATGAAATTCGACAAGTCGGGCAACCTGTGGCTGGGACTTGACAATGGCATCGCCTATGTGATGATTGATGTGGCGTGCAAAGACCTGCTCGGAAGCAACAACAGCGCCGGAACGGGATATGCCTCCATCATTCACCAGCAAAAACTATATCTTGGCACAAATCAAGGCGTTTATCTTACCGATTATCCCCTACAGACATCGATCACTCCTGAACGCCCTCAATACATTCACGGAATCACTGGACAGGTGTGGTCACTGCAAAATGTGGCGGGATCACTGCTATGTGGATGCGACAATGGTGCCTTTGTCATTGAAGGAAACACAGCACACAAGATTGACAAACTAAGCGGCACCTGGGGATTTGTTGAGCTCCACAAGCATCCAGGATACATCCTTGCATGCGATTACAACGGTTTTGTCATTCTCAAGAAGAATGGCAATGCGTTTCAACTGCAAAACAGGGTAAAAGGCATCGACCTATCGGGTGGCGGATTCATTGAAGACAATGACGGAAGCATCTGGCTAAGCCACTGGCAACAAGGTGTGTATCACTTTAATCTGAGCGATGATTTGACGCATGTGACCCTGCTTGAATATTTTCACCAAGGGCATGGCTTGACTGCCGACGACAATAACCTGATATGCAAAATCGACGGCAAAGTCTATATTTCGTCAGCCGATGGATTCAAAACCTACAACCGATCGAGCCACCAACTTGTAAAGGCCGACAACATTAACAAGATTTTCAATACCTATGGGGCTGCACTCAGGGTTATAGAGACCCCTTCAAAGGATTTATGGGCCTATAAGCCCAATTATCTCGCTATTGCTCAGAAAAAATCAAACGGCCAATACAATGTCAAGAGCTTTGCTTACACCAATGTCATCAACCGCTTGCAAATGAGTTTGGGGCACATGGGATTTCTTGACAACAACCACACACTCATGAACTATGACAATGGTTTCTATGTGATGAATCACCAGTTTACTGCGGCAAGAAAACCAGAGCAAGTTTTTGTGCGAAGCGTTTACTCTACCAATGCAAACGACACAATTCTCTACGAGAAGAACCAGGCAACATCGGTTGAGAAACTTGTCATCCCCAAAAGCCTAAACTCGTTGCGCATTGAGTATGTGTTGCCTGAATTCCGTGACAATCAAGCAGTAAGTTACTCTTATTATCTCGAAAACTACGATCGTGGCTGGAGTTCGCCCACTGTTGCCACTGCAAAGGAATACACCAAACTGAGCAAAGGAAAATATGTGTTCCATGTCAAGGCCCATGACATGCTTTACAACACAACCAGCGAAGCAAAAATCGAGATTGAGATATTGCCAGCATGGTATGAAACCTGGTGGGCCTATTTCATCTATTTCACGCTTGCAATCTTGGCAGCATGGTGGTTCATCAAGTATTTGATAAAACGGTCACAAAGGGAACTCGAGCGCATCAAGGCCGAAAAAGAGCGACAGTTGCGCGAGCAAGAGGCTTTGTTCCAAATTGAAGAAGAGAAGAAAGAAAAGGAATTGGTAAAACTTCGCAACGAGCAGTTGGTCATCGACTTGAAACACAAGTCAAGTCAACTTGCCGACTCAACCATGAATCTTGTGCGCAAGAACGACATGCTCCAGGAACTGGATGAACAGATGCAGGAACTCTCAGGAATCATTGGGAAAGACACACCTAAGACCACTGTCAACAAAATGATCAAGGATGTGAGGCGCAGCATTCAGCGCAACATCAAGGAAGACGAGAACTGGGAGAAGTTTGAAGAAAACTTTAACCTGGTCTATGACAACTTCATGAAGAAGCTCACCGAGCAGTTCCCCGATCTCAAGGCCAACGACAAGAAACTGTGCGCTTATCTGCGCATGGGATTGAGCAGCAAGGAAATGGCATCACTGCTTAACACCACCCTGCGCAGCATTGAAACTGCCCGATACCGCTTGCGCAAGAAACTCAACCTCAAGCAAGGACAAAATCTAACCTCGTTTATTCAAGACTTCGGTTGATAGCATTAATCAAGCAATCCTAACAGACAGAAAGGCACATAACGCGCCCATGGTTTTTGCCACAGCGCGCGCTATGAGCAACCGTTTTGCAGTTTTTTCTTAAAAAGAGACCGAAAAACTTGCCCAATTCAAGATTTCATAGTAAATTCGTAGTCCATTATTATAAGACAACTAAAAACTAATATTATTTATAAATTCTAAAACATTAATACCAAAGTATGAGAACCAAAAATCTTCTACTTGGCGACGAAGCGCTTGCGTTAGGAGCACTGCATGCAGGCCTCACGGGTGTGTATGCATATCCCGGTACTCCGTCGACCGAAATTACTGAGTTTATCCAACAGCATCCGCTTGCAAAAGAGCGCAATGTACACAGTGACTGGTGTGCCAACGAGAAAACTGCCATGGAGGCTGCTCTTGGTGTGTCGTACAGCGGAAAACGCGCGCTGGTGTGCATGAAGCATGTGGGCATGAATGTGTGTGCCGACGCCTTTGTCAACTCAGGCATGACTGGAGCCAACGGCGGTCTGGTGGTTGTTGCTTGCGACGACCCATCGATGCACTCGTCACAAAACGAGCAGGACTCGCGCTTCTACGCCGACTTTGCGATGATACCGTGCTTTGAGCCATCGTCACAGCAAGAGACCTACCACATGGTAAAGGAAGCCTACGACTTCTCGGAACGCAACAAGATTCCTGTGCTCATGCGAATGACAACCCGCATGGCTCACTCTCGCGCCGAAGTTGAAACTGGCGAAATTCGCGAAGAGAACCAGATTCACTTCCCCGAAAACGAACGTCAATGGGTGCTGCTGCCCGCCAATGCCAAGGTGCGCAATGTACAACTCATCAAGGACTATGCTTCGCTTGAAGAGCAAGCCGAGACTATGGGATTTAACCGCTACATTGACGGTGCCGACAAGTCGATGGGCATCATTGCCTGCGGTATTGCCTATAACTACCTGATGGAGAATTATCCCAATGGTTGCCCCTACCCTGTTCTGAAAATTTCACAATATCCCATTCCTAAGGCTATGGTACGCCGCCTTGCCAGCGAATGCAAGAGTCTGATGGTAATGGAAGAAGGTCAACCCTTGATTGAACAGAAACTGAGAGGCATACTCGAATCACCCATTGAAATTAAGGGACGTATCGATGGCACACTGCCTCGCACTGGCGAATTAACTCCCGACTGCGTACGCAAAGCCTTGAAGTTACCCGAAATGGAACTCAATGCCGCTTCACAAGTAACTGTTCCCCGTCCACCAGCATTGTGCCAAGGTTGCGGACACCGCGACTTCTATACAGCACTCAACAATGTGATTCACACCTACCCCACCGCTCGCGTATTCAGCGACATTGGCTGCTACACACTGGGCTGGCTGGCACCATTCCATGCCTTCCACACTTGCGTAGAGATGGGCGCATCGCTCACCATGTCGATTGGCGCTGCCAATTCGGGTGTACATCCTTCGGTAGCAGTTATTGGCGACTCAACCTTCACTCATAGCGGCATGACCGGATTGCTCGATGCTGTGAACTCGAAGGCCAACATCACACTGTGCATCTCTGACAACCTCACTACGGGCATGACTGGTGGCCAAGATTCGGCAGGCACTGGTAAACTTGAAAACATTTGCCGTGGCCTGGGCGTTGAACCCGAACATGTACGCGTTATCATCCCTCTCCCCAAGAACTATGACGAGATGGAGAAAGTGATTCGTGAAGAGATTGAATATAAGGGAGTTTCAGTAATCATAGCACGCCGCGAATGCATCCAGACTGCCAAGCGTCATGCTGCACAAAACAAAAAAGCAAAATCATGAAACAGGATATTATCTTATGCGGTGTGGGAGGACAAGGCATCCTTTCAATCGCAACCGTAATTGGTTGGGCAGCACTTGACCAGAATCTGCACCTGAAGCAGGCCGAAGTACACGGCATGAGCCAGCGTGGTGGTGATGTACAGAGTAATTTGCGTCTGTCGTCAGATCCTATCAACAGCGACTTGATTCCACTGGGCGCCTGCGACCTGATTGTTTCGCTCGAACCCATGGAGGCACTCCGTTACCTGCCTTACCTGTCGCCCAATGGCTGGATTATCACCAACTCAACTCCGTTTGTCAACATTCCCAACTATCCTGAAATGGATGATGTGAATGCCGAGCTCAAGAAGGTGAAGAACCTCATCTGCATCGATGTTGATGCCATTGCCAAAGAGGTGAATTCACCACGCAGTGCCAACATGGTGCTGCTGGGTGCCACCGCTGCCGTGCTCAACATGCTTGAACCCGACAAACTGCGTGAAGGCATCACTCAGGTATTCATGCGCAAAGGCCAGGCAATTGTTGACACCAACATTGCAGCCTTTAATGCAGGACTTGAATATGCAAAAAAACACACCTTATAAAATTAGACAAAACCATGAATCTACCCATTGCAAAAGAAACCGTCAAGAACCTGCTTGCCGAGAAAGACATTGCTAATGTAGCAAGAGCTACCATACGCCAGCAGGTTGCGATAACAACCGGACTTGAACAACTCAGTGGCGAGAAGTTTGTACACCTTGAGATTGGCGTACCCGGCATTCCTGCGAGCAAAGTGGGAACTGATGCCCAAAAACAAGCCATCGACAATGGCGTGGCCACCATCTATCCCATTATCAGTGGACTTCCTGAACTCAAGGATAATGCTTCTCAGTTTATCAAGGCGTTCCTTGACATCGATATCGCTCCCAAGTGCATCATCCCAACCGTTGGTTCGATGCAGGGAAGCTTTAACCTGATACTTGAATGCTCGCAACTCGATGAGAACAAAGACACCATTTTGTTCATCAATCCTGGTTTCCCGCCTCAAATGCTCCAAGCCAAGATTTTAGGTGCCAAACAGGCATGTTTCGACATCTACAACTATCGTGGCGATAAGCTGGAGGCAAAACTCGAAGAGTTCCTCTCGACTGGCAAGATAGCCGCTATCGTATATTCTAACCCCAACAACCCGGCATGGTATTGCTTGACCGAGCAGGAATTGCAGGTGGTGGCTAAGATGGCCGACAAATATGATGCCATCGTCATCGAAGACCTCGCCTACTTCTGCATGGACTTCCGCAAAGAGTTGTCGAAACCATTTGAACCACCCTATCAGTCAACAGTTGCCAAATACACCGACAGGTACATTTTGATGATGTCGGGTTCCAAGATCTTCAGCTATGCTGGTGAGCGCATCGCTATCGTGGCTTTCAGCAACAAGATGTTCGATCGCGAGTATCCTCGCCTGCGTCAGCTCTACGGTCTGGGCAAAATGGGTGACAACTATGTGTTGACCTACTTGTATGCTGCCTCGTCGGGCACTTCACACTCGGCTCAATACGCTTTGTCGGCCATGATGAAGGCTGCCGTAGAAGGCAAGTTTGATTTTGTGAAGACCATCAGCGAGTACGGTCGCAGGGCCAAGGTTGCCAAAGAAATCTTTGACCGCAACGGCTTCAGCATCGTCTATGACAAGGATGGCGATGTGAAACTGGCCGACGGTTTCTATTTCACGATTGGCTATCAGGGTATGGACAGCGAGCAGTTGCTTACAGGCCTGCTGCGTTGTGGCATCTCGGCCATGGCACTTGACACCACCGGTAGCAGTCAGCCCGGTATCAGGGCCTGTGTGTCGACCCTCTCGACCGACGACGACATGAAAGCCCTTGACGAGCGTCTTGCTTTATTTGTTAAACTTCAAAACGAAGAATCATGATGAATTACATGACCGCCGACGAAGCCGTTAAACTGGTGAAGAGCGGCGACCATATCTATTTTCAAGGTAGTACGGCTATTCCTATTGTGCTGCAAGAGGCCCTTGCACGCCGTGGCCATGAACTGAAAGATGTTACTGTCTATTCAGCCTTCAATATTCCCAAGGGCGAGGCCCCATTCTGCAAGCCCGAATTCAAGGATTCATTCCTGATTAACAGCTTGTTCCTCTGTGGAGACCAACGCAAATGGGTGAATGAAGGTTATGGCTCAATGATTCCGGCATTCTTGGGCGAGATTCCTTTCTTGTTCCGCAGTGGACAGTTGCCCATGGATGTGGCATTTATCAACTGCTCCTTGCCCGACGAGAATGGCTATTGCAGTTACGGCATGAGTGCCGACCTGGCAGTGAGTGCCGTTGAATCGGCCAAGATTGTGATTGCCGAGATCAACAAGAGCATGCCCTACTTGTGTGGCGGCGCCTTGATTCATGAATCGAAAATCACAGCGGCTGTGGAGTGCGACGACCCCTGCGTGGTTATGGAGTTTGGTGCTCCCACCCCCATTGAGGCTGCCATCGGTCAGAATATCGCCAACGAGATTGAAGATGGCGCCACGCTACAGATTGGCGTGGGCGGCATTCCAAATGCAGTGCTCAACGGCATCAAGCACCACAAGCATCTGGGCTTGCACACCGAGGCCATGACCGATGGTGTGATTCGCCTGATTGAAGAAGGTGTAATCGACAACTCAATGAAAAAGATCAAACCAGGCAAGAGTATTGCCAGTTTGGCACTGGGTTCTCAACACATGTACGACTTCCTGCACTACAACCGTGATGTGGAATTCTATGATGTGGCATGGACCAACGACCCGCAAATCATTCGCCAGAATCCCAAAGTAGTGGCCATCAATAGCGCCATTGAGGTAGACCTGACGGGTCAGATTTGCGCCGATAGCATAGGTACGACCATCTTCTCGAGTGTGGGCGGACAGCACGACTTCATGTATGGCGGTGCACTCTCGGAAGGCGGCAAGACCTTTATCGCCCTTCCCTCTCGCACAGGCAAAGGCAAGGCTAAGATTGTGCCGACGCTGACACCAGGTGCCGGCGTGGTTACCACCCGCTTCCAGACGCAGTATGTGGCTACAGAGCATGGTATCGTGTATCTGCGTAACAAGAACCTGGCCGAGCGTGCCAAGGCGCTTATTTCGATTGCTCATCCCGATGACCGCGAGGCTTTGGAGCGTGCCGCCTGCGAACGCTTCGGCTACTCCTTCTTACGCCTGAAGTAAACGCATTACAGAATAGTCAAAAAAAATGGGTCTCATCTATACAGATGGGGCCCATTTGTTTTATCTAAACCATGAACACTCAACCCTAAACCATTCAATGAATGCCGAGTATGATGTTAATGAGGGCGGTAACATCAGAGACATTAATTTTGCCATCGTGATTCACATCGGCAACGGTTTCATCTTTATCAGTGATGCCCAAAATCATATTGATGAGGGCTGTTACATCACTCACATTTACCCTACCATCGCCGCTCACATCACCAGGAACCAAAGGCGCCTCCAAATCGTCCACAATATTAACGAAATCCTTCCATTGCTCAGCATTACGATACTCATCATAACGGCCTTTAAGCACATGCAATGTGCATTCGGTCACTTTCACACCCTGAAACGCCATGAAGCCCAAATCCACATCAACAGGATGATTGACATAGCAGTAAATGTTATTTAACCCTGTGCAATTAAAGAAAAGGCTTAAGCCGGTGGAAGTTACTGAACCGGGGATGGTGATGCTGGCAAGGTTGCTACACCCAGCAAAAGCCATTCCGCCCATTGTGGTTACCGAGTTTCCCATGTTAACACTGGAGAGGCTCGTACAACTTCCGAATGTTAGGTCTCCAATGGAAGTAACCGAATTAGAGATGGAAATGCTGGTTAATCCTGATAAATGAAAACACAAATAAGATGGAATATGCTTCACCTGATTGCCAAAGTTGAATGTTGTTATGCTATTCATCTCTTTAAACGGTCTATTATCGGATGTAAAATCAGAACAAGATTTTGCATTCCAATTCACGGTTTTGAGTCCCGTACAACCATCAAATGCATCGTTACTAACAGAAGCAACCGAGTTGCCGATTGTAATCGTGTCAAGGCTTCTGCAGTCGGAGAACGCACCATGGCCAATAGAAGTCACCGAATTGCCGATGATGAGATTGGTGAGACCAGTACAACCCGAGAAAGTGCTACTTTCAACAGATGTGACCGAATTGCCGATGATGACAGTAATCAAGCCACTGCAATCAGAGAATGCACTGCCTCCGACAGTTTTAATCGAGTTAGGAATGATGAACGAAGTCAATCCTGTGCAACCCAAGAATGCACTATTGCCAATAGAGGTGACCGAGTTGGGGAAAGTGATTGAGGTCAGACTAGTGCATCCATAAAAAGCATCGTTACCGATGGCGATGACTGAATTAGGAATAACTGTGTTCTTGCATCCAGTAATGAGTGTTTTGGAGGCTTTCTCAATAATAGCATTGCAATTATCTCGAGAATCATAATTATGATTGCCATTTTCCACAACAATCGACTCCAAACCACTACATTCAATGAACACTTTTTGGCCAATGGAGGTAACGGAACTGGGTATTGTGATGCTGGTCAAGCCTGATAAACCTGCACAGATATACGCTGGGATGTGCTCCACATCATTCCCAATGTTAAATGTAGCAATTGGTAGACAATAAAATGGGCTAAAGTCTTCTGTAATAAAATCGGCACAAGATATTGCATTCCAATTCACTGTTGCAAGATTTTCGCATCCACTGAATGATTGAACCCCTAAGGAGGAAAGCGATTTGCCAATGGTGATACTGGTCAGGTTATTGCAATTGGAAAATGCCTGATTACCAATTGAGGTAACAGTATTGGGAATGGTAACGCTTTCAAGTCCACAATAAGAGAAAGCATATTCTCCAATTGTTTGCAGCGACTCGGGAAAAACACACTCTTTCAAGTCTGGATTATAATCAAATGCGGCATCACCTATCGAAGTAACTGCACCTAATATTGTAACATTCTTCAGACGCATAGATGTAAACGCTCTTGGCCCTATTACGGTCAGCGATGCAGGCAAGACAATCGATTCGACATTAGAACCAGTGAAGACATTCTCACCTAAATAGGTCAAAGAATTGCCCAAATCCACCTCGGTCAGGTTTTCATAACCAGAGAAAGCCCACCCTCCGATAGTAGTAACATTGTTGCCGATATGCACCTTGCGCAATGGTGGAGGTGTTTCAAAAAAACTAACTTCCCTGCAAAATGCGGCATAGCCTATTGCAAGCAGTGATTCAGGTAAAATCAGTTCTTCAATCTCTATGCGCGTATTAAAGAATGCATTGTCACCAATAGTCTGAAGCGAGTTGCTTAAGGTCAGTTCGTTTATCGACCCACATTCAGCAAAAGTTGAGCTGCCTATTGTCTTCAACGAATTACCCATCATGATTTTACTTAGATGGTCGCAATGGTAGAAGGCACTGTCACCAAGGTTCACAAGCCCATCAGGAAGATCAATTTCATTCAATTGAACACAAGCCTGAAATGCATTCTTCCGGATTTCGGTAAGTGAATTAGGCAAAACGATTGACTGAAAATTGGCCATTAAAAATGCCAATTCATCAATGGTCTTGACACCATCAGGAATCTCGGTGTTTGAGCACCCGCTCATCAGAAGTCCAGTTGCCGTTTCGATAATGGCATTGCAATTGCCACGGGAGTCATACTTTGTGTTCTCGGGTGCAACAACAATCGATTGGGAGCCACATCGGGCAAAAGCCGCCACCCCGATATTGACCAGATTGCGCGGTATGAACAGACTATCCACTTTATGACAATAATAGAAAGCACCTTCACCGACCGAGGTCAATGTGGCAGGCAATTCAAGTTCTAATATATCATGACAATAGTAGAACGCATTTTTGCCTATCTGCTTCAAAGAATTGGAGAAGGTAATTTGACGAAGGTTCTCACAAAAGCAGAATGCTTGATTTCCAATCGACTTCACTGTGTTTGGCATTTCAACTCGCTTAACAGAGTTACCATAAAAAGCTTTTTGACCAATCGATACCACATTGAGTTGTTTGCCTCCAATCTGTACTTGGGCAGGAATCACTAGCTCAGCAGAAGAGTATTGTTCGCCATTTATCAACTCTGCTTCAGCATCGTTGAGCTGCTGATAGGTTATCCCATCTATTACCACTGTTGAATTGGCCGCCACTACTGACACAAAAGCCGCCAAAGCAACAAGAAAAAGATATAATCGTTTCATATATGAACGGTTTAGGTTGAATTCGATTTTTGACTTGCAAAAATAATAAATAATGTGAGGAAATGCAAATTAGCAGAAAGGAGATATACACAGGCAGGGATAACATAGATGCCTGTCATACAGCAAGAAAAATCAAGGGCCAGCGAGTGCCAGCCCTTGATTATGTATAATATGTATGGGTCTTATATGACCTGCATGTCTAATGTGAAAGCATTGAGATTACATCATGCCGCCCATGCCACCCATACCGGGATTACCGGCGGGCATTGGAGCCTCTTCCTTCTTCTCGGCAATGACACACTCGGTGGTGAGGAACATGCCAGCGATAGAGGCAGCATTCTCAAGTGCCACACGAGCCACCTTGGCAGGATCGATAACGCCTGTCTCGAGCAAGTTCTCGTAGCGATCGGTGCGGGCATTGTAGCCAAAGTCGTCCTTGCCTTCAAGCACCTTTTGCACTACTACAGCACCCTCGATGCCAGCATTCTCAACGATTTGACGCAGAGGTTCTTCGATGGCACGACGAATGATATTGATACCGGTAGTCTCATCGGCGTTGTCGCCCTCAAGGCTTTCGAGCGATTTGAGGCAACGAATGTAAGCCACGCCACCACCAGGAACGATACCTTCGGCCACTGCAGCGCGAGTTGCGCTCAGAGCGTCGTCAACACGGTCTTTCTTTTCTTTCATCTCAACCTCGCTGGGAGCACCAATGTAGAGCACTGCCACGCCACCTGCCATCTTGGCAAGGCGTTCCTGGAGTTTCTCCTTATCATAGGTCGACTTGGTAGTCTCGATCTGGGTCTTAATTTGAGCAACACGGTCGGCAATGTTCTGCTTGTCGCCTGCACCATTCACGATGGTAGTGTTCTCTTTGTTCACAGTCACCTTCTCGGCAGTGCCAAGCATGTCGATGGTAGCGCCATCGAGCTTGATGCCCTTCTCTTCGCTAATCACGGTGCCACCAGTGAGCACAGCGATGTCCTCGAGCATCTCTTTGCGGCGGTCGCCAAAGCCTGGAGCCTTGACTGCACACACCTTGAGAGAACCACGCAGGCGGTTCACCACCAGTGTTGCAAGTGCTTCGCTGTCGACATCTTCAGCAATGATGAGCAACGGACGGCCGCTCTGGGCAGTCTGTTCGAGAATGGGAAGCATATCCTTGAGGACAGAGATTTTCTTATCGAAAATGAGGATGAAAGGATGATCCATCTCGCACTCCATCTTCTCGGCATTGGTTACAAAGTAGGGAGATATGTAGCCACGGTCGAACTGCATACCTTCGACAACATCGACATGAGTATCGGTACCCTTGGCTTCCTCAACGGTGATAACGCCGTCTTTCTTCACTTTCTTCATGGCCTCAGCAATGAGTTCGCCAATCTTGGCATCGTTGTTGGCCGAAACGCGAGCCACGTTTTCAATCTTGCTGAAGTCGTCGCCAACTTCCTGTGACTGAGCTTTGATGCATTCAACCACTTTTTCAACGGCCTTGTCGATACCACGCTTCAGGTCCATGGGATTAGCACCTGCTGCTACATTCTTCAAACCTTCTTGAATAATGGCTTGTGCCAGAATAGTAGCGGTGGTAGTTCCATCACCGGCATCGTCGTTGGTCTTGGATGCAACCTCTTTCACGAGCTGAGCGCCAATGTTCTGGAATTCGTCTTCGAGTTCCACTTCACGAGCAACACTCACACCGTCTTTGGTGATGTGCGGAGCACCAAACTTCTTGTCAAGAATCACATTGCGGCCTTTAGGACCAAGAGTCACTTTCACGGCATTGCTCAATTGGTCAACGCCTTTTTTCAGTTCTTCGCGAGCCTTTATATCAAATTTAATTAACTTTGCCATAATAGTATAATGTGTTTTAAATGTTATTCAATAATACCTAAAATATCGGACTGACGCATAATGAGATACTTCGTCCCATCAAGTTCAATCTCTGTGCCAGCATACTTGCCATAGAGAACAACATCACCAGCCTTGACAATCATCTCTTCATCTTTAGTGCCATTGCCTACGGCAATCACATTGCCTTTTAAGGGTTTCTCTTTTGCGCTGTCGGGAATAATGATTCCACCTGCGGTAACTTCTTCAGCTTGTGCCGGTTCGACAAGAACACGGTCACCTAATGGTTTAATAATCATAATGTGTTTTATTTTTTAATGTTAGTTGTTTTATGTCTAACCCAGAATAAGCATATTTCGTGCCAAGCGTCACGCGGCGACACAGAGCGACATTTTGTCAGCGATAAACTGTCACTTTCATGCATGAATTGAAAAACCAGTGCATTTTTTATGACATGAAAGGAATTGGCACTTAATTTGCAAAATCGAATGAATGAAATAATATAATGTATTCTTATGATTGATTTTTTTGAACAAGACAACGATATGAGCGACGGCACTTCACACATTGTGCCCATCTTTACTGAAATTCATCACAGCGAAGGTGACGATATCCAACTGAAGGATACCGAACTCAACGACATGCCCATCTTGCCCCTGCGCAACATGGTGCTCTTCCCTGGCATGACAATGCCTGTGGCAGTAGGTCGTGACAAATCGCTCGCACTGATCGATGATATCCAAAAGCATAACCGCCCCATAGGGGTTGTGTGCCAGATCAACAGTCATGTAGAGAACCCAACGAAGAACGACTTATTCACGGTGGGTACGGTTGTCGATATAATTAAGGTGTTACACCTACCCGACAACTCAACCAATGTGATACTGCAAGGCCGGTCGAGTTTTGAGCTGAACGAAATCACTGCGCAGTCACCCTACCTAAAAGGTAAGGTCACACTGCTCGAAGACCCTCTGCCCGCCAAGAACGACCGCGAGTTTAAGGTACTGCTTTCGTCAATTCGCGAAATCACCTTCGAGATGCTGAACAATGTGGGTGACAGCGCCAAGGAGATGGTGTTTGCCATCAAGAACATCGACAGCCCGGTTTACCTCATCAACTTCCTTGCCACCAACATTCCCTTTGAGGCACGGCAAAAACAAGCATTGCTCGAAGAGCGCAACATCAAAAAACGCGCCTATCTGCTTTACGGTTACCTCTCAAAAGAGGCTCAACTGGTGGAACTGAAGGCTGCCATCCAGTCGCGTACTCGCGAAGACTTGTCACAACAGCAACGCGAGCACTTCCTGCAGCAGCAAATCAGAACCATACAAGAAGAGCTGGGCAATGGAGACGACGACATCACCGAACTCCAAGAACGCATGGAAAAGATGAAATGGGGCGAAACCGAAGCCGCTCATTTCAAAAAAGAACTGAAAAAACTGGAACGGCTGAACCCTCAGTCGCCCGACTACTCGGTGCAATACGCCTATCTCGACAACCTGCTTTCACTGCCATGGAGGAATTACACAAAAGACAACTTCAACCTGAAGAAGGTCGAGGCCAAACTCAACCATGACCACTATGGACTGGAAAAGGTTAAAGATCGCATTCTTGAGCACCTGTCTGTTCTAAAACTACGCGGTGACCTGAAAGCCCCAATCCTATGTCTTTATGGCCCTCCGGGTGTAGGCAAGACATCATTGGGCAAATCGGTGGCCGAGGCTCTCAACCGCAAGTATGCTCGCATCTCGCTGGGCGGACTTCATGACGAAGCCGAAATTCGTGGGCATCGCCGCACCTACATTGGAGCTATGCCAGGCCGCATCATGCAAGCCATTGCAAAATGTGGCAGCAGTAATCCCGTGGTTCTGCTTGACGAGATCGACAAGGTAGGACAGGATTTCAAGGGCGACCCATCGTCAGCGTTGCTTGAGGTGCTTGATCCCGAACAGAACAGTCGTTTCCACGACAACTATATTGACATTGACTACGACCTGTCGAAGGTGCTTTTCATCGCCACAGCCAATAACCTGTCGACCATCTCGCAACCCCTGCTCGACCGTATGGAAATCATCGAAATCACTGGTTACATCCTGGAAGAAAAGATTGAAATCGCTCGCAAGCACCTCGTGCCCAAACAGCTTGAAGAAAACGGATTCAAACCCAAAGAAATCACATTCTCCAAGAGCACACTTGTCAAGATCATTGACAACTACACACGCGAGAGTGGTGTGCGTGAACTGGAGAAAAAGATTGGCAAAGTGCTTCGCAAAATTGCACGCGAAAAGGCAACGGGTGCAACATTTGAGACCAACATAACTCCTGACAAACTCGGCCACTATTTGGGCAAAGAAGAGATCAACCGCGACAGTTATGAGGGCAACGAGTTTGCCGGCGTCGTGACAGGATTGGCTTGGACTGCAGTGGGCGGTGAGATTCTGTTCATTGAATCGTCGCTGGCAAAAGCTGGCAAGTCGGGCGAGAAACTCACGCTCACCGGCAATCTGGGCGATGTGATGAAGGAATCGGCAGTGATCGCCATGCAGTACATCAAGGCACATGCCGATGCATTTGGTATCAACCACGAGATATTTGACAAGTATAATGTTCACATCCATGTGCCCGAGGGAGCCATACCCAAAGACGGACCATCGGCAGGCGTTACAATGGCCACTTCGCTGGTATCGTCGTTCACACAACGCAAAGTGCGCGACCACCTGGCTATGACAGGCGAAATCACCTTGCGCGGCAAAGTGCTGCCAGTGGGCGGCATCAAGGAAAAGATACTTGCAGCCAAGCGTGCCGGCATCAAGTACATTATCTTGTGCAACGAAAACAAGAAAGATGTGGATGAAATCAACGAGCGTTATCTCGAGGGACTCACATTCCACTATGTGAACACGATTCAGGATGTAATTGACTTTGCCCTGCTACCCGACAAGGTAAAGAATCCCCTACCCCTTGAAGGCGCTTAATAACTCTGCCACAAACAATAGAACAACAATAAAAAAGGCTTCTAACAATCTGTCAGAAGCCTTTTTAGTAGTGGTACCGGGAATCGAACCCGGATTGCAAGATTGAGAATCTTGTGGCCTAACCGTTAGCCGATACCACCGTTTAGCGAGTGCAAATTTAGAACAAATTTTTGAATCCACCAAATTTCAGTTAAAATTTTACTGAAAAAAGTAATTTTCAACACCCATTTCAAGGATTGGAGAGATCGGAATAGGAAGGAATATCATTTAAGAACACATAACTGTCGTCGGCATAGTTGATGCGACAGCAATAGTGATTAAGGCCATTGCTCACAATTAGATAACTAGCATGCAACACCATATTGTAGCGCACAATCTGGTCAAAAGTGTTCTGACTGATTTCGACATGAGGCGCCTTGTACTCCACAATCACCAGCGGATTGCCAGTTGCATCGGCAACTAGCGTGTCGCAACGGCGCTTTATGCCGTTTTGAGTTAACGACACCTCGTTGGCCATAAGAGCAGCCGGAAAACCTTTTTCATCAACAAGAAAGCGCACAAAATGCTGCCGCACCCACTCTTCGGGCGTGAGCGTAACAAAACGGCGACGCAAAGTGTCAAAAATCACCTTGCTGCCATTTGGCTTAGCCTTGATATTAAATGTGTATGTGGGCAAATTCAGTTGCATGGCAGTTTATTTTTAGCAAAGATACACATTATTTTTACGCAACTATGCATTATTTATTGTATTTTTGTGACATGAACAAATTACCGCTTTTTTTTATCGACGACAATCTGGCAGAATTTGACCTCGAGTCGGCCCTACCGCTACTCGACCCATCGCGCCGTGAAGAGGCCTTGAGATACAGGAGCCGCTCTCTACAGGTGCAATGTGCTGCTGCGTGGCTGTTGTTAAAAAGAGCGATCAAGGAAGTGTTTGACATTAACGAAATGCCAGCAATCGTCACCGGCGAGCATGGCAAGCCCTATTTCATCGATTTCCCCGACATCCACTTCAACCTCAGTCATTGCCGTGAAGCTGTAGCTTGTGCCGTGAGCAACCGCCCCGTGGGCATCGACATCGAATCAGTTCGCACGCCGCTCAATCAGTCGGTTGCGCGCTATGTGCTCACCGACGATGAACTCGAAGCGGTTAACAATGCCGCCATTCCTGAGCTGGAATTCATTCGCTACTGGACACTGAAAGAGAGCATAGTGAAACTCACCGGCAAAGGCATTGCCGATGATGTGAAGACGGTGCTCAAGCGATACGATAACATAACCCAATCTCAGGTAACCGTTGATGAGAAACAACGCTATGTGTGCACAGTGACATGGTTCAACGAAGAATTGCCGCCCGATTGTTGCACAAGTGATGAATTCTTGCTAATTTAGCACTGGTTTTTGAGAAACAATAACAATGCCTCCAAAAAAGAACGACATATCATATTTCGGACTCTGCAACGAGATCAAAAACAAGCAGTTCAGACCCATATATGTTCTTCAAGGCGAAGAGCCTTATTACATTGACAAACTGTCGGACCTGATTGTGGAAAATGCCTTGACCGAAGATGAGCGAGACTTTAACCTGACTATTGTCTATGGCATAGACGCCGACATCAGGCAAGTGGTCAATGCCTGCAAGCAATATCCCGTGATGGCCCAGCGCCAAGTGGTGATTTTGCGTGAGGCACAGAATATGTCAAAGCCAGGTGTAAGCATTGAGAAAGAATTAAACCTCTTCAAGTTCTATGCTCAAAAACCACTTGAAAGCACTATTCTCGTGATTTGCAACAAGGGTGGAAACCTGAAAGCTCCTGAGTTCTTGAAGGAACTGAAGGCTTCAAAGGCAGGTGTTGTTTTCATCAGCAACAAGGTGAGAGACTACGAACTGCCTCGAATGGTAGTTGACTATGTAAAATCGGCCGCATGCTACATCGACGAGAAATCGGCTACCATGCTGGCCGACTTTGTAGGCACAGACCTTGCGAGGCTTTTCAGCGAAATTGACAAGCTGAAGATGCTTGTGGGGCCCGACAAGAGAATCACACCCGACCTTATTGAACGCAACATAGGCATCAGCAAGGATTACAACAATTTTGAACTTGAAGACGCATTCATCTCACGCAATGCCGAAAAAGTGTACAGGATTCTTGACTACTTCGAAAAGAATCCCAAAAACAATCCCGCAGTCATCACGGTAAGCATGCTCTTCTCGTTCTTTACCAATGTTTTGCTGGTACGCACCGCTCGCGACAAATCAGAAAAGGCTCTTTTGGCGCAAATCAATTCGCAATCAACCTTCAGACTTGGCAAATTCAAGAAAGCAGCCAACAACTACTCAACGCTTGCATGCGTGAACATCATCAGTTATGTGCGGGAATGTGATGTAAAGTCAAAAGGTCAAGGTTCCAGGCAGAATGCCTACGATCTGCTCAAAGACCTTGCCTACAAAATCCTTCATTCTTAAACAATTATTTCAGGCGGTAGAAATAGCCCAGCGTCAGTATGATCGACATGGAGTTTGAACCCGAAAAAATATCGGTCTTGTGATTGCTGAACACATCGTTCAGACCGTAATAGAAACGGCCCTCAAGCGTTAACGAGTGGTGGCGGTCCTTGATCCATTCCATACCTAATCCTGCAGAAATGCCATAATCGAACCGGTTCTTGATTTTCATGGAAAACTGGCTCGTGCTGCGGTTTGCACTCGGGAATCCTTCAATCGTCTCGAAATGTTCATAATCGAAATTCGACTTCGTTCCCGATGCAATCATAAACCCCACTTCGGGACCTGCATTAAAAAAACCATGAAAATGCTTTGAACCAAAGAAGATGTGAGTCATTACCGGCAGTTGGACATAAGTCAGGCTGCGCTGATAACTATAATCAAATCCATCAAATTTCTCTTTCCATCCGCGCTGCTCCACATTCAACTCGGCAATAATGCCAAAATGCCGTTCCTCAAGATAGCGAAAAGTGGCACCAAACATGATGCCGGGAATCATCGACTGAGGCACTGATGGGTTGAAGTTGACCTTTGAAAGCGTGGCTCCAGCCTTTCCACCCACCGAAATCTGGGCATCATAATGAGTTTGTGCCCAATTATGCGGGACAAACGCGAAGCTCACCAAAATTGCTATGAAATACTTGACAAATCTCATTGAATGATGCTTTCTTTCATTGACGAACCATTGAGATGCAGCATCTTCACATTGTTATTGATGAGTCCGCTCCAATTACTCACGCGTTTAAGGTCAAAATCCATCTGAACACCCTTATAGGCAGGAGTGTCTTCCTTGATTTCGGGCGAATTATTGAGTGATTGCAGCAGATACATGCCCATGTCAAAACCAAGGAGTCCCATCGATGGCGTAGTGTTGAGCATCTTGTCACCAAACATATTGGCGAACTTTTGTTCTACACGGCGGCTGCGGGCGCCCTCATCTTTATAGAAGCGACTGAATATATAAGTGTCGACCGTCTGGAACGACGACTTGAAATCGCTCAAGAATGACACATACTCAGGATAACCGAGAAGAGCGATTTCACAGTCAAAACGCTGCGACTTGGCTGCAGTCAAAGCGCCAATAAACTTGTTCACCAATTCCTTGCGACCCGATGAGGGGATGAATAAATAATTCATGCCTGGATCCATCACTTGCGACAGACGGTTGTACTCAAGTTTATCGTTCACATTCAGTGTCTTTGTCCTGCGCTTGTTACTTGACATATAGTCCTTAATGCTTGCAAAAATATCTTTGTCTTCACTATTGGCCTCATCAAGATAAATAATGGTGTAATCCTTGAATTTTTCAGCAATCCAGTCGTTAACAAGCGACATCATGTAGAATGTGGGGGTATTGATCTGAATGACTCTGGGATTCTCGGCATAGTCATCGTTTCTCGTCGAGAAACAGTTGAAGACCGTCACACCATTTTGCTGACCAAACTTGTTGATGCGTTCAAGCTGTTTGGGCTCACTCGGAGCAATGGCAATATCAAGATTCTTCAGTTCATCAAGAGCTAACAGACTATCGGTCACATTCAAGTTGTGTTGTGTGTCGTAAACATTGATATTCACTTTTTTATTCACTTTATTGCCAATGCTGTCGACAGCCACAAGAAATCCCTTATAAAAATCGGTGTAGAGCAATGCTTGACGAGGAGGATTTGACTTCTGGAGCTGGAATGGCAGGATGATGCCAATATTCAGTTCATTATCGCTGTCAATCTTGTGAACTGTGTTATACACATCGTCCATCTTCTTGGCATAGGTCTGCTCCAGTTCTTTCTCGGTAGCATTAGTCGAACTGATCACCGCTGTTTCCACCCCACTCTGCGGAATGTAGATGATTTTACCTTTTTTGAGTTTTTTCAAGTCGGGGTTAGCCTGACGCAGCTCATTGGCGGTAATGCCATGAGCGGCAGCCACCGACTCATAGGTTTCTTTGTCTTTCACCTCATAGGTGTAGAACTTGGTCACATCTTTCTCTATAGTGATGGTTCCGGTCACATTAGGCTGCACCTTGATTACATCGCCTACAACAAACTTGTCGGGATATATGCCAGGGTTCAATGCTATAAGGTTTTCAATCGTCGTGTTGTATTGTTTCGAAACACTGAAGAGCGTTTCACCACTCTTAATGGTATGGAAAATGGTTTTCACATCACCTTGCACTTGAGGAGCGTTTTCAGTCACCACTGGTGCTGTTGCAATAGGAGCAGCAAGTGATTTCTGTGGTATAACAAGCACATCGCCCTCCTTCACGCCATTATTGGCTTGAGGATTGGCTTGCACCAGTTCGTCGATGCTCATATTATAATTGCGCGCCAGGCCATAGAGCGATTCGCCTTTCTTCACCACATGGGTCACCGTTTCATTGGCAACCGACGAGGTCACATTCTGCGGCTTGCCCTGGTTAGCAAAAGCGCTCACCGGAAAAAACAGAAGCTGTTTCTTGGCGATGCCTAACTTGGCCGAGGGATTATATGTGATAATCTGGTCGACAGTTACCCCCAACTTCTGGGCAATGCTTTGTATCGACTCATTGTTGCCAGTCTTGTAGAAATAAAAAGATTCGTCGCCAATTGTCTTGATGGGCAAATTCAGTTGTGCTTCGGCAAATAAAGGGCAAAGAATGGCCACCAAAGCCAGAATCATCTGAAAACGAACTGATTTCATAATAGTTATTGTTTGTGCCTCGACTTCATATTTAGACAAGCATGAGGCTAGTTAATAATCCTTTTTTATACACAACGAGACACAATCGTGTGTCCCACGAGTTAAAATTAAACGCAAATATACAAATAAAATTCAAATTAACCCCAATTATAGGGTAATTATAACAAATTAATTACGGGATCGCCAATCAAACTCGCTAGTTTAGCACGCAAGCCATCAAGATACTGCAGTTCTTTCATCAACTTGGCAAGCTCCTCAGGACCAGCATTTTCAAGTTTTAGCTGAGCCTCATGTCTTAGCTTGTTGACAATAGCATTTTTCCATGCATAGATGGCCTTGGACACAAGGGGAACAAGCTTATCAATTTCATTGACAACTACAGCTCCGAATTCTGTGTGAATTCGGCTCAAAGCCGGCAAATCTTCAACCAGTTTTAATGCCACATTGCGCACACTATCGTCTATATCTGAACACAGGCGTTTCTGAAGATATTGTTCCCTGAAAATTTGGAGTTCTTCGTTAACCTTACTTGAGAGCCGTGCAGTCAGTTCTTCCTCTAGTTTTGTTGCGGTGTCGATACTGTCAACTCCCTTTTGCTGAATATCCTTGATGCCCTGCTTCAACAATCGTTGCATATTTTCTTGCTCCTGAACATTCTTTGCCTCTAACGATTCATAGAAATGAGGCACCAAGTGCACCGAAATGTCAAAAATGCGTTGATACACAGGATTCGAGAAGCGCATGGAATCTGCCTCAAGTTCATTCTTAACATACTCGACAAGTGTGGTAGGCCTGCTTTGCCCATCGTCATACTCTGTATCACATAAGTAGCACATGCCATACTTCACCACATATCTTATCAAGTCGCCTTCATACCGATCAAGCAACGCCTGAAAATCTTTCTTGTTATTTTTATAAGGTCGATGAGGGCGATCAGGACCAACCGTTGGAACATCAGTTCCAGCCCCAACCGGTACAGTCGTTTCTCCAGATTCAGCACCACGACGGTCCTTATACTCCTTCTCACGGTTCTTTTGAATCTGCTTCCCAATTTCGGCCATCACCACCTTTTCTTCATATCCGAATCGATTGCTGCATTGCTTGGCAAATTCCATTCTGATAAACTGATCGGGAATCAACGCTATCGACTGAACAATCTCCCTGATGGCTGCCCCTCGCTTGATGGGATCGTCCTGACAATCTTTCAGCAACACATTAGTCTTGAAACTGATGAAATCGGTTTCATGTTCATCAATATAGGTTTTCACTTCATGTGACGCATGACTTCGAGCGAAACTGTCGGGATCCTCACCCTCAGGCAGCAGCAATATCTTGATGTTCATGCCCTGCCTCAACAACAGGTCCACGCCACGCATAGCAGCATGAACACCGGCAGCGTCACCATCAAAAAGTTCGGTCACATTTTGGGTAAAACGGTGTATCTTTTGAATCTGCCCGTCGGTCAAGGCGGTGCCCGACGAGGCAATCACATTCTCAAACCCCGACTGGTGCATCGAAATCACATCGGCATATCCCTCAACAATAAAGCACTTTTCCTCCTTGGATATGGCCCGTTTGGCTTGAAACAGTCCATATATTTCGTTGCCCTTAGTGTAGATCAGTGATTCGGGTGAATTCACATACTTTGCTTTGTCGTCGTGTAGCGTGCGGCCGCCAAATGCAATCACCTTGCCGGCTATGTTAAACACCGGGAACATCACCCTGCCACGAAAACGATCGTAACCACCTCCTTTATTATCATCAATGCACAGTCCCACGCTGAAGAGCACCTCACGGTTATACCCTTTCTTGATAGCAGCGTCGTACAGAGCGCTTCGTCCTTCGGGTGAATAACCCAGATGGAACTTCTTGATTGACTCTTGCGTGAATCCGCGCTCCTTAAAATAAGACATGCCAATCTCTTGTCCTTCACGAGTGTTGGTCAACTGATCTTCAAAAAACTGCAAGGCAAACTCGTTAACCACAAGCATGCTCTCGCGCTCGTTCTCAGCCATGCGCTCGGCATCGGTCAACTCTCGTTCTTCAATTTCAATGTGATATTTCTTGGCAAGATATCGCAGTGCCTCAACATAGGTCATCTGCTCATGCTCCATCACAAAATTCACCACACCGCCGCCAGCACCACAAGCAAAGCACTTATAAATGCCTTTAGTGCGCGACACATTGAACGACGGACGCCTGTCGTTGTGAAACGGGCACAGCCCCAAATAGTTTTGGCCACGCTTTTTCAACGACACAAAGTCACTCACCACGTCCACAATGTCCGCAGCATCAATAATCCGTTCAACTGTCGCTCTATCAATCATTTAAACACTTCTTTTAATCCTTCTCTGACCATAAGTACAGGAGAGTGGTTTTATCCCCACAAAGATAATCATTAATCACATTACCTCAAAATAAAAATATACTACATTCATTAAAAACTCACCCATACAAAACATGCAAAAAAAATGTTGTGAAAAACTTTGTTTTGTATTTGTTTTTTTCACTAAATTTGTACTGTTGTTTGATAGCTATATTTTTACACATTTTGCAGCAATACATAAATGGCTGATATTCACCAGAAAACAGCGCAACTTGACGCCCGTTATCTTCGCATGGCAAGAATCTGGGCCGAGAATTCCTATTGCAAGCGCCGGCAAGTGGGAGCCCTCATTGTCAAAGACAAGATGATTATCTCTGACGGATACAATGGCACACCAGTAGGATTTGAAAACATTTGTGAGGACGAAAACGACAATACCAAGGCCTATGTGCTGCATGCCGAGGCCAATGCCATTACAAAAGTCGCTCAAAGCAACAACAGCAGCAAGGGTGCCACTCTGTATGTGACCACCTCGCCGTGCATTGAATGCGCCAAACTCATTATCCAGTCGGGCATCAAACGAGTGGTGTTTGGCGAAGTGTACCGACTCACCGACGGCGTTGACTTGCTGAAGCGGGCTGGCATTGAGTGTGTGTGCCTCTCTGACAACAAAAACGAGATTGTTGAAGATAAAATTTAGGAGGCATCACATGAACACCAACGCCAACAACCGTCAACCGTTTTCCTGGGTCCCCATAGCCATAGCAGCTTCGCTTGTAGTGGGAATTTGGTTGGGACTTCTTTTCTCGGGAAAGAAGGCAGGTGAATATGACCGCAAACTCAACAACATCCTCAATCTTGTCTCGAATGAATATGTTGATAACATTGAAGTCGACAGCCTCATAGAACTCTCCATTCCTGAAATTCTTTCTAACCTTGATCCGCACTCCTATTACCTGTCGGCCAAAGAACTTCAGCTGGCCGAAGAGGACCTGAGCGGAAGCTTCAGCGGCATTGGCATTTCATTCCAGATTTCTGAGGACACACTCTATGTTATAGAGGTGATTCCAGGCGGCCCTTCTGAAAAAGCAGGCATTGTTGCAGGCGATAAAATCATTTCGGCCAATGGCAAATCGCTCGTAGGCCTTGACCAGAATGTCATCAAGGAAACACTGCGTGGCAAGAAAGATTCCAAGGTGAAACTTGAAGTGAAGCGCATGACCTCCAACAAGCCCCTCACATTTGTCGTGACGCGAGGCGATGTTCCTGTCAAAGCTGTTGACGCCGCCTACATGATTGAAAAGAATACAGGCTATGTGAGAGTCAACCAGTTCGGACGCACCACCTACGACGAATTCATGCAAGCACTCACCACACTTAAGGCTGACGGCGCAAAACGGTATATCGTTGACCTGAGAGGCAATGGTGGCGGTTACATGGAAATGGCTATCTACATGGCCAACGAATTCCTGCCCGCCAACCAACTCATTGTTTCGACCAAAGGCCGTTACAAGAACAACGACTCCAAAGTGTGGAGCGACGGCAATGGCTCGTTCAAAGACGATGAGGTGATTGTGCTCATCGATGAGTTCTCGGCAAGCGCCAGCGAAATTTTTGCCGGCGCCATTCAGGATAATGACCGTGGACTAATTGTGGGCTGCCGCTCTTTTGGCAAAGGTCTTGTGCAAAAGCAGTTCGACCTCGGCGACAAGAGTGCCATCAGGCTTACAATCGCACGCTACTACACCCCTAGTGGCCGCTGCATTCAAAAAGACTACAAGGCACACGGGCTTCTCTCCTATGAAAAAGAGCTTTTCGACCGTTACACCAAAGGCGAACTGTATAGCCGCGACAGCATCAAAACCGACGAAAAGCAGCAGTTCAGGACTCTGCACGGCCGCACAGTGTATGGCGGTGGCGGCATAATTCCCGATATCTTTGTTCCGCAAGATACCACCCCCATCACTTCGTACTACATCGCCATCACTAATGCTCAAATCATCCCGCAATTTGTGCTCAAGTTTGTACAGAGCAACCGGTCGATGCTTAGCGAAGCCAAAGATCACAAGCAGCTGTTGAGAATGCTCAACAACAATGAGCAGTTGCTGAACGATTTCGTTGACTTTGCCTCTGAGCATGGAATTCCAGCACGCTGGTACTATATCAATCAATCGAAGGACCTGATCATCAAGACCATTAAGGCACTCATTGCCCGAGATCTTTTCGGACAAAGTGCCTTCTACCCCATCTACAATCGCAACGACAAGACTGTGGATGCCGCACTCAAGGCCTTCAGCAAGCATCAGGCAACATTCCCCATACTTCCCAACAGTTACTAATTTCAGCTTATTGCCATTATGGAGAAAAAAGAACTTCGTGCCGCAGTAAAACGATTAAAGCAGTCGCTCACCGATGACATGAAACTTGAGCAGTCGAACCAGGTGTTCAACTACATCGAGTCGCTGCCAGTTTTTAAAGAAGCTCGCACGATACTGCTCTATCACTCGCTCCCCGACGAACTGCCCACACATCACATCATCAAGAAATGGGCCTTGGAGAAACAGATATTTCTCCCGCGCGTGAATGGTGACGACCTGGATGTTGTGCCCCTTGATGCCGAATTGACCGATGACAACCAGTTCCACATCTTTGAGCCCACTGGCTCCAAGACCATTTCGCCCGAAACCCTCGACATCATCATTGTGCCGGCTGTTGCTTTAGACACACAATGCAACCGCATGGGGCGCGGCAAGGGCTTTTACGACCGACTGCTCAACCCGCTCTCCCACCCCTATACCATTGGTGTAGGGTTTGATTGTCAGATTTTTGACACAATCCCGTGCGAACCGCACGACAAGAGACTCAATGCGGTGGTAACACCCGATATCAAGATTGTTCATAACAAGTAAGCCATGCTACCCATTATTTCCTCAAACACCAAACTGTCGCAAATCATCATTGATGATCCCACTATCTTATCGGTTCTTAGCCGGTTTGGCATCTCACTGGGCGTGGGCGACATGACTATTGAGCAAATTTGCCAGCAGAAGAAGATGAATGTGGTTTTCTTCACCACGATTCTCAACACATTTCGTGACCCCGACTTCTTCCCCGAGAAAATCTTGTATTCTTTCGAAGCGCATTTAATAGTTGATTATCTGAAAAAAACCAACCAAACATATCTGCAATTCCAGTTGCCCAATATTGAGCGCCATCTGCATCTGCTCATCAGCAAGTCCGACGCTCAAAACAGCAATCTGCTCATCATCATGAAATTCTTCAGTGAAGTGAAGGCACAACTCATGAAACGGATTGATGATGACAAGTATCGCTGGTTTCCCGAGATTCTTGCACTAGAAAACAGTGATGATAATAAGGTTGAGAGCACTGTGATGGCATTCGATGAATCAAACGATTCTATTGAGGACAAGATTAACGACCTTATCAGCATGTTTGTGGTCCACCTCACAGGCGATTACGATATCAACCTTGGTCAGGCCGTTTTGCTTGCACTTGATAGCCTGAAAAAGGACATAGCCCAGAACAATCGCATCCGCAAGCGCATATTAATGCCTCTCTATCAAGCATTAGCATCAAGACAATGAGCTTATGAAACCATCAGTTGCTATCATCTGCTCCGATTCAATCACATCGCTGGGCATCAATGCTCTGCTGAGAGATCATTTTAATGCCGACACAACCATTATTACTCCCGCTCAACAGCAAATGCTTGCCAGCTACGCCATGTCGGCCGACTTCGATTTCATCATGATCGACGAAACCGTCTTGATTCAGAACCTCAGCTATTTCTTGCCATATCGCAACAAGTTGATTCTGCTTACAACCTCGGCCATAGAGCACGAAACAGACTTTCACCATCTTCTCAGAACCGCATCACTCGACAGCATCATATCCTCGGTCAGCAAAATCTTCAAGTCTGCCAGCAAGGTGAAACCTAAAGACAATCAACTGTCGACCCGAGAGATTGAAGTGCTCAAACTGGTGGCTGAAGGAAAACTTAATAAGGAAATAGCAAAAGAATTGAATATCAGCATAAACACGGTACTCACTCATCGCAAGAATATCACAGCAAAACTGGGTATCAAGAGCGTTTCGGGCTTGAGTTTCTATGCATTGATGAACGGGTTTGTCAAACCTTAAGAAACCACATTATGAGAGCGTTTTTCCTCTATTTTTTATTATTGGTATCGGCCGTTACATCTCGCGTCACAGCCGATAATATCGACTGGAATGCACCGCTACCCGTCGATTCCAATTTGCGTTACGGCGTGCTCGCCAATGGACTCACATATTATGTGTTTCCTCAACCTGGTTTTGGAACAGTCAACATGAAATTAGTCACCCGAATCGGGTCGGTTGTGGAAAACGAGAATGAAAGAGGTTTAGCCCATTTTCTTGAGCACATGACTTTTGAAGGAACCGAGAGTTACCCCGACGATATGGCAGTAAAACTGCTGCAAAGCTATGGGCTTCACATGGGAGCCGATGTCAACGCATCGACGGGCTTCGACGACACGCAATTTGACATCAAGAACATACCGTCGAACGACACCACTCTGTTCCTGCACTCGTTGAGCATACTTAGCGACTGGGCCTGTAACCTCACCTTGACCGACTCGGCCATTGCTAAACAAAAGGGCATCGTACTCGAGGAATGGCGCACAGGCCATGATTACAACGAACGAATGCTCGATGCCATGTGCAAGACATTGCTTGCCGGCAGCCGATATGCCGACCGAACACCTATCGGGTCGATGGATGTTATAACAAATCTTGATTCCAAGACCCTCACAGAATTCTATCACCGGTGGTATCGCCCCGACTTGCAAGCCATCATGGTCGTGGGCGACTGCGACCCCGACATAACTGTTGATGCTATCAAATACCTATTCGGTCCAATCAAGCGCCCTGATAATCCTGAAACACGCCAAGCCTACGAACTCCCGTTTCACAAGGGCCTGAACTATTGTATGTTTGTTGACCCTGAAGCTGCCAGCACCCCAGTAGGCATCTTCTTCCAGCACGCCAAACCATCACGGGAAAGACTCAACACGCGAGCCTATTATCGCGACTATGCCATTCAACGCCTCGCTGTCACCATGCTCAATTTGCGACTCGGCGAGGCATGCCTGAAACAAGGAGCACCCATGTCATCGGCCCAATGCGATTATGAGGATTTCCTGGTGACAGCCACTGCCGACGCTTTCGGTCTAAGTGCCGATGCCAAACAAGGACAGTCGCTGGAAACCTATACCGAGTTACTGACCGAGGCCCGAAGGGCTCAAGTGCATGGATTCAGCGAGAGCGAACTTGAAAGAGCCAAATCATTCCTATTGGGCCGAATCGATAATACGCTTGAAGAGAATGAGAATCAACACCGCAATGATTACATCGAGTCGTACATCGAAAACTTTGAGCAAGGTATTGACTTGTACGACATGAAGCAATCAGCATTGCTGCTCCGTGACATTGTGATCAATCACTGCCCGTTGAGCGATATTGACAACTACATTCACAACATAATCACCCCCGACAATGTGAGTGTGATGATTGCCGGACCACAAACCGATGAGGCGACCTACCCTGACAAAGCCACATTAGACAAGGTGTTCAAAGAAGTATTTGAGTCTACACCCGACAAGTACGACGACAGCATGAGTGCTGCTCCAATCCTGTCTTCCCCACCCACCCCCGGAATCATCTCAAACTGCACTACAAGCGACTCCATCGTCTATACAGTAACACTGGGCAATGGCGCCACAGTTGTGCTGCTCCCCACAACGGTCAAAAACGATGAGATTCTCTTTAATGCCTACAGCAATGGCGGCTGGATGGCCTACGACAACAAGCACTCCGAAGCTTTGCGTGCCATGAATGATGTGATCGAGTACAGCGCACTGGGTGGCATCCCTTATAATGAACTCAAGAAGAGGCTTATCAACACTAATTTGAGCCTTGTGTTTGAACTAACGCCCTACCAAGATACATTTACAGGTAATTCGGGCAAGCGCGACCTTGAAACACTGTTCCAGGTGCTCTATCTCTATTTTACTGACATTCAGAAAGACAATCAGTCGTTTGATGCCTACAAGAGTGCCATGATATCGGATTACCGTCAGTCGCGAAGCAATCCCAAAGTCATCTTTACCGACTCGATTCTCTCGACAGTGTATCCCGACATTGTATACGCCAAAACACTGAATGAAGAAGATGTGAACCGGCTTGACTATGACGAACTGTTATCGCTCTACCGCGAGCGAGTAGCCAACCCTGGCGATTATGTGTTCACCTTTGTGGGCAACTTCACGGTTGATTCGATCATGCCCCTCATCAGCACTTACATCGCTTCGATACCCGACAATGGCATGCGTGAGGAACCTGTCATGAAATCGCTTGTGCGGCGAGGCAACTACAGCAACAGTTTCAAATTGCCCATGCTCACGCCCAAGACATCGGTTGAGATGGAAATTTATGCTCCCTGCACCTTCTCGATTAAGAACAAGGTGCTTACCGACATGCTGACAAATGCTTTCGACATCCTGATCAACAACGAGATTAGAGAGAAGATGAACAGCAGTTACGGTGCATCGGTGGTGTGTGACCTCGAAGAGTATTCTAACCAGTTTGAGTTCAAATGCTTGTTCGACACTAATAATGCCGATGCCGACGAGGTCTACAAGATATGCCGACAAGTGATTGACAGCACACTGCGCAACGGCATCAGCGCCGAGACCTTCAATGACATCTACAACCAGCAGGTGAACTCTTTCTACTTTGCCATCAATGCCAACTCGTTCTGGGCCTATCACCTGTATTTGTATGCCAAAGGCTATGACTATGTTAATGAACTGCAAAGCACGCTTATGGACCTGACGGTTGAGAAGTTCAATCATTTCATTGCGTCACTCATGCCCATCAGCGACCTCACCACTATCATGAAGGGGGAATGACGCAAGTCCTCACTTAACAACCTTCACCAGAACAGGTCACATATGCCATATAACAACAAAGCCCGCAATCGCAGGCTTTGTTGTTGATTATCAAATAATTGTCAAGTATCACAACTTGAAAAGATTCGCTAAGCAGATAGATTAAATCCACTTCACATAAGCGAAGTCCTGACGATGTGGCAGGTTCACATTCCATGGATACACCCTGAAAGCATAACGGAAAATACCAGAGTTCTTCAGTTTGCTCTTCATGCGGTAAGTGACGATGTCGCCATTCTGCGACTCCACATCAAATGGAATGGTCTTGAAGAATTTCACCTCGCCATCCACTTCCTGATTCACCACCATTTCCACACACAGGTCGGTGCCAAGGCCAGCGGTGTTCAAGCGAACCATAGCCTCGACCGAGTCACCGTTGTTTGTAGCAGCACGCAGCGAGTCAGACATATTCACCTCAACAGCCTCCACCTTATCCCACTTCGCGGCCACACGCTCTTTCCAAGCAACGATTTCCTTGGCAAGTGCATAGTTGCTGGCTTTCAGTTTCTTGCTGCGCTCAGCCTCCTTGTTGTAGAAGCGCTCGAAGTAATCAAGCATCATGCGCGACATCGTGTAGTTAGGAGCGATGTGAGCAATCGAGTTCTTGATATACTGAATCCACATGGGAGAATAGCCCTTCGAGTTCTTGGCAAAGTAGAGAGGAATAATCTCGTTCTCGAGCATCGAGTAGATGGTAGCAGCATCGAGCTTGTCCTGCTGAGCCTGGTCGGTGTAGTTGCGCACATTGGTGAGCGCCCAGCCTGCACCCTCGCGATAACCCTCATACCACCAGCCATCGAGCACCGAGAAGTTGAGCAGACCGTTCATCTCGGCCTTCTCGCCCGAAGTACCCGATGCCTCTAACGGACGGGTTGGCGTATTCAACCAGATGTCGACACCCGT
>JAEEGL011338392.1_pt1 | contig 31599 bp, 26 predicted proteins | sample 9134231 | NCBI WGS metagenome assembly JAEEGL01 (sample SAMN16246548, study PRJNA631951) | gut metagenome | biome: gut microbiome; feature: rumen; material: fiber-attached | host: Bos | place: Iran: Karaj | collected 2018-10 | reverse complement strand
CGTTCGTTGATGCCCATTACGTCGTCTTCCGTGACGAACGACATCTCCAGGTCGATCTGCGTAAACTCCGGCTGCCTGTCCGCACGCAGGTCCTCGTCGCGGAAGCAGCGCGCGATCTGCATATACCGGTCGTAGCCTGCAAGCATCAAGAGCTGCTTGAAAAGCTGTGGGCTTTGCGGCAGCGCATAGAATTTTCCCGCGTGCACGCGGCTGGGCACGAGATAGTCGCGCGCGCCCTCGGGCGTGCTCTTCGTCAGCATCGGCGTCTCGATCTCGAGGAAACCTTCCTGCGCAAAAAAGCTGCGCGCGCAGAGCGCGATATTGTGCCTCAGCATGAGATTCCGCTGCATGCCCGGACGCCTCAAATCCAAATAGCGGTATTTCAAGCGCGTCGCTTCCTGCGTATTGGTGCTGTCGTCGATCTCGATCGGCGGCGTTTCGCTCTTGTTCAATATCTTGAATTCGTCCACGCGCACTTCAAAATGGCCGGTCGGCATCTGTTCGTTGATCGCTTCCGGCGCGCGCTCCAGCAGCACGCCCTTCACAGCCAGCACAAATTCGGAACGAATAGTCTGCGCGCGCGTGAAGTCCGCTTCGCTGATATGTCCCGAATCAAACACCACCTGCATCACGCCCGTGCGGTCACGCAAACCTACGAATATCAGTTTTCCCAAATCGCGTCTTGCGTTGACCCAGCCCATCAGCAATACTTCCTGACCGAGCTGCTCCTGCGCAGGCTGCGCGCAGTAATGCGTGCGTTTCCAGTTCCCCAATAGCATTTCCATAACTTTTCAGCGAGCCTCCCGTTCCGTCGATCGTATATATTCGCAAATCACATCCGCATCCATGGCGATCTGTATCTGCGAAGAATCCTGCATGTTTTTCAGCGGCAGAACGCCGTTTTTCAATTCCTCATCGCCCAGCGTGGCTGTAAATGCGGCTCCGACTTTGTTCGCGTACTTGAACTGCGCCTTCACGCTGCGCCCCAGATGATCAAAATCCGCTTTTACGCCAAGGTCCCTTAACTTCTGCGCCAGAACAAAGCTTGCCATGCGCGCCGGTTCGCCTATGGACGCGATAAAGATGTCGTACTGCCGCGGCTGCGGAATAGTCAGGCCCTGATTCTGCGCTATGAGCAGCAACCTTTCGAGCCCCAGTCCAAATCCCACGCCGGGCATCGAAGGTCCGCCGATCTCTTCCACGAGGCCGTCGTACCGGCCGCCGCCGCACACCGTGCCCTGCGAGCCGATATGGTTGGATATGATCTCAAAGACGGTCTTCGTGTAGTAGTCGAGGCCGCGCACGATAAACGGATTGATCGCGTAAGGAATGTCCAGCGCGTTGAGGTGCGCCTTCAATTCATCCATATGCTCGCTGCACGAAGGGCACAGGTAGTCGATCATATGCGGCGCGTCCGCCGCGATCTCCTTGCATTTTTCCTCCTTGCAGTCGAGCACGCGCAGCGGGTTCTTTTCAAAACGCGTCTTACAGGTCTCGCACAGCTCGTCGTAACGCGTCATTAAATACGCCTTCAGCGCTTCGTGGTAGCGTGGGCGGCACTCGGGACAACCGATGCTGTTGATGTTGAGCGCGAGATCGCGAACGCCCAGTTTTTTGAAAAGTTCGAGCGCGATCACGATGCACTCTGCGTCCGCGCTCGCCTTGGGCGCGCCAAATACTTCCACGCCGAACTGATGATGCTCTCTCAGGCGTCCCGCCTGCGGCTTTTCGTACCGGAACACGGGGCAGTTGAGATAGTACATTTTCGTAGGCTGCGCATCGTTGAAGAGCTTGTTTTCCACCAGCATGCGCACTGCGCCCGCCGTGCCTTCGGGTTTCAGGGTGATCGAACGGTTTCCCTTGTCCTCGAAGGTATACATCTCCTTCTGCACGATGTCCGTCGTATCCCCTACGCCCCGCAAAAACAGCTCCGTATGCTCAAATACCGGCGTGCGTATCTCCCGGAAGCCATACTTCGCGCAGATCTCGCGAATACAGCCTTCCACATACTGCCACTGATAGCTTTCCGCCGGCGTTATATCACGCGTGCCTTTCGGCGCCTGGATTTCCATGCGTATCACCCTCCCAAAAAAATAGGTTCCGCGTCCATTGTGAAACGGGAAACCTGCAGACCGCCTTATCACCGGCAGTTCATGCCGCTTCAATCGTCATGATGCGGTCAAAATATTATACCCACGGATAACGGGGCTTGTCAATCGTCTGTTGCCATGTCGGGCTCAAGTGAACAGCATGCGTTTGCGTTCGCTGAGCTCCCCGAATTTTACGAGATACGTATCGACGTCTTTGGGGCTCGGAACCCGTTCCACGCGGTTCTCCGCGCCGAATACGCGCTTTGTGATCGCGCCCGCGCCGTGCGCCATCACGCTCACGTTTTCCTCCATCATGTCGATATTGTAAACGCATGCGCAGTGCGGGCGCGCGTAGCCCACATTTTCAAGATTCCCGCGCATGTATTTCTGCCGGTACATGTAGTACGGGCGCATGCCCATCCGCTCCGCATACGCGGCGCCCAGCGCGACCGTCTCCTCCGCTTCCTGCGCCGATATCATCGCAAAGGCGTCCAGATGCTCCTTCAGAAACGACGAGCGCTTGATCGCAAGCGTGTGCACCGTCAGGCTGTCGGGAGAAAGCGTTTCAATGCGCTTCAGCGTGTTGTGAAAATCGTCCCTCGTCTCCCCCGGCAATCCCACGATCACGTCCATATTGATGTTGGAAAACCCGTGTTCCCGCGCCAGATAAAACGCTTTTTCCACATCCGCCGCCGTATGCCTGCGGCCGATTCGCTCCAGCGTTTCGTCGTTCATGCTCTGCGGGTTGATGGAAATGCGGTTCACGCCCGCGCGGCGCATGACCGTAAGCTTTTCCGCATCAACGCTGTCCGGGCGCCCCGCTTCCACGGTGAATTCTCCCGTCCACTCGGGATAACAGGCGCGGATATGTCCGAGAAGTTTATTCAGCCGGTCGGCCGAAAGTATGGTCGGCGTACCGCCGCCGATATAGACGCTGCGCACGCGGTAACCGCCCGCGTGCACGATCTGCTCGCCCAGGGAAATGTCCTGCAGCAGTCCGTCCAGGTATATGTCCAGCTGCGCGTCGCGCGGCGCCGTACGGGAGCCAAACGAACAATACAGGCAGCGTGTTTTGCAATAAGGGATTCCGACATAGACGCTGACGTTCTTTTCCGCGGCGTTTTCAACGAGAAAAGGCGCCTGCTCCTCATGGATCTTCTGCAGCAGCTCGATTTTTGCGGGCGATACGTCGAAGTCGTCCCGCATCAGGCGCAGCGCTTCTTTTTCGCCCTCCGCGCGCAGCAATTCGCGCCACAGTTTTGTGGGACGTATGCCGGTCAGCGAACCCCATGGCATATTTAAGCCCGTCAGATCGCGCATCAGACGGAACACCGCGATCTTCATCGCGCGCTTTTCGTATCGTTTCCTCAGGAGCGGCGTGTCTTCCCGCGCCGCCGTACGCCGCTGTCCGGATACGGTGTCCCCGTGCAGCGCGGCCCACGCTTCCACGACCCAGTCGTTCTTTTCCCTTCGGATATGCACGGACACATGCAGCGTATCGCTGTTGCTCCGCCGCAGTCCGGCCTCATCGGTCAGCGTAACGTCCGCGACACCGAAAAACATGCGTATCTCATCGGCGATGTCGTTCAGATACGCAGGTCTGTTTGTGCACAGCAATACGTTCATTGCCAAGTGCGGATAAAGCGATTATGCTTCTTTTCCGTTTCCAAAGTGGAAAGCGCCATATGCCCTGGATACAGCGCGTAATCGCCGCCGGGCAGGGTGAAAAGCTTCTTCGTGATCGAATCGTAAAGCATCTGGTTGCTCGAATGCGGGAAATCCACACGCCCCACGTTCAGGCGGAAGATCGTGTCGCCCGTGAAGATCGCATATTCTTTTGCCGCGAGGAAGCATACGCCGCCCTTCGTATGGCCCGGCGTATGAATGACCTTCAGCTCTATATTCCCCATTTTGATCAGATCGTTATCGTGCAGCAATATGTCTGCCGGACAGGGTTCCACATATTCACCGGCCATGATAGACAGGTTCTTCCGGCTATCGACCAACATGTCCGCGTCGTCTTCATGGATACACACCTGCGCGCCAGTGGCCTTTTTCACTTCCGCCAGCCCCGTGATATGGTCGTAATGTCCGTGCGTAAGGAGAATGTATCTGCAGCTCAGGTTTTCCTGCTTCAAAAACTGCAGTACCGGCTCCGCGCTTTCCGGGTCGATCACAATGCTTTCCGTACCGCCTTTTTCATACAGGACGTAGCAGTTTACCATATGCGGCTGGCATATAATGCGTTTAATCTCCATTCAAAACATCCTCTTGCTGTCTAATAATATTGTAACCGGCCCGTCGTTGATCAAAGACACCTGCATCTGCGCCTGAAACACACCGGTTTGTACACGTATTTTCTCCTTTAAGCGTTCCGCCAACTCTTCGTACAGCAAAACTGCGTTCTCCGGCCGCGCGGCCTGCGTGAAGCTGGGACGGCGCCCCTTTCGCGCGTCGCCGTAAAGCGTAAACTGCGAAACCAGCAGTATTTCGCCGTCGATATCCTGAACGGATAAATTCATTTTCCCGTCCGCATCCTCGAATATCCGCAGGCCCGTCAGCTTTTCGCAAATATACTTGACATCCTCGGCGCCGTCGTCGTGCGTGATCCCCAATAAAACGAGCAGACCTTCCCGTATGCTCGCGTATTCCTTATTCTCGATATGCACTGCCGCCGAAGCGACTCTTTGTACGACTGCCCGCATAGGTTTATGTGTTGACGCGGTAAACTTCGGTCACGGAACGGATCTTTTTCAAATTCCGTATGATCGTGTTGAGCTGCGCCGTATCGTTGACTACAAAGGATAACTGGATGAACGCAACGCCGTTGCGGTTGGTCTTTGCGTTGATCGTGCGGACGCTGATATTGAGATTCGCCAGTACCTGCGAAACCTCCACCAGAACGCCCGGCCGGTCGTCCACCACCACATGGATGCTTGCGATATACGAAGCCTGCGCATCATCGATCCACGCAACCGGGATCATGCGCTCGCTGTCGTTCAGAAGATTGGAAACGTTCACGCAGTCGCTGCGGTGGATGGACACGCCGCGTCCGCGCGTAATATACCCCACGATCTCGTCTCCTGGCAGCGGGTTGCAGCATTGCGCAAAGTGAACCATCATATTCGGATCGCCTTCCACCACGACGCCGCGGGAATGCGCGTGTACGTGCGACGGCTGCGTCTGCCGTTCCTCGAGTTTCTTTTCGAGCTGCTGTACCGCGGCCGCGGCTTTGGTCTCACGCCGGTACATCTCGATCAGCTTATGCAATACCTGACTCGTCGAAAGTCCGCCATAGCCGATCGCCGCGTAGATCTGCTCAAGGCCGGTCATGTTATTCTTTTTCAGTATCGGCGCATAGTATTCGCTCTTGAACTGTGAAAGCTGCCAGCCCTGCCGTTTCGCGCTCGCCTCAAGCATTTCTCTGCCCTTTTGGATATTCTCTTCGCGATTTGCCTTCTTGAACCACTGCCGTATTTTCAGCTTTGCCTGCTGGGTCTTTACGACATTCAGCCAATCGCGGCTCGGCCCGTTTTGGTTGGTGGATGTGATGATCTCCACCACGTCGTTCGTTTTGAGCTTATAGTCGAGGCGCACCACAGAACCGTTTACCCGCGCCTGCTGACAGTGATGGCCGACATTGGTATGGATGCGGTAAGCAAAATCCAGCGGCGTGGAGCCGGTCGGCAGGTCGATGATCTCGCCGCGCGGCGTGAGCACGAACACGTATTCGCTCAAGAAGTCCTTCGTCACGTTGTCGATGAATTCCATCGCGTTTTCGGAATCGGTATCGTATTCCAACGCCTGCCGGAGCCATTCCATTTTGCTGTCCAGGTCGTCCTGTACGGTACGGCCTTCCTTGTACATCCAATGCGCCGCGATGCCGTATTCCGCAGTCCGGTGCATTTCAAACGTGCGGATCTGCACTTCAAACGGCAGGCCTTTGTCGCCGAACAGCGTAGTGTGCAGCGAACGGTACATATTGGGTTTTGGCATGGCGATATAGTCTTTGAAACGTCCGGGCATCGGCTTCCAGATCGAATGAATGATGCCAAGTACGGCATAGCAGTCGTTTATCGTGTTCACGATCACCCGCACTGCGATGAGATCGAATATTTCTTCCAAAGGCCGGTTCTGTTTGACCATCTTGCGGTAAATGCTGTAAAGATGCTTCGGCCTGCCGTTGATTTCCCCTTCGATGCCGGCCTTCTTAAGCTGCTCCTGGATGGTCTCCATGGCGCTCTTGAGCTGCTCCATGCGTTCCTGCTGCTGCGCGCCCACTTCCGCGACCATTTTCTCGTATTCATCCGGCATCAGGTGCATGAACGACAAATCTTCCAGCTCGCATTTGATCGCGCCCATGCCGAATCGATGTGCCAGCGGCGCGTAGATCTCCAGCGTTTCTTTCGCCTTGCGCGTACGCTTGGCGCTTGTGCAGTATTCAAGCGTGCGCATGTTGTGGAGCCTGTCCGCCAGCTTGATGATGACGATACGCACATCGCTGGCAATCGCCAGAAACATCTTTCGCAGGTTTTCGGCTTGTCTTTCTTTTTTGGTGATGATGGCTTCTTTACTGGACTTGGTGAGCTTTGTGACGCCGTCGACCATCGCGGCGATTTCTTTGCCGAACAGTTCCGCAATCTGCGCGACGGTAACGTCTTTCCCGTCCTCCACCACATCGTGCAGAAGACCCGCAATGACCGTCGGCACGTCCATGCCCATGTCGAAAAGCATCGTCGCTACCGCTTCGGGGTGGATGTAATACGGTTCGCCCGATTCCCGCAACTGCCCTTCGTGCACACGCTTGGCAAACGCAATGGCTTTTTCCAACAACGCCAACTGCGCATCGCTGTATACCGCCTTACATTTGTCATAAAGTGTGCTTTCCACCAAAGGCAATCTCCTAACTAAAGAATTTTATAATTATACAGGAAAATCGTGTCAGAATCAATATTTGATATTTCATTTCCACGCGCTGCAGATGTCTCGGTACAGCGCGCTCGTCTCCAACGGCTGCTGCGCGGGCGAAACATGTCTGGAAATCACGTCGTCTTTCATCTCCCACTCGAAAAAGCCCAATTCCAAAAATACCCCCAGCGCCAGACACGCTTCCTCGTACGTCGTCCATTGCTCCATCTGAACCAGAAGCGCCGCGCGCTTCTGCGGCCCCGCAGCTAAAAACGCGCAGAACTGTTTATAAAGTCTGCCCATCGCATCGCGCGTCGGAGACAATGCTTTCAGCATTTCCCTTTCTCCGCCGTCGCCGTCTGCGGACACTACCGTTTGTCCCGATGCGATCCCGGCGCAGGCATACGCACACGCCCGTCCGTCATAAAGCAAGATCGTTCGATACTGCGCCGTCTGCAGCCGCGAACGGTTCGGCGCAAAAACCGTGCAGTTATACAGAAAACCGTTTGCGGCGTTGTCCGAAAACAGCAGATCCGTGCGCGCCGTCACGCCTTTCTCATTCAGATATGCCAGCAGCCGCTGCGCGCCCAAAGGCGTCGCGCACAGTATCAGCGTACCGATAATATCCCCGCTGAGCGCCTGCTCTACACACAAATTCATATTCTCGGCCGTTTCGGCCGATATTTCTTCACCCGCGGACAGATAGCGGCTAAGCATGTACGCGTCGTAGAATTTCTGCCGGTACGCCTTTTGCCGGATCTCCTCCTGTGTCAGCGGCATCGCTTGAATGCAATTCGCAATCATTTGCAGCTGCGTCCTGCCTCTGTACACATTCAAATTCGGAGAATACAGAATGTCCAGTTTGCGGGCGCTCATCCACTGATCCATCCGTTCCCCTTTTCCGAACGCCACTACCGGCAGCACATTTTCTCTTGTGCGGATATTTGCGCGAAGGTGCTGCAATTCTTTGCCCATGCGCTGCATGTTTTCCAGCGTGACCGCGCGCGCCCGAAATACGGGTCTCGGGTTCCCTTCTCCGAACGGCGCCAGGCTCTCAATGTCCCGAATAAGCTGCGTGTCAATGCTTTCCAGCGGAATCTCCATCTCATAGCTGCGGCGCGGTATCAAAGCATCCCTCGGCACGTTTTCGCGCAGATATGCGTTAAAGTCCCGTCTGAAATCAGAGAACAGTTCTTCCCGTATCGTCAGGCCCGCCGCCTGCGCATGGCCGCCAAAGCGCAGCATACGATCGGAAAAGCGGTTTAAGCAGTCAAACAAATGTATCTGCGGAATGCTTCTTCCGGAGCCCGACATCAGTTCTCCATTTTTGTGAAAAAGGATCACGGGCCGATAGTACATTTCCATCAGGCGCGACGCCACGATGCCGATCACGCCGGGATTCCAATCCTCGCCGTACAGCAGGATCGCATAATCGCGCGAAAGATCGCAGCGCTCCAGCTGCGTGCACGCGTCTTTCAGGATGCGCATCTCCTCCGTCTGGCGTTTCCTATTTTCCTGATCCAGTTCCGCCGCCAGCGCGCAGGCCCGCTGCTCGTCCGTTTCCATGAGCAGCTCCACGCCCCTGGAGGCGCTTCCCATACGGCCCGCCGCGTTCAGGCGCGGCGCCAGGCCGTACCCGACCGCCATGCTGTCCATCGGCTTGCCTTCATAACCGGAGACGCGTATCAGCGCGTTCAGTCCCGCCAAATCCCCAAGGTTCCGCATCCCGAGCGCTACGATCGCGCGGTTTTCTCCCGTCAGCGGCACGACATCCGCCACTGTAGCCAATGCCGCTATCGCCAGGTCCGCGCCGTCGATATTCCTTCCCAACGCCTGCGCCAAGCGCAGCGCAACGCCAGCACCGCACAGGTTCCCGTTCGGGTAACGGCTGTCTCCGCGCGTTGTACAGACCACCGCGCAGCATTGCGGCAAAGCGCGGCCGCATTGATGGTGATCCGTCACAACCACATCCACGCCCAGCTTCCCGCATAGCGCGATCTCCTCCACGGCGCTGATGCTGTTGTCAACGGTAACGATCAACTGCACGCCGTCGGCATGCAGCTGCCTGACCACATCCGCGTGCATGCCGTATCCCTGCTTATGACGCGACGGGATAAAATACTCCACCCTTGCACCCATATCTTTCAGGCAGCGCATTAACAGCGTCGTCGCGCAGATTCCGTCCACGTCGTAATCGCCATAGATGCAGATATATTCTCCTTCCGCGACCGCTTTTTGAATGCGCTTCACCGCAAGATCCATATCCGGCAATTCCATCGGATCGCAAAAATCTTCGGCAGACGGGTTCAAAAACCGCCGCATCTGCTCTCTCGTTTTTACATTCCGATGAAACAGCATCTGTGCGAGCATAACGGAAATACCGTTCTCCTGCGCGGCTTCGGCGATCTGTTTTTGATCGATATCACCCGTTGTGTTTTGATAGACCAGCATCGTTTCACCTGTCAGTCTGGAAAAAGAGCCGATCCGAACAAGCCGGATCGGCTCTTTTCACTTATTTCCTTTTTTTCGCAGATTTGTTTTTTACCTGCTTCTTGCTCTTCCCCGCGTCGACCTTTGCCAGACGCAGTCCATGCCACTTGCCCCACAGCGGCGCCGCAAGGAATATCGACGAATACGCGCCCGCTATCAGGCCTACGATGATCGGCAGTGCGAATTCGCGGATCGCCGTGCCGCCGAAGATATACACCATCAAGATGGTAACCAGCGTTGTGATCGTCGTATTGATCGAGCGCATCAAGCTGCTGGAAACGCTCCTGTTCACGATCCCGTCGCGTTCCCTCTCAGGCTTTGCAAAGCCCCTGCCCACTTCACGCACACGGTCGAATATGACGATGGTGTTGTTGATGGAATACCCAACGATCGTCAGTACCGCGGCGATGAATGTGCTGTTGATGGGGATCCTGAAGATACAGACGATCGAAAGCATGATCAATACGTCGTGAACCAGCATCAGAACAGCGGATATGCCCGAATACAGCTCGAAACGGATCCACACGTAGACCAGTATCAATACTGCCGCGATCGCAACCGAAAGCAACGCATTTTGCAGCAGCGTGGCGCTCGCAATGCCGTTGACCTTATCGACGCTGATGATCTCCGCACGCGTATAACGGCGCTGGACTTCCTGCAAGACGCCCGCGCGCGCGGCGTTCTCCGCTTCCGCATTATCCAGGCTCTTCATGCGGATATCCGCCATGGTCTGCCTGGATGTGCTGGCGCCGGTCTTGATGATCTGCGCGCCCTGAATGCCATTGCTGATCAGTGCCTGCTCCACCCAGTCGACGTCATAATCGGTCTTCATATCGATCGTGAACAGTACGCCGCCCGTAAAATCGATGCCGATGTTCAGGCCGCCGCTGAATATGCCCACAACAATGCCCGCCAATATAACCGCAAGAGAGATGCAGATCATGATTTTAAAGGTTTTCGTGTAATTCATACATCACACCTCCCTTACTGCTCAGCCTGCTCTGCCTTTTTCATTGGGCAGAACAAGGTCTTCTTCTTAATGTTGAACCCGAGCAACAGGTTCATCAAGCCGCGCGTGATGAGCACCGATGTGATAAAGCTGACCACGATACCGATCAGGAGCGTGATTGCAAAACCTTTGATGCTGCCTGTGCCGAAGATCAGCAATACCACAGCGGCGATCACCGTCGTAATATTGGAGTCAAGAACCGCGGAAAACGCGCGCTTAAAGCCCATCTTCACAGAGGTGCGGATGCTCTTGCCCGACTTCAATTCTTCGCGCATACGCTCGAATATGATGACGTTCGCATCCACGGCCATGCCGATGGAGAGTATCAGACCGGCGATGCCGGGCAGTGTCAGCTGGACGCCCGGGATCGTCGCCAGGCAGAACATCAAGATCAGCATGTAGATGATCAGTGCCAGTACCGCCATCAAACCCGGCAGGCGGTAATACGCGATCATAAATATGAATACCAGCGCGATGCCGATCACGCCCGCCAGCACGCTCTTGTCCAATACGTCGGCACCCAAAGTCGCGGATACCGAACGCACCTCGATCTCTTCCATTTCGATCGGCAGCGCGCCGCTCTGGATCTGGTAGCAAAGCTGGTTTGCCGTTTCATACGTGAAGGTAACGCTTTCGATGCTGGCTCTTCCCGTAGTGATCTCGTCGTTCACGACGGGCGAGGAAATCACCGTTCCGTCCATGACGATGCTGATCGCCTTTGCCGCGGCACCTACCTCGTCTTCATCCAAAGCCGCCAGACGCGCCGTAGCGTCCGCAAAGCTTTTCGTCGCCTGTTCATTGAGGTTGAACGCAACCATATACTGGGCGAGGTACCCTTCTTTCTGGGCAACGTATACTTCTTCAATGTCCGACCCTTCGAAGATCACGTTTCCGTCAGGGTCCCGGAACTCGATCTTGGCCGGTTTGATCAGGTATTCCGTGATGATGCTGGGATCCTCGACCATCTGCGTTTCATTGATCGGAATCTCCAGGCGAAGACGGCTTGACCCCTGATAGGCCATGGTCGCTTCGGTAAACCCCTGCGCGTCCAGACGCGAACGCATTACGCTGTATACCGTCGCCATGTTTGCTTCCAAATTAGGATCGCTCAGGTCTTTGGCTTCATATACGACGGAAACGCCTCCCGTTAAATCCAGGCCGCGCGGGATCTGCTCCAGTATCGGCCTGACTTCGTAAATCCCCCATGCCGCGCCGTTGATAAACAAAAAACCTATGGCCGCCGTCACCAAGACGATGACGAACAGCGCCACGATCTTTTGCGGTTTCACTACACATTCCCCCTTACTCACCTAATAAGACTGTATTCCAACAGGCCTGTATATTTCTTATAATCCCCGTTCTTTTAAGTTTATCCCGATCGCACATTCCGTGCGTTTCTTTTCCAAATCACAAGTAAGCGCATACGGCGCATAAATATCTCCGTTGTATTTCCACGCATTCGCCGCGCAGCCGCCGCTGCAGAAGTATTTCGCCCAGCATTGCCCGCACGCCGTCTTTGTACAGACATTGCAGTTTTGGAAACGTTCCTGCATCGTACTATCGAACGTACCGTCCAGGATATTTCCCATGCAAAAGCCCTTTTCACCCACAAACTGATGGCACGGGTAGATATCCCCTTCCGGCGTCACGGCGACGTACTCGTTCCCCGCGCCGCAACCGGTCACACGCTTTCTCAGACAGGGGCCATTCCCCAGATCCATCATAAAATGAAAGAAATTATACCATTTCCCGTTCGCGCGGTTTTCCAATAAATGTGCGGCCAGTTTGTCGTATTCTTCGTGAACCTTAGGCAGGTGTTCCTGCGTGATCGCAAGCGGGTCGCTGCTGTCCAACACCACCGGTTCCAGAGAAATCTGTTCAAAGCCCTCCGCCAGCAGCGCTTCTACGTCTTTTGTAAAATCCAAATTCCGGCTGGTAAACGTGCCGCGCACATAGTATTCGCCGTCGCCCCGACGCTGCACAAGTTTTTTCATCTTGGGCAGTATGACGTCATAGGAGCCTTTGCCGCCCGCCGTCGGGCGCATCAAATCGTGCACCTCGCGTCTGCCGTCTACGCTCAAAACCACGTTGTACATCTCTCGATTGATGAATTCGATGATCTCATCGTTGAGCGCCAGACCGTTGGTCGTCATGGTAAAGCGTATGGTTTTCCCGTGCTTTTTTTCCAGCTCGCGCCCATATGCCACGATTTTGTACACCGCGTCCATGTTCATCAGCGGCTCGCCGCCGAAAAGGTCCACTTCCAAATTCTTCCGGTTCCCCGAACGGGCTATCAGAAAATCAAGCGCCGCCTTGCCTATTTCCGGCGGCATCAGCATGCGCGTCCCGTGGAATTCTCCGGTCGAAGCGAAGCAGTATCTGCATCTTAAATTGCAGTCGTGCGCGATATGCAGGCACATGGCTTTAATGACCTGGGCGTCCTTTGCCTGCGGCACAGGCTGCGCGGCCGTATCCAGAACGCCTTCTTCGCGCAATGCGTCGAGCTCGTCCAGTATCTCCCGCACCAGAGCTGCATCTACGCCGGTTTGGAACGGATCGCGGCCCTGTTCCACGGCGGAAAGCACATCGAAAGCAGGCTCGTCCACCGCATGGACCGCGCCGCTTTCCACATCCAGAACGATGTATAATCCCTGAAACTCAAACGCGTGTATCAAAACGAACTCCCTGTACAGCAAAAGATAGGCCGCAGACCTGCTGCGGCCCAATCTTTATGCAACAACAATTACTTTCTTTCCTTCTGGCACTTCTGGTTCGCCACCGTGCAGGATGTTTTGCAAGCGGACTGGCAGCTTGCCTGGCATTCGCCGCAGCCGGACTGCGCGCTCGCATTGATGCAGGGCTTCTGAATCATTTTAATGTGTTTCATCGCGACATTCCTCCACGTAAAAGTCTGTTGGTATTATACATGCACTGAGCGCATTGAGCAAGTATTTTTACTTGTTCAGCGCGATGCGTGCCGTATCCCTTGCGATCATCATCTCTTCGTCGGTCGGGATGACGTATACCTTTACGCGGCTGGTGGGCTTGCTGATCTCGATTTCTTCGCCGCGCGGCGCTTTCTGGTTGTAATCGAAGTCCACATCGATGCCCAGATAATCCATATCGGAAAGGATCATCTCGCGCATGCCGCGGTCGTTTTCGCCAATGCCCGCCGTGAATACGATCGCGTCCACGCCGTTCATCGCCGCTGCGTATGCGCCGATATAACGCTTCACTTTATATGCGAACGTTTCCAAAGCGAGTTTTGCGCGCTCGTTGCCCTCTTTCGCGGCCTCTGCAAGGTCACGGAAGTCGCTCGAAACGCCGGAGATGCCGTAAACGCCGCTCTCCTTGTTCATGTAAGCGTTGACCTGATCCGTGTTCCAGCCCTTTTTGTCCATCAGATACGTCACGATCGCGGGGTCCATGTCGCCGCAGCGCGTACCCATCGGTACGCCTTCGAGGGGAGTCATGCCCATGCTCGTGTCGACGGATTTGCCGCCTTTAATGGCAGCGATGCTCGAGCCGTTGCCCAGATGGCAGGTGATGATGCGGGTCTTTTCAGCCGGCATGCCGAGTTTCGCGATCGCGCGCTGCGAAACATACATGTGCGACGTACCATGGAAGCCGTAGCGGCGGACGCGCAGCTCTTTGTACGCTTCGTAGGGAAGGCCGTACAGGAATGCCTTCGGCGGCATGGTCTGATGGAACGCGGTATCGAACACCGCAACCATCGGCGTGGAAGGCATGAGCGCCTGGCAGGCACGGATGCCCATGACCTGTGCCGGATTGTGCAGCGGCGCGAGGTCCGTCAGCGAAATGATCTTTTCGATCGCTTCTTCGTTGATGAGCGCGGAGCCCTTGAATTCTTCGCCCGCATGCGCGAGACGATGGCCGACGGCGCAGATCTCGTCCATGCTCTTGATGACGCCGATCTTCGGATCAACCAGCGCGTCCAGCACCAGCTTCATGGCGTCCTTGTGATCCTTCATGGGCTGCTTGAACTCCACCGAATCCTTGCCCGTGGGCTTATAAGTCAGTATGGAGCCTTCGATGCCGATGCGCTCGCACAGACCCTTGGCGATCACGGTTTCGTTGTCGATATCGATCAACTGAAACTTAACGGAAGAGCTTCCTGCATTGATAACTAAAATTAACATGTTGCTTTCTCCTTTATGTTACATGCCCTGCGCCTGAACGGCGGTGATGGCGATAACGCCGATGATGTCTTCCACGCTGCAGCCGCGGGAGAGGTCGTTGATGGGCTTGGCAAAGCCCTGGCACACCGGGCCGATGGCCTCTGCGCCGGCAAGACGCTGTACCAGCTTGTAGCCGATATTGCCCGCCTGCAGATCCGGGAAGATCAGGACGTTCGCTTTGCCGGCAACCGGGCTGCCGGGGCTCTTGAGCTGACCGACGGATTCGACCAGCGCCGCATCCGCCTGCAGTTCGCCGTCCACGTTGAGGTCGGGAGCCAGCTGCTTGACGAGCTTCGTCGCTTCGGCAACCTTGTCCACATACTCATGCTTCGCGCTGCCCTTCGTGGAGAAGGAGAGCATCGCGACGCGCGGTTCCATACCGCAGAGCGCTTTTCCGGTCGCGGCGGAAGAAATCGCGATCGCCGCCAGCTGTTCGGCCGTGGGAACAGGGTTGACCACGCAGTCGCCGAATACGATCAGGCCGTTTTCGCCGTAAGACTTGTTGGGCACATCCATGATGAAGCAGCTGGAAACGACGCTGATCCCGGGCGCCATCTTGATGATCTGCAGGCCGGGACGCAGGGTGTCGCCCGTCGTGGTGATCGCGCCGGCCACCATGCCGTCGCCCTTGCCTTCTTTAATCATCATTGCGGCGAAGAAGAGCGGGTTCTTCATGGTCGCAGCAGCTTTTTCCATGGTCACGCCCTTGGTCTTGCGCATCTCATAGCATTTTTCCGTGTAATCCTGAAGGTCAGGCGAAAGAACGGGATCTATAATACCAATGCCATCGAGCGAAACACCCAGAGATTTGGCCTTTTCTCTGATCTCTTTCTCATTTCCCAGCAGCGTCAGATCGGCGATACCCTCTTTGATGATGATCTCCGCGGCTTTCAGCGTACGTTCTTCCGAACCTTCCGGCAGCAGAACATGTTTTTTACAGCTCTTCGCTTTTGCTTTGATTTGGTCTACCAGTGACATTACATTCGGCTCCTTTCAATATTTCAGTCCATAATACGGGCATAAATCAATATGGAAAGATTATATCATAGACTGGAATAAATGTGTATGAAAATATCTTTTTTCCTGCGTCAATTTTGGTCTGTCCGTATAAATCCCGCGATCTGCCCGCCCGTTCTTCGCGGAAACCCCGATTTTCCTGCGAGCGTCCGGCAAAAACGTGATATACTTATCGTAACACTACCGCATCACGGAGGTTAGCCATGCGCGTCGTCGGGATCGTCGCAGAATACAACCCTTTTCATAACGGGCACGCGTATCATCTGGAGCAGGCCATTGCGCGCGCGCAGAGCGATTACTGCGTCGTCGCCCTGTCCGGCAGCTTCGTTCAGCGTGCCGAAACCGCCGTGGCGGATAAGTTCACCCGCACGCGCTGGGCGCTTCAATGCGGCGCTGATCTGGTACTGGAGATTCCCGCCGTATATGCGACCGGCAGCGCCGAACGTTTCGCCCGCGGCGCAGTGGGCGTTTTAGCGGCCGCCGGCGTCGTCACGCATCTGTGTTTCGGCAGTGAAACCGACGACCTCTTTAAGCTTCAGGACGTCAGCCTTGCTCTGGAGCGGGAGAGCGAGCCGTTCCGGCACGCCATGCAGCTGCACCTGAAACAGGGGCGCTCTTTCCCCGCCGCACGCTACCGGGCCTTCCGCGACCTGGGCGCCGACACAGCGACGTTGAACATTCTCTCTTCCCCAAACAGCATATTGGCTCTGGAATACCTGCGGCAGCTGCGCCGGTATGCGCCGGACATCCAGCCGATCTGCATCCCGCGCATCGGAAGCTATCACGATCAAGCGCTCAGTTCCGGCTCCTTCCCCAGCGCCGCCGCCATCCGCGCCGCGCTCTTAAAAGGGGATACGGATGCGCTTTCGCATGTGCCCGCATATGTGCGGCAAGACCTTTTGAACGCCGCTGCAAACTGGCCGAAAACGCAGCGGCACGCGGAGGATCTGACGCTCTACGCGCTCCGAAGCATGACGAAGGAACAGCTCAAAGCGCTTCCCGACGTGCAGGAGGGATTCGAAAACGTCCTATATCATGCCGCACAAAAAAGCTTTACGTTTTCCGCGTTTTTAGAAAGCGTGAAGAGCAAGCGGTACACCTTGGCGCGCTGCAGGCGCATCGCGCTCTGTGCGCTGCTGAACGTGAGCGGCGACGTCATGCGCGCCGCTATGGCAAGTCCGCAGGCTCCGTATCTGCGCGTTTTGGGGTTTCGGGAAAGCGCGCAGGCTTTGATTTCACAAATCAGCACCGCGTGTACCGCGCCGATGCTCCTAAAGCATAAAGATACGCAAACCTGTGGCGAGACCGGACAGGCGCTGCTGCGCGTCGATCGTTTTGCCACCGATGTGTATTTCCAATGCGCGCAGACGCCGTCCCCCGTGCGCGATTTTGCACAGCCGCCCGTTCGTCTGTAAGCGCTGAAACGATCGGCCCTATTTCTCTATCCTATCCGCATTGCCTCTCGCATACTGTATGCTTGGGAGGCTTATATGAAAATCGTATTCGCCGTTTTTTCGCTCTGCATATGCGTTTGTCTCATGCTCTTTTCCTCCGCCGCCGCGCTCGCCGCGCAGGAAGCCTTGGAGCTGTGGTGGCGCGCCGTCCTTCCGGTGCTTTTCCCTTTTTTCGTCTGTTCCGTTCTGATCGAAAAAAGCGGGCTGATGGAAGCGCTTGCAAATAAGCTTCGCCGTATTTCGGAAAAAATGCGCATACACCCTTACGCATTGCCCGTATTTTTGCTCAGCGGGCTGTGCGGCTATCCTGCCGCGGGGCGGCTTTGCGGCGGTCTCTCGCGAAGCGGCAGTCTGGACGCCGCGCACGCGGAATGCTTCGCCATCCTCGCCAATCTGTGCAGTCCCATGTTCCTGCTTGGGACGCTGAGCCTCGGCATGCTGAAAGACCGTTCCTTATTCTTCCCCCTCGCCATAGGACATTACGGCGGCGCGCTGCTGACGGCGCTGATCGTGTGTTTTCTCGCGCCGCTTCCGGCGCACCGGTCGTATCCGCGTATCGGCGCGGCCGTTTCGGAGCCGTTCTCCCTGCCCGGCGCAATTTGGGAGGGCGTACAGGGAATGCTTCGTATCGGCGGCAGCATCGTGTTTTTTTACGTACTCATATTCCTCATAAAAGAAACCGGTCTGTTGCGATATCTGGCCGTTCCTTTCAATCTCCTGTTTGGGCTCCTCGGCGCTGAAAACACAGGCGAAGGCTTCCTGTGCGGGCTTTTTGAAATGACCAGCGGCTGCAAACTCCTATCATCCGGTACATTCCCTTTACAGTGGCAGGCTGCGCTATGCTGTTTCCTGATCTCCTTCAGCGGTCTCTGTATCTATGTGCAGACGCTTTCTTTCATGCCTTTCCGGCATCCCAAACAGTATCTCGGGGTGAAAGCGCTGCACGCACTTTTTGCGTCATCCATCACGTATTTTACCTACCCCATGTTCCCGTCGGGCGCTGTCGAAACGCTGGCCACAGGCGCATCTTCTTACCTGAACAACGCTATTTCCGGCTTCTCTGTGATCGCTGCCGCCGCATTGGGAATCGGTTTTACCTGCTTATTGAGTATCTGGCTATATCATAAAAACGGCAACCGCGTTCGGGACGGAAAGTTATTATCAGCACAAACGTTTTTTTGCAACCGCAAATAAAAAGTCTGTCCGTATCGGACAGACTTTTTATTCTGAAACAACCTTGGCAATTACTTGATCGGGAACTTTGTGACATGCTCCACAATCTCACGCGTGCACTGTTCGCCGTTGAACCACATCATCCAGTGACCGCCGTCGATTTCCACAAAGCGATAGTAATTCTTCATATATTCCGCATTGCGTTCAGCGCCTGCGCGACGGCTGGAAAGGCTTCTGTTGGTCCACAAGAACAATGCCGGCATAGTGATATCATGGTACTCAATATCGCTTGCTTCGATCGTTCTGCGGGCGCGATACCATTTCCCCGCAGCTTCCATCACTTCACGGCGGGTAAACAGTGCCATATACTCGTCAATGGCATATTGCGGGAACCCTTCATAATAACTTTTGAGCTTCTCATAATCGTTAGCATAGAACCAATCGATTCTTTCTCCGGAGACCCACGCCTTAATATACTGGCTCGTGTCCACCTGTTCGGGATTGTTTTCAATCGCCCATTTGAACGCCGGCGTATGAGGAATAGTCATCCCTGTAACAGTCTGCACACGTTCAGAAAAAATCGTAGCTACTGCCCAAGCCAACACAGATCCCCAATCCTGCCCAATTACATGGAATTTGCAGCCCTTTTCTCCGACTTCGTCTGCCAGCGCAGCGATATCCTTGGCCATTTCGCAGCACTGATATGCTTCCAGTTCCAGCGGGCGTGCACCATCGCTGTACCCACGCAAATTCGGCGCCAAACAGCGGCAATTACGTGCGCCAAGCTCCTTCATCGGCGCCTGCCACATCAGTGAAGTTTCCGGAAAACCATGCAGAAATATTACCAAATCCCCGTCGTTTTCCAATCCGCACGTACGACAGGTAAACGTCATACCGTTCGCTTTAATATCCTGAAACTTAATATCGGGTGCCATCATGATACTCATCCTCTCTTATATTATTTGGGGATGGGGAATTTTCCTATATGCTCCACAATCTCACGCGTGCACTGTTCGCCGTTGAACCACATCATCCAGTGACCGCCGTCGATTTCCACAAACCTATAATAGCCTTTCATGCGGTCGGCGTTCATTTCAGCGCCGATGCGCGTGCTGGAAAGGCTTTTATTGGTCCACAGGAACAACGTAGGCGTATAGATATCCTTGTAATCAATTTCCGGATTGTCTTCCGAAATAGGTAAAGTGCGCTTTGCGCGGTACCAGCTGAGTGCAGCAGTCACGACTTCACGGCGTTTGAACATCGACATATATTCGTCGACCGCATATTGTGGGAAGCCCTCATAATAGCCCTTGAGTTTCGCATAATCATTCGCTTCAAACGAATCTTCCGCCACGCCAGGCTTCAGCCATTCGAGCACGTATTTGCTACGCGCAGCCTGCTCAGGCGTATTCGCAACCGCCCAGTAAAAAATAGGGGTATACGGAATGGTCAGCGCCGTCCAGGACTGTATGCGATCCGGGTATAAATTGACCGTGGTCCACCCCAGATGCGCGCCCCAGTCCTGCCCCACAAGGTGGAATTTTCCCTTGCAGCCTACGGCTTCCGCCAACTCGATCACATCCCGGGTCATTTTCAGGAGCGTATAGTTTTCTATTCCCAGCGGACGCGCGCCGTCACTAAAACCGCGCAGATTAGGCGCCAGGCACCGATAGCCTTTTTCTTCCAGTGCACGCATCGGCTTTTCCCACATCAGAGAAGTTTCCGGGAAACCATGCAGGAAAACGACCAACTCTCCGTCGCCATCCAGATTACATGTGCGGCAAGTGAACTCCATACCGTTTGCCTTGATGTCCTTGAACTCGATTGCCATTCTAAATACTCCCTTCCATTTTTTTGATACCAACAAAGGCTACCTGATAAAATCGATAGCCTTTGCGGTATACAATTTATTAAAAAACAGAATTAATCGTCTTCCGGGAAAATATTAGCGTTGCAGTTAGGACAGATCAGTTTTTCTTCGTTGTCAAGCATTTCTTCATCAAAATACACCGTTTCACCGCAGGACGGGCATACCGTCTCATTAAAGCTGCTTTCGTCAAAAGCGTCCTCGTCATCCCACGTGTCCAGCTCCGCGTAGATATCGTCGATGCATTCATCCATCTCGTCGATGTTCGCCTGATTGTCCTCGATCTCCTCCGCCATCGCTTCGAGAGCATCTATGATCGCCGTCAGCAGTTTTGCCTGCTGTTCGTCTTCAATCTTCATTCCATCGACGAGACCCTGCAAATAGGCAATTTTTTCTCTCATATTCTCACCCTTATACGCGTTCCATGTATTCGCCCGTGCGCGTGTCGACACGGATGCGGTCGCCCTCGTTGACAAACAACGGCACATTGAGTTTATACCCTGTCTCCAGTACCGCCGGTTTCGTCGTGCCGGTGGCCGTATCGCCCTTAAAGCCGGGCTCCGTTTCCTGCACGGTCAGCTCCACAAAGTTAGGCGCTTCCACCGAGAAGGGGCTTCCCTTGAAGAACCGGACTTTCACCGTTTCGTTTTCGACAATAAAATCGATCGCATCTTCCACCTGGCTGCGGTTCAGCGGCAACTGTTCATACGATTCCGTATCCATAAAATAGTAAAGTTCCCCGTCATTATACAGGTACTGCATTTCACGGTTTTCAATATGCGCTTTGGGATATTTGTCTGTGGGGCTGAATGTACGTTCCAGCACAGCGCCAGTCATAACGTTCTTCAACCGCGTACGCACAAACGCTGCGCCTTTTCCGGGCTTGACATGTTGGAAATCCGCGATCATCCAGACTTGTCCGTCAATTTCCACCGTAACGCCCTTTCGAAAATCACCAGCCATAATCATAGGATATATACCTCCGCATTTCGATTTCAACTTCTTTTTCTACATTTTAGCACATCCCTTTCCTACTGAACAAGGTCTAAGCCTAAAATTATAGCGTCAATTTGCATCTTTTCCCTGCATAACCCGATTGAGTTTACCGAGCGCTTTCTTTTCAATACGCGATATGTACGAACGGGAGATCCCCAAAAGCTGCGCGATCTCGCGCTGCGCCATCGCCCGGCCGCCCATGATTCCGTAACGCAGAGATACCACCAGCCTTTCTCTCTCGGTCAATACCTGCTTCATAGTTTGGTACAGTTTTTCCGTATCCAGACGCAATTCCACTTCATTTTGTACGCATGTGCCGTCAGACCCCAGTATCTCAACCAGAGAAATTTCATTTCCGTCGCGGTCTTTTCCGATTGCATCCTGCAGCGAAACTTCCGCCAGCTGCTTTTTTTCGGACCTAAGAGACATGAGAATTTCGTTTTCGATGCATTTTGCCGCATAGGTTCCCAGCGATGCGCCCTTGCGTTGACTAAACGTATTGACCGCCTTAATCAGGCCGATCGTGCCGATCGAAATAATATCATCGCTGTCGCGTCCGTTCTGCGTATATTTTTTTGCGATGTGCGCAACCAAGCGCAGATTGTGTTCAATGAGTTTTTCCCGCGCTTGTTCGTCGCCGTTCGCGTACCGTTCCAGATACGCGCGCTCCTGCTCTGGTGAAAGCGGTTCGGGGAATGAATTTGCAGTACTGACATAAGCAACAAACAGAAAAACGTCTTTAAAATACTGCCACAATGAGCCGAACATACGTTGTACCCTCCTGTCAATCTAAACCAACTTATGCGTCTGGGCGCCGCAACTTGTTTGTCCGTGCAATAAAAAAAGCGGATCGCATCGCGATCCGCTTATCCGGACGGTTCATTGCCAGTACTGCTGGTACTTTTCCTGATTCTTCAAATGTTCCTCATAGGTTTTTGCAAACACCAGTTTGTTGGTTTCGTTCGGGTTTGCATTGCAGAAGTAGAGATATCCTTCTTCGATGTATTCCTCATTGGGATAGAGCACCGCCTCGATCGCTTTTTTGCTGGGACTGGAGATCGGCCCAAGGGGCAGTCCCGAATAACGATACGTATTGTAGCGCGATTCGTTCTCCATTTCGGCGCTGGTATACTGCAGCTTGTTGTCCCGCAATACATATCCCAGCGTAGCGCACGATTCAAGGCGCATGTCCTGCGCAAGGCGGTTGTGAAATACCGCTGCCACTTTGGCAAAATCCTCTTCCGCGCCCGCTTCGCGCTCAACGATCGACGCTAACGTCACTACTTCATCCATTGTCAGCCCCAGCTCGTTCGTGCGCGAAATGTAATCCATGGAATAGATTTCAAAGAAACGCAGAAGCATTTTGTTGATGATCGCTTCCGCGGACGCATCCTTATAAACGATGTACGTATCCGGGAAAACGTATCCTTCCAGCAGGTATGTGCGCGCTTGTTCCTCGTTCACGGGGATGTCCTTTAAAAACGTGTACGTGTCTGCAAACTTTTCTCCCGTAACGCACAGGTCGAGAAAATCCTGTTTGTTTTCCAGAAGTCCCTGCTGGTAAAGAACGTTGGCGATGCCCTCGATCGTCGAGCCTTCCAGGATCGTAAACTGTACAGTCTCCTTGGGCGGATTACCGGCACATATGACGTCCACGATCTGCGCGACGGTCATATTCTTGGAAAGCACGTATGTTCCCGCTTTCAGGCTGCTGGCCTTTCCGACAAAATCGACGTAGAGCTTAAATACCGTCTTATTGGCAATCAGACCCTCTTCTCCCTCACCGCACGCGCTGTAAAGTATCTCCGCGATTTTACTGGCGGAAGCGTTTTTGGGTACTTCAATCGTAACCGGCGTAGCGTCGTTGCGATTTACAGGGTAAACGGTATTCTCAAGCGCAAGCCGAAGCCCGAAATACACGCCTCCCGCGACGATCAAAAAACTCACGACAAATACGACGAGCGGCCTGATCGTGTACCATGCTTTTCGCCGCTGCGTTCGGTTCCCGTTTCTGCTCTCTTGTTCCGTACGTCCCATTGTTGACCTCCAAAAACGCTTATGCTCCAAATAGATCCATGCTGATATCGACGCTTTCGATCAACAAACGGATGACATCGCTCATAAGGTTCTGCAGCTTGTATTCCGCCATCAGGTATTGTGCGGCTTCCTCACGAAACTGCAGTAATTCTCCCATTCGTTGGAGCTTTTCCAGTATATCGGCTTTGTTGGGATCGTTCGAAACGACGGCCGCCTGCGCTTTTACCTGCAACTGGTGGTACTCTTTTAATAGCGCCATCGTTCCCTGATCGGCCTGCACGCGTTCTTTCGCCTGCACATACTGGATATACTCCGGCGTTTCGCGTAAATTTTTAGCCAGCTCTTTGGCTTGTTCCATGATCATGTTTTAAATCTCCACAATGATCGGCAATATGATCGGCGTGCGTTTCGTCCGATCGAACAAAAACTCTTTAAGGGTGGAACGCATATCGTTCTTAATAGACGCCCAGTTCGACTTGGGGCTCTGCGCGAATTTTTGCGCCAGTTCCCGTAGTGAATCGGCCGCGTCATTCATCAGCGCCTCGGATTCACGCACATACACGAACCCGCGCGAAATTAGTTCCGGCCCCGCAAGCAGCTTTCCCGTGCTTTTTTCGATCGCGATCACGGCGACGACCAGCCCGTCCTGCGACAACAGACGCCTGTCCCGCAATACGATATTTCCGATATCGCCCACGCCCAATCCGTCGATCATCACGCTGCCCGCCTGCACGGAGCCGGCAATCTTTGCCGTTTTATAGGTCAATTCTACCACATCGCCGATACTGGTCACGAATATGCGCTCCGGCGCTACGCCCATTTCCTCGGCGAGCTTCGCATGCATGTACAGCTGGCGGTATTCGCCGTGCACGGGTATAAAGAATTTCGGCTTCACCACATGGAACATCAGCCGCAATTCCTCCTGACAGGCGTGTCCCGACACATGCACGTCCGCCATCTGGTCATAGACCACCATAGCGCCGCGTTGGAAGAGCTGGTTGATGATCCTTGCAACACCCTTTTCATTGCCCGGAATGGCCGACGCCGAAATGATGACGGTATCTCCTTCGCCGATGTTCAGCTTGTGCGAAGCATTGGCCATGCGGAACAGGCCGCTCATCGGCTCGCCCTGACTGCCGGTCGTGATCACGCAGATCTCTTCCGGACGGTATTTCTGCAGTTTTTCAATGGGTACAATCTTGTCTTCCGGTATGTCCAGATACCCGAGTTCAATCGCCGTCTGAGCGATATTTACCATGCTGCGTCCCTGAAAACAGATGACGCGTCCGTGCGCAAGCGCAACGTCCGCCACCTGCTGGATGCGGTAAATATTCGATGCGAACGAGGCCACGATCACCCGTCCCATGGCCGTGTCGAAGTAATGTTCAAACGTTTTCCCGATTTTCTTTTCCGACTGCGTATGTCCGGTACGCTCCGCGTTCGTGCTGTCCGAGAGCAGCGCCAATACGCCGCGCGAACCGTAATACGCCAGACGCGAAATATCTATGGGGTCTCCGTCGATGGGCGTGTAATCCACCTTAAAGTCGCCCGTATGAATGACCGTCCCTATGGGAGTGCCGATTGCCAATGCCACCGCGCCGGCAATCGAATGACTGGTTTTTATAAACTCGATCTTGAAGCATCCCAGCTGTATCGTGTCTCCCGGGCTGATGCAGTTCAGCGCCGCATTCTTGATCTTATGCTCCTCGAGTTTATGTTCAATCAGCGCCACCGTCAAGCGCGTGCCGTAAACCGGCACGTCAAACTTCTGCAACGCAAACGGCAGCGCGCCGATATGATCTTCATGTCCGTGCGTAATCAGGAAGCCGCGGAGCTTTTCGGCGTTTTTCTCCAGATATGTCATATCGGGGATCACCAGATCAATGCCCAGCATCTCCTCGTCCGGAAAAATCAGCCCGCAATCGACTACCACGATATCCTTGCCGTATTCGATAACGGTCATGTTCTTGCCTATTTCGCCCACGCCGCCGAGCGGTATAATCTTAAGCTTTGAAGCCAAGCGCAATTCTCTCCTTGCTTATTTGCGATAAAATATTTGTTTATATTATACGCGCAAACAGCAGGAAACACAAGGTCAGCGCCTGTGCAGCGCGCTTTTTATTCGTTCCGTATACAGATCCGTCAATTCTCGCGCGTATTCCGCATTCATTCCTGCCGACAAAACGCTTAGTCCCGGCCGGTCTGTTATCGGACGTATCAATACCCAGCCGTCGTCTTTGACGATCTTGACGCCGTCAATCATTTCCGGTTTTCGATCGCCGTCCTCCTCTTCTATCAACGCGCGCATTGCATACGCCATATCTTCTTCCTTCACATGCACCTCCTGCATGCGGGAATGCACCTCGGGAAGCTGCGCCGCAAAGTCTCGGAACGCCGCGTCCAACGCGTTTTCCGCAAACCTAAGGCAACGCAGCACAGGGTCTATGCATTCTTCCGCCGCCAAAGGAATATGCTCCGCCAGACTCTTTTCAAACGCGCCCGGCGTTTCCGCCGCTTCTATTACTTCCATTCCCAGACGCGCAAACGCGCTGCGGTAATCGGTCGCCGAACTGACCGGCAAAACCACATGCTGATATTTTCCCCGCGCGCCCAGATAACAGGAAAGCGCCAGACTGGCGGCAGGTGAAAACGTTTTGCCGGACGAATCCGTGAACAACACCTCGCCGTTTTCCCGCACGATACAGCCTGCGTTCGCCTCTATCTCCCTGATCTTTTGCGCCCACAATGCAGGTTTGGTTTCGTCCGCCGCTGCTACGCGTACGCCGCAATGCGCAAGCAGCGGCATTAGGAGCTCGCGCGTCTGCGGCGCTGCCGACAAAAGCAGTTTTACGGCTTCATCGCGCATTTTACGCACATCGACTTTTTGCACTAAACGCGCCGCATACGATCTAGGCATATGGTAAAACGTCTGTATCGTCCCGAGCTCGTAGAGGGTACTTGGCGTAAACTCCCCGCGCTGAAAAAGCTCGCGTATTTTTTTGAGCGCTTTCGGCAGCATGGGAAGCCCGCTTGCATCAAAAAAACGCATGTCGACGGTATGCGGCAAGTCCGGCGGCGTATACAGAAAAACGCCCGCCTGCGCGCCCAGCGCCGTGATCGCGTGCCGCAGCACGGACACATGTGTCGCCCCGACATCCAGTATATCGGCACATTGTGACATGCAGCCCGCCGCCATGCTGTGTTGCAGCATTACGCTCGCCGGCCGGCCGTCCGTTCCGATGACGATTTCACGATCCACTGCCAGCGTGTCCGCCAGCGCGGCGCCGAGCAAAATCGTCTCTCGGAGCGCCGAACCGTGGTCTGCGCGAAACTGAAATTTCCCGTCTGCCGCTTGCGACCCGGCCGCTCCGTTCCAGACTACGTTTTCCTGAAACCGGCCGTCCGGCTGCAAATGTTTTTCCGGCCAGACCAATACGCCGCCGGAAAGCACCGCACGCTCGCCCAGTACGCTTGCGCAGCCCAGCACGGAACCTTCAAACGCACACGCATCTCTGTCCACAACTACGTCGTTGCAGACAATCGTTCCCCTCAGCTCCGCATTTTCATAAATACGGCTGTTCTCCATGACGACCGAACGCTTGACACTGGCATGCGCGCCAATACGCACATTGCTCCCGAGGATTGCGTACGGGCCGATTTTGGCGTAGGGCGCGACCTGCACGCCGTCCGCAATGTAGCACGGCCCTGTTATCTGCGCATATTCCGAAATATGCGCATGCTTATGTATGTACATACCGTCAGGCCGTCTCTCGATGGCCCCGCACCGGCATTTCCCGTCCAGCAGATCGAACTGCGCTTCCAGATAAGACGATAGACTGCCGATATCGCACCAATAATCGTGCATTTCATAACCGAATATCGGCATCCCCTTTTCCATCATAAGCGGGAACAGATCCCCGCTGAAATCAAAAGCCCTCCCTTCGGGGATGAGCTGAAGTACTTCTGGATCGAGTATATAAATTCCGGTATTCGCCAGATCGCTGAAAATTTGGCTGCGTGCCGGCTTTTCCAAAAAACGTTCGATACGCCCGTTCTTTTCACGCAGTACCACTCCGTATTCCGTGGGCATCGCCACGCGTTTTAGAACGATCGTCGCTTTTGCCTTTTTTTCTTCATGGAAGCGTATTACTGCGCTCAAATCCACATCCGTCAACGCATCGCCGCTGAGTACGGCTATGGGTTCATGGATCCGCCCGCATGCGTTTAGGACGCTTCCCGCCGTTCCCAGCGGCGCGGTTTCCACGCTGTATGCGATTTTCACGCCGCAGCGCGAGCCGTCTTCAAGATGCTTTTGTATGCTTTTTGGCAAATATTGTAAAGTGATGAAAATATCATCCAGCTGATGTCTTTTCAATAAGTTTATGCTGTAATCGATCACCGGCACGTCCAGTAAAGGGACCATGGGCTTCGGCATACAGCAGGTGAGCGGCCTGAGACGTTTCCCGTAGCCGCCCGCCATTATGATTGCTTTCATGTGCGGCGCACCTCATTTCAAGGTTTTTGCATAGTTTGCCCGCACAGAAACAATCTATCCCAAATATCAATAATAATAATTGTTGCTGCCGATCGTTTTATAAAACTTTCGCTTTTCATTCCAGTATTCGCCCAGACGCGAGGAACGAAAATACATCACGCCGTCAGGAAGCACGCGCGTGCCCCCGTTAAACACCGCATCCGCGGCATTGATCGCCCTCTGGTTTGGCGTAACGCCGTCGATGCTCGCGAATTGGTTTTTCCTGTAAAGCTCCGTCGCGATCGAAGTTTCCCTCCCGCCAAAAGCCGTCGACCGGCAACGGTTATAAAGCACGTTCGCCATCGCCAGATAGCCTTCTTCTAGATCGTCTCTTCCTTCCACGCACAGCATGCATGCAGCCAGATAAATGTCTTCGCTTGCGTACTTTCCCGACGATTCGGTCGGAATCGAAACCGACCCTGAAGGTGTTGGCGTGGGTTCCGGCGTCGCTTTTGGCGTGGAAGCCGGCGTTGAGGTCGGTTTTGCCGTCGGCTTCGGCGTCGGAGCCGGAGTCGGGGTCGGCTTAACCGTCGGTTTCGGTGTTGCCTTCGGTGTCGGCGTTGGCGTAGGTTCCGGCGTAGGCGTCGGGATTTCGCCCAAGCCGACAAATTCCTTGCGCATAAACCCGCTCTGCTCTCCGATTTTGACGTAATACCATTCGCCGGATTCCTTGGTAACCACCAGCAATGTGTGATAACGGATCACATCTAAGACATCATAATCCATGCCGGGCCCTGAACGCAGGTTGACATCGTGCCCCGTGACATAGCCGTCTTTATCTTTGATATCCTGCAATTCGTAATCGGGCGTAGGAGTCGGACGGCTTGTCGGCGTCGGCGTTGCGGTCGAAGCCGGCGTGGATTCAGGCGTAGGCGCTGCCGCTTCCGGACTTTGAGACGGTTCGGGTATTGGCGTAGGCGTAGGCGTAGGCTCGGGCTCCGGCGTCGTCTGTTGGGGCGAAAGTTCCGGCTCCAGCAGCTCCAACACTGTCCCGTCTCCCTCCTGCATACCCGGAAAGGTTGCCGTGCATGCAGATAACATAAGCAGGCATATTGCGCACAATACGCCTGCATAAAGCAGTTTTCTGCCGCCGTTTCGCCGCCGATCAGAGTATGAAGCGATGCAAGTCTTCTTCCAAAAAGTCATCTTTTAAATGCTCGATCACGTAATTCGCATCTATGCGCACATCGATATCCGGGTGATCGCCGCTGGCATTAAAGGAAATATCGTCCAGCAGCGTTTCGATAATCGTATGTAGCCGACGCGCGCCGATATTCTCCGTAGTTTCATTGGCAATAAACGCATAATGCGCAATTTGCTCCAAAGCGTCATCCTCAAAAGACAGCTTTATATGATCCGTTGCCAAAAGCGCCGCATACTGCTTGATTACCGCATTCTGCGGCTGCGTAAGGATATGCTTGTAATCCTCCTGCGTAAGCGGGTTGAGCTCAACCTTGATCGGAAAACGTCCCTGAAGTTCGGGGATAAGGTCCGTCACCTTTGCCACATGAAACGCGCCCGCGGCAATAAACAGCATATAATCCGTCTTTACGGGACCGTATTTGGTGTTGACCGTACTGCCTTCCACGATCGGAAGAATGTCTCTCTGAACGCCTTCGCGCGAAACATCCGGGCCGCTGCCGCTCCCGCCGACCCGCGGCGCAGCGATTTTATCGATCTCGTCGATGAATATAATTCCATCCTGCTCCGCTTTTTCGATGGCCTCACGGATGACTTCATCCATGTCGATCAGGTTGTTTGACTCTTCCTGTATCAATATCCTCCGCGCTTCCTTCACGGTCACTTTGCGTTTTTTCGTCTTCTTGGGCAAAATACCGCCCATCATCTCATTGAGGTTGATATCTACGCCCATAGCTAGCATCGCATCGTTCGCGCGGTTGGTTTCTTCCACCTCGATCTCGAGGATTTCTTCCTCCAACTGTCCCGCACGCAGCTGCGCCAGCACGCGTTCCCTACGGGAATAATGCTCCGTCTTTTCCGATTCCGTCATTTCCGGCTCGTCAGGCGTCTGCTGCCCGGCGCCAAGGAGAATCTGGAATGGGTTGACCGGCTGCTGTTTCTTTTTCTTCAGCGGCAAAAGCAAGTCTGCAAGCTTTTGCTCTGCGGCGGCCTCCGCCATAAGCCTTACCGCCTGCATTTTTTTATTCTTGCAAAGCCGAATGGATGCTTCGACGAGGTCCCGCACCATCGAATCCACGTCTCTGCCCACATAGCCGACCTCCGTAAATTTCGTCGCTTCGACTTTCACCAACGGTGCTTCGACCAGCTTTGCCAACCTGCGGGCGATTTCCGTCTTGCCGACGCCGGTAGGCCCAATCATGATGATGTTTTTGGGCATGATCTCCTCGCGCATTTCCTCCGGCAAAAGGCTGCGGCGGTAGCGGTTGCGCAAGGCGATTGCCACGGCACGCTTTGCCTTATCCTGTCCGATAATATACTGATCGAGCGCCTGCACGATTTGTTTTGGCGTTTGCATCGTCATACCTCCTCAACCATAACGTTGCCGTTGGTGTATACGCAGATGTCGGACGCTATGCACAGCGCCTTCTCCGCGATCTCTTTTGCGCTCAGCTCGGTCGTCTGCATCATCGCCTTTGCCGCAGCAAGCGCGTACATGCCGCCCGAACCGATGGCTGCAATGCCATCGTCCGGATCGATGACTTCACCCGTGCCGGATACGATGAGCAGTTCGTTTTTATCCGCTACGATCAAAAGCGCTTCCAGCTGCCGCAGCGCCTTGTCGCTGCGCCATTCCTGCGCCAAAGCGACTGCCGCGCGGGTAAGCCCGCCGCTGTACTGTTCAAGCTTTGCTTCAAAACGCTCACAAAGCGAAAACGCATCGGCTACGGAGCCCGCAAACCCTACGACCACCTGATTGTGGTAGAGTCTGCGCACCTTTTTCGCCGTATGCTTCATGATCGTCGTTTGGCCCAGCGTAACCTGGCCGTCGCCGGCGATCGCACATTTCCCATCGCGTTTTACCGCAATAATCGTGGTTCCGCGTAATTCCATTTTCAACCCCTGCTTTCCTGATGTTCCAATACTTTTTTGCATCATAGCATAAACAAACGCTTCACAACAAATTGATGCAAATGCTTAACATATCGTTTTCATTTCGCTCACGATTTTTAACGCGCGCTGCGCCACAGCGCCGTAGCGCTCGTGCTTGTTCTTTGGAGCATGCGGTAAGGATTCGATGATTCCGTAATTCACGTTCATCGGCTGAAAATCCGCGCCCGCATATTCTGCGATATAATGGCCCAAAGCGCCGATCGCCGTTTTTGCGGAAAAATCCACCGGCGGTTTGCCTTTTAGCGCCAACGCAAGCTGGACGCCTGCCATCAGCCCGCTGGACGCGGATTCGACGTACCCTTCCACACCTGTCATCTGCCCGGCAAAATACACGCCGGGCTTTGTTTTCATTTGATAATCCCATCCCAATAACCCGGGAGAAGAAAGAAATGTATTGCGATGCATTACGCCGTAACGCACAAATTCCGCCTGCTCCAGACCGGGAATCATGCGAAATACCCGCCGCTGCTCCGGAAAAGTCAAATTCGTTTGAAACCCCACCAGATTATACACGGTATTCTCCGCATTGTCCTGACGAAGCTGCACGATTGCAAAGGGGCGTTCTCTTCCCATGCGCTGCAAAGTGTGCTGAAATCCCACCGGCTTTAACGGGCCGAACAAAAGCGTGCGCGGGCCACGCTTCGCCATGACTTCCACCGGCATGCAGCCTTCAAAAACACGCGTGTTTTCAAATTCTTTCAACGGCACCGTCTGCGCCGTAATCAGCGCCTG
>JAEEGL014901728.1_pt1 | contig 31601 bp, 29 predicted proteins | sample 9134231 | NCBI WGS metagenome assembly JAEEGL01 (sample SAMN16246548, study PRJNA631951) | gut metagenome | biome: gut microbiome; feature: rumen; material: fiber-attached | host: Bos | place: Iran: Karaj | collected 2018-10 | reverse complement strand
ATTAAAAACGATATTTACAAATATATTGATGAACACGAAAAAATTGTTGGATTAAATGCATGCGGACTTATTTTCCAGAATCTGGATTTTTCAAATAAAAAATTTTTTGGATGCAATTTTACCCACTGCACTTTTATCAACGTACATTCAGATAAACTTCTGCTGAAAATGTGTTTTTTCGATTTTGCAATTTTCAACGACTGCAATTTCATACACAGTAATACTTTGTTTACTTCTTTTTCGGGAGCAACTTTTACACATACCCTTTTTACATCAAGCGATATTATTCAGAACAATTTTAATGGTATCAGATCCTTCCAGTCCTCTTTTGATGACTCAGATCTATTTAATTCAAGATTTTTTTCTGCATCGCTTGTAGATACCTCCTTCAGAAACTGTAACCTCAAGAAAACCCGCTTCATAGATACTAAAAGAACTAATGTCTCATTTAAAATGTCAAACACCAGAGAGGCACTTTTTTCAAGAGACGGAAGTTTACTTTCCCAGGGCGGCATTGAATTTGGAAATTCAATTGTTGATGGAGCAGATTTATGAAAGTGTATTTCCATATTAATCTTGGTGGATTTTCTAACTGTTATCTGGTTGTTAATGAAGAAACCAGCGAAGCAATTATTGTTGATCCTGGAAAAATAACAGAAGAAATTATTTCTCAAATCGAAGAAAATCATTTAAAACTGGTAGCAGTTCTTATCACCCATAATCATGGTTCTCATGTTGGTGGACTTAAAACTTTAAGAAAAATTTACAATCCAAAAATATTTGCAGCCGACTGGGAAGTTGCAGGAAATGATACAACAGTAATTAACGGTGATGGAAAAACCAGACTTGCAAAAATGCTGGTTCGCTACATGACTTTACCGGGCCACACTTCAGATTCAATTGTATACGGAATTGAAAACATTCTTTTTACAGGAGACGTGCTTTCTGCAGGAGAAATTGGTTCTACCAATTCCAGTTATTCAGAATACATTTTAAGATCTAATATTGAACAAAAGATTTATTCCCAGCTGGATGATGTGATTATCATGCCGGGACACGGACCTCCATCAACTCTTGGTGCAATTAAGGCCTTTAATAACGACCTTAAAAGCCAGTCTGGAGATTCTCAAAAACCTCTTTTATAGTTTATTTGGAAACCAGATTAATATTACCGCAGACAATACCGTATTTATCAAATACAAAATCATTCAGGGCGAGAGCCGCATCTTCAAAGCCCTTGCCCTGACTTCTGCGGATATAAGCAGCTAAATCTGGTGTGTATTTTATTACAGTCCCCCTGTTAGCGAGGTGGACAAAATATTCAGAAACATCACTTAATTTCTGCTGCATAATATAAGCCATAAATTCATTATTCATTAAATATTCATCATTAGTATCATAACCAAGACTTTCCTGACTCTTAAAATAATCTATAAGAAAAGCACGGCTGTCTGGATCAATTGTATAATAAACAGCAGAAACATAATTTCTAAATTCAGCATCCCTGAAGAAAATTGTATGCCAGCCTTCATGTGCAAGCAGTGTAGATCTGAGCCATGGCTGAGATTCCTGAGAAATTGAAACAAGTCCGCCTTCATTTGCTTTAAGATAATTTCCTTCAACCTCAAAAAAACCGTTATGAATTAAGATTTTCTTCAAAAGTTCTTCTTCAGGATTCAATTTAAAACCAATTTCTGTAGCTTTATTGAAAAATCTAGCCATTGATTCAGCACTATAATCATGAGCATTATACCCATGTTTTCCTTCAAGTTCCTGATTAGTTAAAAGTCTGCCCTTATATCCGGCTTTTTCAACAAAATATGCAAGTCGTCTGAAAAAATTATCCTGTACATCATAATTTCTTGTATCAAAGAAAAGAATTCCAGGATATCGGTCCCATTCAAACACTTCAAAATCTAAAGTTCGCCAGTAAGAAGTTTTGTAATTCAAAATAAGTCCAGGATCTGTTCTGACAGGCTCAAGAATTTCTTTTCCAGCGATATGGGTTGAACGCAAAATAACAGAAGAAAGTGCCTGAGCCTGATTCATTAATTCAAGACGTGAAAAAGGAGCTTTTAGTGCGGCAGAAGGAATTGTAACATTTTTAGCAGCCTTTACATTTTTTATATAAATTTTTTCACCACCCAGGTTTACTTCTGCTTTGACTGCACGTTCATAGGTTGATTTTAATTCTTCATTTTCAGACAAAGTAAAAACATACTCCGGCATTGAAAGAGTACTTGAATTCTGAACCGGGAAAACCATTGAAGCACCGGAAAAATCAAAAGAGACATTTGAAAAATCAATAAGTCCACCATTGCAGGCAAAGCCGTAGAATGGAACATCATTTGTAAGGTCAAAACCTAATTCTGCAGGAACCACACAGGCTGCCAGAACTTTACAACGCAGACTTGAATAAATGAAAAAGCCTTCCGGAATGACCTTAGCAATATCATCATTTTTTTGAATTGCAAAAGATACATCAAAAACAGCAGGAGCATTTTCTTCTTTTCCAGAAACCACAATTCTATGATTATCAGGGAAAATCTGTTTTATAAACTTTCCTCTTGCAGAAAAATCACTTGAATCAAGAAAACCGAATCTGAAAAGAGCTTGAGAAAGTTTTGTTTCATCCGCAAGCTGATTTTTTGTCGGTTTTAATTGTATACGAACTGTAAGAGCTACCGTAGAATTATCATCATAAATCTTTTTAAAAAGAGACTTCTGTTCTCTGGAAAATTTAAAACTGGCGTAATCTGATTTTTTTATAATTCCAGACTGGGCATTTGTATCCAGAGCCTGAAGTTTTGACATTTTTTCAGAACCATAACATTCAAGATTTACTGAAGAAATATTTTTTGTTGCAGCAAGAATCACAATAACTGCAATACATACCAGAACAAGACTAAAACAGGCAAACAAAAACTTTTTCTGGTTATCATTTAATTCAGCATATTTTTTCTTTAATTTTGAAAAATCCAGTTTATTCATATTGAAACTATAACAAATTTAGTAAAAAAAGTTTATACTCAAAAGCATGATTGTAATAATTCCCCACCCCACAGAAGAATTAAAACTGATTCATTTTCAGAAGGAACTTATAAATCTTTATAATTCTGATGATGTGGTTTTGTATAGTTCCCAGGTTCTGTGGATTGAAATGGAGAATTTTTCTGCAAAAACAAAAGAGGATTTAAAATCAATCTCAAAAGATATAAAAAAAGTCTCTTTATCTTCACTTTTGGAGGATGAAGACAGCCTTTTTATAAAAGTAGAAATTGAGTATCAGGATAAAAAGCTTATTTCCCGTATGCCGCTTTTAAAACTTTACAGGGGAAAACTTCCTCCAATAAATAAAAAATGCCCGGTAGAAAACCTTAAAATTTTCCGCCTGGGCATTCCTTCTGTTTATGAAAAAAATGTAAAATCCCTTTCAGATTTTGTCTGGCATAAGTAAAAACTTTTTTAAGAGCCTTTTACTTTTGCATGATTTCAGAACCACGATCCATAGAAGTAAGACCAGTTCTTGTGTACTCAAGAATTCCATATGGTTCAAGCAGGCGAATCAAGCTTTCAATTTTTGCTTCACTACCTGTAATTTCAATAATTACCGATTCAAGTCCAACATCAACAATTCTTGCCTTATAAATATCACAAGTTTCAATGATTGTAGCACGGTTATTTGCCTCGGCTTTAACTTTGATTAAGGCCATTTCGCGCTGAACTGATGAGTCAGAATCACACTTCTTAATAGAAATAACTTCCTGCAATTTTGCAAGTTGTTTATGAATCTGATCAAGAATATATTCATCGCCTTTAACAACAATTGTCATTCTTGAGGTATTTGGGTCATGAGTTTCACAAACAGTTAAAGAATCAATGTTGTAACCACGGCGACTAAAAAGCCCCGAAACACGACTGAGTACACCAGTTTTATTTTCTACAAGTACACTAAGGACATACTTTTCCATTTTTTTCACCTCTAACCTAGAACCTAGCACCTGTAACCTAATACCTGCGCGATAGCGCTATCTCTCAGGATTAAAAGAAACAGTTCTCAAAATATCACCGAATACACCGGCAGCTGTTACTCCTGCACCTGCACCATATCCGCGAACAGTCAAAGGAATTGGCTGATAGCGTTCTGTATAGAATACAAAAGCATTTTCACCACCGCGCACTCCATACAATGGATCTTCAGGTCCAACTTCAAGAACACCAACAGAAACTTTTCCATCTTTAATTGAAGCACCCATACGCAAAACTTTATTCTGTTTTTTAAGTTCTGCCATTTTCTTTGCAAAGTAGTCATCAACTTCTGGAAGTTTCTTAAGGAATTCTTCCACGCTTCCACTTGGATCAAATGATTTAGGGAAAAGAGGAACCATTTCAATATCAGAAAGTTCAATATCGTATCCAGATTCACGGGCAATAATCAAAGCCTTACGTGCAACATCTTTTCCTTCAAGGTCATCGCGAGGATCTGGTTCTGTGTAGCGAAGTTCTTTTGCTTCAAGAACAGCCTTACTAAATGGAAGACCTTCATCAAGCTTACCAAAAATGTATGATAAAGAACCTGACATAATTCCGTTGAAGCTTTCAAGTTTATCACCAGATTTGTAAAGGTTCTGCAAAGTATCAATAATAGGAAGTCCGGCACCTACGTTTGTTTCATAAAGGAAGCGGCGATGCATTTTGTTAGCAGTTCTACGCAGTTCGTGGTAGAAATTGATATCCATTGAGTTGGCACGTTTATTTGGTGTTGCAATAGACATTCCTGCATTCAAAATATCAAGATAACGCTCTGGTAAATCGTAAGAAGCAGTACAATCAACAAATACTGGATTTAGAGGTTTCTTTTCTTTTACGAACTTAATGATGTCATCAACATTCTGTGGTCCAAATGGGAAATCAGGCTTTTTCATCTGATCACGCCAGTTAGAAAGATCAATTCCATCTTCCTTAAGAATCATTCCATCAATTGTTGTAATTGCCAGAACCTTAATATCAACATTTTCTTTAAGAAGTTTTTCTCTCTGGTCGCGAATCTGATCAATCATTGTTCCGCCAATTGTACCGGCACCAAATGCAAATACTTCGATTGTCTGAGCTGTATGGAAGAAGAACTGATGAACGGCACGAACTGCAGTATCAGCATATTCACCCTTGATAACAGCAGAAATACAACGTTCAGAAGAGCCCTGAGCAATAGCGGCAATATTAATATCCTGTGAAGAAAGAGCATTGAAGAACTTAGAGGCAACTCCACGGTTCTGAATCATGCCGTCTCCAACTACAGAAACAATTGCATAATCATTATGAACTTCAATTTCATCAATAAGTTTTTCGCGAATTTCAAGTTCAAACTTAGATTCCAGAGCATCTTTTACTTTTGAAGATTCATCATCGCGAACACAGAATGAAATTGTATATTCTGATGAAGATTGTGTGATAAGGAGGATTGAAACACCGGCAGAAGAAACAGCTGAGAAAATCTTGCTGGCCATACCAGTACGGCCTCTCATCAAAGAACCACCTACAGAAATCATAGAAATATGTTTGAGTGATGAAATACCACAGATGCTTGATTTGCCGCGGCTTTCGAATGGTCCTTTACCAATTCTTGTTCCGCGGGCAGAAGGATTGTGAGAGTTCAAACTCCAGGCTTCAATTCCCTTTGCCTGAAGTGGTGCAATTGTTTTTGGGTGAAGAACTTTAGAACCAAAGAATGAAAGTTCCATAGATTCTTCGTAAGACATATCATCAACTAAGATTGCATCTTTTACAACACGAGGATCAGCAGTGTATACACCATCAACATCTGTCCAGAATTCGACACGTTTTACGCGGAGACTAGAACCAATGATTGCGGCAGAAAAGTCCGAACCATTACGTCCAAGAAGGCCCATTACAGGCTTTGCTTCAGAACCAGATTTCCAGGTACAAATAAAGCCTGGGAACAAAAGAATGTGAGTCTGTGTAGGACTTGCACCATCACGGAAAGGAGCACAAGCTTCGTTACAAAGTGCGTAATCAGCCTCACCTTCTTTCTGGTTTCCATTTGTAAATACGAATTTTCTTGAATCAAGAAGGATTACAGACTGTTTTTTTGCAAGAAGAACATTCTCCATAATTGGAGCAGATAAAAGTTCACCCATACCCATGATACGACAATGAACAGTATCAGGACATTCACCAAAAGAAACACATCCGGCAAGGAGTTTTTCCAGTTCTTCAAAATTTTTCTGCAGAATAGACATAACCTTATCTGCATCAAAGCCAGGAAGTTTTGACTGAAGTTCCAGACAGATTTCGTTATGGGTATTTTTAATGTCGTTTACATAATTTGAACCAGAAATACCACTGACACATGCATCAATTGCAGATTGAAGTGTATTTGAAATACCTGCAACAGCACTTACAACTACAGAAAGTCTGTCTTCTTTTGCGCGATTAATAATAATATCCGCAGAAGCCAAAATACGTCTGGCATTAGCCATTGACGTTCCACCAAATTTTAAAGTAATCATTGAAACCACCTTGCCAAAGTCCGCAATTTCCCCAATATTTTGAGCGAGCAAGGCAGATGGACTTAAACAGTTCAAGAGCCAGGTCGGAAATCAGCTATGTAAAAAATATGTTCTTACTATAATATTACATTGCTAAAAGAATAACAATTAGATTTTATAGAACTTCAAATGTAATTTCGAAATCTTTAAATGATGGAGGAGAATTCATTTCTATATCATTCTCCACATAACTAAAAAAGCCGAAAACAGAACTTGGCAAATCATCATAAAACTCAAAAACTTTAGATTGACTGAATCTCAGGTCTTTCTTTATTTCTTCGTCTGAAAATCTATCAGCATAATAATCGTCATTTTTTACCAGAAGTTGTTTCCACCCTTCAGGTGAACTGTCAATAATTTCTGGATGTGACCATGTAATATTAGAATCACAGATACCGCTTATACTAATTTTCATTTTAGTTCCTTTTGGAATAGACACATTTCCAAAAAGATTTTCCATATTCATAGAAACTGAATAGTTGAAATCAGTCTGCCCTTCTCCCCATACATTTTTTATAAGAGTAAGAGAATCATATTTCACAGTTTTACTATATCCAGATTCAATAAGAGGCGGATTTTCTTTATCACCAACAGAAAGAACTTTCACCTTCATTTCAAAATCCTTCCAAATGCTGGATCCATCAAGAGATTCTTTTTGATAAGAGATATCTGAACCGGCCTTATCTGTATTTTCTATTGTATTTAAAATTTTGTAAGTAGTTTTTACCTCAAAAGGTACTCCCGCCTTAAATTTTTGACCATCGTTGGAGTAAGTAAATATAAAATTGTTTGCCCTTTCCCATGAATCTGTTCCGGTTGAAACCTGATATACAAAACGCCACAAATCTTTAGTCGGAGTCCCCTTATAAGTGATTTCTATAAAAGAACCGGCAGGAATAAATGTATTTTTTTCAGTCAATTCAGATGCGGGAACATAATAAGAATAATTGTAATATCCATTTTCCTTGTCATATTCGTTATAATAGAAAACCGCCATTTTTGACTGTTTAGTTTTTTCAGTTCCTGCTTCAATTATCTGTGGAACTTGTACAATTGGTTGTATTTCATAATGATTTTCATCAGAACTTTCTTCAGCAGAAGGTAAAAAAGTCAGACTGTTTCCGGCAGAAACAAAGACAGGCTCTTCTGTATTTTCTTCAGAAACTTCAACATGTCCATTTAAAACTTCAATAACAACAGAATCTTCTGAATTATCTTCAACCCCGGAAGCAGGTTCTTTTGGACTTTCAGTACGAACAACTTTTACTTCAGATTCATTAGAAAGAGCAATTTCTTTTTTTCCGGTATGAATTATCAGTTTTTTTTCAGGAGAATTATTAGCAACAAAAATCTCTCCACCTATAAAATCAAGGGACTGTTCTTTTTTATTTTTAAAAATCTGAACCATTGATTTTTCACGCAGCTGAATCTTGATGTCAGAATCATTAAATTCTGTGTAAGCTTCTGAATTTTTTGAAGTTCTGATTTTATCACCATCATAAATATCACTTGAATCAGTTAAAACTTCCCAGATATCATTATCCTGAAATTTTCTCTGGGCAAGATTTTTCTTGAAATAAACTTTCGCTACAGGCTCTTCTGACATTTTTATGGTGAAAGAATTTAAATCTCTGTAAAAAAGATATAACATCAAAGAAGCTAGAATTGAGAAAATGATAAAAATAGCATAATCAACTTTGTTAAGCCTGTATCTGGTATTTCTTTTCTTCATCATCAGTATTAACCTTTGCTAAATCAGGAGCGTTTGTCCCAATAATTTTTCTTACTTCTTCAAGACTGACAGGATTTTTTCTTCCAGCAAGATTTATAACAGCATACATTTTGATTGCATCAGTCTTGCCCTTAACATGAACTCCAGGCATTTCTTCAACAATAACTTTATCTTTAATGAGTTTGTAAGTATTTTCTGTAATTAAAATATCTGTAGCAAAAGGCTTATTTAAAGCTTCAGTACGACTTGCAAGATTTACAGCATCTCCAATTACGGTGTATTCCATTCTTTCATTTGAACCAATCTGCCCCGCAACTACAGGCCCTGAATTAATTCCACAACCAATTCTAACTGGCGATAGTCCATTTTTCTGGCGTTCAAGATTATATCTGTAAAGGGAAACTCTCATCATAAGGGCAGAAGTAACTGCATTTAAAGCATCTTCCTCAGCAGAACCAGCCGATTCCGGAGCTCCCCAGACTGCCATAATTGCATCACCAATATATTTGTCTACTACACCGTTTGTTTTATTTACACACTCAACCATTTTGGTCATATATGAATTCAAAAATTCAACGACTTCTTCCGGCTTCATATTTTCTGACATAGCGGTGAAGGAACGAATATCCGAAAAGAAGATTGTAGCATTTCTGTTTTCTCCACCAAGGCTCAGTTGTCCACTGGCAGCCTTCTGTGCAATTGTCTTATTTGTAAATTTACTGAAAGAAATCATTAATTTTTCGCGTTCAGCAAGCCCCTTTCCCATCTGTATAAATGATGAAGTTAAAAGTCCAATTTCATCATGACTTCTTGGTTTTATATCAAGTTCGAACTGCCCCTGCTCAATTTTGTTTGATGCAGTTACCAAGTCTTTTATTGGATTAGTAAGTGTATTACTGAATATTCTGATTAAAATGATTGCTATAAATAAAACTGCCAGAGAAAAAAGAATAATTCTATAAGTAGTTCTATTAATAACCGCATAAACAGACTTTTCTGAAATTGAAGTAATTACAAAAAGGTCATTTTGAATCTGACGAACCGCAGTAAAAACACCGTCAATTACAGTCTGAGCATTTGACTCTTCCGGATTATCAATAATTTCCTGAACAAGAGGTATTACTCCTTCATATTTTATCAGATTACTTTCATAATCAGGATTAATCAGCACCAGGCCGTCTTTATTAATCAAAATTGTAGAATTCAATGAACCTGTAGACATAAGCTGGATAAGATTGTCTACATAAAAAGCAACATGAGCTCTTTTTACAGCATTTGAAGGTCCATAATCATAAGAAATGATAAGAGATTCTCTTCCAAAATCTTCTGTAGCATTATAAAAGTCTGTTGTGTGAGAGTCAGAAGGCATTTTTTCAACAAGTTTTTCCAGAATCTCAAGTGAAATATGACTATCAGGATTTACAAGAAGACCAGTATCTGGTGAAGAAAGAAATATTACCTGAGAATTAGCCCTGAAATATGAATCACAAAGTTTTTTCCTTGATATTTTATCTTTTACACCAGAAGAAGCTTCTATCAAAACATAAGAATTCTTCTGAAGATTTGAAAACTCTGATTCTATTGTAGAAGCAGTTCTTTCATTAATTGTCAGATTATTTTCTTCGGCCTTTATTCTGTCATCTGTTCTGATTAAGGTCGAAACAAGACTGGTAGAAACTCCAAGCACCAGTATGATTAATACAGAAAAAAGCAAAATCTGCTTTAAACTGATTGGAAATTTAATTTTCACGCTCTCCTCCAATTTTTATATAAAACTCAAAAAAAACTATTTCATCATTTCTTCAAGTTCTTCTAAAGTCATAGTTTTTGCTCCTCTGTCTGTAATCTTTTTTAACAGATGAGGATTATCAGGAATATTTTCAAATACAACAAAAGCCTGGGAAGACTTATCTGCAAACACGTGTTCAACAGTCATTCCTCCATTATCGTAAATCCTTTTTACAAGCTCAAAAGCATAATCTACATCCCTTAAGATTTTACGGTCCAATTCAAACTTTTTACCGACAAGTGTCTTAAAATGTGGTTTTGGACTAACCTTTCCATACAGTCTGCTGATTTTTTCAGTCATCTCACGGCGATAAGCTCTTTCTTCCGCCTGCTGTAAAATCTGCTCATTGGAAACAAACATCTCTTTTGCTTCATTTATGATTTCTTCAACAGAAAGTCCTCTTCTTTTACATTCTGCCTTAAGACAAAGCATGGTCATCATGGCATCATCAACAGATTTATGAGTCTGAAATTTTTCCAGATTTACACCAAATTCCTGGGCCCATTCAGCAAGTTTCTGTTTCTTTTCATATTTTTTTTCAAGATAGCGTTCCAGATCAAAAGCACGGAACTGAATGTAAGGAAGGTTATAACGTTCGCAGGCACTATTTACAAATCCTACATCATTACTTACTGCAAAACCTGCAATATATCTGTTTCCTGTAGTAAAGAGTTTTTTTATATCCTTGTAATAACTTTCATAATTTGGTTTAGCTCTGAAATAATCTTTTGAATATGCAAGTTTTATTCCGCCCTTTCCAGAAAATAAATACCAGTCAAATTCACATTCAGGATTCATGACAACATCTTCACTTTCTATGACATTCAAATCATCATCACAAACAACGTATCCAAGAGAACAGATTTTTCCGACACCTTCAAAGGTATTCGCACACTCACAATCAAAAAAAACAAAAGACTTATGATTCATTTTTATTACCTTTTAAAAGTATAGCAATTAATTAAAGAAAATAACACCCTGAAATATATCTAAAAACATTAACCTTCTAAATTAGTAGATAAAAAAATCAATGCAGAATCCTCATTTTATTGTCTATTATATGGAAATTTAGTATATTTTAGGCATGTTATTAGAAGTACACAATTTATCAGCTGTTCTTGAAGACGGCAAAAAAATATTAAATGATTTAAGTCTTTCTATAGGCAAGGGAGAAACTCATGTTCTGATGGGTCCAAACGGTGCCGGAAAGTCTTCTCTTGGAAATACTCTCATGGGTAATCCGGTTTATCAGGTTACTGGTGGAAGTATTATTTTTAAAGACCAGGATATTACTGAAGAATCTGCAGATAAACGTGCAAAACTTGGAATGTTCATGTCATTCCAGACACCTCTTGAAGTTCCAGGAATTTCCCTCGAAACTTTTATCCGTTCTGCAATCCATCATAAAACTGGAGAACATGTAAAACTTTTCCAGTTCCAGAAGGAATTACAGCGTTGCATGGGACTTTTAAATATGGATCCAGCATATGCTCGCCGCGATTTGAATGTAGGATTCTCTGGTGGTGAACGCAAAAAATCTGAAATCCTCCAGCTTCTTATGCTTAAACCTGATTTTGCAATTCTTGATGAAACTGATTCAGGTCTCGATGTTGATGCCGTAAGAGTTGTTTCTCAAGGTGTTGAAGAATATCAGAAAACTGTTGGTGGCTCTCTTTTAATCATCACCCATAACACAAAAATTCTTGAAAGCCTTAAAGTTGATAAAGTCCACGTTCTGGTAAACGGAAGCATTGTTCAGACAGGTGATGCTTCTCTGGTTACAAAAATTAACGAAGCAGGATTTGAAAAATTCCTTAATAAATAGCATTCAATATGGTTAGTTTATGGCAGAAATAAAACAAGAAATTAAAGATATAAACCGCGATTTCTACGACTTCCGCTACGATGAATCTGAAAAAGATTTCTACCGTATTGAAAGTGGACTTACACCTGAAATCATTGAAAAAATCAGTGATGAAAAAGGCGATCCACAGTGGATGCGTGAATTCCGCTTAAAATCTCTGGAAATCTACAACAAACTTAGAATTCCAAACTGGGGTCCTGGTATTGAAGGCCTCGATATGGATCAGATTGCAACTTACGTTCGCCCAAAAACACAAATGAGTGGAAAATGGGAAGATGTTCCAGACGATATCAAAAATACTTTTGAAAAATTAGGTATTCCTGAAGCAGAAAGAAAATCTCTTGCAGGAGTTGGTGCCCAGTACGATTCAGAACTTGTATATCACAATGTACAAACTGAAGTTGCAAAACAGGGCGTTGTTTACATGGGCTTTGAAGAAGCTCTTAAATCTGAAGAATGGGGTCCAATGGTTCAGGAATATTTCATGACCCTCATCACCCCAAAAGATCACAAATTTGCAGCCTTACATGGAGCAGCCTGGTCTGGTGGAAGTTTTGTTTATGTTCCAAAAAATGTACATCTATCCATCCCTCTTCAGTCTTACTTCAGATTAAATGCAAAAGGTGCAGGACAGTTTGAACACACCCTTATTATTGTTGATGAAGGTGCTGATTTACACTTCATTGAAGGATGTTCTGCTCCAAAATACAACGAAGCAAACCTTCATGCAGGTGCAGTTGAACTTTTTGTAAAGAAAAATGCCCATCTTCGATATTCAACCATCGAAAACTGGTCAAAAAATATGTATAACCTGAACACAAAAAGAGCAAAAGTAGAAGAAGGTGGAAAAATTGAATGGATTTCCGGTTCATTCGGAAGTCATGTTTCTTACCTCTACCCTGAAAGCGATTTAGTTGGTGCAAACTCAAGTGCAGAATTTACAGGAGTTACTTTTGCCGGACACGGACAGGCTTTAGACACCGGTGCAAAAATGGTTCACCTGGCTCCAAATACAAGCAGTGTTATTACTACAAAATCCATATCGAAAGATGGTGGAGAAAGCTACTACCGTTCTGCAATTTATATTGATAAAAAAGCAAAAGGAAGTAAAGCTTCTGTTTCCTGCGAAAGTTTAATGCTTGATTCCATCAGCCGTTCAGACACAATGCCAGCGGTGCAGATTATGACAAATGAATGCGATGTTGGACATGAAGCAAAAATTGGACGCATCAGCGGAGATGCCCTCTTCTATCTTATGAGCAGAGGTATTCCAGAAGATGATGCAAGAAGCATGATAGTAAGCGGCTTTGCCAACCCAGTTAGCAAAGAACTGCCACTAGAATACGCTGTAGAGATGAATAATCTGATAAGGTTGGAGATGAAAGGTCAACTATAGCAGATTCGTTAAAAAAAATTGCGAAAGCAATTTTTTAGTTTCTACCATTTATATGTTAAAAGGAAAAAAATGACATACGAGAATATAAAGGTTAATTCAGTTCCTTCAATCACCTGGAACTGGCTTAAATCAAACAATGATACAGTTTCTGTAACTTCCAGCTTCATCGAAGCAAATGCTGCAATAAATGAAGTTCCAGCTGGAGTGACTATATCAAAAGGAAAGGCTGATAAAAATATCCCTGAAATTATAAGTGGAGTTTTTAATCACTCAAATCCTAAAACAAAGGATAATCGCAATTCAGACGGTTCCATCACCGAGAAAAGAGAATATTCCGCCATTCCAGAAGGAAAACATCCTCTTGTTGATTTGATGGACCAGATTGTTCCAGAAGAAAATATAATTACTATTTCTGGAAAAGTTGAAAAACCTCTGATTCTTAATTTTGATTTCACAGATTCATCTGTTTCAAAGCAGTTAATCCATGCAAAAGAAAACAGTCAGGCCTGCGTAATATTTGTTTTCAAAGGGGATGCAGATACAAATCTTTTCCAGACAAAAGTTTATGCAGAAAAAAATGCAAATATCCATATCATCAAAGTTCAGTTGATGGGAAAAAACAGTCTGCAGCTAGATGACACTGGAATTACAGCTGATGAAAATGCGAATGTAAAGTTCACCCTGATTGAACTTGGTGGACTGCATGTAGACTCAGGCCTCCATGTAAACCTTAATGGCTATCAGTCTGATTTCAAGGCAAACACCGCCTACATCACCAGAAATGAACAATACCTGGATATGAATCACACAGTTTATCTTTATGGCAGAAAAACAAACTGTGATATGCAGGTTCATGGAACTGTAGAAAATAATGCAACAAAAGTTTACCGTGGTACTCTTGATTTTAAGAATGGATGCCGGGGAGCTGCAGGAAATGAATTCGAAGAAACTTTGATTCTTTCACCAGATGCAGTAAACAAATCCTTCCCTATCATTCTTTGTGATGAAGATGATATCCAGGGTGAACATGGTTCTACAATCGGCCGTTTAAGTTCTGAACTTCTTTTCTACATGCAGACCAGAGGAATCTCTAAAGATGCAGCAGAAAAAATCATGGCCAGAGCAAAAGTTCAGGCTGTAATGGATTTAATTCCTTCGGATGAAGTAAAATCACAAATCACAGAATATTTAGATAAATAAGAGCAGGATATGAATAAGTACAGACAGGATTTTCCTTTTTTTAAGGCAATCGATGAACATAACTCAAAAGAAAATGATCAATTAGTATATTTTGATACTTCCGCAACTGCACAAAGACCTTTTCTGGTGCTGGATGCAATGAAACATTTTTATGCAACTGCAAATGCAAATCCGCTTAGAGGTTTATATGATTTAAGCGAAAGAGCAACTCAGGCTTATGAACATGCCCGCACCACAGTTGCAAATTTCATCAACTCAAAAGAATCCTGTGAAATCATTTTTACCCGCAATGCCTCAGAAAGTTTAAATCTTATTGCCTATACTTACGGAATGCAAAACATTAATGCCGGAGATGAAATTGTAATCACCGGTATGGAACACCACTCAAACATGCTTCCATGGAGAATGGTATGCGAAGCAAAAGGTGCAAAAATTGTCTATCTTGACTGTGATAAAGAAACAGGAATTATTCCAGATTCTGAATACGAAAATAAAATTACAGATAAAACAAAAATTGTTGCCGTAACTCAGATAAGCAACGTACTTGGAACAGAAAATCCGGTAAAAAAAATCGCCCAGATGGCTCATAAAAAAGGGGCTGTTATGGTGGTGGATGGAGCCCAGTCCGTTCCTCATATGAAAGTTGATGTTCAGGATTTAGACTGTGACTTTCTGGCTTTTTCAGGACATAAATTATGCGGTCCAATGGGAATTGGTGTTCTCTACGGAAAAAAAGAACTGCTTGAAAAAATGCCACCTTTCCTTCGCGGTGGAGAAATGATTGAGTACGTTACCCGGGATAAAGTAACCTACGCAGAGCTTCCACATAAATTTGAAGCAGGAACAGTCAGTGCGGGAGATGCAGTTGGACTTGGAGCTGCAATAAGATACATTCAGACAGTTGGATTTGATTTTATTGAAGAACAAGAAAGAAAACTGACTGTAAGAATGATGGAAGGAATGAAAAAAATCCCTCACATTCATTTTGTAGGTTCTGATGATCCTCTAAAAAGACACGGAATCGTAACTTTTACAATTGACGGAGTCCATCCTCACGATATAGCAACACTCTTAAGTGATGAACATATTGCAATTCGTGCAGGCCATCATTGTGCTCAACCATTAGGCCAGTACCTTGGCATTCAGTCAAGTGCAAGAGCAAGTCTATATTTCTACAATACAGAAGAAGAAGTTGATTACTTCCTGGATAAACTGGCACAAATCCGTAAATGGAGCGGTTACAAAGATTAACATTATCTAAAAAGGAGCAATTTTTTGGATACTAAAGAATTATACAGAGAAATCTTAAACGAGCATAACGTAAATCCAACTCACAAAAAAAAGATGGATGCACCAAGTTTTTGTCTTGAAGGTGTAAACCCAAGCTGTGGTGATCAGATTACACTTGAATTAAAAATGGATCAGGACGGAAAAATTACAGATGCTTCATACACAGGAAGTGGTTGTGCAATCAGTCAGGCTTCGGTAGACATGATGGCTGATATTCTGATTGGAAAAACAAAAGAAGAAGCTCTCAAACTTGCTGATATTTTTGACCGCATGATAAAAGGCAGTGTTACAGAAGATGAACTATCACAGCTTGATGAAGCAGCAGCCCTTCAGGACATTTCACACATGCCTGCCAGAGTAAAATGTGCAATGCTCGGCTGGCGCACAATGAAAGAAATGCTATCTCTTGAATAAAAACTCTATTTCTGATATATTAATCATATCGGCGCTTTAGCTCAGCTGGATAGAGCAACTGCCTTCTAAGCAGTAGGTCGACAGTTCGATTCTGCCAAGCGTCATCTAATTTATTTCATTAAAAAGAATTAGGCTCTTTGATAAAACTAAAACGCTTTATCAAAGAGCCTAAAAAAATTCTAGCGGAAAATCAATAACAAGAGATTAAGAAACAAAAATCAGTAGAAAGAAACATCAACTTCAAAAGGACCTTTTGGCGTTGAAAAAGGAATTGCAATTACAGGCAACTGTTTTGACCAGTTAATTTCATGATTATGTCCTGTAACGACCTGGGGTGGTGTTATTTCAAGATAAGTATCTTTCAATTCTGAAATTGCATTACCTGAAATAATGTTGGTAAACTCCTTTACAAGTTCTGTTTCAAGAGTTACAAATTCTTCAGGTTTATATTGTACTCCAGAAAGTGCAAGCATCTTCCCTGCAAGAATTTTATGAAGCCGAAATATCACAATTCCATGACAATTTCCGCTAATACTGAGAATTCCTGAAATATCCCAGGGATGCCCACTTCTCAAATCAAGCAGGTGCGCTTCTTTAGGTTCAGCGTGAATACCAAACATAGATTGAAAAGTGTTCATACCAGCAGTTAAAAAAGCATTAATAATTTTTGCGTCCATTTACATCCTTCAAATATACTCAGGCTATACGAAAAGTGCAAATCTGGTCATCCTCGACCTGTTCAACGCAAACAAGTTCCCATCCACGCTGAGTCAATTCACACCATTCTTTTTCATTAACGTTTTTGATTTTAACTTCTTTAGATTTAATTGGTTCGAATGATTTTGTTAAAATATTCACTGTCTTAATCAGTAAATCTCAGCTGGCTTCTCAACCATCTTCAAAATACCATCTCCCTTAAAATAAGATTTTTTAAGTATTTTTGAATTAATTGAAAAACTCTCAACCCTATACTTTTAGACTAGCATTTTTAGTTGATTTATTAAATAAAACTTTATAGGCGGTTTTCCTTAAAGTTTCAAATTATTCTAACATGGAATTATGATTTGTAAAGGAAAAAGAGAAATTAGTTATCGCTTTCGGCCTGATCTATAGTTACACTTCCTAAATAAAGGATATTACTATAAACACTTACATAAGATGTGTCATAACCTACAGATACTGCAAACATTGCAACATACCATTTAGTATCAGATGTTTCAGAATTATATTTTACATCACTATCTGTACTAACAGGAACTTTATCATTAGTACCAGAACGACCAAAATTAAAAGAATACCTGTTATCTCTTACAGGAATAGTTTTACTTGCAGAACCATACAAATTGCTGCCGTCCGAACCGCCAATAAGAATACGTGCAGAATACTCTTCCAGATTCTGATAATCAGTAAGACGGATATAAACTTTTTGATTACTTCCTGTGTAAGGAATTAAAGGCTCATTATAATATTCCTGAACTTTCAGCTTGCTGTATCCATACCCTCCACCAGTAGATGGATCAATTAATTTATTTGCAGAAGTTGAACTGGTAGTTTCAGAATTTGAAAGTGACTGCAGGGTATTCACCTCTGAAGTCATATTATCTACATTATTATAAATTTTATAATAAACATCTGTTCCCTGAAAACTGAACCCTGTTGTTGAAACAGGTTCATTAGTCCAGAAAGAAAAATATCTGTCTGAAAAATCAGTACTGTCATAAGATGGCCTATGAACAATTTCATAAGGAGCACTTATAACATAAAACACATCCAGACCACAGGAAGTGTTAAATAAAAAAAGACATATAACGCTTAAAAGTAAAAGAATGTACTTAAGTCTGTTATATGTCTTCATTGTATTATCCACTGAATAAAATTATTCAGCTTTTCCTTCAGCTTTAATTGCAATAAGTCTTGTTTTAGCTAACTTTCCCCAGTTATCGTTTGGATAAGAATCATACAGTTCTGTATAAGCAGTAATTGCTTCTGCTTTATTTCCAGATGCTTCTACAGCACGAGCGTATGAGAATTTTGCATGTGGAACAAGTGTAAAATCCTTTGAATCAGCAGCAAGTTTATAAAATTTAACTGCATCATCAATTTTGTTTAACTGTTCGTAACATACACCAAGATTATAATTAGCAATTGGTTCAAGATAAGTCTTTTTTGCCTTATTTGCAGTTGCTTTATAGTAAGTTACAGCATCTTCATACTTTTTCATCTGATAAGAAAGTTCAGCACAAAGATAATTTGCACGAGCACCAGTAATTCCACCTTTTTTTACAAAAGCCTGAAGTTTATCAAGTGCATCAATACGTCTTGCATTAAGTTCACCTTCTTCAAGATCAGAAGAACCTTCTGTTAATGTATAAGTTATTTCTTCAATTGTTCCAAGATTCTTTTCTTTAGTACTATTGCTTACAGCTGAAAATACAATATATCCAGCCAGACATACAATTACAGCAACCAGAATAGAAATAAAAGCAATGCGATTTTTTTCAAGAAAACCATTTACTTTTGAACTGGAAGTCTGTTTTTCATCATTATTTGCCATCTTATTTACCTCAAACATATTTATTTAATAAGTTTTCAATTCTATTTTTTACGAATATTTAATTCGTTCATTAATCTTATCACATAAGTCCTTTGGATTCCAAGTACACTTGCCGTCTTTGTTTGATTCCAGCCATTTTCCTCAAGAATTTTAGTGACATATTCTTTTTTGAATAAATCAACTGCTGTTTTCAAGCTCTTATCTTCAAGATTTGTTTCAATAGCAGAACTACTTTCTACACAATCATCAGACTCAAGTCCCAGATCCTGTGCGAGAATCAGAGGAACCTGACCTACAATAAAAGCTCTCTGAACAGAATTAATTAATTCATCTGCATTACCTGTCCAAAAGTGCTTAAGCATTGCTTCCTTCGCCGAATCAGAAAAAGATGTAAACTTATAACCAGATTTCTTGCTAAAAGAATTAAGATAAGCTTCTGCCATAGGAATAATATCTTCTTTACGCTGTCGCAGTGGTAAAATGTTCAGCACGATAGCATTCAAACGATAATATAAGTCAGATAAAAACTTACCTTCATTTACTTTTTCTTCTAAAGACGATTCAACAGTTGAAATAATTTTTAGATTTAATCCTTTTGAAGCAGCATTTTTTATAAGCTGTAAAAAAGTACCCTGCAAAACAACAGGCAATTCATCAACAAAACAAACAAATAAGGTTATTCTTTGATCGTATGCTATCAGTTTATTGACAGTTTCAAATGCTTCAAGTATCTGATCTTGATTAAAGGATTTACAATTAACTTCAAAAAAATACCCAAAACTTTTAGCAATTGAATAGTGAATATGCTGTGCTATTAAACGCTTTCCAGTTCCCCTTTCGCCAATCAATAATACAGAAGAATTATTAGTTGAAAGAGTCTGAATTAAAGCTTTAATTTCTTTTGCAAAAGGACTTTCCCCAACAAAAGGTACTATATTTTTATTCATTCTGTTTTAAAAGCAAACGCATTGTCTGTTCTTTCAAACCTACAATGCGTTAAAACCTAAAAAAAGTAGCCTGATTTAACAAGCTACTTCTTTTATTTTAGTCGTTCTTCTGTGATTTAATCATATCACCAAGAGTATATGCTCCATCATCATTATCGTTTGAAGTTGACATGTACTGAGAAATTTCATCACGCTGCTGTTTTCTCTTATATTCGCGTACAGAGAATGCAACCTGTTCCTTTTCAACTTTTACATCAACTACAAAGACATTAACTTTGTCGCCTACCTTGTATTTTGTTACAGCTTCTTCATATGGAACGTCTTTTTCTTCGCTAAGATTAGCTTTGTTTACAAGACCCTCAATTCCATTTGGAGCTTTTACAAATACACCAAAATCTGTAATAGAAGTAATTTCACCTTCTAATGTAGAACCTGGTTTGTATTCTTCAGCAAATGCTTTCCAAGGATTATCTGTAAGCTGTTTAATTCCAACCTTAATTCTGTGAGCTTCTGGGTCACATTCAGTTACAACAACTTCAACTTCCTGATCTACAGCCAATTCACTGCCAGGATGTTTTACTTTCTTTGTCCAAGAAATATCATCTGCATGGAGGAATCCATCAATTCCTTCTTCAAGAGAAACAAAAGCACCTACATTTGTAATTTTTACAACTTTACCCTTTACTCTTGTTCCTTCTGGATATTTTTCAAGGATTTTTTCCCATGGATTTTCAGTAGCCTGTTTGAAACCAAGAGAAACACGTCCTTCCTGAATATCATATCCAAGAATCATTGCTTCAACTTCCTGTCCAACAGAAACCATGTCACTAGGTTTGTTTACTTTCTTTGTCCAAGAGAATTCACTGATGTGTACAAGACCTTCAATTCCTTCTTCAAGTTCAACAAAAGCACCAAATTCAGTAAGTTTTGTAACTTTACCTTTTACGATATCATTTAAATGATATTTTTCTTCGAAATGAATCCAAGGATCTTCAGAGAAGTGTTTCAAAGAAAGATTAATTCTCTTTTCTGCTGGATCAAGACGAATTACTTTAAGTTCAATTTCCTGACCTTTCTTAACAAAATCCTTTGGACGAGCAACATGTCCCCAGCTCATATCATTAATATGAAGAAGTCCATCAAAACCACCCAAATCAATGAATGCACCGAAACTTGTAAAACTCTTTACTGTACCCTTTACAGTATCACCAATCTGAGTATTAGCAAAGAAAGCGTCACGTTTTGTGTCAATCTGTTCTTCAAGATACTTACGGCGATTAACTACAGGATTTAATTTATTATCTGAATAAAGACGTTCAATATAGAACTTTGATTTCAAACCAAGTAATGATTCTGGCTTTTCAATTTTTTCTGAATCAGCCTGACTAATTGGCAAGAAAGCTGCACGGTCAATACCAAGATTTACTTCGTATCCGCTCTTAACTACTTTAGAAATTGTACCGTCAACAGGAGTCTTATCTTTCCATGCTGCCTGAATTTCTTTCAAATAACGTTTTGAATCAGCCTTCTTTTTTGACAAAACAGGACCATTTGAGTTATGTCCTGACAATAAAGCCTGAACCTTATCCCCTTCTTTCGGCAGATCATCTGCGAACTCCTCTACAGGGATTAAACCTTCTGATTTGTCTCCAATGTCTACATAAACATAATCATTTGTAATCTGAACTACTGTTCCTTCTACTAACTGACCTGCCTGAGGTGCATTGAATTCTTTCAGAGATTCCTCTAATTGTGCCTGAAAGTCTCCCTTGGAGTTCTGGGCAACTTCCTTTTCCACTTCCATTTCTTCCATTGTAAAACCTTTAATTTATGAAATTTGTTTAAATATTATCTCACAAACATTATCTATCGTCAAGTTCGAGGTATCGATATAAAAAGCATCTGAAGCAATCTTTAAAGCTCCTTCCTTCTTATTTTTATCAATATTATCGCGCTCAATAATTGATTGTTTGATTTCTTCCAAAGTCATATTGCTGACACCCTGATCAAAACGTCTTTTTGCTCTGACATCAGCACTTGCATCAAGATAAAATTTGTATTCAGCATCAGGAAAAACGACAGTTGTCATATCCCGACCTTCACACACAATGCTCAATGATTTTGTAATCTTTCTCATCAAATCATTTACATAATGTCTCAAAGAAACAATTGCACTCACCTGAGCAACATTTTTTGCAACTCTATCATCATGCAGATTATTTGTAATATCCTTTCCATTCAAAATAAAATGACTTTCTTTTGTGTATTCCAGTGACTGCTTTTTACAAAACTCTAAAGTTTCAGTTTCATTTGAATAATCTATTCCGGCATCTAAAATAGCAATTGTTAAAGCTCTGTAAAATCCACCACTATTTAAAAAGGTGATATTTAATTTTTCAGAAATAATTTTTGCAATTGTACTTTTTCCAGTGCCTGCAGGTCCATCTATAGCAATTATCATTAATTTCTCCTGTTTGTAAGATTAATCAAACCTTTTACTTCAGCTTCAGTAAGATTTCTAAATTCGCCGGGTTTCAAATCATCAAGATTAATATTTCCAATTCGTACTCTCACAAGTGAACGGGTACCAATATTCTGACTTTCCAGCATCTTTCGAATTTCTCTGTTCTTTCCTTCAATCAAAACAATTCTGATTTTTCTGGGTTTTAACACCTGGCAATGAAGGCATTTATAAAAAACATTATCAACTCTTACACCTTTTTCAAAGAGTTTTGCAGTTTCTTCACTTACATCCTGACTTGTTTCTACTATATATTCTTTTTCAATTTGACTTGAAGGATGTGATAATTTTGCAGCAAAGTCCCCGTCGTTGGTGAATAAAATCATCCCTTTTGAGTACATATCAAGACGACCGACATTATACAATCTTTCTTTATAACTATCCCGAAGTAAATCTACCGCAACCTGACGTCCTTTTTCATCACTGGCAGAACATACAAAGCCGGCAGGTTTATTCAGCAAAACATAGCACTTCCTTTCTTCCAGGTGAACACGTTTTCCATCAACAGTTACAAGATCTTTATCACTAACCTTTGTTCCTAATTCAGTTACAAGATTTCCATTAACACAAACCCGTCCGTCCAGAATAATCTGTTCTGAAGCACGTCGGCTGGCTACCCCACAGTGGGCCAGAAAAGCCTGAAGTCTGATTTCTTCTTTTTCTGTATTTTGTGAGTGATTATGATTAGCGGGCAAGTTCGAATCTCTCCTGTTCATCTTCATCAAGTTTAGGAAGTTCAGAAATTGAATTTAATCTGAACAATTTGAGGAACTCTTTTGTTGTACCAAACAAAGTTGGACGTCCAGGAGCTTCTTTTTTACCAACCTCTTTAATAAGATTTCTATCCAAAAGAAGTCTGATCATATTATCAACTCCAACACCTCGAATCTGTTCTATTTCTGCACGGGTGATTGGTTGAGAATATGCAATAATTGCAAGAGTTTCCATTGCCGATTTTGAAAGACGTCCTTCTCTTTTTGAACCATAAAATTCTTTTAAAACATCCCAGTATTCCTTTTTAGGACAAAGACACCATCCACCAGTAATCATTGCAAGTTCTATTCCAGAATCTTCTGAAGAATACTTATCCTTCAACTTATCAAGACATTTTTCTACAACTTCTTCGGAAAGTTGAGCCTTGTTTGAAAGAACTTTAGTTGTAAGTGGTTCGCTTTCTAAAAATAAAATTGTCTCGACCAGTGCGGTCTCTTTGTTAAATTCCATATCTTAAATCCCGTATAAATAATTCAACTTTAATTTGAAGTCAGATCTTCTTCCGTTGGAACATATCCTGCTTCATCTTCTCTGGCGCATATTTTTATATCACCAAAAAGTTTATTTTGAAAGATAGTAATCATTTTAAATTTTACTGCCTCCAGAATTGCCATAAATGCACAAATAACATCCATTTCATTTCCTGGACGAGTCAAAAGATCTGTAAAAAGACATTCCTTCTTATTTTCCAGCAATTCATTCATAAGAGTGATTTTTTCATTTACAGAAATTTCTTCATACATATTCAAAATTTTTTCATTTGAATATTGATGCATAATCGATTTGAAAACTTCCTGCATTTTCTGCAAAAGTTCCCAGGTATCTACCTCTTCCCACTGCTGGTCTGCTTCATCAAACGGAAGAACTCTCTGAATCTTCTTTCTCTCAAAATTCCATTCAGAATCATCCTCTTTTTCTTCCATTAGGGATGATAATGTTTTAAACTTCTGATATTCAATAAGTTTATCAACCAGTTCCTGACGAGGATCTTCTTCATCTTCATCATCGTAAGCAACTTCAACTGGCAGAAGCATACGGCTCTTAATATAAATTAATTTTGCAGCCCAACTATAAAATTCAGACAGATCACCTAAATCAGTCTGTACCGCATAATCAAGATATTCTAGATATTGTTCTGTAATTTGAGCGATTGGAATATCGTAAATATTTACTTTACTTTCACGGATTAAAGTCCAAAGTAAATCTAAAGGACCTTCAAATTCACCTGCTCTATACTTGTGCTTTACAGCAGTTTTTGTTGAATCTGTAGTTTCAATCTGTTCCATTTTCTACCGCCTTCAATGAATAAGGAAGTTTTTCAATATCATCAGCCTTTCCTTCACTCTTAAGTTTGGATAAACAGCTACAATACTTTTTCCTTATTAAATCATCGGCAGGATCTTTTAAAATCTCAAGGGCAGGAACTAAAACAAAGGCCCTTTCTTCCATTCTTACATGTGGAATCTGTAAAACAGGATCATTAATTTTAAGTTCACCAAATAATTCAATATCAATATCTAAAGATCTTGGACCAAAACGTATTTCCTTATCACGATTGCGTCCATATTTTTCTTCAATTATATTTATGGCTTTTAAAAATTCAAAAGGATCTGCTTCTTCCTTCACATAACCAATGGCTGCCATATTGTAAAAATCATCCTGATTTTCAACATACATAGCCTTTGTTTTATACACCGAAGAAAAAATACAGTCAGACATTAACAAAGCGAGCTCCTTTCTCGCAAAAGAAAGGAGCTCTAATGAAGAATGACCTTCATATGTCTTATTTGAACCTAACCCCAATAATACTCGTTTCATTATTTAGTTTGCACTTTCTTCAGAATCAGTTTTTTCAGCTTTTTTAGCAGACTTCTTTTCCTTTACTGGAGTTCCGTCTTTATCTTTTAAAACCTGTCCCGGGAATACAAGAGCACGAATCTTAGCTTCGATTTCTGCTGCAAGTTCTTTATTCTGTTCGATAAAAGATACAGCATTTTCTTTACCCTGTCCGATTTTTTCTTCACCCATTGTATACCAGGCACCACGTTTATCAATAATTTCATGTTTTACAGCAGAATCAAGCAAACTGGCAGATGCAGAAATTCCTTTTCCAAAGTAAATATCAAGTTCACACTTTCTAAATGGAGGTGCAACCTTGTTTTTTACAATCTTTACTCTTACACGGTTTCCAACAGCATCTTCGTCCCCTTTACCATCAATTGTTTCAACTCTTCGAATTTCCAAACGAACAGAAGAAAAAAACTTCAACGCCTGTCCACCTGTAGTAGTTTCAGGATTTCCAAACATAACACCAATTTTCATACGAATCTGGTTAATGAAAATTACTATACAGTTTGACTTACCAATAATTGCAGTCAATTTTCTCAAAGCTTGACTCATCAGACGAGCCTGCATACCCATTACAGCATCACCCATCTCTCCTTCAATTTCTTTTTCAGGAGTCAAAGCAGCAACTGAGTCAACAACAATAATATCAACAGCACCACTTCTTACAAGATTTTCTGTAATCTCCAGAGCCTGTTCTCCAGTGTCTGGCTGCGAAACCCATAATTCATCAATATTTACACCAAGGTTCTTAGCATAAACAGGATCAAGAGCATGTTCTGCATCAACAAAAGCAGCAACACCACCTAATTTCTGAGCCTCAGCAATTGCATGTAAAGCTAAAGTTGTTTTTCCTGAACTTTCAGGACCATACATTTCAATAACTCTACCACGTGGATAACCACCAATTCCAAGTGCCTCATCCAATAAAATAGAACCAGAAGGAATCACATCGATTCCAGCAGCATCTACCTTATCTCCAAGTTTCATAATTGCGCCCTGTCCAAATGTTTTTTCAATTTGAAGACGAGCAGCTTCAAGAGCTTTCATTTTTTCCGAAGTATCCATCGGAGAATTCATACTAGACATATAAGCCACCTTCCTCCCGCTTATAATATGGCCTTACTTTTACGATTTTTACCAAAATTTCTAAAAAAATTTAAATTTTTTTTAGGATTTTCTGGTTATTTGTATATTTTCTGATAAACGGCACGACCTTTTAAACAGACACTACCATCTTCCAGAACTATTTTACCAAGAATACGAACAAATTGACTAGCATCAATAACTGGTTCAGAATCAAATTTTACATTTACGCTGCCTTCATAATGAGCAAGGGAATCATCACCGACAAGAAGGTCGCAGGAATATGAACCATTTTCATAAACATTAACATTCGAAACTTTTCCACCCCAGTCTACCCAACAATCCAGATATGGGACATAATTATTTAAAACATCAGAATAAGATGGAACATCTCGTACAGAATCAAAATCAGGGATTTCTAAATACCCCATTAATGTTCTTGCTTTCTGTTTTATTGATAAAGATGCATTTGAATTTAAAAGATAATTAATCTCTATTTGAGCAGCATTATCCCTGTGATTTCTAAAATACTGAATTGCATCATTATATTTTTTAGTAATTTCTTTATTTGTATAGACAAATTTATATGACTGAGTTGAAAGATTCTGTTCTTTAGCTTCAGATTTTTCCTCCGCTGTAAGTTCCAGCTTTGAAAGGTCAGCACGAGAATCTGTATACTGATGACTTCTTGGAAAAATGGTAACTGCAACAACAACGCCCACAAGACAAGCCAGCACAGGTAAAACAAGAGCCATGATTTTATCAGGATTTACACCAATCGGAGGGTAAAACTGTTCTATTCTTCCAGTATCTACCCAGCGGCAGATTGTATCATAATTTCCATGAACCCTTATAAATTCAATTGCCTGTTCAGCAGTTTTATTCAAAGGATCAAGATCTTTTATTTCAAGATAATACTGAAGGGCACGAGCTGTATCTCCCCTTCTGAGAAAAATTGCAGCCTGTCCCAGTAAAAGTCTGGTATCAGTCAGTTTTATACGACGAGCCATCTGAAAATAAGAAGATGCTGCACCTACATCACCAACATAAAGACAGGCAATTCCCAAAGTAAGATAATATTCAAAATTTCCGTGATAAATGTCAGCTCGTACTTCCAGGCGTTTTATTGCTGTTGCAAAATGACGTCTGCGCATATCCTGCTGAGCAAGAGTAAGTGCATCTTTTGCCATTTTTAATCTATTCCCTTAAAGCAGAAAGAATTTCATCAAGTTCCTGATTGAGTTTCAAAAGTTCTTCACGATTTACAGAAGCACTGTCTTTTTCAAGTTCTGAAATTCTATCAAGAAGTTTCTGAATATATTCCTGAGAATATTTTTCTGCAGGAAGTTTCTTTACATTAAAATCAACTTTTTCAAGAGCTTTTGGAGTATAATCCTGGCTTACCTTAAATTCTGTTTTTGGTTCTTCTTCTGTGTAAGAATTTTCAAGCTGAAGAGTTTCTTCCACCCCAGTTTTTTCTGCCTCTTTATCAACTTTTTTTTCTACAGGAATACCATAAACATATTCCATTCCTAAAGGAGAAGCTCCATCAACTGCAAATGCAAGATAATAAACAATCTTACATGTTTCATCAGGAAGAAGTCTTACTTCAGGCCAGATTGCACCAACTGCAGAGTTATTATAAGAAAGAACAGTATCAAAAGATCTGTAAGAGGTCATTCCAGGTTCCCAGGAACTTGTATCCAGAGTTGAATAATTTGCCAGGGCCAGAAGTTCAGGCTGAGTTGCATCTCCACCGTTAAAAAGCATCTGCATTACTGCTGAATTATTTTTTGAAAGGAAGAAGTTCTGATTTTTCAGATTTCTATAAAGTACTTCATTTTTTACAGGAATATTGTCTGCCGAATAAAAATGAATATCTGTTTTTTCACCAAGAACTGTATCAATTATCTGCTTAAGAGAAAAATCTGCCCTTTTCTTTGCGAGATTTTTTATAGTTACAGTTGTTTTTATCATATCTAAATCGCTGTCTTCTGCAGATTTAATACAATCCATATTAAGATTTACATGTGCAACTGACGGAATATCATAATCAATACTTACACCATTTTCATTTCTGGTTACAGAAGTATTAACATTTGATGCTGCCATAAGTTTATAAATCTTGCTGTTCATTTTCAGATAAAGACAGGTAGATGTATATTCATTACCAGTACTTGTAACAGGAATCAGTTTTTCATCTTTATTTACAACGGCAATATTATAAGTTCCAAGATTAGGCTTAACCTTTATTCTGATAAGGCCATTTTTTGAAGTAACTTCTTTACCAGAAGAAACCTCCTGCGGACCATTATCTTTTTTTTCTTTTTTAGCTTCAGCTTCAGTCTTTTTTGCTTCTTTTTCCGCTTTTTTTGCTTCATCAGTAGTACCACATGCTGTAAAAGACAAAACAAGAGCAAGCAGAAGGCCTGTAAAAACTATTTTTTTCATTGATTTTTTTCCTCAAGTATACGCTGTGCTTCCAGAGCCTTTGCCTTAAGTTTTTTCAAGGTTTCCTGAGTTTCATCATAAGGTTCAGGATTTGGCACATCTACATCAACCTTCTTAGCTGATGCATTTGAAATTTCTGAACGCAGGGCTGCTAACTGAGCTTCCAGATCAGACACCTGTCTTTCAAGTTCTTCATTTCGAGACTGAGATTCTACCAGTCTCTGTCTTGTATTGTTAATTGATTCAGAATTATAAAGACGGAGCTGTTTTTCATAATCTTCCTTTGCCGAAAGATATTCTTCTCCAGTCTGTTTCAAAAGATATATGAGTTTTTCTTCTCTTGAACGCTGATTGATTGTATCAATTCTGTACTGAGCTGCAGGTGCCTTTCCTGATTCAGGATAATCATCAACTATTTTCTGATAGATAACCTTAGCATCATCATATTTATATCCTGCAAAAAGAGCTTCTCCTATATAAAATAAGGCATAGGAATACATCTCATCATTTTCATACTGATGACAGAAATCACTTAAAGTTATGATTGATTTATCATATTCACCAAGATTAAAAAGCACCTTACCCTTCTGATAGGTAATTCTTGGCACATAAATTGAATCCGGGAAAGTTTCCAGATACAAATTGCAGTCATCCAGAGCGCCCTTATTATCACCATCATTAACTTCTGCTGAAATCAACATATAGTAAGCATCTGGATTTATATTTTCCGGATATGAAACGGCTTTTTTGAGCATAAACTTTGCAGATGCCCAGTCGCCCTGAGAATAAGATTTACAGCCTTCTACAAAAGCCCTGCTTGCAGATTCTGATGAAAATCCGAAAAAAGAAAAAGAACAGAACAAAACTGCAATTGAAAAAATTTTCTTCATAAAAAAAACTATCTCCAATTAAGTGTGTCATTGAAAAAAGCAGAACCAGAAACAATCACATCAGCTCCTGCATCCTTTACAGAAGACAAAGTTTCTGCATTGACTCCACCATCCACCTCGATAAGGTAATTATAGCCTTTTTCTTCACGGATTTTTTTCAATTCGACAACTTTCTTTACACATGATGGAATAATTTTCTGCCCACCCCAGCCAGGATTGACAGTCATAATCAGTATAATATCGGCAGATTCCAGCAATTCCGACAGTGCAGAAACAGGAGTTCCAGGATTTATAGCAACCCCGGCTTTTTTTCCGCAGTCATGAATCATCTGAATTACTCTGTGAGGATGATTTGTGGCTTCCAGATGAAAATCTATCCAGTCTGCACCAGCATCGGCAAAAGACTTAATCTGATCTTCTGGAAAATTAACCATAAGATGCACGTCAAAAGGCAGCTTTGTAAGCTTTCTGATAGAACGAATTACAGGCTGTCCATAAGTAATTTCAGGAACGAACTGACCATCCATAACATCAATGTGAACTACCTGACCATTTTTTTCTTCAATTTGTTTAATTGCCTTCTCAAGACTGCTAAAGTCAGCAGACAAAAGAGATGGTGCTAAAGCAGGACTTTTCATACTCTTTAAAAATACCAAATAAAAGCAGAATTTACAACATTTTACATGCTCTATTATAGAATAATCTAACTCAATTACAAAAAAATATTTTCTTAAATAAAAAAAATTACTTGACATATCAAATTGTTAGTTGTATAAACTTTGTTCCAATTTTTCCAAATTCTCATAAACTTTATTGACTAAGGCCCCCTTCTTCTATAAAATTAAAATAGTCATTATGGAGATTCATACCGCAGAGAAATTAAAGGAAGTCCTGAACTTATTACGAGAAGGAAATCCTTTTGAGGCACAAGAAATTATAAGACCTCTCTTTGAAACCGATTTGGAATCAAAAGAACTTATATATACAAATAAGTGTTGTATCTATTGGATTGACTCTGTAAACAGACTAAGAGCAATTGAAGACCCTTACGAACGAAGTGACAGTATTTTGTCTGACTGGAAAAGTTTTCAATCTTATATTTCACGGGAAAAAGCACCTTACGAGCCTGCTTTTTTTGCTGTTCAACAGGGATACTTTTCAAATGCTCTACAGAATTTCACAAAGTTATTAGATGATGGTGACGCTTACCAGAAAGCCGAAATCTACAAAAAAACAGGAATCTGTTACAAGAAACTTGGAGATTTCGAACAGGCAAGAGTCTACCTGACAGAAGCAAACAATATTTATCCAAAATTATCCTCAATTCTTGCGGAAATGGCGGACTGTTACTCACTTTGTGGAAAAGATAAAGCTGGAAAAGTATTGTTCAGGGAAGCATTTTTTGCAGACCCGGCTAGTATAGACCTGGATCTTCTTGATTCGGAACTGATTAAATGCCTTATTGAAAAGACAAAGAGCAAGGGCTATTCAGGAAGATCTCTTCAGTACTGGATTCCTGTTTATGGAGTACTTACTGGAGTTTTAAACATCAAAAGGGAATTAACTTCTCAGGAAGTTGCCCGTTTAAGAAAAGACATTTATGCAATGGAAATGGAATACAAAGATCCTTCTTGCGACAAAGAGATTCTGGTTCCTCACCTGCTTAACTGTTATTTCTGGTTAGTGGATCATTATGACCTGGCGAGAGAAAATCCAGCCAAGGTAAATGAAGTTTTATTAAAGATTAAAATTTTGGATTCATCTGTATACGAAGCGTATATAAAATAGCAAGGAGATTTAATATGGCAGATTTGATTCAGTCAGTTCAGGACATGCTTAAAGAAGAGACTTGGACTCGTGCAACTATCAGTAATTACACAGAGACAAATCTTAAAGAGCTGGCAAACATCGTAGAGAAAGCTCACAGTGAAAACTGCGTAAAGGAACTTTATTCAATCTGTGAAGAACAGCTTTCACATTCAAAGGACAGTATTATTGCCCTCTATATCTGCGGTATTTTAGACTTGCAGAAAGGTTCTCTTGATAATTCGAACCTTGTAACTCTTGTTGATATTTTCCAGAAAAACAAGAAAGACAATGTTGTAACATATTTGTGCGAAAGTATTCTTAATGACGACCCAAACAACAAATTTGCACTTAGAACACTTGCTGACGGTTATCTTGCAGAAGGAAACAGCAAAGTTTGGGAACTCTATGAAACAATCGTAAAGATTGATTATGAAGAAGCTGACCTCGCAAAAATTCTTGCTGAACATTTT
>JAEEGL012770782.1_pt1 | contig 31601 bp, 21 predicted proteins | sample 9134231 | NCBI WGS metagenome assembly JAEEGL01 (sample SAMN16246548, study PRJNA631951) | gut metagenome | biome: gut microbiome; feature: rumen; material: fiber-attached | host: Bos | place: Iran: Karaj | collected 2018-10 | reverse complement strand
ATCGCCGACAGTATCACAATGCCTATAAACAGTGCGCCTGTTATTATTCTTGAAACGAGGTTATTCGTTTTCACTTTCGTAAACGTTGTTTAATATTTCTACTGCGGCATCGTAGTTGATGTCGTCTACATAGAGGTCAACATCGAATATAAAGTTGAAACTGCGGTCGAGTCGCGTTACGGTAACGGCTTCTATTGCGGCTTTTTCTAATATTGCCACTGCATAGTCGGCTTCTATTTGCGACGAGTATGTGGCTGCTTTTTTCCACTCTTTCTTCTCGTTGATGATGGCTATGGCTTTTTCTTCGTTGCTACATTCTACGTAGAGGTCGTAATTGTCACCGTTTTTGGTGATAATTGAGCGTATCGAATGTTTGCCTAAGAGATTTTCGCGGATTTCGGCGCGGTGGAGCATCGGGTACGAACTTATTTTGATCCATCCGATGAGGTCGCTGAGTGTTTGACGGGCATTTTCAAGGTCGGCAGTTTTAACATAAATGTCGATCTGAGCTTTCATATATTGCTCGTCGCGTTTTTTGATAACGATTGTGGGGATGTGTTTTTCTGCCAAAAGTTCCACGCGGAAACGTGTCTGACGTGTGCGCAGGCAGGTTTCCAAAAGGCTCCAACCTTCGAGTTTCTCACCGTTGAGATATGGCATTGTGCGCTCAATTTCGTCGGTGGGTACAAATAGTTCGTAATTATTTAATACATAACGCGGATTGCTGCATTTTTTGATTGCTGCGCTTATGCCGTCTTTGATGAGTATGTCGCGGAGGTTTTCTAATGGTTCGGGTAATATAAACGAATCCACTTTGGTGAGTCCTTGAAACTCTTCAATTATGGCGTGTGCCATTTTTTCATCTTCTTTGCGCACATATAGTTCGTATTCGCCTAAGAGGAAAAGACTATCTTTGGCATTTACAACCACAGCGTTGATATTGTTTTGCTCTAATATAGTTTTGCGAATCTCCGCCTGATGCGGGCGGTCAAACGATTCAAGTTTAATCCAATCTTCCATAATATTACAAATTAGTAGTTACAAATATTTGTACGTAAAATTGTCTTATAAGGTTTGAGATGGGGGAGGGGTGTCGTCATCGTCGGGGTCTTGTTGCGATGATGTCTCTTTCTCTACTTCTTCGCGCTCTTTCTGTATGCCGTAGAGGGCTTCCTCCTGACGTTTGTTGGCAAATTTGCGTTTTCCAAATATGCGTTCAACATCTTCGGTAAATATCACCTCGCGTTCAAGCAACTGCTGTGCAAGTTGTGCAAGTTGGTCTTTGTGTTCCGAGATTATCTCTTTGGCTCGGTTGTATACAGTGTCCACAAGTTCTTTTGCCTCTTCGTCGATAACTTCGGCAGTGCGTTCGCTGTATGGTTTTTGGAATGAGTAGTCGCCGTTGTTGGCGTTGTAGAAACTTATGTTGCCCACTTTGTCGCTCATACCATATACCGAAACCATTGCGTAGGCGTATTTTGTAACGCGTTCAAGGTCGTTGAGTGCGCCGGTGGATATTTTGCCAAAGTTGATTTCTTCTGATGCACGGCCTGCCACAAGTGCGCACATTTCGTCGAGCATCTGTTCTTTGGTGGTTATCTGACGCTCTTCGGGTAGATACCACGCTGCGCCGAGTGCTTTGCCACGGGGTACGATTGTAACTTTGATGAGCGGTTGAGCGTTTTCCAACAGCCACGATACTGTGGCGTGTCCGGCTTCGTGGAATGCTATGGTGCGTTTTTCTTGTTCGGTGATTATCTTGTTTTTCTTTTCAAGACCGCCGATTATACGGTCAACAGCGTCTAAGAAGTCCTGACGGCCAACTGTCTCGCGGTTGTTGCGGGCGGCGATAAGGGCTGCCTCGTTGCAAACGTTGGCTATGTCGGCTCCCGAAAATCCTGGTGTCTGTTTTGCCAAAAGGTTGATGTCGAGTTCGGGGTCGGTTTTCAGGGGTTTTAGGTGAACGCCAAATATCTCTCCACGCTCGTTGAGGTCGGGAAGGTCGATGATTATCTGACGGTCAAAACGTCCTGCTCGCATAAGTGCTGGGTCAAGAACGTCGGCACGGTTGGTGGCGGCTATCATAATGATTCCGTTGTTGGTTTCAAAACCGTCCATTTCGGTAAGCAACTGGTTGAGTGTGCTTTCGCGTTCGTCGTTGCTGTGGAAACTTAAACTATTGCCACGTGCGCGACCAATTGCATCTATCTCGTCGATAAAGATTATACAAGGTGCTTTGGCTTTTGCCTGTGCAAAAAGGTCTCTTACTCGTGATGCTCCCACGCCCACAAACATCTCTACAAAGTCGCTACCCGACATCGAGAAGAATGGAACGTCGGCTTCGCCTGCTACGGCTTTGGCTAATAATGTTTTGCCAGTACCGGGAGGGCCTACGAGCAATGCTCCCTTGGGAATTTTTCCGCCTAAGCGTGTATATTTTTGAGGATTTTTCAAAAAGTCTACAATCTCAGTTACTTCGGTTTTGGCTTCTTTTAGTCCTGCTACGTCGGCAAATGTTATTTTCGACATTGTTTCGCCTTTGTCGAACATCTTTGCGCGGCTCTTGCCCATGCTGAAAATGCCTCCTCCTGCGCCTCCGCCTATTTTGCGGAACATGAATATCCAAATGCCCACAATTATCAAAAGCGGTAATACCCAACCAATTATGTCGCCAATATAGTCGGGACGGCTTTCGCTTTCAAATAATATGCGCTCATCTTCGGGAAGGTCTTTTTGAGCTTTTTCTAATCGGCTCATAAACTCTTCGGGCGAAGATATTTGATAATAGAAGTGCGGACCGTTGAGGGGTATCTTTTTTTCGCGTAAATATTTGTATTTGTCGGTATTGTAGCGGTCTTCTTTTAATATAAGGTGTGCTTTTTCTTTGTTGACTACCACAATGCGCTTGATATCCTGATTCTTAAGCATAGTTTCCACATCTTCCCAATAAATATTCTGCGGCGAACCTGCAGGATTATAAAATTGGAACATTATTATACATAATGTGGCTATGGCAAATATCCAAAATATTGTATTGTTCTTTCCGTTAAAATTGTTTTTGTTGTTCGGCTTAAACGGCGGCGGAACGGGTGTCTTTTTTTCGTCCATTAATGTATTTATGAATTACGAATTATATATTTCAAATTATAAATTGTTAATTATGCATTATGCATTATGCATTGTCATAATCAGTTCTCGGACAATCTGCCCACAAACTTTCGAGACGGTAAAAATCGCGTGCCTCGCTCAAAAATACGTGTACTACCACGTTTATATAGTCGATGAGAATCCATTGTGCATTTTCGCGACCTTGTATGTGCACAGGTTTTTCGCCGGCATTTTCGCGAACGTAATCGTCTACTTCGTCGGCTATGGCAAGCACCTGACGTGGGTTATCTGCCTCGCATACAATAAAGTAGTCGCAGATACTACCAGCGGTGTTTCGCATATCTAATTTTACAATTTTTTCTCCTTTCTTCTCCTTGATGGCAGCCACTGCTATTTCGGCGAGTACGCTGCTTGTTATCTCTGTATTCTTTTTTGCCATTTTGTAATTATAAATTTGGGGCTGCGTTAGTGCCTATATTTTCAATCTGCAAATATACGTTTATTAATTAAATAATAAAAGCAAAGATTGAAAATATTTACGATATTGAGTTTGTCAATTCTACAAAATCGTCTACCGATAGTTGTTCGGGACGCAGGGTAAGAAAACGCTCTTGTGCGGCACTGCCGTTGAGATGTTGCGATAATGAGTTGCGTATCATTTTGCGGCGCATGCCAAACGATTCTTTTACTATGCGGCGGAATAGGGCTTCGTTGCAGGGTAAACTTTGGCGACCGTTGCGTTTTAGGCGTATTACCGCGCTCTGTACCTTGGGTGGAGGATTGAATTTGCTTCGGTCTACTCCAAATAGGTATTCTATGTCGTAATATGCTTGTAGAAACACGCTCAAAATGCCGTATTCTTTAGTGCCGGGCTTGTTGGCTATGCGCTCGGCTACTTCGCGCTGAAGCATGCATACCACTTGCCTTACTTCGTCTTTGTGGTCTAATATTTTAAAAAATATCTGACTTGAAATATTATAGGGAAAGTTACCGCAGATTATTGGAAAGCCTTTGGGTAATAATTCATTAAGGTTTGCTTTGAGAAAATCGCCGCCTATAATTTTTTCTTGCTGATATAGTTGAGGAAAATGTGTGACAAGGTACTCTACACTTTCGCGGTCTATCTCTATTACACTCAGGTCGATATCATTGCGGTTTGCCAAAAATTGTGTCAGCACACCAGTGCCAGGACCTATTTCTAAACATACCGGCGTCGATTCTTCTTGGTGTGTGTAGTCGATGCTGTCGGCAATGCGTTTGGCTATATTCAAATCGGTCAAAAAATGCTGACCGAGGTTTTTCTTGGGTTTTACGTCCATATTATGGTTATTTTATAAAGTGCAAAATTAATTATTTTCTATTGTTTTCCAAACATTTTACCTCCCCCGTCTGGAAGACGGCATTTCTATAACCCCGTACACGTATGTGTGCGAGGCTGATGGTGCTGGCACCATCAGAACGGATAACCGATACCGAGGCAGAATGCCCAGTTGCGTTTGCGGAACATAAAGCTGCGGTCGTCTTTCATTATCCATCGGCTGCCGTCGGGAAGGGCGGGGTCGTGGAGCTTGAGTCCAAAGTCGGTACGGAAGATAAAGAAATCAAAATCAAGTCGAATGCCAAGTCCCGTGCCCACGGCTATCTCTTTGTAAAAACGTTTGAAATCAAAGTCGCCTCCTGTACGGCGGTCGTCGGCATTGATGCTCCAGATGTTGCCTGCGTCTACAAACCATGCGCCTTCTATCACCCAAAACATTTTAAACCGGTATTCTAAGTTGCCTTCAAGTTTCATATCGGAGGTCATATTCGGAAACTGTTTTTGCATTTCGGTTTCGGCATCTTGCTTTACCGCGTAACTGCCTGGTCCTACGCTTCGTATCTGCCACGCCCTTATACTGTTAGCTCCGCCCGAAAAATATTGTTCGGTAAATGGCATCGAATTGCTGTTGCCGTAGGGGAGACCTATGCCGAGAAATCCTCGCAACGCCATTGTGGTGGTTTCCGATGTTTTTATAAAGTGGCGGAAATCAAGGTCGGTTTTTATAAATTGTGCATACATGGTGTTGAATACCGGCACAGTGTATGCCCCAAGGTCGTTTTTGGTGCTGTGGCGACTATTATTGATAAGTTGCAGAATGTTGCCCGCCCACGATATGTTGAGTTTTATGTAGTTGTAGTTTCTTTTACCGCTCGGCTGATTGTTGAATGTGATGCTGTAGGTGCTGCCAAGGATAAAGTGGTCTTGATAAGAGTCTTTGATGTAAAGCTTTTCGAGCCAACGCATAAATGTGCTGTCGGTTTTAGAAATGTGTATCGAACTCAATCGTAATGGCGTAAACGTGTGCGAATAGTATTTACCCACCTGCCATTGATAATAGAGGTTGGCTGTAATCATTGATCGGGTATAGTCGGGACGCGAACGGTAATTTAATCCTACCGAAAAATAGGTGCGCGGGGTGTTGTCGCGAAAAAAGTCGCGCAAGAATCCAAAATACAGCAGACGTGGAAAGTATAGCCTTGCTTCTAATCCGTATTCTTGTGTATTGAGGTGGAGTTTTAGCTGTTCGGCTCCAAGGTTGTTTTGACTTTCGAGTGCTACCGAAAGTTTCATATCAAAGGTTTCTGCACCGTGAAAAATGTTTTTGTGCTGATATGTAAGGCTTGATGCCGCACCTATGTTTCCCGACGAGTTGGTGCCGCCTATCTCAAAAATGTAGGCTTGCAGCATATTGTGCGTTAGATAGATGTTGCAGTTGATAGAATCGCGGCTGGGGGCGGGGGTAAACTCTATGTTTACAAGCTTGTACATATTGAATGCCGAAAGGTGGCGGTATGTGTTGGTAACGTCGTTTTGTCTAAAAAGGCTTGTAGGACGCACAAACACTTCGTTTGCCACCACATCGGGACGCACATCTTTGCCGCCATGACTTACAAATATTATTGGGTTGCCGTCAAAATTGTATACTGTGGTGTCGGTATCGTTGTAATAATCATCGCCATCGGTGAGGGCTTGTTTGCCGTTGTGGTTTGGAAACACTGCCACTTGCGATATGTATTGGCGACGATGGTCGATGGTGCGTCCGTTGTCGAGTATTATGGGGTCGATACTGATGATGAGGTCGGCTTGATGACCTCGGCCTATGGTGTCGATTTGGTATGATATGTAGTTTTTGGCAAACTGATAGTAGCCATTGTTTTTGAGGTGGGCGGTAATGCGCTCTTGTTCGCTGCGTAGCACGTCGGCATCGAGGTTGTCGCCTATTTTAAACTTTCGGTTTAATGTGTCGGAGAGTACATAATGGCGAAGTGTGTCTTCGTTGATGTTGTAAGTTATGTTGCTGATGGTGATGGGTGTGCCGGCGTTTATTTTATACACCACGCTGGTGTTGCGCCGCTTGGTGGTTTCGCTGAATGTTACTTTGGCATCGTAATAACCTTTGTTGCATAGATATAGCCGTATCTGTTCTGCCGATTTCTGTGTAAGCAGCTGATTGTATTTAACGGGCTCTTCGCCAATGTTTTGTATAAATATTGGCAGGTTGAATTTCTTGGTTTTTTCCGAAAAGCCTTTGTTGCGCAGCTCTTTTGATTTGTCGAGATACTTAGTGCTTTTTTCTTCGTACTTGAGGGCCTTAGACGAATCACCTTCGCGGTAATATCTTGCAGCCTTGATACTGCATCCGCGTGCACGTGTTTTTAGTGCAGAAATTTTATCTTCGTGTTTAATTCTTCGATTATTATTTGTTTCATCGAGTTCTTTTTGTATCTTTGCCTTGCGGATTTCGTTTTTTTGCGGGTCCACAAGGTTGTAAATGCGCGAATAGATGGCAAATCCAAGCAAACTGCGTACAGGTTTTTGACGGATGTATTCTTCGGTTTCGTCCACATCTATTTGTTTGGCGTCACATTCTACTGTTGTTTGCACCAGAAGGGTTTCGTCTTCGGTAAAATACTTCTTAGGGCTGCATCCAACCATAGTTAGCGCGGCTACAATTGATATGTTGGCAATATATTTGATAGTATTCATTTAGGCAATTTAATGCTTGTTAAACGACAGTGCAAATTTATTAAATATGCTAAGTAAAAATAGAATAAAGCAGATTAATTCTCTGCAAATTAAAAAATACCGTCAAGAGAGCGGCACTTTTGTGGCAGAAGGCACCAAGGTGGTACTCGAACTCTTGCGCTCAGATATGCGCATCAAGGAGATTTTCGCTGTGCCAGAGTGGATTTTGTCTAATGCCGAAAAATTTAGCAATACTATTATTACGGCTGTCAACGCTGTAGAAATCCGTAAGCTATCTGCCATGACTACTGCCTGCAGTGTGGTGGCTGAGGTTTATATGCCCAAACATCCCAACAAACCCGACTTGAAAAAAGGTGTTACATATCTTGCTTTAGACGGTGTGCGCGACCCTGGCAACCTCGGCACTATTCTCCGTATTGCTAATTGGTATGGTATCAACACTGTGCTGGCTTCGAGCGACTGCGCCGATATGTTTAACCCTAAGGTGATTCAGGCTGCTATGGGTTCGGCTTTTAGAATCCGTGTTGACTATTGCAATTTGCCCGAAACTCTTTTAGAGGCTCGCAATAATGGTATCGACGTGTTTGGCACTTTTATGGATGGCGAAAATATTTACAATGCCGATATTTCTCACGGCGGCATTATTGTAATGGGCAACGAGGGTCACGGTATTTCCGACGAGGTTTCGGCTGCAATTTCTCGACGGATTGCTATACCTTGCGGCTGCGATTCTGCCACTGCTCCCGAAAGTCTTAACGTTTCATCGGCTACAGCCATCGTTTGCAACGAATTTTACCGCGCAAAAAAGTAATTTTTTTGCCTTTGTAATATATTGTTTATCAATCAAAAGTAATTTTTTTTGAAAAAACTTTCAAAAAAATTGCAACATATTCAAAATTACACCGTACATTTGCACAGAGATTGTTTAGAGGTAGTAGATTAGTTAATAGTTAGTTTTTTTTGAAGCGGGACATTAGTTCCCGCTTTTTTTGTCTATGGACATCGGGATGTCCATAGTTACAGAAATACCGTCTTACAGACGGTGGGTGGGAGGGGAGAATTAAAAAAATTAGAATAGGGGACCTTTGCCGTTGAAGTTTTTCAGGGATAGGGAATCGATGTCGATGTCGCAGCCAAGGGTGTTACATTCGCTGAGGGTTTCGGCTATGGTGCTGAGTATCGGCACGTCTAACGGCATAAGCATGTGAAGTATAAGCCCTTTGGATGTAAACTTTACCGTGGTTTCGGTGCGGTGACGTGTATCTTGAAACTCAAACTCTTTGGTTATTATCTTTTGTTGTAATGGAGTAAACTCGCTCCTTGTATTGTTGCGCACCAACGCCTTAAACTTTATTTTGCCGTCCACACTGCCAAATGGCGATAGTATATAAATCTTGATTTCGCCTGTAAGGTCGTATTCCACAGTGCCTTTACATTCGTTGCGGGCTATCGATGGCCAATAATCATACAATCCTTTGTTTTGTTCGGCGTAGGTGGTGAGATATTTGAGAGCCTCAACGCTGCCTATGGCTGCCATGTCCGACAGGGCGGTTTTTACTTTGTCGTCGTTGGTGGTTTGCTCAAGTATGTCTACATTGGTTTTGTACGATGTGCAGTTGTGTCCCGTTTTGCGGCGGCGTTCCGAAAATTCAGTATAATCAATCTGCTCCTCTAAGGGTATGCTCTCTGTCACAAATTCTACGGGACGCTCGTATCCTATCCCATATTCTTTGTGCAAATAGTCGCGAAACGAATCTGTCTTGTTTAGGAGCATATTAATTATGAATTATGAATTATGAATTAATTCTCAATCGGCTGAGTGTTGTACCCTATGGCAAAGTGAAACAGCGAACCTTTTTGTGGCTCTGATTCGATGCTGATACTGCCGCCGAGCATTTGTATGTAGCAATTGCATATCGAAAGTCCCACACCTATGCCGCCATGTTGGCGTTCAAGTGTTTTTTCATCTTGCATAAATGTAGTAAATATCTTGCTTTGCATCTCTTTGCGTATGCCAATGCCGGTGTCTTTTACAAAAAACTCTATTTTGTTGTCTTGCCCAATGTATTTGTAGCCAAACGACACTTCGCCTTTTTCGGTAAATTTCAAGCCGTTATCCACAAGGGTAGACATTATGCGGTGTATTTTAGTACGGTCGGTGTAGATGTACGACGCATATTTGTCGAGTCCTTTTTTGGGTATAAGAGCAAGTCCTTTTAGGTCGGCTTTGTTTTTGTAAAGGTCTAAAAGGTCGTCGATGAGGTCGTTGAGGCAGAATGATGTGTTTGATATCTTCACTTGCCGTGTCTCTATTTTCGACAGCTCCACTATCGATGTAACAATGCTTTCAAGATTTTTGGCAGCCTTAAATACTGTGTCGGCGTATTTAAACTGTTTAGGCGATAGCTCGCCCGATCGCAGTAGCAGGTCGCTAAATCCTATCACACTATTGAGCGGTGTGCGTATTTCGTGACTTATGTTGCCGAGAAAAGCCGATTTGAGTTTTTCGTTTTGTTCGGCTATCTCTTTTGCTTTAATAAGTTCTTTTTTGTAATGGTAATCTTTGATTTCGCGTTGCATAAGCGGAGCGGCATAGTCGGCAATGCCCAGCACAAGTTGCCTTTTGCGGGTGTCGAAATCGCCTTCGGTATCGGCAAGACCAATCAACCCCACAAGTTCGCCTTCGTTGAGTATTGGGGTCAACAGTATGTTTTTGTGTCCGTTTACGTTTTCGCGGTATTGTTGCTTTTTGGTTTTAACAGCCTCGTATCCCACGGGGAAATTATTGAGGTTGGCTTCAAAATCGCCGTCGGCGTTGCGCAGCGGATAGCTGGCAATAGGGTCGTGCACAGCCAAAATCCTCATTATTATGTGGCTTTCGTCGGTGGGATAGCCTATAAAACCGCATTTGCTTTTGGTATTGTGCTGCAATAGTTCTACAATTGCTTTATACACATCGGTTTCGCCACCAAGGGCAAATGCTTTAGATATTTCGTTCTTTATTAATAAGGTGTTGCGGGCTTCGAATTCGGCTTTGATGTCGTTGAATACTGCTGCTGTGTATCCCAATCGAGGCGAAAACAAATTTACCTCTAAGTGACGGTGAGTTCTGGCGTTTTCAAACACCTCTTTTATGGCGCGTCCGTGAATGGCAATGCGCTCAAACTTAGATGCAAACAAGTCGCTAATAAATGGCATTACCTTAGATATTGGTTTGCCAATAACATTATCGCGCTCGAGGTCAAAATAAATTTCAAATGTAGAGTTGATGTCAATAACCTCAAAATCAGATGTTCCGTCGTAGTTTTCTATTTTTTTGAGGAATAAGAACCCCGAGGTCATGTTTTCAAACAGCATCTTAAAATTGTTGTTGTCTAAGTCGCTGTCGGGCGATAGGGGGTTGGATATTTCGGTCATCTGCAATATAAAACCCGAAAACATTCGGGCGGCTTTTATTCGGTATGTTACACCATTGATGCCGCAGAGAAACTCTGAAACAGTGTTTCCTTTTATTGCATTGTCGATTTTGGGCTTGATGGTTTTGTCGGATAATTCAGGAAATACTTCAAACAATGGCACTATCTCGTGGTTGCTGCCATGTCTGCCCGAAATCATCATGGCACTATGGTTGCGGTTGATTATTTCATAATCGCCATCGCACAGCAACACGGCATCGGTATGGCTGCCAAGCATATTGGATAAAACTTCCATGCCGGCATCGATCGAAAGCCTTTTGAGACAATTGTAATCTGTTTGATGATGAATATTTATCTCTTGGTTTTCCATAGCAAAATTCCCTTAATTTTTCCGAATCCAAATATAATAAAAAAACTAATATCTGTAATCCTATATTTCATAAAAATGTAGAATTTTACAATTATTTTACATACCACTTTACGCAATGTTTGGAACGTTTATTGTAAGTCTCTAACCGTACATATAAATATAGGTATAACTGAAAAAAGAAAGATATATACACTCAAAGATCATGAAAAGGCTGATTTTAAGTATATTGGCACTGATGGTGATATTAGTTTCGTGCAATAATGGCGGAGGCGGTTCTTCGTTGTCGGGCGCGAACATATACCGCGATGCCACTCTTCAGCGTATTTACAATTGCCGTTTTACCGGTTCTTCGTCTGATTTGGTAAAATATATTAGCTCCGAACTACCCGAATACCGTAAGGCGGCTGCTTACACTATAGGTGCTATGCGCGACAGCCTCAACATGATGAGTGTGATGTCGTTGCTTGGCGACGACGATTCTGGTGTGCGCCTTGCCGCTGTAAACGCCCTCGGTCAGATTCAGCACCGCGCCGCCTGCGAAAAACTCCGCGCGCTTATTGCTATGGACAAAAACGACGAGGTGCGTCAGGCTGCCCTTGTGGCTCTCGGATTGTGTGGTGGCGATGATGAGCTAAATTTTGTTTGTTCGCAACACTATCTGCCTGCTCAGCCGCAAATGGCTTTGGCGCAGATGGAGGCTCTTTGTATGTTTTTGAATAATGGATTGCAAAAACCTCAGGCTCTTGCCAAGGCTGCCGAAATTATTGCCGACCGTAAGGCCGACGACCATATCAAAAATGTGGCTGCTCAGTTTTTTGCCGCTTACAACGACGACCTTACCCCTTACACCGATATTTTGGCGCAGGCTTACAAAAATTCAAGTATTGTGTCGCTGCAAACTTATATCGCCCGTGCTATGCGCAACTGCCATACCGAACGGTCGCAGTATCTGCTCCAGCGCATTATTACTCAAGATACTATCGACTACCGTATCAAGATTGCTGCCATCGAATCGTGTTCAAGTTTTAAATACAAGGATTTTAAACAAGAGATGGTAGACCTTGCCTACAATGCCGACGACCGTATTGCTTCTAAGGCTGCCGAGTTTATTCTCAATAAGGGTGTTAAGGCTGATACGCTGCTCTACCGCCAGATGTCCGACAATATCACTTGCTGGAAATCGCGTGCCATTATGCGTGGCGCTGTGCTTAAATATTCTAACGATATCAAAGCCCTTACCGACGCTATTGTGGAGGGTATCGGGGTAACAAGCAATATCTGCGAACGCGAGGCTCTTACGCTTGCCCTCGGCTCAAGTATTCAGGGATTTAGGTTTGTGGAATGGCAAATTCTCTATTCCGAAAACCGTGTTACCCGTATGTCGGCTCTCAAGGCTCTGATTTATATGTTTGAACAGCCCGGATTTGATGCCGCAAGTCGCAAGAGTGTTAAGGAGGGCAACACGTCGCTCTACAAAGAGTTTTATGAGATTTTCCGTAAAACTGTGGTGCGTGGCACTCCCGAACTTGCCGCTCTTGCCGCCGCCACCATTGCCGATCATTTCGACAAGCTGCAACTATTTGTGGGCAACACTTATTACCTCAATCAGGCTCTAAGCAAGTGCAGCCTGCCCGAAGACGAAAAATATTACCGTATGATTCTTGCCGCTATCAAAACCATCAACGGTCAAGATATTGAATACAAGGGCGAAAACACTTTTGTAATGCCCGACTGGAATTATATTGTTAACATTGAGCCCGACCAAAAGGTGAAACTTAAAACCACTCGTGGCGATGTGGTGCTGCAGCTAAAAGTAAATCAAGCTCCCGTGGCTGTGCAATATTTCCTAAAACTTGTGGAGGCTGGATATTTCAATAATACCACGCTCTTTTACCGTTCGCCTGATATTATCGCCAACGACGGAAGCATTTCAGAATTTGAGCAGACTCGCGAGGTGGTGATTCCGTGCGAACCATATTTCGGCACTGTGTCGGAGGGTTGCGTTTCGCTTGTGCCCAATACCGAGATGAATGTGTTTAGCAACAAATGGTTTGCAACACTTAGTCCCGATGTGGTGAGCAGCTTCCGCAGCAGCGTGTTTGCATCGGTAGTAGACGGCATCGACAACCTTCACGCCATACAAGACGGCGACATGGTAATATCTGCTGAAAAATTATAGAAATACATAATTCTCCATTATGCATTATGAATTATGCATTATGCATTATTCAAAGTATCTTCCCCAAGCATAGAGGTTATCGTCGCGGTGCCACATCTTACATTCCCAGCGCGAAATGCCTTCTGCCACTTTAGATTTTACTTTTTGTTTAGTTCCGGGTTTGGTATACCAGCACCAGCGCATAAATTCGCGGTCGATGTCGCCGTTGAGAGCGATTTCTTTGCGGAGAGTGCTTTTGGAGAAAGCTCCGCAGCCTTTGCTAAATATAAAATGTGCTACTGCAAGTTTGCGGCTTCCTTTGAGGTTGGTGAGGCGTTCGGCTGTGCGTATAGCCTGACGGAAGTCGGAGCGTAGAAGGCTGTCGGCCTGCTCTTTGGTAATTTGGGTGGGAAAATGTTCTCCTTTGCGGATAATGTGGCCGTAGCCGATTGTAAGGTTTCCGGCAACGCAACGGTAAGCGTGTCCGTTGGCAAAGCCTTCGTGTTGCTTAATAAAGGCTATAACTTCTTCGTAGTTTTGTTTCCAGCTTTGGTCGAGCGCATGGTCGAGGTCAAATTCTTTTTCTTCGGCAGTTGCCGGCTCAAGCTTTGGGTTCTGCTCTGACATCAACTTGCTTCCAGTACTGCCAGCTAAAGTCAGCGCGATTACCATCGCACTGGTTCTAATAAGGTTATTCATTGTTTTGGTTGTTTTGTTAAGTCGCCGCAAAATTACGGTCTTTACTCCACACCAAAAAATTTCTGGCAATATGTTGTAGTTAAACCTTTGCTAACTAATTATTAAGCACAAAATTAAAGCCGAATTGAGAAAATGTAAAGAAAAATATTATTAATGAAAAATGCATAATTCATAATGCATAATAGGGAATTGCCAACTATCAATTATGAATTATGCATTATGAATTATGAATTAAGCATTACTGCTGCTGCATATCGGTGTTGTCTTTGATGATAGCCGATTTTTCAAAGCTAACGTTAACGTTTTCGGAGATAGCCACAATGATGGTAGATTCGTTGATTGATTGTACTATGCCGTGAATACCGCCGATGGTAACGATTTTGTCGCCTGCCTTAAGCTCGTCGCGAAACTTCTGAAGCTCTTTTTGACGTTTTTGCTGAGGGCGTATCATAAAGAAATAGAATACAGCTATCATGGCTACTATCATAAAGATAAACGAGCCGTTGAATCCTTGGGGTTGACCTGCGGGATCTGCTGCTGCTGTAAGGAGTGTAAATAATGTGTCCATGTATTAATATTTAAATGTTTATAATTCGTGTTTTACTTCGCCAGTGATTACAAGTTCAAAAATATCCTCCTCGCTGTTAGAGAATATCCTGATGGTTTTGTATTGAGTACCGCTTTTGCCGTTGCTGTCGAAACGCACGCGTATCGAACCTCTATTGCCGGGTTTTACGGGGTCTTTGTCGTATTCGGGCACTGTGCAGCCGCACGATGTCTCTATTTTAGAGATAATTATGTCGGCATCGCCCACGTTGGTGTATACAAACTCGGTGCTCACCTGCTCGCCTTCGAGTATGTTGCCAAAGTTAAACACTGTGGTGTCGAACTTAAAGCTGCCCTTTTTTACAATAGAGTCGGTGGATTGCTGTTGCTCTGCGGTTTGGTTGCCCTGCGGAGCACTTGTGCAAGCTGCCACCATCAACATTGCTGCTACTATATATATAAGGTGTTTCATATTAGTTATTATTTATCAATCGTGAATTGTGAATTGTCAATTTTCAATTTTCAATTGTGAATTGCTTTCCGCTTGTTTCATAATTCGTTTTTCTTGTCTTAATATCTGCACAATCTTGTCGAGCACGCCGTTGATAAAGTTGCTGCTTCGGCTTGTGGAGTAATGCTTAGCAAGTTCGATATATTCGTTGAATGTTACCTTGAGCGGAATTTCGGGGAACGTTTCAATCTCGGCAATGGCAGTCTGCATAATAAGGATGTCGAGAAAAGCGATACGCTCCACGTCCCAGTTGGTAGTGTTGTCCGAAATAAGCTTTCGGTAGTCGTCGCACGAAGCCACAGCCTTGTCGAAAAGCTTGCGTGCAAAAGTGCCGTCGTCTTCGTTTTTGTACATCGGCATCAGCTTGTATTCGCTGTCGTAGCCAATGCGGTAACGCTCTATTGTGCGCAACACCATTCCGATGATAAACTCGGCGGTGTCGGTCCAGTAGATGCTCATCTCTTCGAGAGTCTGGTAAAAGAGGTCGCACTCGCACACCACGTTTTCAAAAAGAAATTCGATGATTTTTTTGTCGTCTTCGTAAGAAGAACTCTCGGCATTCATATAGTCGGCATATTGTTCGGAAGCCACCAAGTCGTTGTAGATACGTTTGATAAGCTCGGGAGCCTTTTGCCACGATAGTTTGCTTGCCGACAGACGTTTTTGGAGAGCAGAGTTTTCGCTGAGCTGAGCAATAAGTTTGTTGTTGGCAAACCTCAGGTTTGGATTGAGGTCGTCGGCGGTGGCCAATAGCTTTTGTTTGTTGCTTTCGATTCGGTTTTTAGCGTATTGGCATATATCCACACCGAGCTGGAGGAGCATAAAGTAAAGGTCGTAAGATCTGCCTATGCTGTAATCTAACTCTTTTTCGTATCGGGCAATGTCGCCGTCACCATTTTGATAGTAGGAGTAAATGGTTTGCAAAACCTTTATCCTGAGAATTCGCCTTGAAATCATTTCTGTAAAAGAACTATGTTTTTATCGTTTTGTTTTCAGGCTGCAAAGATATAAAAAGGAATATTAACGCAATATTAAAATTTATTAATTCATAGGGCATAATAAAAAAAAGGAGCGGACAATTTGCATATCAGTTATGTAGTTATTATATTTGCACTAAATAAAGTTACCACTATGGATATTGCAACAGATAGAACATTTGTAGAAGGCATTTTTAGATTGCTATCGTCGCTACACCTCAGCCACGAAAGTTGGATGTGGCTATCAGAAAAAACCACCGAAAAGGCTCAAAGTGCCCAAAGCGAAACTCCCAATATAGATTTCTCTACGTGTCATAAACTTAAAAGAAATCAAAATCTACCATTGGAAGAACGTCAGAAAATATTCCGCAGTCTTTATGGAGCATGGAAAAACGACCCCGAAGCCGACATGATTGACAACTCCATACGTAGCATCCGCAACGGAAATAATGGCAACACACGATTAATATCTACCATAAATGAATAAATATCTGTTAGATACCAATATCTGTGTGTTTTATTTCAGAGAAAATAAAATTGTACGTAACAAAATAGAGAGCATCGGCATCGAAAATTGTTATGTGTCTGAAATAACAATTGCCGAACTTTTGTATGGAGCTGAAAAAAGTCAGCGGCAAAAACATTTTGATGAGGTAGATAAAATATTGCAGTCGATGGATGTGATTTGTGTTTTTGATACATTGAGTGTATATTCAAAGTTACGCGTCTATTTGGAGCAATATGGCAAACCTATTGATGGCTTTGATCTTTTGATAGCTTCAGCCGCCATAGCCAACAATATGATTCTCGTTACCGACAACACCCGTCATTTTGCTCGAATCCCCGGCTTGAAATTTGAAAATTGGTTGGAATAAAAAAAAGGAGCGGACAACTTGCCCGCCCCGCTTGTGGATAACCACTATAGTTTTTCGAAGGTTACGTTTACTCCTGCGTAATTTTGAACATATTTGTCATAAAATTCGGCAAGCACGTGGCATTTGGTTTCTCCGCTTTTTTTAAAATCATCTTTTCCTTCTTCGTTCCAAGCAAAATTGTCGGGGTTGGCGTAGAGGTATACGTTGTCAATGTTTGTGCAATTGTAGTACGCGTCATATTCGATAGATGTTACGCTCTCGGGAATTGTTACGGAGGTGAGGCTTGCGCAATAATAGAACGCTTTCTTTCCGATGGATGTTACGCTTTGGGGAATCGTAACTTTGCCGCCTCTGCCTATGTATACTAATAGTTTTGTCTTTTTATCATCTTCGTAAACATAATCTTCGTCTACTATTCCATTTTCTGCAATTGCGCCCCAATGGTCAGCGTCGGTGCATTTGCTCTTGTTAATGATATGCTTAACCATACTGAACGCATCATATCCGATAGCTGTCACTTTCTCGGGTATTGTTACGGAGGTGAGACTTGTGCAATAATTGAACGCTCCATTTCCGATAGATGTTACGCTCTCGGGAATTGTAACGGAGGTGAGACTTGTGCATCCGTAGAACGCAAACTCTCCGATATTTGTTACGCCCTCGGGAATTGTTACGGAGGTGAGGCTTGTGCATTTGTAGAACACTTGATTTCCGATAGATATTACGCCCTCGGGGATTGTTACGGAGGTGAGGCTTGTACATTCGTAGAACACTTGATTTCCGATAGATGTTACACCCTCAGGAATTGTTACGGAGGTGAGGTTTTCGCAATCGCCGAACGCATAATTTCTGATAGATGTCACTCCCTCGGGGATTGTTACGGAGGTGAGGTTTGTGCATTTGTAGAACGCATAATCTCCAATAGATGTTACGCTGTATTCATTGCCTCCGTTGGTTGCGGTGGTGGGGATTGTAACACTGCCAGACGGTTCGTTTCCTTCGTATCTTAAGAGTGTTACGGTTTTTCCATTTCCGTTGATTTTGTATTGAAGATTATCTGAAACGAAGGTGTCACCTCCATCGGCTCGGGCGGAGGTGGAGGATGTAACTATCAGCAGTGTAATAAATGCTGCAAGTAGGATGGATAATTTACCTTCCCTTGTTGCCTTTTTGTTAAAAGTGTTTAACTCTTTCATTGTGTTTCAAAATTTAGTTAGTATAATACGTTTTTTAGTTTTCGTATTATAGATAACAAGGGAACAAAAATTCCATAAATTTTTTGTGATTTTTTTTTACCATGCACATCATCGCTGCTGAGCGGCTCTATGTACATGGTTTTAGCGCACACTCGATACGCCCCTACTGCAGATAACCCCGGACATCGTTGCCACTGTGTGGCTCGATGTCCGGGGTTACAGAAATGCCGTCTTCCAGACGGGTTATAGGGATAACTTAAATGATTGGTTGTTGATTATTATTACGTATACTCCTGATCTTGTCATTTTGATTTGTTGTGTTGTAGAAGTTGTTGTAGAAGTTGCTATCACACGGCCGTTGAGGTCGATGATTTTGTATTGGCTGTCGGGAGCGGAGGTTATGTAGATGGTTTTGTTATAAGCCCATACTTTTACAATGGGAGCGTCGGTGATAGAGGATACCGGGGTGTTGGGGTTCTCGTTGTTGTTATTCTCGTTATTGTTGTTCTCGTTGTTGTTATTATTATTATTATTATTATTGTTGTTATTATTATTGTTGTTGTTATTATTATTGTTGTTGTTCTCGTTATTATTGTTGTTATTATTATTCTCGTTATTGTTATTATTCTCCGGGTCGAGTTTGGGAGTTTCTACCTCTTTAATGTCATCGCTAAAATTTTCAAAAGCGGCGGTGTATTTTACCTTGCCTGTTTCGGTGGTGGAGGCTGCTTTGAGGATTTCTTTGGTGATGTTGGTAGTGGTTTCGGTAACGGCGGCGGTGGCTGTGTTGATGCCTTCTTTGGTGACTGTACACGAGGTGTAGTCGCTGTTCCATGTGTAGACAGGGTCTTTGTATTTGAGAACAATGTCAAACGATTTGGTGAGATTTTCAAACGTGTAGTTGGTGCCACTAACGGCGGCAATGGTGATGGTGGCTTTGCCGGCTTTGGTGTTGTTGGTGTAGGCTACGGTGTAGTTCGATGAGGCTAAAGTTTGGGTTTCGCCGTTGTCGTTGAGATACGAAACTTTTACTGCGGGTGTTTGAGCTTCGCCGTTGTAGGTAACCTCTTCGGTATATTCAGCATTGATAGAAATAACCATAGGCTTGATGGTGAAGCTACATTCGCCACCTGAGATAATAAAGTTGTCGTTGGGGTTGTTGTCGGTAATTGAAACGGTGGCTGTACCTGCGTTGACGTTGTTGCTATACGATACTGTGTAAGCATCGGCTGTGAAACCTACGTTGGCATATTTGCTACTTTCTTTGCCGCTTACCGAGTTTACTTTGGGCTGTTTTGCTGTGCCATTGTACTCGATGGAGGTGTATTCTAAATTAATGGCTATATCATCTTTGCTGATGGTGCAGGGGTTGATAACAAAATCGGCAGTGGTTTTGCCGGTGTAGTTGCCTTTGCCGGTGATTGTGTATTGGTATGTGCCGGCATTTGAGGGCGATTCTCCCGAAGAAGGGGCATATTGAAAGTCGATGTCGGTAAGTGCAACGTTGTTGTCTTTAACGGTAAATTCGGGACTTATTGCAGAGTTGCTGGGGTCGTAGGTTTGTTCGGGGATGGTGATAGTTATATCTGATGAAGTTATAGCTTTGGGGGCAATGGTAAATGTTACTTTTTGTGCTTTTTTGCCTATATATTTGCCTATGCCTTCAAATGTTACTTCTACATCTTTGTACTCACCGGCGTTGATAAATTCTTGGGGGAATGATAGCGTGTAATCGGTATTTTCCTTTAATGTTTGATTACCATCGGTAACAGTTATTTCGGGGATAATAGCTTTGCCGTTGAAGGTGTATTCAATGCCAGATTTTAGGGCAATGCTAAGGTTTTGGTGGTTGATGTTGGTAAGGTAGCCGGATTTATCGTTGCTGCCGTCGATAAGGGCGTAGGTTTTGTTGGTATTAGTTCCATCGAATGTTGTACCATTGCCGCCGATGAGTTTTTTGCATTCGGAGAACATGCCGACAGTAGCATAATCTGTTACAGAAGACATATCCCAATCGGTGCCCACATAAATGGTTTTAAGAGCGGAGCACGAGTAAAACATGTTGTATGATTGACCAACACTCTTTGTATTGAAACTGCTTAAATCAATAGATTTAAGATTTATGCAATAGAAGAACATTGTGCTCATATCATCAACCTTTTGGGTGTCAAAACCACTCAAATCAAGTGATGTAAGTGCGCTGCAATCGGAGAACATTGAGCTCATATCCTCAACCTTTTGGGTGTCAAAACCACTCAAATCAAGTGATGTAAGTGATGTGCACTGGTTAAACATTAACATCATATCCTCAACATTTTGGGTATCAAAACCGCTCAAATCAAGTGATGTTAGGGCGTTGCATTGCGAAAACATACCACTCATATTCGTAACATAATATGTATTGAGGTTTTCAATACCTTCTATTTCCGTTAGTATTTGGCATTTATGAAACCACATGTTACACGAAGTTGGTCGGGCGTATCTAAACGAGTCGTCAAACTTTACAGTAGTGATTTTAGTTCTATCGCTTTCCCAATTACTGTAATCCAAAGACATATCTTCTTCTTTTTTGTCTTTATCGCAGTAGAATGTGAGAGTTTTTGTTTCGCCGTCGGGATTATTTGATAGCACTGCGTATGCTTCTACCCCGGTAAGGTAGCCTTTATTGGTTCCATCATCAATGCAGGCGTATTCTTTATCTACGTCTGTTCCATCGTAGATTGAACCATCATAGCTTGTTCCATTGCCACCTTTAAGTTTTGTACTATTTTTAAATATATAATAATCGCCGTATTGTATAAGATTAGAAGTTGTCCAACCATCGCCTACGTAAATGGTGGTAAGCTCCGGGCAATCTTGAAACATACATCTCATATATTCTACAGCACTTGTATTGAAATTGCTCAAATTGATAGAAGTAAGTTTTTTATTATTCCAAAACATATACTGCATATTATCAACCTTCTCGGTGTTGAAACTGCTCATATCAATAGATTCAAGAGATTGGCAACCACGAACAAAGCTGTCCATATCGGTAAGTTTATCTGTGTTGAAAGTTCGCAAGTCAAGTGATGTTAGAGCATAACAAAACGCAAACATATATCCCATATTGGTAACCTCAGACGTGTTAAGGTATTCTAAGCCTTCTATTTTTGTTAACTTTGTACATCCATTAAACCAATGTGCACACGTAGTGGGGCGTGCTTTAGCAAACGATTCTTCAAAAACAACTTGCGTGATGTTTTCTCTTTGTTGAGTCCAGTCGCAATATCTTATATCGTTAACATCTTTCGGTTTATTTTTGTCGTAGCGGAATGTGAGGGTAAGAGTACCTTCGCCGTCGGAGTTTTCGGTAAGCACTGCGTAGGCTTGTTGAGCAGAAGCTCTGCCAATAGTGATAAACATTAGTAGCATTAGCATTGCAATAGTAACGAGGTGTTTATAACTGCCTTTAACTATTGACTTTGTGGATAGTTTTTTTGTGTTTTTCATATTTAATGGAGTTTTAAATTTTTAATTGTGGCAAAGATAGGAAAAATAATTGAGCATTAAGTATTGTGCATTCTGCATTATTCATTATCTTTGCAGTGGAATTATTAATGGCAAAAGCAAATGGCAACAGCAATACAAAGAGTATCAACATTAGATGTGCTTTGGGCGTTTTATCAGTCGCAGCCCAAACAGGTGAAATCTGCATTTCGCAATCTGCTCGCAACACAAGATGCCGAGCAACAAAAAACAAAAACACCTGCTGCACAGTGGCAAACCGATTTAAAGGAAATCCGCCAACTTAAAAAAGGTTGGGACGGAGAAAATGCTCCATGTATCAACAAAACCGCCATTGCCAACGTCAACAAATTTGCCAACACACTCAACCCTGCCACTGCCAAACTCATTCGCCTATATCCTACATATATGGGCGCAGTGATGCTCAAAATGGAAACCAACAAAGGTCGTATCAAATGCGAAATCGGCGATACCCAATTGTCGTATTTTATAAAGCGTCCCGACCAAGAAACCGAACATCATTCGTTTGAAAACATCAACAAAGAAACCTTCTTAACCCTAAGGTCTCACCTTGAAAGCATTGCTTAATGAAAAATAATTATCTTGCCAATAGTGTTAACGGCGACGAAAAATTGTCGCGCATAGTGCTTTCGCCAAAAGACATCGACCCGATTACAAACTATCCAAAGGATACTTTTATTGGTCTTAGACAAGACGAAGAAGGTATATCTTTCCTTCGTTTTGACTATATGGGTAAGCAACGGTTTATAGAATCTGGTCTCCAACGTGCCGCCATGTATAATGGAAACTCAAAAAAGAAAAAATATACCTTTGTAGGATGGATGGAGGGTATTGCTAAAGAAATAGAGAATTTATCACCCGGTAAAATTCTTATAAAAGTCAACGACCCCGACCATCGACCCGAACACGTTAATATAGAGTTTCTCAAAAAAGGCGATATTGTTAGGGGTATAGTAACCGATGCCGAAATACTCGACATTATAGATGAGTTATTTCATTATTTGAAATATAAAGAGGTGTAGTGATATTTGGCAGACGAGCCGTCTGCACTCCAAACACCACAAAAAAGGAGCGGACAAACACTGCCCGCCCCGTTCAAGGAATAAATGGATGTATGATAGTTATTCTTTCTTGTTTTTGGCGCGCATGGTGGCTATGATTTTTAGCGAGGTGGCTATTTCGGCAAATATCGTGTTGTACGATTTTACCAATTCGCTTTCGCTGCCGTTGAGGCAGTCTTGAGCGTATTTGATGGCGGTGAGCAGGTTTTGAATCGTTTTGATAATGTTGTCGCGACCTGTTATCACGGCTTTGCTTTTCTCTACCTTTACGTCCACACGCGAAATCACCGCTGTGCGGTATTCCTCGATAGTATCTTCAAGAGCGGCGATGTAGTCAGAAGCGCCGATAGTTTCAAAATCCTGGTCTTTAATAGTGCGAAGGTTGGCAATAGCCTTTTCGATACGGCCAATAGCCTCGCTCTTGAGCCCAAACACCGATGTAACATTGGCGTATTTGGGGATAATGTTGGCAGCAGCCGCCTCTTTTTCCATTACTCCGCTGTTTTTGGCGGCTTTGAGGCATCCGCCGAGAGCGTTGTAGCGTTTTTTGAGAATCTCAAGATACTGCTGCGTAATCTGAGTGCTTTGGTTGGTTTTCTCTTTGGTTTTGGCAGTGTTAAACTCGTTGGCCACCTCTTTTAGCTTAGCCACCATTTCTTTTGTTGTTTTTTCTTTGGCAGCCGAACCAGCCTTTACGAGTTTTGCTGCAAGCTCTGAGAGCATTTCTAATCTCAATTTGTGTAATGATACACTTGACATATATAGTTGTGTCTGTGCCATTTTGTTTTTCCTTTATTTGTTTAATAATTAAATAATGCGCCAAAAGTATAATATAAATATCATATTTGCAAATATTTTGTACCAAAAATATTAAATATATTAAATTTTTCTTATTTCCTCGCTGTTGATGCCATCTACAAGCACTTTTGAACGGTGTTGGCTAACACACGGTGCAAGGTCAGACCACTTTTTTGTGGCATACGCTATCTAACGGCTTAAGGGTGAGGCGTTTTTTTAAACCTTTCCTCTGTGTTGACGTAATCTCTCGGCGGTGAATGATGCTCTTGGCACAGAAATGTTGTATACTATTAGCATTGTTTTGTAATGTTGGCATAATGTAATAATAATGTTTTATATATTGAATATCAATTTGCTAACAAGAAACACGATTATATGATATATCATATTAGATTTTTCTTAATGCTAACATATATATTTATAAGTGAGAGTTGATGTTTCCGCAGAGCCGTTGCCCCCAAACACCGCTCTGCCCTTACCTTTCCGCTTTGCTATCGATTATATTTTGATTCGGGGTTGATGCTTCCGCAGTGCCGTTGCCCCCAAACACCGCTCTGCCCTTACCTTTCCGCACAGCCCGCGATGTAAAATGCACATTTACCGTAATATAGTATGTGCGACAATACCACAAAAAATAACATAAGCATAATCAAAATTAACCTACGTATTGAAACAATTTGCACTAATTTTGAGTCTAATATAATGAGGTAAAAACGCCAAAATATTCTAACCTTGTTTTAAAAGATTACAACCATGAAAACAACCATACATACAACCATGAAAACTATCATGAAACTAGCCGCAGTGATCCTAATCTTGTGCATCAGCAGCGGCGTATATGCGCAAGAGCCAGAATCTAAAACATTCTATGTTCGTCCTGGTGGAGGCGATTGGAACAATCTTTCCACTTGGTCGTATAGCGACGAGTCGCCATCTGATGTGGATGCTCTTCCCACTGAACGCGATGTGGTATATATCAAAAGCAATGTTACTATACAAGGCACTACCGTAGCCAAGGCTGCAGTAGTACATCTTGAAACACAGTCGTCGATTACTATTACCAACGACGCAGCCATACCTCAGTTTGGTGCGTTTGAGGGCGGTGGTCAGCTTACACTCCGCGGCGACAAATATCCGCAAGTGTCAGCCGGTGGCGACACCTACGCAGGCCACGTTACCTTTACGGGCGATAATATCAATTTGGAACGCAATATCGAAAACTACGAAAATTTAAAAATCAACATAGGCATAGGAAGTGTTAATGCCAAAAATGCCAATCTTACATTTGGCGAGTTGCGTGTGCCGTATGGCACTTTTACCGCCGAAAACAATATTGCGGTGCTTGGCGAATTTGTAATAAACGAAAACGCCAAATTTGTAGGCAACAATGGCGTAACTATTTCTACCTACGGCAACATCACCAACTCGGGTGAGCTTGATATCAAAGGAACATTGGCAATGCTATCAACCAATAGCAATCAAGTATTTACCATTAAATCTGCCACTGCTGCCGATATCAACAATATTGTAGTAAACAAAGGCACAGCCAACTATTCTGCCACCATTTTGGCAGAATCTACCAACAAACTCAAACTGTCGCAAAACAATCCTATCAACTTGCAATCGGGATCGTTGATAATAGGTTCAAATATAGCAATATCTCCGCTTTCAACCGGTGAATATACTATTCCGCAAAACGCCAAACTACAGATTGCTGGCGGTTCGGTAACCAACAACGGTAAAATTATAGTTAACGGCGAACTCGACCTTGGCAACGAAAATGGTTCGTCGGGTACGCTCAATTGCTCCGAAATTTCGTTACAAAACAACAGCAAGCTTGCCATCTACGGCGGCGAAGCAACAGTAAACACTATCTCGGTAGGCTCTACAGTTCAAGGATGTACGTTTTTGCAAAACGGCGGCACGCTCAACTGCCCCACCATCAATATCGAATCGCCAAACGCCACATTTTCCGTAGATGGAGGCACAATGTATATTCAAAACTTTGCTGTTAAAACCACACTTGGTGCCATCACCGGCGGACACACTATTATTAATAAAGACGGTGCTAATATCAACACCCAAAAAGATTTCTGGGATCTCAACATCACTAAGAATCTCAATTTTGTCAACGACCTCACCGTGCTCAACAACCTTACCGTTGCCGACGACGTTACGGTGGGCCTTAACGGAAGTGCTAAAAAACTAACTGTAGGCGGCAACTTTATTGTTGGCGACGGTGGAAAATTTACTTTTGAGCCTAATTCGCTAATTACCCTCAACGGCAAAACCGATTCATACGTATCTCTGCCTTCTTCTTTTACGCTTACCGACTTGAAAATCGATAAGGCTACAGGTCACTCTGTTATCCTCAGCACTGATGTTACACTTGCCAATGATAAAGACCTTACCATCGAGTCGGGTATACTCAACACTGGTGCAAACAGCATAACCGTTTCGGGCAACGTGGTAAACAACGGCGAAATGATTGGTTCGCTCAATATCAACGGTAACAGCAAGATAATCTCTGGCACTGGCGAATACGGCACTATAGTACAAAACGTAACCACCGTAAACCTCGGCAGCAACATTACGGCTAATACATACACCTTTAATGATGGTAAATGTTACCTTAATGCGCATGTAATAAAATTGCACGAGGTAACAAATGGAGGTCCCGCTCATTACTTTGTAAACAATGGCGACAAGGCATCGGCTGGATTGCGTTTACTTGTAAATGGTGGTAATTATAGTGCTACTGATGTGGTTGCCACATGGCCTATTGGTACAAGTACCTACTATGCTCCGGCTTCGATAACAGCCAAAGGAACCGCTACTTTTGTTACTGAATATATAACAATAGGAGCGGTGGGCAAACAGCATCCATGTTTGAAGACGGATAAGGGAGATAATTTACCTTGTTATTGGAAGGTTGAATCTACGGGTGTAAACAATGGTTGTTTGTTTACATTAGCATTCCAATATAAAGAAGAAGTCAACGAAGCGTATTCATCCTTGGCTTTATTAAATAATTCAACTTGGGTTGAATCTGATATTATGGAAAAGCATGTAAATGGAGAAAAAGACCCTGAAATCTTATATTATGGTGATTATTATCAAAGGAAAAGTGGTTGGAACACTTATTATTATACTTATAAATATAATAATTCCACAAATCTTGTTGGTAAAATAACTCTTTATGCTGAAGGAACTAATTCCATGACTTTAAATACCCAATCTGGAGGCAAGATTATTGGATGTAGAGTTCCAGCTGCTCCTACTCCTTATAATTATACCACCTATGGTATTTCTTCCAATACTATTAATTTCCATAACTGTTCACAATTTACATCTCTCACCTCCGGTGACTATACTGCCGGTATTAAGGACAATTCTACGGGAATGAGAATATTGATTGTAACAAATAGTAATCTCACCCAAGTTGCTGAAAAAAATTTTTATGATAATAATGTTTGGAAAATTTATGGAACTAATACTTATGCAAAACCTCAGGCAGGTGATATTTGTATTATAGAGGGATATGTTTTTGTGAAGGCTACTTCAGCAATTGACAATGTGGGTAAAATAATTTTTAATTATCTTGATGGTCAAGCAGAATTAGGTCGTCTCCGTATTAGTGTAACAGGATGTAAAGTTGGTGCAATATCCGGTAAAGGCGAAATTCAGTTTATGAATAACAATTCTTTCTATCTTGATGCCGACTGTTCACAGTTTGATGCCAACGATGAAAGTTTTTATCATTTCTCTCCGAGTACTACCACCCATACTTTTCATCTCGAACACGATGGCGATTTCCCAAATGTAACTTTCGAGCATAATAACGATGATCCAGCCACATTTACATACGATAGAGAACTGAATGTAAGAAACATACTTAACATGATGGGGTCATCCTCCTTGAAACTCAATGGTTATAATGTTTCTTGTGGCACTTTATCGCTTGGTGGCTACGGTGGTGGTAATGTTATTTTTACTGCTGGTAAAACAGATGAACTTGTAACACATGATATCGATTTTGATTTTAAACATAGTATTTCTGCTGGAAGATACGCAGACAAACGTATCATGATTGACGGCTCTACTACTTCCAATAATGGTGGAAATCGTTTGATTGTTACTGGTAATATCGTAAATAAACTGCAAGAGGATGCCACTAAGAAAGTTGGTTTTGAGTTATATAATGATAATAACTATGTTACACTTGAGTTTGCTGGCGATGAAAACCAATTCGTAGACGTTAAAACAACGAACTTTAAGTTCAATGTTCAACAAATGGTTATCGACAAAGAGCCGGGTAGTTCTATAAAACTTTCTGACAAGGCAGTTACTTTTAAAAACACTCTCGCTAATGGCGATACCGAGAACAAAACTCTTGTATTGAAAAGCGGTGAGGTAATTTTTGATGTTAATGGTCAAATAGTTCCTCTTAGCACAGGCGGTCAGGATTTTGTTATTCCCGTAAATGCCACTCTTACTGCCAACAAGGGTGTTACTCTTAATGTGGCTTGTTCTACAGGTATCACTCTCGGTGGTGTGCTCAATCTTAACGATGGTGCCGTGCTTGATAATAAAGGTCACTTCTATTACTTAGAAACAGATCAAACCGAGCTTAATATTGCCAATGCAACATTTAATGTAGGCACCGATTTGTGTCCAAAACCCTCTACATCAGGTGTTTTGCACTGGAATGTAACATCGTCAAATGCTTCGATTGTAGTTGGCGGAGGTTCGTGCAATAATACTACACCAAATTCTCAGGTGGATATCACATCAAGGAGCACACTTAATTTTGTTAACGGTACTAAGGTGTATTTTAAATCTGGAGCTTCTACCGAATTTGTGATGAATGCTTATAAAACAGATGCCAAGATAGCAGGTTCTACTTTTTATTTCGACAATGGTCAATTCAATATCACTGCTAACACTCCTATGCCTAATATGATTCTTGGCAATACTTCGGCTACCACTATGGGTATCAAGGATGTGGAATTAACAGTGCTTGGCAACCTTACAGTTAAGGCTAACTCCACTTTCAACTCTAACAACTGGAAGATGAACCTCAATGGTGATTTTACAGTAGCAGGCTCATTCGAAGCAGGAAATAATGAAGTGGTATTTTGTGGCGAAGCTCAGCAGAACGTTACCACCAAAAATAATCAGAATTTTTACAATGTGTCGATAATCAACACAAGTGCCAACGGTGTGGTTTTCAATAATAATTCTATTATAAAAAACGTACTCTCGATCGGCGAGACAGCCACACTCACCGGCAACGGAGCTATTACCGTGCAAACTACATACACCAATGCCAATGGTGCTTACAAAGGCAACGGCGGTATCACTCTTAATAGCGGAAACACCAAGGAGATATCAGTTATGGCTACCGGCACCACATCAAAACTAAATATCGACAATGGTGTGTATGGCGTAAAGGTAACCAATTCCAACGGTCAAAATCTCACCGTTACTGATAATCTGATTATAACATCGGGTATACTCAATATGGCCACCACCACCCTTACTCTCGATAAAAATGTGGCTACTGTGGAAGGCTCTGATTTTAATAAGGACAAGATGATTACATTTACATCTACTGAATGTGGTATTCAAAAAATATTCAGTGGTAACGAAAGCTATGTGCTCTTGCCTATCGGAGTTTCGGGCAAGTATACACCCGCCAAGATTTCTCAAATCACTATCAACGAGGGTGCATCGTTTACTATCATACCCGTCAACGACTATCACCCCACCATTGCCAACTACAAAGCTCATCCGTCGTGGCTTACTGAAGGCCCTACGAATAACGCATTGCAATATTATTGGAGAATATTGTCGAATGGTACCACAAATTTCGCTGGTCATATAGAGTTCAACAATTTTAAAGATGACTATCATGCCGACAACAAGATAAAAGGTAAAAGTCACTATGTTTCGGCTCGATTGCTGCTTGGCAAAACCAAATGGGATCGTACTCAGATGGATGAAGATACTTACGACCAAGGTTCTATCCTTTTCAACACTGAAGATTTGCTTTTCCCGATGAACAACGACGACAATATTACAGGCGATTATACCGCAGGCCTTGTTGACCAAGATGGCAAAGGCGCTCTGCCTGGTAAGATATTGGTTTACGTATCTGTGAAAAACGGTGATTGGAACGACCCATCTACATGGGAGTATGCCGAACTTAACAGCGATGGTGAATTGGTTCGTGATATTTTTGGTGATATTGTTACCACAAAGAAAACCACCGACGAAAATGGCAAAGAGGTTTCTATACCATTAGACGGTCCTGAACCCACTGCTATTGTGTATATATTGCATAAGGTTGACATATCGGAGAATGTTAAGTACTGCTATTATGTACATCTTGACCAGCATTCGTCGTTATCCAATCCTGGTATATTAAACCTCGGTGACACCAAAGGTCATATCTTTTGTATGATAGCCGGTAAAGGCAGGTTGGTAACAACCTCTGGTACATTACCCAAGAGCAATTATACTAAGTTTGTGGAAGCAGAAACTGGTGGCACTATTGAGTTTGCCGGCACTGGTGACTATCAATATCCCATCAACCGCAATACTTTCAACAATGTAGAGTTTACTGGTACGGGCAAGCGCGAACTCAACTCCGATGTGCTTATTGCCAACGGATATTTCAAAGCCCACGGTGACGATAATTTGACTATCGAAAACCCCAACGGTGCCACTTGGAATATTTATGGCGACTTTATCTACAACAAAGGTAAATTCGTGTTGCCTACCGAAGGTCTTGTAAGTGTTATCAAGATGTGCGGTAGCGAACATCAGCAATTCCGTCACGATGATGGCTTTAATCCTGGTACTTTGAATGTTAATATTTTGGAAATTGAAAACTCTTCGCTTAGCGGAGTTACTGCTAACTTCCCCATCAATATTGTTCAGCACATGAAATTTTACAAAGGTGTGCTCAACACTAATTTTGAAAATCCGTTTGTGATTGAAAGAGCTATCGAAGATCACGAATCTACCGTGCAGGGCTACAACGAAGACCGATTTGTTAATGGTCCTCTCACCAAAAAGATACTCACCAACGGTTCGTGGACATTCCCCGTTGGTAGCCACCTTAACGACAAAGATGAGACTGTCAACCGTCTTGGACACTTTACTGTATACAACTACAATCCAGGCGATAACTCTGGTTCTGGGCATGTAACAGTACGTTACTACTATATGCCTCACGAGCAAAGCGGCAACACCGAACTCTACGACGAAGGCATCATGAGCGTTGACCGTTCGGAATATTGGACAGTAACTCCTGTAGAAACCTCTCAAAACTCTACAGCTACATTTGGTCTTACTCTCCGTTGGGACGAAACCAGCCTTATTGCTAATGACGAGGCTTCGCTCAAAAACGTTTGTATCACCAATTTTACCGACAAATGGTACAAAATCGATTCTAAAGCCACTGCTCTTTCGGCTCTTACAGGTAATGTAAAATCTAATCCCACTTCTTTAGCGCATACACCTGGCACTGCATACATTTACACTCTTGCTCAAACCGGTGCTATCACATTCGACTGGACTGGTAAAGAAGACAACGATTGGTTTAATGTAGAAAACTGGAGCGGTCATCAAGCGCCCAAAAAATCTGACTTTGTGATGATTGGTAAATTTACTACTACCAACTATCCTATTATTAAAAGTGGTGAAACCGCAGAAGCTAAGTTTATTAAGCTTATCGACAATGCTTCTCTTACAATTCAATCGCGTGGTGCGCTTACAGTCTTTACCGATGTGGTAGTGTCTCCCACAGCAAACCTTATCCTCAAAGCTCCTACATCTGCAAATTCTGCAGAACATTCTATCGACCTCACTGGCTCGTTAATCTATAACGGTACTTTTACAGGCGAGCTTACATTCGAGCGTCTTGTCCGCAAGAATACTTATGAGCGTATGTGCGTGCCTGTTACGGGATACAATGCAAACAATCCCAATCTCTTTAGATTCCTCAAGAGTAGCTACGAACGTTTCCATTACTATAAAGAATCAGAGAATTTTGATGGCGATGACAATAATTATACTTACGGTGATGAGTTTAATTCTCATACACAAAATCCTCAGATACTTGTGGCTGGATGGGATAGAACAAGGCAGGCACTTCTTCCAGACGATTCTGATGTTCGTAACGCATTCAGATTTATCTATGCGCCAATGATTTATGGTCCTACACGTGTGCTGGAGTTTAAAGGCAAACCGGTTGACGTTAAAAACGATGTGGTTATTCCTGTTACATTTACCGAAAACGACCATGTGAACGAGTCGGGCTTT